>JGI25318J35512_1000972_pt1 | contig 12621 bp, 17 predicted proteins | sample AutmiccommunBRH9_FD_35512 | JGI IMG/M metagenome (IMG submission 35512)
AACGTGTACGGCTTCCTTGTGATGGTGCTCGCGATCGGCGGATTTGGCTGGCTGGCGTGGTCCGCCCCGGACGCGTGGCGCATCGGCGTCGCCTATGGGGTGACGTGGCTGCTGCTGCTGGGCGCGGTGCGCGCCGTCGTGGAGTTGCACGGGTCGCGGCGGTCGGCGGGCGGCGGCGGGTCCGATGCCGATGCATTGGCCCGGTCGACGCGGGTGCCTGGCCTGGTGTGGGTGGGCGTGTTCTGGCTCGTGACGGTGGCCTGCGCGGTCGGCGGAGCCTGGTTGATGATCGGGGATCTGGTCGGCGCGTAGCGCGCCTTGCCGGACACAAGTCACAGCGACGGCGGGACTGGCTGCGGGTGTTGTGCGCAAATGAGTCTGGGGTACCCCTGTCGCTGTGACTTGTGCGCGAGAGATAGCGTGCTGGTGCACCGGGGTCGCCGCGGCGACCAGGCCGGTGACCGGCACCCGGTGGTTCGATCTTCACGGAATCTTCATCGTTGATCGGCGCAAATCTGGAGAATTGCGAGCAATGATGGAAGCGACGGGCCGCACGAAGGCCGGCGGCCGGGAGAGGAAGTCATGGGCTATTGGGATCACGGAATGGGCGGGCTCTGGTGGATGGGCGCGTGGTGGCTGCTCATCGTCGTCGGAATCGGTGTGCTTGTTTACGTAGCGGTGAAGCTGGCGTCCCGGTCTGGTGACAGCAAGCGGTCAGGCGGTGGCCCGGCAGCCGCGCCGGGTCAGGCGAAGCCGTCCGCCGCACGGAAGATCCTCGAGGAGAGGCTCGCGCGTGGCGAGATCGACAGCGACGAGTTCCGCGACCGGATGCGTGCCCTCGACGGCCAATGACACACCCGATCTCGCGACGCCGGGCGATCGGCCTCGGCTTGGTGGGTGCCGGGTCCCTGGGCCTCGGGCTCGCCGGCGTGACGTCGTCGGGCTTCCGCTCGGGGCAGTCGACAGCGACCGCATCGGGCGGTGTTCCAGCTACGGCATGGTCGGAGCCGACCGTGCTTGCCTCCTCCGATGGCGCACTGACACTCGATCTCACCATCTCTGAGACGACGGTCGACGTCGCTGGCACTGCCGCGCGGATGTTCGCGTACAACGGCACGGTTCCCGGGCCGACGTTGCACCTGCGTCCAGGAGACACGCTGCGCGTGCGCCTCGTCAACGGTCTCGACCAGCCGACCAACCTGCACACCCACGGCCTGGTGGTCAGCGCCGAAGGCAACGGGGACAACCCCTTTGTGTCGGTGGAGCCGGGGGAGTCGTTTGACTACGAGATCTCCTTGCCCCGCGACCACCCGCACGGCGTGTTCTGGTACCACCCTCATCGCCACGGACTTGTCGCGGACCAGGTATTCGGGGGCCTCTACGGCGCGATCGTGGTGGACGACGCGGACTGGTCAGAGGGCGCACCCCGCGTCGTCGTCGTGTCCGATGTCACCCTCTCGGGAGGCGTCGTCGCGTCCGTCTCCCATGCGGAGCGCCGCTCGGGCCGTGTGGGCGAAGTGGTGCTCGCGAACGGGCTCGTGGCGCCACCTTTGGCGGTTCCGCCGGGCGGCACCGAGCGACTGCTGATCGTCAACGCGTGCGTCAGCCGCTACCTGGACCTGGGCGGTCTGGCGATGACGGTGCGAGGCCTCGACTCGGGCTCCTTCGTTCCGCCTCGGACCGTCGACCGTCTGGTGCTCGCCCCTGGCAACCGCGCCGATGTGCTCGTCAAAGGCCCCGAACGGCCCACGTCGCTGGTGGTGCGCGCCTACGAGCGGGGCGCGGGCGGCATGGGAATGATGGGCGCCGTCGAGCAAGAGTCCGACGCCACCGTCCTCACGCTGGTGCCCGACGCCGGGGCCCGTCCGTCCGCCGTCGCGCCCGCAAAGAGCCCGCCGAGCGACCTACGCGACGCAGATGTCGATGGCGCTCGCACCCTCACCTTCACGATGGGGATGGGAGGTGGCATGACCTTCCTGATCGACGGTCGGCCCTTCGATCCGGACCGCGTCGACCAGACGGTCGGCATCGGCACCGTCGAGGAGTGGACGCTGGCCAACGCCACGATGATGAACCACCCTTTCCACCTGCACATCTGGCCGATGCAGCTGGTGGACCACGAGGGTGTCGACGTGCGTGACGTGGTGGACGTGCCCGCCGGTCGATCGGTCAAGGTGAGGATCGCTTTCGACCGCTTCCCTGGCCGCACGGTGTATCACTGCCACATTCTCGACCACGAGGACTTGGGCATGATGGGCGTGATTGAGGCGAGCTGACGGGTGGGCCAGGCGAAGCGACCGGCCCACCCGATTCGCGCTAGGCGAGTTCAGCCTGAACGATGTCGAGGAGCTCTACGGGGTCCAGCCACATCGAAGGATAGTTGCCGTACCACTGCTGCACACCGTCTGCGTCGATCAGCACGAAGCCATGGCCCGGAAGCCCCGCGTGCATCCCTGTGCCGAGCACGCCATACGTCTCGGAGACGGTGCCGTCGTCCAGAGCGAACGGCGTTGTCACGCCGAGCCGATCTCGGTCGGCATTGATCTGGGCTGCGGTGTTCATCACGATCGGAAGGACCGCGATTCCCGCGTCAGCAAAACCGGCGTTGGCCTCGATTGAGGCCATTTGCAGCAGGCACGAGTCGCAGCCTGCGCCCTCGTTGAAGTACAGGATGACCGGTTGGCCAGCGAAGTCGGAGAGCGAGACCGACTCGCCGGCGCTTGTCGGAAGCGTGAAGTCGTTTGCCTGCGCGGCGGTGGTGTTGGTCTCTGGCCGAGACGACATTAAGGCAAACGTGACGAGTGCCCCGATGACGATGAGGGCGATGAGCCAGCCGGTACGTTCCCTCATGGTTCGGCGGCGCTCCGCCATCTGTGCTTCGTCGAGGACGGCAGCAACGGCACGCCGATGCTTCGCTGTGGTTCCAGAGGTCATGATCGTTCCTTGTCATCGATGGTGGAGACCGGCTCCTGCTCAGGCGTGCAGCACTCTTGCGGCACGGCCGGTGGCGTCGGGGTGGATGGGCGGCGATCCCGAAGTGTGGCCCAGATGAAGAGGACGACGACGGCGAGGAGCCCGACGCCTTGGATCCACTCAGGGACGGGGCTCAGGAATTCCTGAACCCGCGTGAAGACAGTGGTCAGAGAGTTGCTCGCCCATGTCTGCGCCTGGGTGCCGCCTGTCATGTCCGCGGACCCGGCCAGGGCGATCACGAGGCCGCCCATCACGACGAACGTCACGGCGACCGCGATGTTTACGGTGTTCGTCATGAGGCTCCGCGCGCCGATCCTGAGTGTGACCGGCTTCGCGCGCAGGAATCCACGCTCGCCGAGACGTGCGCGGTCCCACACGAGCGCCATCACGAACAAGGGGAACACCATGCCAAACACGTACGCCAATCCCAGAGTGACTCCGCCGATCGCAGAGCCTGAAAGCACGGACAGCGTCATCACACCGATCAACACGGGTGCACAGCAACTTGACGCGACGCCCGAGAACACCCCGAGGGAGAAGAAACTTGCGGAATCTCCGCGGCTCGTATCGGGCGCTCTCAGAATCGACGGCAGCGACCACATGCGGCCCGTCAGGGAAAGCACGGCCAAAGCGATCATGAGCGCACCGCCGGCGAAATAAATCTGCTGGTGGTACTGAGCGATGGCTCCGGCGAGCAAACTGACGCCGAGCGTGATCGGCACGAGCACGAGAGCGAGCCCAGCTGCGAAGATAAACGTGAGCGGCAACAGACGCCGGCGGCGATTCTTCGTGGCGCCCGCCAAGTAGCTCGGCGCGAGAAACACGATGCAACACGGGGCGAACAGCGCGACTCCACCCGCAAAGAATGCGGCGAGGATGGATCCGGTGGTGAGAAGCTCAGTACCCATGTCAGCGCACCCCTTCGACAGTTGCGCGACGCGCGCCGCGCGTTTCCAGAAGTTTCGTCAGCTTGCGCCGCGGCAGGCGGCCCGCGGAGAAGTACTCCCCATCGATCAGCACCAGCGGGCTCATCATCGGCCGATGGATTGCGGTGAGCGACTTGCCCTCCGGGGAGTCGATCGCCACCTCTGTGATGTCAAGCAAATAGTCCGCGGCGAGCTCACCGAGCGCGGTGTGCGCTTCGTCGCAGAAGTGGCAGGCCGGAGCCGTCACGAGTGTGACGGCCACAGGCTGCGCTGGGTGAATCTGGCTCACAAGTTGCTCCCGTTCTGACAGGTGTTTCCAGCATCTTGACTGACCCGCCACGCACGTACGCTTGCCTTGCGATGAAGATTTGATGAAGAACACTGAGTCTCGCCGACCTTTCTCCACCAGCAAGTGCGACGCCCGTGACAATGAGAGACATGACCGCCGACGCCGCTCCACACAGATCGCGTGCGCTCGTCGTCGAGGACGAACGGGCGTTGGCGGATCTGGTCGCCGGTTACCTCAGGCGAGAGGGCTTCGATGTGGAGGTCACAGGAGACGGCGAAGAGGCCCTTCGCCTCGCGCGGAGGCTCGATCCGGACGTCGTGGTGCTCGATCTCGGTTTGCCGGGAATCGACGGCGTGGAAGTGTGTCGGCGCCTGCGCACATTCTCCGACTGCTACATCGTGATGTTGACGGCGAGAGTGGAAGAGGTCGACAAACTCATCGGACTCTCTGTCGGAGCTGACGACTACCTGACCAAGCCGTTCAGTCCGCGGGAGCTCGTGGCAAGAATTCGGGCGATGCTACGCCGACCTAGGGCGACAACTCCACATGGCTCGCACGATGCTGCGCCCTTCGTCGTCGGCGACCTGACCGTCGACGCGCCCGCGCGCGAGGCTCGGCTGGCGGGCGAGAGCGTGGCGCTGACTCGCACCGAATTCGACTTGCTTGCCGCACTTGCCGCTCGCCCGAACGTGGTGCTGAGTCGCGCGGCACTCCTCGATGCCGTCTGGGGCGGCAGCTACGTTGGCCACGAGCATCTTGTTGACGTGCATGTGCTGCATCTGCGACAGAAGCTCGGCGACACCGCGGAACGGCAGCGCTATGTCCGGTCGGTGCGGGGTGTGGGTTATCGAATTGGTGCGGGAGCATGAAGGCGCGGTAGGTCCTGTACAGAGGTTTGCCGCATTCCCTCCTGAACTCGCTGGGCCTCACCGCTGCGCGTCGTCCCGCATCTGGTGGTGCTCGCTGTCGCGGGCGTGACCGCGTGGCCGCGATGGAACGCGGTGCAGTTCTCATCCTCGATGCCGACGCGGGCCTCGCGCGCGTAGTGGCGGACGTGGACCGCAAGGCACAGGTGATCGGCGACCTGGTCGCTAACGCCTTGCGCCACATTCCGGCGGGCGGCGAAATCTCGCTCACCGCGAAGGCAGTGGGGGCGGCGGTGGAATTGGCGGTGTCCGACACAGGGGAGGGGATTGCGCCGGAGCATTTGCCGCATGTCTTCGAGCGCTTTTGCCGCGCCGATACTGCGCGAGACCGTGCTCACGGCGGGTCCGGGATCGGCCTTGCCATTGCTAAGGCGTTGGTCTCGTGTTCCTGGCAGAACTCGCCATGTATGTCAGCTACACCGTCCTGGGCTGGTCGCTTGCCCAGGGCTTCCTGGGTGTGGTGCTGGCGGTTGCCTTGCCCGTGACCGTCGCTGTGGCGTGAGGACTGTTCCTCTCGCCACGGGCCTCGCGTCCGACATCGGCCTGGCCCACCGTGATGGCGCGCATTCTGCTGTTGCTGGGTGGCGCGGTGGCAGCGTGGGCCGCAGGCTTCTCGTGGTTGGGCCGTGCGCTGGCGCGCGGTTCTGAGCGGAATAGCCCTCGCGCGAGCCCGTCGGTGTGATCCGAGGCGCGGAACCAACAACGTGACATGGAGCCCGCCGAGAGCGCGGTTGCGGCGCATGATGTCAGGCCTTCGGCGTAGTTTCAATGCGGGAACAAGCCCATCTCGAACCAGGAGGTAATCCGATGAAGGTCCAGCCTTATCACTCCGGCAATCCGACTGACCCCGACGTGCATCACGATCACGACAACTGCCCCAGCGGGCAACAGATTCCTCTGAGCAACAAGATAGTTGGTACTGGTGGGTACCCACGCTGTCAGCACTGCGTTGGTCTTGGCTGACGCGTTCGCTGTTTTGATCGTTCGCCACCAGACTGGGGCCACTCCGCCGCTTCGCTTTGCGGCGGAGTGGCTGCTTCCAGGAGCTAAGGAAGAGGGGCAGAATGTGGTCATGTCTGAGCGCGAAATGACGGTAGTCGAGATTTGTGCGGGCGCAGGAGGGCAGGCGGTCGGACTTGAGCAGGCGGGATTCCGGCATGTGCTCGCCGTCGAGATTGACCGTGACGCCGCGGCGACGCTTCGAGCGAACCGTCCCGATTGGCACGTGCATGAGGGTGACGTACGTGAGATCACGGGCTTTCGTGTTCCCCGGACAGACCTCTTGGCGGGAGGAGTGCCGTGCCCTCCGTTCTCCATGGCAGGCAAGCAGTTGGGTGCCGAGGACGAACGAGACCTGTTCCCTGAGGCGCTCCGTCTCGTAGAAGAATTTTCGCCACGTGCAGTGATGCTCGAGAACGTGAAGGGACTTGCGAGCTCTCGGTTCGACACCTACCGCCAGTCCATTCTGGATCGCCTTGACGAGCTTGGGTACGTGTGTGAGTGGCGGTTGGTTCATTCGTCCTGGTTCGGTGTGCCGCAGCTTCGGCCCAGGTTCATCCTCATTGCGATGAGGCCGGATGTCGCTAGTCATTTCACGTGGCCGGAACCCGACATGGCCGAGTTGACCGTGGGGGAGGCCCTTGGCGATCTGATGGGTGCGTCGGGATGGCGCGGCGCTAAGGCTTGGGCGGAGCGTGCTTCTTCAGTCGCTCCGACGATCGTCGGAGGCTCCAAGAAGCATGGCGGTGCAGACCTTGGTCCGACACGCGCCAAGGCCGCCTGGCTCGCACTCGGCGTGGATGGCAAGGGAATTGTTGACCGAGTACCGAGTGCGGACGACCCAGTTGATTTTGTGCCCCGTCTCACTAACGACATGGTCGCGCGAGTTCAGGGCTTCCCAGAGGATTGGAGGTTCCAGGGACGCAAGACTTCGGTCTATCGACAGATTGGAAACGCATTTCCGCCTCCGGTCGCTGCGGCCATTGGCGAGTCAATCGCACAAGCAATCCGGGCTGCTGACGGTATTGGAGTGGACACCGCTGAGTGGCGTCGCGAGGTGGCGAGCTAGTACCGCAGAGTGCTTGGCAACTTTGGTGCCGGCCGAGTCGATGGTTCGTGACGTTCGGCGATCCGCCAGAATGCGCCCTCAAGCTCAATAGCCTGGGATGTGCCCACAGAGGCTTCCACTACGCGAAAACTAACGAACTCGCCAGGCGCCACATCGGGAGCTCCGAGATCAAGCGCCACTTGGCGATGAGCGTCGTAGTCGCCGCCAGGGATAAGGAAGCCTTCTGCCTGGAGAGCCGAGCGAGCCCCTCCGTTGTACCGGACGCGCTTCATGTAGTCGTCCTGTTGGGCAACAGTCGCGACGACCATTCGCGAGATGGGAATCAGTTGCGCTCTCCGGAAGAGTTCGTTCACTCGCTTCTGCCCACTCGTGGGCTGGAATACCGCTTCGACGTCCGCTGGTGGCAGCGCAAGCAACGCGTTTGCGGGCAGTTCGGCGCGTTCGAATATCCACTGAACCGCCTGCCGACCCAACGAGTTGAGACCTGTCTTCGCATCACGGTTGGCGCCTGCCCTCAGGTAGTCCTTAAGCGCGCGTACGACGCCAAGACTCCAGTGCCCCGCGACATCGTCGGCGTGCGCGACCAGGAGTAGCTTTCCGAAGCATTCGGGAGGGAGCATCCACGCGCCCATCGTGAACGAGTACTTGCAGTCAACGTCGAGGTCGGCGATTGAGAAGTCCAGTGCGACGCCATCTCCGATCACTCCGTCAAGCGCTCGACGAAAGTAAATCTCGACCAGGGAGCCGCAGTGAGTCTTCTCGGTCTTGGAGAGCTGGTCGGGACGGTAACGGCCGGTGCGCTGCCCGTCGTAAAGGTAGTCGAAGGCGTTGCGAAACACGTTGCCGCTGATCGCGCCGCTAGGGTCGGCCGCGCGAATCGCCTCAACGACGGCGGCCACCTGCGGGTCGGGACTCGTCATGCCGTCAAGATACCCGACGAAGTCGGTGAGCTCACAAGCCCTAGTAGCCGATGAGCAGAACGCCGTCGAAGGGGAGCACCAGGCGGCGTGACGTGTAGATCGCGTCTAGTTGGGCGCGCGAGTTCGCGTAAGCGTGAAGAGGTGCTGCTGTGGAGTTCGACCTATAGGCGAAGGGTTGCATGAGGACGAGGAACTTTGCATCCAGGATCAGCGACGTGCGCACGAGGTCCCTGTAATCCGCGTTGTTGGCGGCGCCCCGGCCGGCCTCGACCTCGACCGCCGCGCCGAGGTAATCGTTGAAGGCATCGATGTCGTAGTTGACCTCGGGGCGACCGTTCTCTCCGTAGAGCACCGTCCGTCGTACCTTCTGGCCGGCGCCCTTGCCGCTCTCCACCTCGAAGCCCAGCGTCTCGAGGCCTGGCCGCAAGTGTGCGAGCACCTCGTCACTCGATAGCCCGGTATGCGCGTCGACCGTCGAGATCTGCAATTCGGCGCGATTCACAACGTTGACCACCTCCACAACCCACTCCGGCGGCTTCGAGTTGAGCGGGAAGTACTTCCAAGCGGGATAGTCCACACGCCTAGCTTGTCGGACTTACAGGCGAGAAGCTAGTCAGCCCTGGCGTCATGTGGTACCAAAGTGATACCATCGGCCCTATGGCCATGACATTGCGCACCGATCCCGAGTTCGAGGCTGCCCTGGCATTCCTCGCGACGCACGACGACGGCTCCAAGCAGGAGGCGGTGCGCCGTGCCGTCTTGGAGCGTGCGGCGAGGCTGGGCCACGGCGATCGGGTTGCGGCGCTGTCCGCCGAATCGAAGAACCGCTGGGCCGAGACGCTTGACCGCCTCGGAACCGTCTAGTTCATGACCGAGTGGCTCACCCTCGAGGACCTGCTGTACCTCGCGGAAGACATCGGCGTGGGCCCTGTTCGCGACATCGGCCTACTTGAGTCGGCGGCGATGCGACCTGCCACCACGCTCATGGGCGCTGATGCCTACCCGAGCCTTGAGCTCAAGGCCGCTGCGCTCTTTCACTCCCTCGTGTGCAATCACGCGCTTGTGGACGGCAACAAGCGGCTCGGATGGCACGCAACGGTCGTGTTCCTAGCGCTGAACGGGTGCGAGCCTGACCTCACTCAGGTCGAGGCGTTTGGACTCACGATGGCGGTAGCGTCGGGCGCATTGCGCGACGTCGAGGCGATCGCGCCTCGGTTCAAAGTGATGGTGCGCTGACTCCAGCGCATGTGGAGCGGCACGTGACCGGGGCCCTCGAGACTGGAGCCCGCCATGAGTCGACTACACCCCCACGGCAACCCGATCCAGCCCCGCCATCCCCGAAGCACACGCGTTCCCGCCCGTACACGCGATCCCGACCACGCCAGGCCGCGACAATGCGCGCTATCCGCACACCGAGCATGGGACTCGGGCGAAGACCAGGTGCCATGTGCGGATAGCGCGCGAGGGCGCACACAGGACGCCGCCTGTCGAAACAAGGCCAAAAACGTCACACGCGCCGTCACACGGCCGCCCTTCAGCATGGTCATATCACCAACGAAAGGGCAGGACGATGACACTCAAGAGCATCCTCAACGACATTGCCGACATCATCATGGCGAAGGGCACCACCGCCGCTCGCAAGGACCTCACCGCACTCGCCGCCGCAGTGCGGGACACCCAGCCGGGAGCGGCCGCCGCGCTCACTGACTGGGAGGGTTCCGAGATTGCACGGGAGCGTGCCTTCGCCGTCATCCGCCACGAGGTGGTGCGTGCCGGGCAGGAGCGCCAGTTCGCGATCGTCATGGACCTGGCCGCGTTCCGCGCAGTAGCGTTGGCCGCATGAGAATGTCCCGCTCATGATCCGCAGCACGCCGTGCTGACCGTCAACCTGCTCGGTCGTCCCCGACTCGAGCGCGACGGTGAGACCCTTCCGGGCCCGCGTGGCCACAAGAGTTGGGCCCTCCTGGCGCGCGTGCTGCGCTCGCCGGACCCCGTGTCGCGCCAGACCCTGGTGGACGAGCTATTCAGCGAGGCCGACGATCCCATGGCCGCCTTGCGCTGGACCTTGGCGGAACTGCGGCGGCGGCTTGACTTGCCGGAGGCGCTGACGGGCAACCCGTTGCGCGCGGACCTGGGCCGGGGCGTCGTGGTGGATATCGACCGTGCCGCCCAGGGGGCGTTCGACGGAAACCCGCCCGAGGGTCGTCTCCTCGAAGGCGTCACCATTCGGGATTCCGCGACGTTCGACACCTGGCTGCTCGTCGAGCGTCAGCGTGTTGACTCCGAGGTGAGCGCGGGAATTCGTGAAGCGACGGTGCGCGCGTTGGCTCAGGGAGACGCCGCGCGAGGTATCAGCCTGGCGCGAGTGATGGTGACCCGCGACCCCTTGGACGACAGCCCACACGTGTTGCTGGTGAAGGCATTGGCGGCGTCGGGAGACACCGCTGCGGCCGACGAGCAGGCAGAAATCAGCGCAGCGCTTTTGCAGCGTGAATTGGGAATCGCGCCTACCCGCGCACTGCGGGACGCGGCAAGGCCCCGCATGCCCGCGCCGAGCACCGCGGTATCGGCGCTTGCCACCGCGCAGACCTTGCGCACGGCAGGGCTGGCGGCCCTTTCGGCGGGCGTTGCCGATGCGGGAGTCGAGTGTCTGCGAGGCGCCGTGGCGGCGTCGGAGTCCACGGGAGACGCGGCGTTGTTTGCCGAGTGCCTGCTCGAGCTGGGCACCGCCTACGTGCACTCCCTCCACAGTCACGACGACGAGGGCGCAGTGGCTCTGCGCGCTGCGGTCGCGGCTGCGCATGAGGCGGGGCATCGGGAGGTCGCGTGCAAGGCGCTCGCTGAACTTGGATACGTGGACGTGCTCGCCGGCCGGCGGGNGGTGGCGAGCAAACACCTGGAGCAGGCGCGGGAAGCCGCGGGTGACGATCCCGCACTGCTGGCCACGGTGGCGTCGTTCGAGGGCACCAATCTGCACGACTGGGGCCGCCTTGAGGAGGCTGAAATACGGTTCCGGGAGTCGGTCGAGTTCTCGCGGCAGTCAAGCAAGCCGCGGCGCGAGGCGTGGGCGTTGGGCGTGGGCGCTCGCACGTTGTACACACTCGGCAAGTTCGAGGAGGCGGGGCAGTGGGCGCGCCTCTCCAACGAGATAGCTCAGGCGGATCGCTGGACGGCATTCCGTCCTTGGGCGGAGGCGTGGGTCGCGCACGCGGACCTCGCCTTGGGGCGAGATCCCGCACAGGTGCGCATCGACTTGGAAAGCACGTATGCCATGTCCTGCCAACTGGGTGACGCCTGTTGGGAGGGAATGTCAGCCAAGGCCATGGCGCTCGCGTTCCATATGCAGGGCGCCCACGGGGCGGCTATCGATTGGTTGCGCACCGCCCGTACCTCGTGCCGACGCGTCACCGACTTCTACACGTGGGTGCAGATCGACGTTGCCCTGGCCGAGGCCGAGTTTGCGCGGGACCGGGGGGAGGCCACGCTCGCGCGGGACCTTGCCGAGGCCGTGGTGAACGATGCGGCGCGCTATGCGATGGACGGCATGCTGGCGCGGGCCACGGCGGTGTCCACAGCGGTGCGTTAGCGGCTTCACCCCCACGGGCAACTCGCCCAAGCGTTCGAGCCCATTCACCCTGCGGTACAGCATCACACGTCCCGTCACACGCTTGCCTCAGATCATGGTTGTGTCACCCCATGAATGGACAGGACCATGACTCTCAAATACACACTCATCCGCACAGCCAAAACGATCGACCGGGACACTGTCCGAGCCGCGCGCCCGGACCCGAAACGGCTCGCCGAAGTGGTGAGCGATTCCCAGCCACCCGCGGCCGCCGCTCGCACTGACGGGGACGAGTCGGAAACTGCCAGGGAGCGAGCCTTGGCGGTCATGCGCCACGAGGCGGTGCGAGCGGAGGCGGAGCGCCGGCTCGAGATTTCCCGGACCGTGGGACTACTGCGAGGGGTGTGGGGCTGACTGAACGCGTGGCGCGCGCGAGCGTCACTGCATCGGCGTGGGCACTGTTCGCGGCATCGGCCCCCTTGAGTCGGCGGCGATGCGACCTGCTACCACGCTGATGGGTGACGAGGCCTATCCAAGCGTCGAGCTCAAGGCCGCTGCGCTCTTTCACTCGCTCGTGTGCAATCACGCGCTGGTGGACGGCAACAAGCGGCTCGCGGCTATCCTCTCGCTGGTATTCCTGGAGATCAACGACGCCTCCTATGACCTCACCAATGACGAGTTGTTCGAACTCACCATGGCCGTGGCATCAGGCAGAATGCGCGACGTCTCCGAAATCGCGGAGGGGCTCCACGTGGTGCAGCGCGAGCACTAAGGCCCGGGGCCCCGGTCCCCTACACCCCCACGGCAACCCGCCCGAGTCCGGCCATCTCCGACGCACACGCGTTCCCGCCGGTGCACGCAAAGCCCACCACGCCAGGCCGCGACGCATCGGCCAGCGCGCCGGCCAAGCCCGCGGCGCCCGCGCCCTCGCACAAGGTGTGCGCCGCAGTCGCC
>JGI25318J35512_1000999_pt1 | contig 12396 bp, 7 predicted proteins | sample AutmiccommunBRH9_FD_35512 | JGI IMG/M metagenome (IMG submission 35512)
TCGATCTTCGGCTTGGAAAAGCTGACGCCGTGCGCGCCCATCTCTTCGGCCTCGGTGATCACCTTGGCGACATGCAACAGCGCCTTGGACGGGATACAGCCAACGTTGAGGCAGACACCGCCCAGCGTTGGATATTTCTCGATCAGCACGGTCTTCTTGCCAAGGTCAGCGGCGCGGAACGCAGCTGTGTAGCCACCTGGACCAGAGCCCAGAACAACCACGTCTGCGTGGATGTCGCCGGGGCCAGTTGCCGTACCGCTGGCCGCGACGGCGGTGGGCGCAATGGCGGCGGCAGGTGCCGGTTCCGCGGCAGATACCCCGGCGACCCCTGCCGCTTCGAGCACCAGGATCACAGATCCTTCCGAAACCTTGTCGCCTAGAGTCACTTTTATCTCTTTCACCACACCGGCAGCCGGTGATGGCACTTCCATCGTGGCCTTGTCGCTTTCCAGTTCAACCAGCGGGTCTTCTTGCGCGATGATGTCACCAACGCTGACGAGGATTGCAATACGGGGACTTGGTCGAAATCACCAATATCGGGAACTTTGACTTTCATGGGATCAGCCCTCCTTACAACATCAGCCGGCGCACGTCGCCGAGCAGGTGTGCCAGTGTTGCGTTGAACCGTGCCCCCAACGCGCCGTCGATGGCGCGGTGGTCAAACGACAGGCTGAGCGGCTGCATCAGCCGTGGTATGAACGCCTCGCCGTTCCAGACGGGCTGCATTTTCGCGCGTGTCAGGCCAAGGATTGCCACTTCGGGTGCATTGACGATCGGTGTGAACCCAGTGCCGCCAATCCCGCCCAACGACGAGATGGTAAAGGTGGCGCCCTGCATGTCGGGACCCTTCAACTTGCCTTCGCGTGCCGCCAGCGACAGCGTGCCAAGTTCCTTGGAAATCTCGACAATGCCCTTGCGATCAGCGTCCTTGATGACCGGCACCATCAGACCCTGCGGCGTGTCGGCGGCAAACCCGATGTTGTAGAAATTCTTCTTGATCAGCTTGTCGCCATCAGGATGGATCGAAGAATTGACTTCCCAATGATCCTTCAGCGCCGAGACGCAAGCCTTGATCATGAAGCTCAGAAGCGTGACGCGGTAGCCTTGCTCTTTGGCCGCTGTGTCCAGCTCTTTGCGATACGCGTCGAGGTCGGTAATGTCGGCTTCTTCGTCGACGGTAACATGCGGGATGTTCAGCCATGCGCGGTGCAGGGCAGGGCCCGAAAGCTTCTTGATGCGGGGCATTTCCACATCTTCGATGGGGCCGAATTTTGAGAAATCCACAACCGGCATCGGCGGGATGCCCATGCCGCCCTGCGCGCCGCCACCGGCAGCGGCGGGCGCGGCCGTGGATTTGAACGTTGCAGTGATATCCTCGCGCAGGATACGACCCTTGCGGCCGGTGCCGTTAACCTTGGTAAGGTCGATGCCCAACTGGCGGGCAAAGGCCCGGATCGACGGGCTTGCATGCGCCTTGCCGAACCCGGCATCGGTCACGGTCGCTGGCGCAGCGGCAGGCGCAGGCGCGGCAACGGGGGCCGAGGGCGCGGGGGCGGACGCAGGAGCGGTGGGGGCGGCAGCGGCACCTTCGCCTTCAAGAACCATAACCAGAGACCCTTGCGAGACCCGGTCGCCCTCACGCACCCTGATCTCAAGCACTTTGCCCGCTGCGGGGGATGGAACCTCCATCGTGGCCTTGTCGCTTTCCAACTCGATAAGCGCATCTTCGGCGGCAACCATATCCCCGACGCTTACCAGAATACCGATCACCGGCACGTCGTTGAAATCACCGATATCGGGAACTTTCACTTCGATAGTCATGTCGTAATTCTCCTCAATCCCTGGGGCTTAAACCAGCCGCGGGTTCGGCTTGTTGCTGTCGATTTCATATGTCTTGAGCGCTTTTTGCAGATCCGCCTTGGTCACCGCACCGGCCTTGTAGAGGTCGGTCATGGCGGCGGCGGCGATGTGATTGGCATCGACCTCAAAGAACCGGCGCAGATTGACGCGACTGTCAGACCGGCCAAACCCATCGGTGCCCAGCACCGTGAACGAGCCCGGCACAAAGGCACGGATCTGTTCGGCATAGTTCTTCATGTAATCCGTCGCCGCAATCACCGGGCCGCTGGCCTTTGACAATTGCTGGGTCACATAGGGCACCACCTCTGGCGCGAGGGGGTTAAGACGATTGTGGCGCAAGGCATCCTGCCCATCGCGCGCCAGCTCGTTCAGGCTTGTGGCCGACCAGATATCAGAGGTGACGCCAAAATCCGCCTTGAGCATCTCTGCGGCCTTTATCGCCTGCACAAGGATGGTGCCGGACCCCAAGAGGTTAACATGCTTCTTGCCGGGATTCTTGACCTCCTGAAGCCGGTAGAGACCCTTGATAATGCCCTCTTCGGCACCCATCGGCATGTCGGGGTGGCTATAGTTTTCGTTCATCAGGGTCAGATAGAAATAGACGTCTTCCTGATCGACATACATCCGCTGCATCCCGTGATGCACAAGAACCGCCACCTCATAGCTAAAGGTCGGATCATAGGTGACGCAGTTCGGGATCGTGCTGGCAAGGATGTGGCTGTGGCCGTCTTCGTGCTGCAAACCCTCGCCGTTCAGGGTGGTGCGCCCGGCGGTGCCACCAAGCATGAAGCCCCGCGCACGGCTATCGCCCGCCGCCCAGGCCAGATCGCCGATCCGCTGAAAGCCGAACATGGAATAATAGATAAAGAACGGGATCATCGGCACGCCGTGGTTGGAATAGGCGGTCGCCGCTGCGATCCAGTCGGCCATGGCACCAGCCTCGTTGATGCCTTCCTGAAGCACCTGACCATTGGTGCTTTCCTTGTAATAGGACATCTGATCGGCGTCTTGCGGCGTGTATTTCTGGCCCATCGGGTTATAAATACCGACCGACCGAAACAGCCCCTCCATCCCGAAGGTGCGCGATTCATCCGGCACGATCGGCACCACATGCTGGCCGATCTTCTTGTCGCGCAAAAGCGTGGTCAGGATGCGCACGAAAGCCATTGTCGTGCTGATCTCACGCTCGCCCGTGCCCTTGAGTTGGCCCTCGAATGTCGACAGCGGCGGGATTTCAAGGCTTGGCGTATTGCGCCATTCGCGCTTGGGGAATTCGCCACCAAGTTTCTTGCGCTGATCCGCCAGATAGGCGCTTTGCAGGTTGTTGAGCTTGACGAAAGGCGCCTTTGGCAGGTCTTCGTCGCTGACCGGAATCTTGAACCGGTCACGGAAGGCGCGCAGCTGATCCTCGGCCAGCTTCTTTTGCTGGTGCGAGGTNTTCTGGCCTTCGCCGCTTGTGCCCATGCCATANCCCTTGACCGTCTTGATCAAAAGACAGCTGGGCTGGCCCTTGGTATCGACCGCATGTTTGAAGGCGGTATAGACCTTTTCGGGATCATGCCCGCCCCGGCGCAGCGCCCAGATCTGTGCATCGGTCCAATCCTCGACCAAGGCCGCCGTTTCGGGGTATTTGCCAAAGAAGTGTTCGCGAATATAGGCACCGTCCTTGGATTTGAACGTCTGATAGTCGCCGTCGATGGTTTCATCCATCAGCTGTTTCAACCGNCCGCTGGTGTCATTCTCGAGCAGGTCATCCCAGCCCTTGCCCCATAAAAGCTTGATCACATTCCAGCCGGCACCGCGAAAATCGCCCTCAAGTTCCTGNACGATCTTGGAATTGCCNCGCACCGGGCCGTCAAGGCGCTGCAAGTTACAGTTGACCACAAAAATCAGGTTGTCCAAGCCTTCACGCGCCGCCAAGTCAATCGCACCCCGGCTTTCGGGTTCGTCCATCTCGCCATCGCCAAGGAAACACCACACCTTGCGGTCGGCCATGTCGATATGGCCCCGGTTGTGCATGTATTTCATGAACCGCGCCTGATAGATCGCCATCAGCGGCCCCAAACCCATCGAAACCGTGGGAAACTGCCAGTAATCCGGCATCAGCCAGGGATGTGGATAGGATGAAAGACCGCCGCCATCGACCTCGGAGCGGAAATTTTCAAGCTGCTCTTCGGTGATCCGGCCCTCCATAAAGGAGCGCGCATAGATGCCGGGGATCACGTGACCCTGAAAGAACACAAGATCACCACCGTGGATCGCCGATTTGCTGCGCCAGAAGTGATTTAGACCGATGTCATACATCACCGCCGACGAGGCAAAACTTGCGATATGGCCGCCGTACTCGCTGCTCACCTTGTTGCGCCGCACGACCGTGGCCATGGCATTCCAGCGATTGATGGTTCTGATCCGCCACTCCATCTCGAGATCGCCGGGAAACGGNAGTTGATCATCGGCGGGTATCGAATTTTGATANGGTGTCGTGGCCGAAAACGGCAGGGTCGCCCCCGCCGCGCGGGCCTGTTGCACAGCCTTGTCCAAAAGGTAATGCGCGCGGTTGGCGCCATCCTTTTCAATGACGTCGGAAATGGCTTCCTGCCACTCCTGGCTTTCGACTGGGTCGATATCGGTGTTGTCTAGGGTCATTGTTCAGTCCTCAAACGAAAAATTATGCGCCGTCCGGTTTGCGGTGCTGCGACATCCGCGCGGCAGATGCGGTTACAACATGTGTCATGCTCTTGACCTTTCTCGCCCGGATGTCAGGCGTAGTTCTTCTTTCTCGACATCTTGCCGATGCCCGGGTTCATGGAATTGGTGGGGTCGACGGATTTGTAGAATTCGGCCAGATCTGGTTTGGCTTTGTAGAGATGTCCGACATTGTGTTCGGCCGGGTATTCGGCACCGCGCGCGGAAAGCAAATCAAGCATCCTGGCCTTCAGCGCTTTCACATCCACGCCCTTGCGCACGATGTAATCCTGATGCAGGACGTGGCACATGAAATGGCCGTAGTAGAGCCGGTGTACCAATTGGTCGCTGATGTCTGCTGGTAGCTCTTCGAGCCATGCGCGCTCGTTACGCTTGAGGGCGATATCCAACGCAAGGATGTCTTCGACCTCTGAGGCATGCACGTTTTGATAACGGATGGCGGCCCCGGCCGCGGCAAAGCGATGAAGCCCGGCAATCTTGCCTTCGCGGGGCGTGCAGATAAAGAAATCTGCCTCGATTCCGCTAAAGGCCTCGTTCAAATAGGCTTCGGTTTCGGCGATCCCGTCGTCACGGGTCTTGATGATCAGGTGATGTTCGAACCGGTCACGAAATTCCGTCATCTTTTTGGGCAGGATATTTGGCCAGACGGCGCTTAATCCCTGCATGAACTTGTCGGTGAACCCCCGCAGGAGTGGGATCTTGTTCAACCGAGCGTCCACTGCACCCTTCATGGCAAAAAACATCGGCAGTTTGTCGGTGCCAAGTTTGTCGATCATGACCATTGTGTCTTTGCCGTATTTGGTCGTGATGTCGAATACTTCGCGGTGCATGTACTCCGCGCTGACTGGCAAGGTATCGAACTTGGCCAACATATGGCGACGCAGTTCAGTCAGATCAGCGGGATCGTTGGTGCCGACATAGAACACCTGTTCGCGGTCGTTCTTGGGAAAGGTATCCAGACGCACCGCAAACACGGCCAGTTTTCCCGCACAGCCCGCACTTTCATGCAGGCAGCGTTTGTCGGCGTTGAACCGCGCAGGCGTATCTGCCTCGATCTCACNCACAATGCGTGCATATTCAGTGTCAGAGGCGTGATTATTCGTCGATTCAAAATCAGCATCGGCGATGTCACCGTTCTCTACGCGGCACAGGATATCTTCGGGATCGTCACCCAGTGTCAGGCCCAGATGATTGACCAGGTTCAGCGCGCCGTTCTCGTCAATTTGCGCAAAGAGCGACAGCTCGGTATAGGATGGCCCCCGCTCGATCAGCGAACCGCCTGAGTTGTTGCAAACACCGCCAACGATCGAGGCACCGATGCAAGACGAGCCGATCACTGAATGGGGCTGACGGTTCAACGGTGCCAACAGCTTTTCCAATGCGAACAAGGTAGAGCCTGGCAGGGCCAGAACTTGCTTGCCGCCCTTCAAGAGATGCAGCCCATCCATGCGTCGCGTATTGATCAGAACAACGTCACGATCATACCTGCCACTGGGTGTGCTGCCTTCTGTCAGGCCGGTGTTGGCGGCCTGCATGATGACGATCTTATCCGCCGCCACGCAGGCCTGAAGAACACGCCATTGCTCCACCAATGTCCCCGGTTGCACCACGCAAAGCGCATCCCCTTGCCCCGACCGGAACCCCTTGCGGAACCGTTCGGTTTTCTTGTCGCCGCTCAGCAGGTGCCGCGCGCCGACAATGTCACGCAGTTGAGCGAGAAGATCATGATTGGTCATTTTCATTCTCCTTTATGCGACAGGGTTCAGTAAGCGACAGAGGGCAACCACGTAGCTAAGGCGGGCCAAAGGAAGACAAGCGCCAGGCCGGTCAGCTGGAGCAGCACGAAGGGCACCACACCGCGGTAGATATGCAGCAGGCTGATTTCCTTGGGTGCGACGCCTTTGAGGTAGAACAGCGCGAAACCAACAGGCGGAGTCAGGAACGAGGTCTGCAGGGTCACCGCAACAAGGATCACAAACCAAACCAGAGAAGGTTCATCAATCACCCCAAAGCCCGGTATGTCCATACCCAGACCATTCACGATCGGGCGCATCAGCGGCAGCACGATCAGGGTGATTTCGATCCAATCGAGCACAAAGCCCAGCAGGAAAACAACGAACAGGATGAAGACGATCGTGCCCGTCGGTCCAAAGCCGGTAGAGTCAATCATGTGCGCGATGAGTTCATCTCCGCCAAGCTCGCGCAGCACGTAGGAAAAGACCGTGGCACCAAGGAAGATCGCGAAAATGTAAGCGGTTGTGTTGAATGTCGACACCAACACATTGACCAACTTCTTCAGCGTCAACCTGCGGTAGCCCAGCGCCAGCAACGTCGCGCCCAATGCGCCGATGCCAGAGGCCTCGGTGGGGGTTGCAAGGCCGACAAAGATGGAGCCGAGGACAGCAAGGATCAGGCCCAGTGTCGGGATCACCGCAATCAGCACCGCTTTGACAGCGTCCCAGTCAGGGGTCTTGGCACCTACGGGCACCGGGGCCACATCAGGTTTGATCAGCGCGATGATAAAGATGTAGACTAGGTACAGAGCACCCACGATCACACCGGGAAAGACCGCCGCCATAAACAGATCACCGACAGACAAGGCCATCTGATCGGCCATGATCACAAGCATGATCGACGGCGGGATCAAGATGCCCAATGTACCGGACGCGGCAACAACACCAGACGCCAATGTGGGGGAATATTTTTGCTCCATCATGGACGGCAGCGACAGGACACCCAGCAGAACAACGGAGGCACCGATGATGCCGGTTGAAGCGGCAAGGATAATGCCGATCATGGTTACCGTAATGGCCAGACCACCGCGGGTCTTGCCAAACAGACGCTGCATCGCAGTCATCAGCTTTTCAGCGACACCGGATTGGTCCAGCATCAGACCCATAAAGATGAACATCGGCAAGGCGACCAGAACCGCGTTGGACATGGTCGCATAGACCCGGTTCACGACTGCGCCCAAGGTCAGGTAATCCAGACCTGTCAGCGTCTCGTCGAGACCGGTCCAATTCATCGACCCATTGTCAAACAGATAGGCCAGACCACAGAAGNCCACGCCAACCCCGGCCAGAATCCAGGCCACCGGATAGCCGGTGAACAACAGNGCGATAAACGTCATGAACATCGCGATCACAAGCTTTTCTTCGGTGGCCTCAACCACAAAGGTCAGNGCAGTGGCAACCACCGCAAAGCCCAGCAAAGCCAGAACAATCAGGCGCAAACCCTTGCCAACGCGCTCGTGTTCGTAATTGGCCCAAAGCGCGTGTCCGTCATGGATCAGACGGGCCAGAGCACCCAACGCCAGAAGAACAAAGGACATCGGAATAACCGCCTTGAGCGCCCAACGTGCCGGAAGACCGGTGGGGCTGCTGGAGCGTTCGTTGACCCGCAGGCTTTCGTAAAAATAATCAAAGCCCTGATCAATCATCAGATAGATGAACGGCGTGAGCAGGGTCAGAATGCCAATGACTTCGATAACCCTTTGGGCACGGCGGCTGAGTTGCATGTGCAGCAAGTCGACACGCACGTGGCCGTCGGTGACCAGCGCGTAAGAGATACCGACCATCGTGACCAATCCGTAGAAATGCCACTGAATTTCGTCAAGTTTGGGAAAGTTCTGATTGGCCAGATAGCGAAACAGCACCTGTGCAACAATCGCGGTGATCAGTAGAATGTTGGCCCACATCACCACGTGACCGACAAGCTTGACAGTCTTGTCCAGCCCGACTGCCACTGCCTGGGTATCCGTTTCGGGATGCTCCAGAATGTCTTCGTAGGTTTGGATCGGATCGTCGTTCCGTGAATTTTGGTTGACCATGGCCACCTCCCGATGCCTGCGACGCTATGCGCCCAGACTTAGAATTCTGAGAAAATAGAGATGAAGAATGGGGTTGGGTGGCGACATCTGCTGCCACCCAAACATTGACTACGCTTACTTGCGGGGCAAGAAGGCGTTCTCTTTCCAGGTCTGATAGCCGTCACGGAATTCGGTCATGTCGGCCAGAACCTTCGCAAAGAACGGATCTGCTGCGGCTTCTTCGGCGGCAACTTCATCCCAGGTAGCGCGGAACGTGTCGAGCATCTCAGGCGACCACTGTTTGATGATCACGCCATTGTTCTCGACGTTGTCTTTCATCACGTCGAACTGAATGGCTTCACCTTCGGCAAAGCTGTNTGTCATGGAGCCGCGGCAGGCGTTCTCAATGATCGCCTGNTGCTGCCCGGATGCTTCGTTCCAGACGTCCTTGTTGATCAACAGCTCAAACACGGTGGCCTGTTGGTGCCAGCCAGGGAAGTAGTTGTACTTGACCAGCTTGTGAAAGCCCAAACGTGCGTCGATGGCAGGCATCGAGAATTCGGTCGCGTCGATGGCACCTTTTTCCAGNGCCGGGAAGATTTCGCCGCCGGGCAAAAGAGATGTCGCAACGCCCAATTTCTGCATGACTTTGCCACCCAGACCAAAGAAGCGCATCTTNAGACCTTGCAGGTCTTCAGGCGTGTTGATTTCCTTGGAAAACCAGCCCGATGTTTCGGGGGCGATGATCGCGCAAGGCAGCACTTTGACGTTGAAGCCCGCCTGATCATACATCTCTTGGTACAGCGTCATGCCGTTGCCGTAATAGAGCCACGCCATGTACTCGCCCGCTTCAGGGCCAAACGGCACAGCCGAAAACATGGGTGCAGCGGGGATTTTACCAGCCCAGTAGCCAGCCGTGGTGTAGCCAGAGTTTATCTTGCCGGAAGAAACGGCGTCCAGAATTTCAAACGGCGGAACCAATTTGTCGGGCTCATACACTTTCATTTTCAGCGTACCGCCTGACATCAGGTCCAGCTGTTCAGCAACGCGCGGGATCGGCGAACCCAGGCCCGGCAACGCGGTCGAGAACGCGATGGGTGTCTTCAAAAGGATCTTGTCGGCGGCCAATGTGGCCGTTGCGGACAGCAACGTGGCTGCAACAGCAAGACTGGTTACGATGGTTTTCATGAAAGGTCTCCTCCTTAGGCAAAGCATGCCGTTTTCAGTTATGGCGGAGCCGCTTTCGATGAGACTGTGCATCAACTTCTCCCCCGGTCGATGGAGTGGTTCACTATCTTTACCACTTGGCAAAGTCAATTATTTTGTGAACCACTCCATAAAACTTTTCGTGATCATTCATGAAAAAGTACCACCAGAACAGCGCAAAATTTGAGCGAACTCCACCTGATGATTTACAAATTTAATATTTATAACAACATATTAGATTTCACTCCACGCCTCGCCGTCGGAGGGAGGGAAGAAAATTCCCACCTGACATCAAGTGGTCTATTTAATTTACCATATAGAGCGCCTACATCTCACGTAGGGTCGAGAAATTTTTGCAGTGATTCTGCGGCCGGTAAATGTTAAAAGCCAACGAGCAGAGGATATGGGGATGATGCAGACCACAGTTTTTGAACATGTTGATCACACATCAATTGTCGATACGATCGTGACACAGATCGAAACGTTTATTCTGAACGGTGTCTTGCGGGATGGCGGGCGCCTGCCATCCGAGCGCGATCTGGCCGAACAAATGGGCGTGTCACGGCCCAAGGTTCGCGAAGCGCTCAAGCAACTTGAAGACAGTGGTTTGATAAATGTGCGCCACGGCGAAGGGGCGTTCATCGCTCCGCTGGTGGGTTCGGCCATGTCACCCGCATTGATCAACCTTTATTCCCGCCATCAGGAGGCATTTGGGTCCTACCTGGAATTCCGTGCCGCACAGGAGAGCTTCGCCGCAGGCTTGGCTGCAACCCGNGCAACCAAATCGGACAAAGAAATCCTGTCCAGAGTCATGGACCAGCTGGAGGCCGCGCATTCGGCCAACGATATGCAAGCGTCTCAGGATGCCGATATTGCGTTTCATTCTGCTGTCATTGATGCGAGCCACAACTCGCTCCTGGTCCATACGATGTCGTCCATCTACGCGCTGACCAAACAGAACCTTTTTTACCACCGATCATTCCTTCGCTCCATCGACGGAACAGGCGATCAGTTGCATGCACAGCATCGCGAAATATTTGAAGCGATACACTCTGGCATCCCNGAACGGGCCTCAAAAGCGGCGCGAGATCATATCGAGTTCGTTCAANGGTCATACCTCGAAGAGCAATCGCGCGCGCAGAGAGAGCAGGTTTCGAACCGCCGCCTTGCGCTGCTATGAGCCGGGGCGCGTAAACGTCATCCCTGAAGTCACCATAGGCGCGCGTGTGTGCCTGTGAATATCGGTTTTCTGACCGGCATTACCGCAAGCCGACCCTGATCCCGCCCCAAGCCTGTCGGCCACACCTTCGAAGACCTGAGGCTAGCTCTTTTGGTGTACATGCGGAAAGTGTGAGACGTGCTCGCTCAAACAAGTCGCACCTGTATCCAATCATCAGAATCGCCGAACACCCGACAAAACGCGCCAGAAGGCGATTTTGAGTTGTGCACATAATGCACAAGACGCCCANCAACTCGTTGAATTTACATACGAACCAGTCCAATCCATTACGGGGCANGCTCAAAACCCTCTTTAAACGGCGGCTNATGTTGGCATTGCAGACATCAGTGCAGGGTGCAGCATTCGGTAGTTTGGGCTCAAACCGGGCCTTCGCTGTGCGATCCACGAAGGTCTGCTTCGGTCTCGACGGAAAGATCCGGTGTCATACCTGAAAGACCGATCTGTCATTTTTCATCCGAGACGCAACCTTCTGCCTCTGTTTGGCTGTTGCGCAGTGCATTCTGTCGCAAGGCATGGGCTTTCGGCAGCTTTGTGCGCGCACCCCGGTCGATAGTTCNGCCAGACCATGCAAGACCAGACCTTGCAAGAGAGGTGTCGCATGTCCTTTGCTTTTGACCACGAGGGCAGTTTCTATCAGCCGAGGCTGATTGCGGGGGCGCGCGCGTGGCAATCCGGCTGTGACCGAGAAAATCTTTGGTCCGGTTGCCACGTTCGAGAGTTTTGCGAGCGAAGAAGAGGCGATGGACCTTGCCCGTCACCCGACTTACGGTCTCTGTGCGGGCGTGTTCACGCGGGATTTGTCGCGGGCCATGCGGGTGACGCCGCGGCTGGAGGCCGGGACCGTCTGGATCAACCGCTATGGCCGTTCGCGCGGCCTATCTTGCCAATCGCCGAGTGAAATCGGTTCTGATCGACCTGTGACCTGCCAAGGAGGCTGACATGACGACCTATAATCTTGCCCTGATCCCCGGTGACGGNATCGGCGTTGACGTGACCGAGGCCGCGATGCGGGTCATGGTGGCGGCGGGTGCGCGCTTTGGCTTTGACCTCAAGNCNGAAACCTTGCCGTGGTNCTGTGCCNATTACCACGAGACCGGGGCGATGATGCCCGAGAATGGCATTGCCTATCTGCGCGGCTTTGATGCGATNTATCTGGGGGCGGTTGGCTGGCCGCNGAGCGTGCCCGATGCAGTGTCGTTGCATGGTCTGTTGCTGCCCATCCGCAAGGCGTTCAACCAATATGCCAATATCCGACCGCACCGCCTTTTGGCGGGGGTCGAGGGGCCGTTGCGCACGGACGGCTTTGATATCCTGTGTATCCGCGAGAACACCGAAGGCGAATATGCCGGGGCCGGGGGCCGGGTGCATCATGGGATGCAGAATGAGGTGGCGGTCGAAACTTCGGTCTTTACCCGTGCCGGGGTGGAGCGCATCCTGCGGTTCGGGTTCGAGCAGGCGCAGGCGCGGCGCAAGCACCTGACCTCGGTGACGAAATCCAATGCGCAGAAATATTCGATGGTGTTCTGGGATGAGGTGACGCGCGAACTGGCCGCTGATTATCCTGATGTGACGGTCA
>JGI25318J35512_1001006_pt1 | contig 12338 bp, 9 predicted proteins | sample AutmiccommunBRH9_FD_35512 | JGI IMG/M metagenome (IMG submission 35512)
CCGGCCCCCAACCCGGACCGCAACATCGATTTCGTGTCGAGCCTGAGCGGCCGGCTCGCCGCCCTGGGCGGGTCAATCGATGTCGCGCTGCGCTACGTGCCTGACGCGTTGACCGTCTCGCCCGCCGCCTTCGCCGCCTATCTGCGGGCCCTGGAAGGCGGCGATTGGCCGTCCCATGAAAATCTGGCGACGACGATCCTGCAGGACGTCAGCAACGAACTGGTGCCGCGCTGGGTCCAGGTCGTCACCCGCCGGGGCGGGGCGGACGGTGTGCCCGAACATAAGATTCTGGTCGAGGACCGCCAGCCGCAATGGAACAACGCGGCTCTTCTGGCGCATCTGCATTCGATCTGAAGAGAAGCCGGTGGGTCAGCCCACCGGGCGGGCCGCCTTGCGGCGCGCCGACTGGCGGCGATAGAGCTGCAGGCCGAGTTCGTCCAATTCACCCTGCTCCCGCCGCGCGTCTTCCAGTGCCGCCTCGCGCTTACGAATTTCGTCGGCGACCTGATATTTCTTCAATTCCATGAAGGCGCGGCTGAGGATGTCGCGGGCCTCCAGGATTTCCGCCTCCTTGGCACGGACCTTCTGATCGAGAAGGGCGCGACGATAACGGAACAGGTTATAGTAGGCGCCGAAGGTGATGCCCATTTCACTGGACCCGGCAAGTGCCTGTTCCCGTTTCAATTCGGCCTCGAGATCGCGGATCTGCTGATCCAGCTCATTCAGCCTGCGGATATGCTGGCCAAGCTCGCGCCGCCGTTCGTCAACGGTCCATTCATGCAGGCGGATCAGGTTCTTCAGACCGGCGGCCATGGGGGTTTGGTGTCTCCGTCAGGTCCGCGTCACGCCGCCGGGGCGGTGCCATCGGCGGGCGCCGCAGCCGCGTGTTGCGGTGCCGGTGCAGGCATATCAAGGGTTTCCGCCAGCAGGCGGTAGCAGGTATCGAGGTCCGTGACATCACCGATTTCCTGGCCCAGGAACGCTTCGATGGCGTCATAGTATTTGATCGACTCGTCGACCTTGGGGTCGGAGCCGCGGCGATAGGCGCCGAGGCGGATCAGTTCCGCCATGTCTTCGTAGACGGACAACAATTGCCGTGCGCGGAGGACCAGGGCGTTCTGTTCCGGCGTGTTGCAGGCCGGCATGGTTCGGGACACGCTGCGCAGAATGTTGATGGCGGGGTAGCGGCCCCGCTCGGCAATGGCGCGATCAAGCACGACATGGCCGTCCAGGATGCCGCGCACGGCATCGGCCACGGGTTCGTTATGGTCGTCGCCCTCGACCAGCACCGTGAACAACCCTGTCACGTCGCCTTGTCCCTGACGGCCGGGTCCGGCGCGCTCCAATAGCCGCGGCAACAACGCGAAGACCGAAGGGGTATAGCCCTTGGAGGCCGGCGGTTCGCCCACGGCCAGACTGATTTCTCGTTGCGCCATGGCGACGCGGGTGACGCTGTCCATCAGGCACAGTACGTTGGCGCCGCAGTCACGGAAGAATTCCGCCACGGCCATGGTCATGAAGGCCGCCTGCCGACGCACCAAAGGCGGCTCGTCCGAGGTTGCAACGACGACGACCGAGCGTTTCAGGCCTTCTTCACCCAGATGATCCTCGATGAACTCGCGGGCCTCGCGGCCGCGTTCGCCGACCAGACCGATCACGCTGACCTCGGCGTCCGTGTTGCGCGCCATCATGGACAGCAGCGTGGATTTGCCGACCCCCGACCCGGCGAAGATGCCGAGCCGCTGCCCGCGGCAGCAGGTCAGGAAGGTGTTCATCGCACGCACGCCGAGATCGACCTTGCCCCCGATGCGCGACCGTTCGTGGGCGGGCGGCGGCACCGTATGNATCGGATAGGGGGTCGAACCGGTGGGCAGCGGCCCCTTGCCGTCGACGGGCCGGCCGAAGGCGTCGATGACACGGCCCAACCAGGCCTCGACCGGATANATGACCGGCTCCGACGCGCCGACTTCGACCTTGCAGCCCATGCCGATGCCGTCGACAGCACCGAACGGCATGACCAGCGCCTTGCCGTCACGGAACCCGACGACCTCGCAGGGAACCTTGCTGCCGTTCTTGGTGGTGATATCGCAATGATCGGAGACGGAGACCGCCCCCTGAAGGCCCTCGACCTCGACCAGCAGGCCGACGATGTTGGCGACCCGGCCAAAGTAAATCTGCCCGGTGTGCCGGTCGACTTCGTTCAGAATGTCATTGACGAACGTGTACAAGCGCTTTGACCGCGAATCCGAATACCGTTTTTATTGCCTGACCATACTATCACGGACAACGGTTGATGGAGTGTTAAGCCTCTGCTGAATAACGAAATATTCCTGGGGACAGTCCGTCAACTTGCACCGATTCGCCGCGGAGGTTATGGTTAACAAAGGTTAATGCGTCCGATTAAGGAGGCCGTTCATGCGTGTGCTGCTCGTCGAAGACGATCCCTCGACCCAGAAAAGCGTCAAGATGATGCTTGAATCGGCCAACATGGTCGTCGATACGACCGACCTCGGCGAGGACGGGTTGGAGATCGGAAAGCTCTACGACTACGACATCATCGTACTCGACATCATGCTGCCGGACATGGACGGGTTCGAGGTCCTNCGCCGATTGCGCGACTCACGGGTCAATACCCCGGTGCTGATCCTGTCGGGNCTGGGCGAGTCGGAAAGCAAGGTCAAGGGGCTCGGCCACGGCGCCGACGATTACCTGACCAAGCCCTTCATCAAGGAAGAACTGATGGCCCGCATTCAGGCCATCGTCCGGCGGTCCCAGGGCCACGCCCAGTCGATCATCCAGACCGGCCGGCTGATGGTCAATCTGGACACCCGGACGGTCGAGGTCGACAGCCAGCCGATCCATCTGACCGGCAAGGAATACGGCATTCTCGAATTGCTCAGCCTGCGCAAGGGCACGACCCTGACCAAGGAGATGTTCCTCAACCATCTCTATAACGGCATGGACGAGCCGGAATTGAAGATCATCGACGTGTTCATCTGCAAACTGCGCAAGAAGCTGTCGACGGCGACCGGCGGCGAGAACTACATCGAAACGGTNTGGGGACGCGGCTATGTGCTGCGCGATCCGGAACCGGCGCAGAAAGCCGCGGCCAACGGCTGACGCCCGGCCTCGGTCCAAAGTTCACGAACAAGAGGTGGGGCGTTCCCGCCTCTTTTTGTTTTCGGGAAAGGATAGGTCGAGGAGCTACTTTCCGGTCAGGGCGTAGACACCGCGCTGGCCCGCCACCGGGGCGAACTTGTCCGACACGCCGAGAACCGTCTCGGCCCCACCCAGGAACAGCATGCCGTAATCGGGCATCAGACCCGCCACGCCGGCCAGCACCTTGGTCTTGGTCGGCTGGTCGAAATAGATCAGCACGTTGCGGCAGAACACCACGTCGAACTTGCCCAACGGCGCCAGATTTTCCAGCAGATTATAGTATTTGTACTGAACCATCGCGCGGATTTCGGGCTTCAGCTGCCATTGATCATCCACCTTGTCGAAATATTTGACCAACATGGTGATGGGCAGGCCGCGCTGCACTTCAAACTGGGAATAGAGGCCGTTCTCTGCCTTCTTGAGCACCTGCCGGGAGATGTCCGTGCCGACGATCTCGATCTTCCAGCCGGCGAGCTTGGCCCCTGCTTCCTTCAAAAGCATGGCCAAGGAATAGGGTTCCTGCCCGTTCGAGGCGGCGGCACACCAAATGCGTAGGGATTTCTTGGCAGCGCACTTTTCCAGCATGTGCGGCAGAACGTGCTCGCGGAACAGGTCGAAGGGCTTGATGTCGCGGAAGAAGAACGATTCGTTCGTGGTCATCGCTTCCGTGACCTCGACGATTATCGCCTCGTTGTTCGACTTGCGGATTTCCGCGATCAGCTCCTCGACGCCCTTGATGTTATGAGCCCGGGCCACGGGCATCAGGCGGCTTTCCAGCAGATAGGCCTTGTCCTCGTTCAGGACCAGGCCCGAACGCTGCTTCAGCATCGTCGACATGAACTGGAAATCATCCGGCTTCATGCGGCCCTCGTGCGCAACTTGCTCATGACATGCGGGCCCAGATCTTTAAGCGGCAGAACCGCATTACACAATCCAGCCGTGGCAACCGCGCCCGGCATTCCCCAAACGACACTAGACGCCTCGTCTTGAGCAATAACCGCGCCACCGGCCTTGACCACGGCCGCGGCACCATCACGGCCGTCATGCCCCATTCCTGTCAGAATGACGGTCAACACGGCACCACCGAATTCGGCCGCGAGCGAACGCAGCATGGGATCGACGGAGGGCCGGCAGAAGTTCTCGGGCGGATCCTGATTGGTGCGAATAACCATGCCCGCACCGGATCGCTCGACCGTCATGTGAAAATTGCCCGGCGCGATGTAGATATGTCCGGCCTGCAGCGGCGTTCCGTCAGCGGCTTCCGTACAGGGCCAGCCGGTGGACTTGGCGATATGCTCGGCCAGGATGGTGGTGAAGGTCGCCGGCATGTGCTGCGTCACCATCACCGGCATGTTGATGTCGGGCCGGATGTCCTTGAACAGCTGGAACAGGGCCTGCGGCCCGCCGGTCGAGCTGCCGACCGCCAGAATGCGTGGGCGGACAGTCCCGCCGTCCGNCCGCAACTGCACCGGTTTTTCGTAGAGCGGCTTGGCGACCCGTTCCTTGGGCACCGGGATGGCCGACGCAGCACCCGGCGTCGACGGCGGACGCCGGCTGATCAGGCCGAGTTGGCGGATCTTTTCCAGAAGTTCCTGCTTGAAGATATCGCCGCCGGAAATCTCGCGCGTCGACGTCGGCTTCGGCACATAATCCGTCGCCCCGGCCTGAAGGGCGCGCAGGCTGATATCGGCGTTCTTTTCCGTCAGGGTCGACGCCATGATGATCTTGACGTCGGGCTTGATCTCCAAAAGCTTCGGGATCGCCGTCAGGCCGTCCATCACCGGCATTTCGATGTCCAGGATGATGACATCGACGGGATGCGCTTTCAGGCGGTCCACGGCCATCTGGCCGTTGCCGACCGACGCCGCGACACGCAGGCCCGGCTCGCCCTCGATCATGCGCGCGATCAGGCCGCGGATCACGGCAGAATCGTCGACCAACATGACGCGGACTTCGTCACTCGTCATCCGTAACCCCTTATCGCGTCGCGATAAACCACATCCGCCGCCCGTCGGTCGGCAGACAGTTAAAGAAGGCCGACCTGCGAGAACTTCGCTTGGATGATCTCGCTGTCGAATGGCTTCATGATGTATTCATTCGCACCAGCTTCGATCGCTTCCTGGATATGCTGGATGTCGTTTTCAGTGGTGCAGAACACGACAATCGGGCCGCCGCCACCGGGCAGCGCACGCAATTCCCGCAAAAACTCGATGCCGCTCATGATCGGCATGTTCCAATCCAGCAACACGGCGTCGGGCAGCTTTTGCTTGCACGCATCCAGGGCTTCCTGGCCATCAGCCGCCTCAACCGTCTCGAAGCTGAGTTCTTCGAGGATCTTCCGAGCGACCATCCGGATTACTTTCGAGTCGTCAACGATCAGACAAGATTTCATTAGCCCACCCGCGTCAGTTCGTCTTCGGTTGCATACGGATTACCGTTACCTCGGCTGTCCTCCGTAAGTTTCCCTGCACCCCCAGATGCCGACGGCATCAATCTGGATAACAGGACTTATGCTGATATCGCAATAACGATCCTTGCGCCATGCGTTTCGACAATCCGGCCGAAACCTTAGCTTGCGCGGCCGGAAGCCGCCCCTGCCACGGTCTGGGCCAGACTGGATACCAGGGCTTCGCGATCGAATTTGGCGACATAGTCGTCAAAGCCCGCGTTGCGTCCGCGTTCGAAATCGGCGCTCGTGGCGCGGGCCGACAGCGCCACCATGGGCACCTTTTTCCCACGCCCCGCCGCGGCGAACCTCGTTCGCGAATTCGAAACCGTTCATCCCCGGCATTTCGATGTCGGAAATGATGACGTCGAAAGCGGCACCCTTATCACGCATGGTGAGCGCTTCCTGGGCACTTTGCAGCGCCGTGACCTGCCATCCCGCGACCGACAGCAACGGCGCCAGCAGGTTACGGAAAAACGGACTATCGTCGATCAGAAGCGCCCTACGCCGGCCGCCTGAACTGGATTCGATCGCGGCGGCATCCGCGGAGCCGAACCAGTCGGAGAACGCCTGGGTCAGGAAGTAGCCGGCGTCGATCACGTCCGTCGCCTTGCCGGCGATGACGGCACTGCCGATCAGGCCTGGAATATCCGTGGTCAACTCGATCTTCAGGCGGTCGTCGACGATGTCGACGATCTCGTCCACGACCAGGCCCATCGACCGTTCGCGATCGGTGAACACCAGGATCGGCTGGCGGCCCGTTTCCTTGAACTGATGGGTGGCGGCGAACGGGATCAGCGGCATCAGCTGTTCGCGGTACTGCACCATGACCTGGCCGTGCGAGGTTTCGGTCTCGGACATGTCGATCTCTTCGAGCCGCGCGACCAGGGCCAGCGGCACTGCCTTGAGTTCCGGCCCGCCGGCACGGAAGACCAGCAGGGACGTCGTTTCCTCGTCCGTCGACACGGCCTGAATATCGGCTTCCGAACGGTGTTCGGTATCCATTTCCCCGGCGGCCTCGGCGATGCCGTTGGGATCCAGGATCATGATCACGCTGCCGTCGCCGAGAATCGTGTTGCCGGAATAGAAGGTGATGTCGCGCAAGATGGGAGCCACCGGCTTGACCACGATTTCCTCGGTATCGAACACCCGGTCGACGATGATGCCGAAGGTGTTGGAGCCGACCTGAGTAACGACGATGAATACTTCCTCGTCATCGGCGATCGCTTCCGCCACCAGGGCGTCGGTGGTTTTGGGCGCCGCGTCCCCGTCCTTATCGCCGCCGTTGCTCTTGTCGGCCTTGGGCGGATCCTGCAGGCGCAGCAGCTCGCGCAACGAAATCAGCGGCAACAGCCGGTCGCGCAGGCGCAACACGGCTGATTCGTTGATCATCTCGATGGCGTTTTCCGACTGCGCGGAGGCACGGACCAGTTCCAGAACGCTGATCTGCGGCACCGCAAAGCGTTCGCCGCAGCACTCGACGATCAGGGCCGAGACGATGGCCAGGGTCAGCGGAATCTTGATGGTGAAGGTCGAGCCCTTGCCCGGCGTCGTCTTCAGCTCGACGGTGCCGCCGATCTTCTCGATGTTGGTGCGCACCACGTCCATGCCGACGCCGCGGCCCGACACGTTGGTGATCTTTTCCGCCGTCGAGAACCCGGCCTTGAAGATGAACATGCCGATCTGCTGATCGGTCATCTGCCCCAGGTCGGCTTCGGTCGTCAGGCCGTTTTCCAGCGCCTTCTGCTTGATGCGGTCGATGTTTAGGCCGCGTCCGTCGTCGGCGATCTCGATGATGATATGGCCGCCTTCGTGGTAGGCGTTCAGGGTGATCGTCCCGGTGTCGGACTTGCCGGCGGCCTGGCGGCCTTCGATGTCTTCAAGCCCGTGGTCGGCCGAATTTCGGACCATATGGGTCAACGGATCCTTGATCAGTTCCAGAACCTGGCGATCCAATTCCGTTTCCGCGCCGAGCATGACCAGTTCGATCTTCTTGCCCGATTCAACGGCCAGGTCGCGCACGATGCGCGGCAGCTTGGCCCAGGCATTGCCGATCGGCTGCATCCGCGTCTTCATGACGCCTTCCTGCAGGTCCGTGGTGATATGCGACAGGCGCTGCAACGGTACCGTGAATTCGCTGTCGTCCAGACCGCGCACCATCTGCAGCAGCTGGTTGCGGGTCAGCACCAGTTCGGAGACCAGAGTCATGAGGTCTTCCAGAACGTCGACGTTGACGCGGATCGACGATGCGGCGACACCGCCCCCGGATTTTCCCGTGTCCTTCTTTTCCGCATCCTTGGACGGGGCGGGGGCCGGCACGCTGGCTTTGGACGCCTTTTCGGCCTCGCGCTCCTGCTCCATTTCGGCACGCAGTTCCGCTTCCGTCGCGGCGCGGGCGCCGGCCACCTGGGCGGCCTCGACCTCGTCCAAAAGTTCCTGGGCCACGGGGGCACCATGTTCGTTTGTCGCCGGCGTCGCGGCCTTTGCGGCCTCGGCGGCGCGCTCGGCGGCCAATTCGGCCTCAAGCTGCTCCTGGGATGCGGCCTTNACGCCCTGGGCCGTCGCGGCCTCGACCTCGGCCAGCAGTTCGGCCGCCACCGGGGCGCCGAATTCGTTGACCGCGGCGGCACCGCCCGTGGCGGAGGCTGCGGCGGCGGGCGCCGCCGGCGCGGCCTTGGCGCCGCCACCTTCCGCATAGGCGTTCAGATCGTCGATCAGTTCCTGATCGTCGCCTTCGGGTTCGGCCCCCGTTTCCTCGAGCTTGCCCAACAGGTCGCGGACACAGTCCAGGCATTTGAGGATGAGCGTCACCGCCTCGGGCGTGACCTCCAACTCGCCGTCGCGGAACTTGCCGAGCACGTTCTCACCGGCATGGGCCACCGATTCCAATCGCGGCAGCCCCAGGAACCCGCAGGTTCCTTTGATGGTATGAACCAGGCGGAAAATGTTCCCAAGGATTGCCTTATTGTCCGGTTCCTGTTCGAACTTGACCAGTTCGACGTCGAGCACGGCAAGGTTTTCCGAGGTCTCGGTAAGAAATTCAGTGAGAAGGTCGTCCATCTGTGCGCTCCTGGGAGCCGGCGGCCCCGAACATAAGTTTCCGCATAAAGTAGCGTGCAACAAGGGCATCTCGGCTTATTGCACGCCGTCTACGTTAGTTAGTTTTGCATCGGGAAAACGTACGAAACCCACCGTGATTTCGACCGTGCGGTGCCGCCTCCCGGTATAAAAATTTCTAAGGCTCGGGAAATTAAAGCAAAACCACCACAGGGCGGCAAATGAATTCACCCGGATTTCACTATGACTGATGGCCTAGCCACCATTTCANNTACGGTTGCGGTCATCGCCTGNGCCTATCCNCGCCCGCCCCTGTCCTGCGGAAACAGCGCCATGAAGCGGATTTCGCCGTCGCCTTCATCGGAGGTCTCGATACGGCCGCCTTCGGCGCGCGCCAGCACTTGGGCGAAATAGGCATGCACGGTGCGCGCACTCACCACGTCTTCGTCCGCGTCCGGGTCAAGGGCCGCCATCAGGTCGGACTTCAGCACCGCGCCGACGCCCTGCGCGCTCACGGCAAGGCCCACACCTTCGGGCAGGGCCGCCGAGTGAACCGTGACCGGCCCACCCCGGGGCAGGCATTCGGACGCCAGCAAAATCATGAGAAGCAGCACCTTGCCGACGCCCGCGGGCAGGCTGTCGGGGGCGTGGCTGCTTTCCGGCCATTCCAGTTCGGCCTTACCGCCCGCCAGCATTTCGCCCGCCAGTTCCCGGGCCTCGTTGAGGCTCAACGTGCCCACGGCGGAAGCCTTGCCGCCAGCCGCGCCGAAAGCGATGCGGAAGAACGCCAGGCGGCGCGTGACCTCGGCGGCGCTTGAGGTCACCAGATCCAGGGCGTCGCCGTCCAAATCGCCATCTTCAGCCAGTTCCAGGCCCGCGTTGACGGCCCCCGCCGGCCCGACCAGATCATGGCACAGGCGCGAGCACAGCAACTGGGCAAGGCGGATGTCTGCAGTCATGTCCCTGAATGTCCTCGGTCGTCGTCCGTTCAGCCCCCCTCCGCAAGGCGGTGCCGAAACCGACTATTGCCGACCCGCCCCCAGGGCACAAGGCCCAAGCCGGGCCCCCCGCCCGCGGGCGGGGAGCGCCACCTCGAAACCGGCGCGACGGCATTTCAAGGATGCGAAAAAGCGCCTTTTCACCGCTTCCCGAAGCGCCTCGATCATGTTATAGAAAGCCTGTGGTATACCAAATGCCAACATAAAAACCGGGGTTATTGCTCAAAATTTCCAGAGAATTCGGTAATGGCCCGCGCCGTTTCGCGACATAATTCACCGCCGCCGGCGAAACGCCCAGCGCGGCCGTAAACGAGGCCCGCATCAATCGGGCCCGAATAAGACCAAGGAGGAAGCCCGCATGTCCACTGCCGCCGCCCAGAAAGGACGCCGCCGCGAGCGCGCCGCCTTCGGAAAGGGCCGCCAGATCACCGATCAGGCCANCGCCGACGTGCAGCGCCTTTTGGGCGATCAGCCGCGACGCCGCGAATACCTGATCGAATACCTGCATCTGATCCAGGACGCCTTCGGCCACTTGTCCGACGCCCATATGGCGGCGTTGGCCGCCGAACTGCGCNTGGCNCAGACGGAAGTCTACGAAGTCGCNACCTTCTACCACCACTTCGACGTGGTGAAGCAAGGCGAGGACGCGCCGCCGGCCCTGACCGTACGGGTCTGCGATTCGATCACTTGCGAAATGAAGGGCTCGGGCGCCCTGANGGCGCAACTCAAATCCATCCTGGGACCCGACGTGCGCGTCATCCACGCCCCCTGCGTNGGNGCNTGCGACAAGGCNCCGGTCGCCGTGGTCAAGCAACGCCAGATATTCCACGCCGACGTGGACAGCGTGAAGGCCGCCGTCGAGGCCGGCCAGGTCACCATGGACCTGCCCGCCTACAAGGACCTTGCCGCCTATCTTGCGGGCGGCGGCTACAAGGTTTTGGGCGATTGCCTGAAGGGCGATCGCGACCGGGATCAGGCCATTGAAATCATTAAGGAGTCCGGCCTGCGCGGGCTGGGCGGAGCCGGCTTCCCGACCGCCACCAAATGGGGCTTCATGAAGAATGCGCCGAAGCCCCGGCTGGTCGCCATCAACGCCGACGAGGGCGAGCCCGGCACCTTCAAGGACCGTCATTGCTTCGAGACCGACCCCCACCGGGTCATCGAGGGCGCCCTGATCGCCGCCTGGTCGATCGAGGCGGCGGCCGTCTACATCTACCTGCGCGACGAATATCCCGCCTGCCGCGAAGTGCTGCTGACCGAAATCAAGAAGGTCGAGGATGCGGGCCTGAACGGCGGCATCGANCTGCACGTGCGGCGCGGCGCCGGGGCCTACATCTGCGGTGAGGAATCGGGCATGCTGGAGAGCATCGAGGGCAAACGCGGCCTGCCGCGCAACCGCCCGCCGTTCCCGGCCCAGGCGGGCCTGTGGGGCCGTCCGACGCTGATCAACAACGTGGAAACGGTCTACTGGCTGCCCAAGATCATCGAACACGGCCCCCAGTGGTATCAGGACCAGGGCCGGCCGCATTTCTTCTCGGTCTCGGGGCGGGTCAAGGAACCGGGGGTCAAGCTGGCTCCTGCCGGGACCACGGCGCGCCAGCTGGTCGAGGATTATTGCGGCGGCATGGCCGACGGCCATACCTTCAAATCCTATCTGCCGGGCGGGGCGTCAGGCGGCATCCTGCCGGAAAGCCTGGCGGACGAACCGCTGGATTTCGGCACCCTGGACAAGCACGGCTGCTTCATCGGCTCGTCGGCGGTCGTGATCTTCTCCGAACAGGACGACGTTAAGGAAATCTGCAAGAACCTGATCCGGTTCTTCGAGGACGAAAGCTGCGGCCAATGCACGCCCTGCCGGGTCGGCTGCGAAAAAATGCTGAAACTGATCGACAAACCGAAATGGGATGCCGATCTGATAGATGAGCTGAGCCAGGCCATGCGCGATGCGTCGATCTGCGGCCTGGGCCAGGCAGCGCCCAATCCGGTGCAGGCGGCGCTGCGCTTCTTCCGGGAGGACGTGCAATGAGCGCCGAAACGACCGAAACGATCAAGTTCACCNTGGACGGCCAGCCGGCCGAAGCCAAGGCCGGCGAGACCATCTGGGATGTCGCCAAGCGGAACGGCAACACCATTCCCCACCTGTGCCACCGCCCGAAAAAGGGTTACCGGCCCGACGCCAACTGCCGCGCCTGCATGGTCGAGATCAAGGGCGAGCGCGTGCTGGCCCCCAGCTGCCGCCGCCAGCCGACGGAAGGCATGGAGGTCACGACCGACAACGAGCGCGCGACCAAGGCCCGGCGCATGGTGCTGGAACTGCTGATGTCCGATCAGCCGGAACGCCGCCAGGCCCACGATCCGGATTCCCTGTTCTGGTACTGGGCCGACAAGGCCGGTATCGCCGACAGCCGNTTCGAGGCCCGCGCCGCCTGCCCGGCGCCCGACCGCTCGCACAGCGCCATGGCCGTGAACCTGGACGCCTGCATTCAGTGCAACCTGTGCGTTCGCGCCTGCCGCGAGGTTCAGGTCAACGACGTCATCGGGATGGCGGGCCGCGGCCACAAGTCCAAGATCGTGTTCGACATGGACGACCCCATGGGCGACAGCACCTGCGTCGCCTGCGGTGAATGCGTGCAGGCCTGCCCGACCGGCGCCCTGATGCCGGCGACCATGGTCGACGA
>JGI25318J35512_1001010_pt1 | contig 12297 bp, 8 predicted proteins | sample AutmiccommunBRH9_FD_35512 | JGI IMG/M metagenome (IMG submission 35512)
ACGCGGCCCATTCGCGCGCTGACCGACTGGCTGGATACCTCTCAGGTGAAATCCTTTGGCGCGATGCTGCTCGATATGTATCCCAAAGGGCGGATTGACGCTGTGCCTTATCAGCCGGGCCAGAACCCGATGGAGATTGCCGCGTGGTTTGATCCCGGTAATTACATCGTTGAAAAAAACAAGTTTTACGGCAATCTCTGGATTCAGGGCGGGCCACGGGCGCGGGTGTTTTTCCCGGATAATCCCAAGAAGGCGCCGGCGCTCAACAAGACACCGTTGGTCAAATGGGACAGGCGCTATGCCTATGAAAGCTCGACCCACATGATCCTGCCGCGCGGTCTGAACCTGACCTATGACGAATGGGGCGGGGAAAAGGCAAGCGGCATCCTGCTGCATGCCAAGTTCCTCGACACCTTTACCGTCAAGGCCGCCGAGGAGCTGACGCGCCGCCAACATTANTCGGGCAGTGTCGAATACAAAGCCTATGCCGAGATTGTGAAGGANAATCCCGAACTTTGGTGTAAATGGTCGGAAAAATATATAAACTGGCGGCAATTAGAAATTCTCGGGCTCATGTCCAAAGGAAATTGGGCATGAGCACAGGGGCAGTGANTCGATGAGCGTAGGCATCATCATGCTGGTTCACACGGCCTTTGGTCGCGCCGAACAGGTGGCGCGCCATTGGGCGGCGTCGGGCTGTCCGCTGGTGATCCATGTCGACAAGGCGGTGCCGCGCAAGAGCTACAATGCCTTTGTGCAGGCGCTTTCGGATATGACCGATGTGCGCTTTGCCCCACGCCATCGCTGTGAATGGGGCACTTGGGGTCTTGTCGCCGCAACGCAGGGGGCTGCGGAAATCATGCTGCGTGATTTCAAGGATGTGCGGCATGTCTATCTTGCCTCCGGGTCTTGCCTGCCCTTGCGCCCGGTGCAAGAACTGATCGACTACCTCGCGAAACGGCCCCATACCGATTTCATCGAGAGCGCCACGACGGCGGATGTGCCCTGGACCATCGGGGGATTGGATCAGGAGCGATTCACGCTGCGCTTTCCCTTCTCATGGCGCAAGAACCGGTATCTCTTTGACAAATACGTGGCGCTGCAACGGTTGGTGCGGTTCAAGCGGCGCATCCCCAACGGCATCGTGCCGCATATGGGTAGCCAGTGGTGGTGTCTGACGCGCCAGACGCTATCGGCGATTCTGGAGGACCCGGACCGGCGGGGTTACGACCGTTATTTCTCCAAGGTGTGGATTCCCGACGAGAGCTATTTTCAGACCCTCGCGCGGCAATATTCCCGCCAGATCGAAAGCAGGTCGCTCACGCTGTCCAAGTTCGATTATCAGGGCAAGCCGCATATTTTCTACGACGATCACCTGCAACTCTTGCGGCGCTCCGACTGTTTTGTCGCGCGCAAGATCTGGCCCTTTGCCGANCGCCTCTACGAGGCATTCCTGACCGATCAGGCCAGTGCGATGAAGCGGACAGAACCCAATCCCGGCAAGATCGACCGTATTTTTGCCAAGGCCGTCGATCGGCGCACGCGCGGACGTCCCGGCCTGTATATGCAGAGCCGGTTTCCGGTAGAGGGGCGCGAAAATGGGCTGACCTGCGCGCCCTATTCGGTNTTCGAGGGCTTTAGCGATCTCTTTGAGAATTTCCAGCCGTGGTTGGCGCGGATGACGGGCATGCGGGTGCATGGCCATCTCTTTGCTCCTGAACGGGCCGAGTTTTCGGATGGTCAGACGGTGATGAACGGCGCGCTTTCGGACAGTGCGGCGCTGCGCGATTACAATCCGCGCGCCTTTCTGGCGAGCCTGATCTGGAACACGCGCGGCGAGCGGCAATGCTTTCAGCTTGGACCGCGCGATGTCTTTGAGGATATCGAGTGGCACATTGCGCGCGATCCGAATGCGCAGGTTTCGGTGATCTCAGGCGCTTGGGCGGTGCCACTGTTCAAATCCAACGCCAANTTCTCGGATATTCGGCGTGAGGCNGCGGTGCTGCAAAGGATCGAGAGCAAGCATCTGGAGGTGTTGCGTTCGCAATGGATCAAGGCGCGGGTGCGGATCTGGACCATGGCCGATTTCATCGAGGCCCCGATGGAGCCGTTGCAGACCATAATTGACGAGATCGGGCAGCAGAACCTGCGCGGTTTGGCCGAGGTCCCGCGCATGGCGGATCTGACCGGCTTTGGCCAATTCCTGCAAAACCTCAAGAATCAGGGCATGCATCCNTATGTGATGGGGGATTTCCCGGTCGAACAGGGGTTGATCGAACCGCAGAGTAATCCCCGCAAACCCTATCTTGTGCGATAAGGTCGAATGACAGCNATTTTTGATTATTTCGTGGTGTTCGCAGAGATGCGCACCGGGTCTAATTTTCTGGAAACCAACCTCAATGCCTTTGACGGCATCGAATGCCATGGTGAGGCGTTCAACCCGCATTTCATCGGCTATCCCAACAAGACCGAGTTACTGGGTCTGACACAGGCCGAGCGCGACGAGGTGCCAGAGCGCTTGATCGGCGCGATCAAGGGGCAGTCGCAGGGGATTGGCGGGNTTCGCTACTTCCATGATCACGACCCGCGCATTCTGGACCTGATGCTGGACAATCCGCGCTGCGCCAAGATCATCCTGACGCGTAACCCGGTAGAGAGCTATGTGTCGTGGAAAATCGCGCAGGCAACCGGGCAATGGAAACTGACCAACGTCAAGCGCCGCCGCGACAGCAAAATTACGTTTGATCCGGCCGAGTTCGAGCTGCATGTCGGACGGTTGCAGGCGTTTCAGGTGTTCTTGCTGAACCGCCTGCAAGCGGCCGGGCAGACAGGGTTCTACCTTGCCTATGAGGATTTGCAGAGCCTTGAGGTGATGAACGGTCTGGCGCGCTATCTGGGATGCACGGCGCGGCTGGAGGCGCTGGATGCCTCGCTCAAGAAGCAGAACCCGGAGCCGCTGGAAAGCAAGGTCGAGAATTTCGCAGAGATGGAGCGGGCGCTGGCGGGCCTCGACCAGTTCAACCTCACGCGCACCCCCAATTTCGAGCCACGGCGCGGGGCGGCGGTGCCCGGTTTCGTGAGCGGCGCGCGTGCGCCTCTGCTCTATATGCCGGTGCGCTCTGGTCCCGAGGCCGAGGTGCGCGCGTGGCTGGCAGCCCTCGACACTGTGCCGGTCGAGACGCTGCCCACAAAGCTCAATCAAAAGGTGCTGCGGCAATGGATGCGGCGCAAGCCGGGGCATCGGCGCTTTACCGTGCTGCGTCACCCGGTGGCGCGGGCGCATGCCGCCTTTTGCGACAAGATCCTGATCAAGGGGCCGGGATGCTATCGCGACATTCGCCGTACGTTGCGCAATTTTCACAAGCTGCCGATCCCCCAAGGGGAGTTGGACGAGAGTTATGATCGCGTGGCGCACCAGCAGGCATTTGCCGCCTTTCTACAATTTCTCAAGGCCAATCTGGCGGGGCAGACCGGTATAAGGGTGGATGCGCATTGGGCGACGCAGGCCGCCGTGCTGGAAGGGCTGGCCGAATTCGCCCTGCCCGACATGGTGGTGCGCGAGGCGGAAATGGCGGGCTATCTGGCGGCCTTGGCGCGGCAGGTGGGCTACCCCAAGCCGCCCGCGCCGCCCGCTGTTCAGGACACTGGGCCGTTTGCTCTGGCCGAGATTTACGATGCCGAGATCGAGACGCTGACGCGCGAAGCCTATTTGCGCGACTATATGACCTTTGGTTTCGACGATTGGGCGTGATTCCACNGGACCTCACGCAAGGGTGACGCGGGCGCTCTGTGCAGGAGAGGCTGAATATGGGAGGGTTGGGGGCAACCTTTCGCTGACCGGAGCCTCTGATGCGCCTCGTCTCTGTTCTTGCCCTCTGTCTGGGCCTCACCGGGCCGCTGGCCGCCGCGCCGCTCTGCGGCGATCCTGACACGCCCTGCGAGACAGCGACGGGCAGCTATCACATTGCCCTGCCCGAGGGGCCGGGGCCGCATCCGGTGCTGGTGTTTCTGCACGGGTATGGCGGGCGTGGTGGCCCTATGGTCGAAGGTGCGACGGCACGGGATGCGACCGCGCGCGGGTATGCGTATATTGCACCCAATGGTCTTATCCGACCGGCGCGCACGCGCCCAAGCTGGAATTTCCACCCGGATTTTCCGGGACAGAGGGATGAGGCGGCGTTTCTGCGAGAGGTGATGCAGGATGCCGCCACCCGGTTCGACATCGACCCCAAGCGCAGTCTCTTGGCGGGGTTCTCTATCGGCGGGTCGCTGGCCAGCTATATCGCCTGCGCCACGCCCAAGGCGTTCAGCGCCTATGCGCCGGTATCCGGCAGCTTTTGGCGGCCACATCCGACGGGCTGCGCCGGGCCTGTGCGTCTCTTGCATGCGCATGGCTGGCGCGACGAGGTGGTGCCGCTCGAAGGGCGGGTGATCCGGCAGGTCATGGGGCGCGATTTCGCACAAGGCGACGTGTTTCACGCCATGGGCCTCTGGCGCGCGGCCAATGGCTGTGAGAATCATCGCGCGGATCGGTTCGAGACAACGGGAAACTACTGGCGGCGTATCTGGACCCGCTGCACCCCCGGCTCAGCACTGGAATTCGCGCTGTTTGACGGGGGGCACACGGTGCCGAAAGGCTGGAGCACGCTGGCGCTCGACTGGTTCGAGACGCTGGACGGGCCGGGGCAGTAATCCGCTTACTCAGCGGCGATCGGTGGGCTCTCAGGATAGCGGAACATCATCCGGTGATTGCGCGCCAGTTGCAGGATCGGCGGAGTATCGACCATCTCCGGCGTGGCCATCACTGTGGACAGGCCGCGCCGCTGGTCCATCCGCAAACCGGACATCATCGACAGNGGCACTGCGCCAATCAGGCTGATCGCAATCGGCAAGAGCCAGAGCGACACCACGCCCGCCGCCATCCCNAAGGTCAAGAGCGCCCCACTGACGGCTTCCAGCGCGTGAAACTTGAGCACGGTGCGGGCGCTGTAATCGCCGCCCTTGCGCGCCTGTGGCGACCACGTCGGGCGAATGCCAATAACGGTCCGCAGCACGGCAACCACCTGTTGCACCATCATGATCGGGGCAAACAGGATCGACAGCAGGACTTCGACCAGCAGCGAAATGGTGAACCGGCCCCCCCCGCCGAATTGTGTCATATGCCGATCCGTCATGCCGATCATCAGCGCGCCCAGCATCTTGGGGGCCAGCAGCATGCCATACATGAAGAGCAGGATCAGAACCGAACTGACCCGGCTCAATTCCGGCCAGACCGGGTAGAGCGGATTCTCCATGGAGAAGTAGCTGATGACGCTGTCTTGCCCATTGCCCAGAATGGCCCAAATCACCAGAAGTCCGAACCATGCGGGCGACAGGAGGTAGCTCATCGCGCCGTGAAACAGGTGAAANCGCGACACAGGGTGCAGGCCGCGTGTTGCCAGCAGGCTGAGGTGTTGCAGGTTGCCATGGCACCAGCGGCGGTCACGCAGCGCATAGTCNATCAGGGTGGCGGGCGGTTCTTCATAGCTGCCGGGAATGGTGGGGATGAAGCGCACCGCCCAACCGGCGCGGCGCAAGAGCCCGGCCTCGACGAAATCGTGGCTGAGGATNAGNCCGCCCTTGCCCCGCAGCGATGGCATGCGCGGCAAGCCCGCGCAATCGGCAAAGGCGCGGGTGCGCAGGATGGCGTTGTGACCCCAGTAGTTGCCCTCGGAGCCGGTCCAGCCCGCCAGCCCCTCGGACAGAAGCGTACCATAGACCGAGGCCGAGAATTGCTGCATCCGGCCAAAGAGCGTGTCAGAGCCCACCACCAGCGGTGCCGATTGAATGAGGCCTGCCGTGGGATCAAGCGACATCTCATCCGAGAGGGCAATCACCGCCTCGGGGCTCATGAGGCTGTCAGCGTCGAGAACGAGCATCGCCTCATAGGCGCCGCCCCAGTTTTCCAGCCATTGCGCGATATTGCCGACCTTGCGTTCGGTGTTCTGCACCCGCCTGCGATACCACACCGGCGCATCGGGCGGCATGGTGGCCCGCAGCGTGGCATAGGCGCGTTGCTCGGCCATGGCGATTTCCGTGTCCTGCGTATCCGACAGGATGAAAAGCTCGAACCGATGCGCGCTGCGCGCGACGCGCAGGGCGCTCATCATGGCGCTGGCATTGCCAAAGACCTCGGCCGTGTCCTCGTTATAGATCGGCACGAGGAGGGCAACGTTCAACGGCGCAGGGGCGGCCTGCGCGCGGGCGCGTTGCTGTTTGAGGTGAACGGCAAGGCCAAGCGTGGCCGTGCCCATAGCCAGCGCAATCCAGAAAAACGTAACCATCACAAAGGCCAGCAGCACCCATTCCAGCCACCAGATGCCATTGGTCGACAACCAGTCCCCAAAGGCCCAGGCCAGGGCCCCTGTGGTCAGTACCGCAGGAAGAAAGGCCGCCGCGCGGCGCCATTGAAACACGGCCGATGGTTGCCATTTCGGCGCGTTGGGATCGCGATAGACACGGCTGAAGCTCTGGACCGGATGGTCCAGAGGGGCAGGCGCGGGCATCAGCCCGGTGCCGGGAAAGGGCGTCAGACGGTCCATCGGTAGAGCCATACTTCGGACACAGCTTGTCCTTGGTGATAGAGTTGTGCGCGCAATTCGGCTGCCGTCACATCGGCAGGGTCAAAGGAGAACACCAGACGCGGGCCGTCAGTATCGGGGTTGCGCTGGATTTGCGGCACCGAGGGTTCAAAGGTGTTGGCCCGCACATAGGGGACCAGATCCTGGTAATCCTCGGGCAAGGCGGGATGTGGCGCGAAGTCGATGACAACGAGTTTGTGATCATTCTGCGCAAAGCCCTTGCCCAGACGCGTGTTGAGCACCTGCGTCACCGGCTTGCTTGACTCGATCTGGTCGGTCCACGTCATGCGATAAGAGAACGCGTGCTCGGAGCCCTCTGCCAGTGGTGTGCGCGGCTTCCAGTAGGCGACGATATTGTCGTAGATTTCCTTGTCGGTGGGAATCTCGACCAAAGTGATCGCGCCCTGACCCCAGTCTTCGCCCGGCGTAATCCAGAGACTCGGGCGGTCCTGATAGTGCGCCTCGAGATCCTCGAAGTTGGAAAAGGCCCGCTCGCGCTGTGCCAGACCAAAGCCCTTGGGGTTTTCATCCGCAAAGCTGGAAATCTGGATGAAGGTCGGGTTGGCCAGAGGCCGCCAGATCAGCTCGCCGTTGCCGTTGAGGATGCTCAGCCCGTCGCTGTCATGCACGGCGGGACGGAAATCGTCAAAGCGGCCACGGTTCGTCTCGTCGAAATAGAACATTGANGTGAGCGGCGCGATGCCGACATTCGCCAACTCGGTGCGCGGCCAGAGCGTGCAACGGACATCGACCTCTGTGGTGGTGCCATTGGGCCGCAGGGTGAAATGGTAGATGCCGGTAACAGAGGGGCTCTCCAGCANGGCGTGCACCTTGTGTTCGGAGACGCCCGGTGCCGGTTTTTCAATCCAGAAACGGGTGAAATCCGGGAACTCTTCACCATCCGGTGAGGCGGTGTTGAGCGCCAGACCGCGTGCCGACAGGCCATAGGCGAGATCACGAGCGATGACGCGGAAATAGCTGGCCCCTTGGAACACAGCGTATTCCTGAAAGAAGCCCGGCTTAGCGATCTCTGCCCGCAGACGGATACCGGAATAGCCCAATGCTTCATCCACCGGCAGATCCGGCACGATTTCATGCAGGTCATAGAGCCCGAAATCGAACGGCATTCTGTGCGCGATGCCATTCTCGACCATGTTGACCTCGACCGCATGCGGGAAATAGAGGCCCGGCGGAAACATGTCGAATTCGAGCGTGGTGTCAGCCCCGGCCCAGATCGCCTTGTCGGTGTTGTAGCGAATGCCGCGATACTGATCATAGGTCAGATCACGCCATGCGTCGGGTACGAAGGGACGCTCGGCATAGGGGTTGGCCGCGATCTGACGGGCCAATTCATGCAGCCCCGATTCGGAAAAGGCGGTGCCATCCGAAGCACGGGNCATGCCCGGCCAGATCGCGAGGGCGGCGAGAGATTTGAGAACATCGCGGCGGATCATTTTGCACCCCGCCAAGGATGAGATTTAAACCAGGCTACGGTGTAGGCCACCGCGATAAGCGCCCCGAACCCGATAAAGTTCGCAAGCGTGATGTTCCAGGTATTGCGTCCGATCTGGTCCATGACGAAACCCGAAAAGCGGGCGAACACCATGGAGAAGACGAAGACCGCCAGCGATTGCTGCCCGACCTTCAGAATCATTTTGAGCAGAACTCCCCAAATGTAAGAGATGATGCCGTTGCCAGCGACGCGGAGGCGATTACCACCTTCTCCGGCCGCTGCCCAGCACAGATATGCAAGGGCNAGAAAATGTACATAGCGCAGGATGCCGAAATCGGATTTGTTGAAGAGCCAGTTGTTTGCGCCGCGCCAGTCGCGGGCCCAGTCAAAACCGAATTCGCGCACGCCGATGTTGGAAAGTGGGATATTTGCAATCACAAGCGCCAGAGCGATGCCGATCAACACTTGGTTGACCGGTGGCTTGGGCAGCCAGCCGCGCATAAAGGCAAAGCCGGTGAAAAAGANCAATTGCCAGCCGAAGGGGTTAAAGAACCATTCCCGATTCGACCATGGCTCTGCCGGAAAGGCGAGATGAAGATGGCCCAGCCCAAGTGAGTCGAGGATGAATTGCTGCGCCATGAGCCATGTGAGACCCATCGCCCCCGCCACCGCCCAGAGGCTGATGCGGCTCAGCGCCATGATGACCGGCATCATCACGAGGATGACCATATACATCGGNAGGATGTCGAAATAATTTGGCACATAGGTGAGCGTGAACAGCCCGACCAGTTGAGGCGCGGGGTTTGCAAAGAAGTGCTGAAGATTGAGCGAACTNACGTAGCTCTTTTCAAAATTGCCCAGCACATCAAAGGCGGCAAGCATCGTGGCAATGACGAAAAACATCGCGATATGCGCCCAAAAGACCTGCCAGACACGATAGCCCACACGTCCCGTTCCCAGCGTCCAGCCCGCGCGGTCGAAGGTGCGGCCAAAGGCGATGGCAGAGGCCATGCCGGAACAGAACACAAAGATCTCTGTCGCGTCGGAAAAGCCCCAGCGCGCCGGAATCCAGCTTGTGAAAAAGTTGCGCGGGGTATGNGCGGCCAAGATGATGAACATCGCAAGACCGCGAAAGAAATCCAGCCGGATGTCCCGCGTGCTCGCGACCGGCTTGGCAACCGCTGCGCTGGCGCGGCCGTGCAATATGGACGGATCGGCAACACTCGTCATAACGGTGTCGGCTCCTTTTCGTGAGTTAGTCCGCGCCTATTCCGCCGGCAAGCGGCCAGCTTCGTCCCAGTCAACGCGTGACCCCGAGATAAGTTCCAAACGGGCGCTGGCATAGGAATCAAGCCGGCCTGCGCGCTGCGCGGTGCGCTCGTGCAAGAAGTTCTCGGCCTCATCGAGAAATCCGGCACGAATAGCCGCATCAATCGTGAGTCGTTCAAATACGTCGCGTTGGGCATGGCTGCCCCCGGCCAGTTGCATGGAACGTCTCGCTCGTCCAAGGTTGAGGAACGCGGTTTTGTAATCGCCATCCCCAAACGCCTCAAGGCCCGTGGCGGCCGATAGGCCAGGATTCGCCATCCGCGCCAAAAGCTCGCCTGCGTTGGTCTGTTTGGCATCGCGGTGCATCCGCGCCAGCATACGCTTGACGGCCACATCGCGACTGCCGCCGATAAGCGCCAGAAGATAGTGCAGATCGGCAAAGAGAAGACAGGCATCTTCGGTGCGCCGCTCTGCGATATCGGTCAGCTCGTCCCAACGATGACCGACATTGACCCCTTCCAGTTCCAGCCGCATCAACAAGGACGTTGCGTTGGATATATCACGGAAATCGTCGGTATGATCGCGCCGCACCTCGGTGTCATAGAGGTCGAGCACCGCGTCAATCTCACCCTGATCGAGATGCATCAGCGCCTTGTGCCACCAGACGTGGTAGCGAAAATTGTTGCAATGCGCCCAGGCGTGTTCGCGACCTTCCAGCCAATTCAGCCCGGCGCGGGCATTGGCTGTCATGTCAAATACATGCGCCACGGCATGCAGGCCCCAGGCATCGTCAGGCGAGAGGCTCAGGCCCAACCGACCAGCGGTTTCAGCGCGGGCATAGTCGCCCGTCTCTTCCAAGGAAAAGGCGTGGCAGCCAAAGAGATAGCCACGCGCTGGATTCTTGGCGTCATAGGCGGGAAGCAGCGCTTCGATCGAGGCGCGCATGCCCTTGCCGTCACCCATGATGAAGCGGGTCGCATGGCTGATTTTCATCGCCAGCGCATCCTCAGGCCAGCGCGTGAGAATCGCTTCCATCTCGCGTACGGTCTCGGAGGGGCGTCCGTCGAGCCATGCGCCCAGCCCACGGATATAGCCCATCTCGCGCGCCGTGGGGGCGCTGCGCAAGGCCGCCTCTTGTGCTGCGCGATACCCCTCTTGCGCGGTCTCGGTCATCTCGCGCCGCCCGAGCATCAGGAAAAATAGACCCTTGGTGGCATGCGCCATCGCAAAATCAGGCTCTTGGCTCAGCACGGACCCCAGATATTCGGGGGTCTTNGCGGCATGGGCGAGAAAGGCCAATACCATNTTGTCCCAAGCCTCGGCGGCGGTGGGCGATGATATGGTCAACTCATANCCAAATTGATCTATACGCATAACCCGAATTCCTTCTGATACCTCTGCATCACAGCTAGCCCGGTAAATGTGACAGCGGCAACATACCTGCCGCTTATCTCACCAAGTCGTTATCCGCACTGTAGCGAATGTGACAGGTATCTTGCAGATGCTGCCGTGTAATGCGCTAGAAAATAGGCGTAATTCTGCTCAGGCAGGGAGAGAGCCCCACCGGTTCGCCAAAATTTCACTCGGCAATGGCAGTTTGCGCGACGGTTTTGAAAACACCATCCAATTCGGTCGCGAGCGCGCGGAGATCGTCCCCGCCTTCGTCGAAATAAGGGGCAAAGACCGCAGTGGGCGTTTTATAACTGAGCGTGGCGGTGCCATCGGCCTCCTCGGTCACATAGAGGCGGATCGGCGCCTCGATTCCGGCTGCGACGCTGGCGGCCAACATGCGGCGGGCATAGTCGTTGCGGAAGAGACCAAAGATGCGATTGCCGGGGATGGTGATCCCCTGCCCGCGCGCGCCATCCGAGGCGCTGGCCTGTGTGACGATGGCGATGGGCGCGGTCTCGACCGCTGCGCGCACCGCCTCGACCAGCGCGTCAAAGCCTTTGGCCGTGTCGTGGATCACCCAGCCTTCGCGGGGCTCCAGCGCCTGTGCGGTGCTGGACAGAAACAGGAAAACGCTCAGAATTGCCAGAAATCGTTGCATGACACAGTCCTCCGGTTGTGCCCGGAGAGGTAAGGCATACCTCGAGTCGCGGCAAATCACGTGGCCGCGAGGCAAGGTTACAGATCGCGCCGGAGCGGTCCAAGCACCGCGTCGGTATCGGCCCCGGTCGTGGGCGGAGCGCTGCGATAGCTCACCGGCGTGCGCGAGAATTTGAGCGGGTTGCCAATGAGGCGCACGTCCCCCTTGGCGGTGTGCGGCGCGGGCATCGTGATCGTCATGCCGCGCGCCTGCGCCTGTTCGGTCTCCAGCGCCTGACCAATGGTGTTGACTGGCCCCACCGGCACCTTGCGCGCCTCTAGCCCTTCGATCACATGCGCGGTGGTGCGGGTGGCCAGAACTTCGGCAATCATCGGCACAAGGGTGTCGCGATGCGTCAGCCGCGCGGTATTTGTGGCATAGTGCGGATCAGTGGCCCAGTCGGGTTGGCCCAGATAATCGCAAAAACGGGCATATTGGCTGTCATTGCCCACCGCCACGATCACATGACCATCGGCGGTCGCAAAGACCTGATAGGGCACGATGTTGGGATGGGCATTGCCCGCGCGGGTGGGGGAAGTGCCGGAGGTGAGGTAGTTCAGCCCCTGATTGACCAGCCAGGCCATCGTGGCATCGACCAGCGCGATGTCGATATGCTGCCCCTCGCCGGTCGCGTCGCGGTGGCGCAGCGCCGCCAGAATGCCGGTCGAAGCATAAAGGCCGCAGACCACATCGGCGACGCCCACACCCACCTTCATTGGCTCACCATCCGCCTCGCCGGTGATCGACATGATGCCGCCGTAGCCTTGGGCCATCAAATCATAGCCGGGTTTGTCGCGATTGGGGCCGGTCTGGCCGAAACCGGAAATCGAGCAATAGACAAGGCCCGGATAGGCGGCGCAGAGCGT
>JGI25318J35512_1001070_pt1 | contig 11715 bp, 7 predicted proteins | sample AutmiccommunBRH9_FD_35512 | JGI IMG/M metagenome (IMG submission 35512)
GAACAGCTGCCGACGCGCTTCTGGCTCAATGCCGACAGCCGCCGGGCCTGTGGCCTGCTGTTGCAGCAGCTGCCGGCCGATCGAATCAAGGATGCCGACGAGCGTGACGCCAGCTGGGAGCACCTGCGCACCCTGGCCGACACCCTGACGGCCGAGGAACTTCTCGGGCTGGATGCCGAGACGCTGTTGCACCGGCTCTACCATCAGGAGCAGCTGCGCCTGTTCGACGCGCTGCCGATCCGCTTTCGCTGCAGCTGCTCGCGGGAGCGCTCGGCCCGTGCGCTGATCAGCCTGGGCGAGGAAGACGCCCAGCAACTGGTGGTCGAGCAGGGCGGTGCGGTGAGCATCGATTGCCAGTTCTGCAATGAGAAGTACACCTATGATGCCGCGGACGTGGCCCAGCTTTTCGCCGGTGGCGGCAGCGACGCGCCCTCAGGCACCCGTCATTGAGCGGCGCCTGGCGCTCGGCAGCCATCCGCGGAGCGCCAGTACGCTAAGGAATGAGACAGGGATGGACCTGCAGCCAGCCAGTGAACTATTTGGCCATCACGGCCTCATACCCAGCGCGGCGCATTATCTGGCATAATCGCGCGCACTTTTTTCGATGTAGTTCGTCGCTCGGCGGGCTACAACAGCATGGAGGAATCGGCCCAAGGCCGACGGGAACACTCATGACGCAAGCCACCAACGCCGTGTACACCGACATCAGCACCGCTCAACTGATTGAAGAAGCCGTCAAGCGCGGAGAGGGCGAACTGTCCGCCAATGGCTCTCTGGTGGTGAAGACCGGGCACCGCACGGGTCGTTCTCCGGCTGACCGCTTCATCGTCGAAGAGCCGAGCACCCAGCACAAGATCGCCTGGGGCCCGATCAACCGTCCGTTCCCGGCCGGCAACTTCGAAGCACTGTGGAACCGCGTCGAANCCTACATCGCCGAGCGCGACAGCTTCGTCTCCTACGTCCATGTCGGTGCCGATCCCGAGCACTACCTGCCGGTCAAGATGACCACCGANACCGCCTGGCACAACCTGTTCGGCCGTTGCCTGTTCATCACCCCGGAACAGTTCAACCAGGCCAGCCTGAGCGAGTGGCGCATCCTCAACGCACCGTTCTTCCAGTGCGTACCCGAGCGTGACGGCACCAATTCCGATGGCTGCGTGATCATCAACTTCGCCGAGAAGAAGGTGCTGATCGCCGGCATGCAGTACGCCGGTGAAATGAAGAAAGCCATGTTCTCCGTGCAGAACTTCCTGCTGCCGGACGTCGACGTGCTGCCGATGCACTGTGCCGCCAACATCGGCGAAGACGGCGACACCACCCTGTTCTTCGGTCTGTCCGGCACCGGCAAGACCACCCTGTCGGCCGACGAGAGCCGCTACCTGATCGGCGATGACGAGCACGGCTGGGGCGTTGGCCGCGTGTTCAACATCGAGGGTGGCTGCTACGCCAAGTGCATCGACCTGTCCGAGAAGAACGAGCCGGTGATCTGGAAGGCTATCAAGTTCGGCGCCGTGCTGGAGAACGTGGTCCTCGACGAACGCACCCGTCTGCCCGACTACGCCGACGCCAGCCTGACCCAGAACAGCCGCGCCGCGTACCCGCTGCAGCATGTCGAGAAGCGCTCCGAGAAGAACCTCGGCGGTGAGCCGAACGCGGTGATCTTCCTGACCTGCGACCTGACCGGCGTACTGCCGCCCGTGTCGATCCTGAACAACGAGCAGGCTGCCTACCACTTCCTGTCCGGCTACACCGCGCTGGTCGGTTCCACCGAAATGGGTTCGGGCAGCGGCATCAAGTCGACCTTCTCCACCTGCTTCGGCGCGCCGTTCTTCCCGCGTCCGGCTGGCGAGTACGCCGAGTTGCTGATCAAGCGTATCAACGGCTTTGGCTCCAAGGTCTACCTGGTCAACACCGGCTGGACCGGTGGTGGCTACGGCGTCGGCAAGCGCTTCAACATCCCGACCACCCGTGCGGTGATCGCGGCGATTCAGAGCGGCGCGCTGATCGGTGCCGAGACCGAGCACCTGCCGATCATCAATCTGGACGTGCCGAAGGCCGTCGCCGGCGTCGATACCCAGCTGCTGAACCCGCGCAACACCTGGGCCGACAAGAGCGCCTACGACCAGGCCGCAAAGGAACTGGCAGCCAAGTTCGTCGAGAACTTCAAGAAGTTCGATGTCTCCGACGCCATCCGCAACGCCGGCCCGCAGCTCTAAGCTGCCTGCTGCGTTATCGAAAAGCCGCCTCCGGGCGGCTTTTTCGTTTGTGCCGGGTGGTGATTCGGATCAAAGGCGTCGATGATTCTTATCGGTCAAGGCGCATGGATTCGATTGGTCGGCGCCCTTAGCATGGCGCCACTGTTGATCACGAGGAAGCGTCATGAATACCGTAGAAGCCATCCGCACCCGTCGCGCCGTCAAAGTCTACGACCCGAGCTTCCAGCTCAGCCGGGAGGAGAAGGACGAGCTGCTGCAACTGGCACTGCTGGCACCCTCTGCCTTCAACCTGCAGCACGTGCGCTTCGTCGAGGTGAGCGACCCTGAACTGCGGGCGCAGATCCGCGAGGTGGGCTGGAACCAGGCGCAGATGACCGATGCCTCGATGCTGGTGGTGATCTGCGCGCAGGTCGACAGCTGGGAAAAGAATGTCCGCCGGGTCTGGGATGGTGCGCCAGGCGAGGTGCAGAACTTTATGGCCGGCGCCATCGATGCCTACTACCGCGACAAGCCGCAGGTCCAGCGTGACGAAGCCATGCGCAGTTGCGGCCTGATGGCGCAGACGCTGATGCTCGCGGCACGGGCCAAGGGCCTGGATTCCTGCCCGATGGATGGCTTCGATTTCGACGCGGTCGGCAAGCTGATCAACCTGCCGGACAACCATGTCATCGCGCTGATGGTCGCGGTGGGCAAGCGCGCTGCTGAGCCGAAGCCGCGGATCGGCAAGTTGCCGTTCGATGAGGTGGTGATTCGCGACCGCTTCTGAGTNTTCTGGCGAAGGGCGCGCAATGCGTCCTTNCNCCTGGGCCNGCTGGCCGCCAACTTTGCCCACCTCAAAGTCCCATCCGGCCCGCCCAGGGCCATCGCTGGGCTGATGGCCACGCGCTCCGACGACCGGCCGCACATGTCAGCCGCTTTGCAGTACCGTTTCCCTCCTTTTGCTACCCTCCGGCTCCAGTCAAAGGAGTGACTCAGCATGATCGAACAGACCCTCAGGCAGACTTTCGGCTACGACGGCTTTCGTCCCGGCCAGGATCAGGCCATTCGCGCCGTGGTGGCCGGGCGCTCGGCGGCCGCGATCTTTCCCACCGGGTCGGGCAAGTCCTTGTGTTATCAGCTGCCGGCGCTGCTATTGCCTCATCTCACCTTGGTCGTTTCGCCGCTGTTGGCGCTGATGCAGGACCAGCTAGCTTTCCTGCATCGGCACGGCATCGCGGCGGCAAGCATCGATTCGGCGCAGAGCCGCGAGCAGGCCAGCGAAACCATGGCCCGCGCCAAGTCCGGCGACCTGAAAATCCTGATGATTTCGGTGGAGCGGCTGAAGAACGAACGCTTCCGTAACTTCATCAGCCAGGTGCCGATCTCGCTGCTGGTCGTCGATGAGGCGCACTGCATCTCCGAATGGGGGCACAACTTCCGCCCGGATTACCTCAAGCTTCCCGACTACCAGCGTCAGTTCAATATTCCCCAGGTGCTGCTGCTGACCGCCACGGCGACACCGCCGGTGATTGCCGATATGCAGGCCAAATTCTCGATTGCGCCGGACGACGTCGTGACTACCGGCTTCTACCGGCCCAATCTCAATCTGCTGGTGGAGCCGGTCAGCGGCTTTAACAAGCAGCGCCGGCTGGTGGAATGGCTGGGCGACAAGAGTGGTCAGCCGACCATCGTCTACGTCACCCAGCAGAAGACGTCCGAGCAGGTTGCCGAGCATCTGGCGCAGCGCGGCTTCCCGGCCAGCGCCTATCACGCGGGTATGGCGCACGAGTTGCGTGAGTCGATCCAGCGCCGCTTCATGGCGGGCGAGCTGAACTGCATCGTCGCTACCATTGCCTTTGGTATGGGCATCGACAAGGCGGACATCCGCAACGTGGTGCACTACGACCTGCCCAAGTCGGTGGAAAATTACAGTCAGGAAATCGGTCGGGCAGGGCGCGACGGCAATGCTTCGGATTGTCTGGTGCTGGCCAACCGGGACAGCCTCAGCGTGCTGCAGAATTTTGTCTATGGCGACACACCGGAGCGCGAGGGCATCCGCTGCGTGCTCGACGAGCTGCTGCAGGCGGCTGCTCCTGATCAAAAGGGCAGCGGACAGTGGGAGCTGATGCTCAACCAGCTATCGGACCAGAGCAACATCCGCCAGTTGCCGCTGAAAACCCTGCTGGTGCAGCTGGAGCTGCGCGGCATCATCGCGCCACGCTTCGCCTATTTCGCCGAGTACCGCTTCAAGTATCTGCTCGAACCCGAGGTGCTGGTGGCGAAATTCGAAGGCGAGCGGCGGCAGTTCGTCGAGGCCATCGTTCTCAGCGCGGCACGGGCGCGGACTTGGTGCACGCTGGATTTCGATGCGCTCTACCAGCAGCACGGTGCGGACCGTGGACGGGTGGTAAAGGCCCTGGAGTACTTCCAGGAAAAAGGCTGGATCGAGCTGGAGAGCAAGCAGATGACCGACGTCTATGCGCTGCTCGATCCAGACTTCGACGCAGAGGGCTTGAGCATCGAACTGCATGAATACTTCAAGCAGCACGAAGCGAGCGAGATCACCCGCATCGACAACATGCTGGCGCTGTTCGAATCCAGTGAATGCCTGAGCCAGCGGTTGGCCGGGTATTTTGGTGACTTGCAGGCGCCGCAGCACTGCGGGCATTGCTCTGTCTGCAACGGACAGGTCGCGAAACTGCCGGAACCGCCGGCAATGGCGCCGCTGGAACAGATTGACCTAGCCGCCCGCTGCGCCGAATTCAGTCAGCGCTACACGCAGCTCAAGGGTGATGCGCCCAGCGCCGAATGCCTGACGCGCTTTCTCTGCGGTATCAGCGTGCCGGTGTTCACCAAGCTCAAGGCGCGCCAGATCCCCGGTTTCGCCTCGCTGGAGGCTTATCCCTACGCCGAGGTTCGCGCGCGCCTAGCTGGTTAGCGCGCGGTCAGGCCGATCAGCCGGTCGGCGACGCCCTTGGTCTGGCGTGAAGTGCCAGCGGTGAGGTTGCTCGAGTTCTCCAGTGCATCGAGCAGCCCGGTCAGCGAGCCGACACCGGCCGATTGCGTCTCGATGTGTTGCGCCACCGCGCGAATCTCGCTGGCCAGGCGGTCGATGTCGGTGCCGATTTCCTCGGCGTTCTTGCCGGTGATCTCGGCCAGCTTGCGCACCTCATCCGCCACCACCGCAAAGCCGCGGCCCATGTCGCCAGCGCGCGCCGCCTCGATCGCCGCATTGAGCGCCAGCAGGTTGGTCTGCCCGGCGATCTGCTGGATGGTCTGCACCACCGACTGGATGCGCTGACTGGACTGCGCCAGGTCGCGGGCGCTGCTGACCACCTCGTCGGCCTGGTGGACCATCTGCTTGACCGAGCTGCCGGCCTGTTCGATGACGGTGCCCTGCTGGTTGATGTTCAGCGTCAGGTCGTCCATCGAGCCGTGCAGCTCGTTGGCGCACTGGCTCAGCTGNTCGGACATGGACTGCCGCTCATGGTCGGCCTGNGACAGGACCTGGCCAAGGTCGGCCAGGCCGCGGAACACNGGGCGGATGTGTTCGTCGAGGCCATTGATGTCCACCGCGCTGCTGTAGTCCTGGCGCTTGAACTGCTCGATCTGCTTGACCACCACCTGGCTCAGGCCGGTCAGCTTCTTGATCTGCCGGCGCAGGAAGAATGCCTTGAACTCGCCGTGGTAGGCGATGAAGTTGTCGGTGTACTCGTCGTGGAACTCTTCCTTGCCGTTGGTGCGGAAGAAGAACACCGCGGTGAGGGTCTGGTTGAGGTTGAGGCCGAGTATCTCGCCGAAGGTCGAGTAACCGGCCACCGGTACGTCATCGAACACCGGGTCCATGCCGCCCAGTGCCTGCTCGTTGTTCAGTCGGCGCAGGATGCAGTCGTTGAGGATGCCCACCAGCGGCTTGCCGGGCTTGTTGCGCATGAACTGTTGATAGTCGCGGCGGGTGGTCTCGGCCAGCGGGGTGCGCTTGACCATGATCAGCTCTTCGCCGGGGGCGACGTCGCAGAACAGGTGCACGCGCTCGTTGGCGAAGTCGATCTGCGAGATCGAGCGGACGAACACTTCCTCGCCGACGCGAATGGCGAAGGAGTAGTCCGAGAGCCGCTGCTCCAGCTCCTGCGGCGCGCATTTGAGCGCCTCGCACAGCGCCTGGACCATCGTGCGGATGTTGCCGCGTGAGTCGACCACCTGGCTGATGTAACGGTCCTCCAGGGAGGCGCTGAGTACGTTCAGGCTGAGTGGCGTCGGCTCGAAGTTCTGGCTCTTGAACACGCCGAAGCGTACGTCCCGCGCGCACTTGAGAAAGACGATCAGCGCGTGGTTCTGGTAGCTGCGTTTGCCGTCATGCAGCTGGGTCTTCTGAAAATCCAGCTTGCCACCGGCCGAGCCGCCGACGAACAGGCAGGGGAAACGACCGGACTCGTACAGCGCCTCCATGAAGAAGGATTCCGAAGCGGAGAGGCCGTCGAAGAAGATGTTCGCCAGCGTGTCGCGGTAATCGATCTTCATCGACACCTGCACCCGCTTGATCGACGCCGTGAGGCGCGCGATGCGCTCGCCCATCGACAGCCGCTGACCCTGGCCGCGGATGTCCTCGCACTCCAGCGGCACACGGACGATCTCGGCGGCGGCGATGACGCTGGCGTCGAACAGCTGCAACACCACCCGATCCCACTGCGCGCCGGTGGCACAGTAAAGCCGCTGGCCCTCGCTGGACAGCTCGCCCGCGGTGGTACACAGGCTGATCGTCGCCTGCGGAAAGCGCTGCGCTANCTGCCTGGCGACCTCATCCAGATCCACGTGCGGCGAGACGAAACCGGCAATGTAGGTCGGGTTGAAGCGCAGGGTGGCGAGCTGCTGGGCAAGCTGGTGAGCCGAGCAGAGCAGGCTCGCCGTGCCGCTGGATTGCGTGTGGCCTGGCTTGAATCGGGAGAGCGAAATCATGGGCGTTACTCGCTTGAGGAAGGGAAGCGGGAAACTCGGCCGCTCCCGCACTGATCAGCCGTCGATCAGAGGCTACATTTTTTGTTATCGGCACCCCGGCCGCGAGCTGCATGCCCGTTCGGCGCCGTCACCGTCAGCCACGTTATCGGCCGCCGGATCGAAGATCGCCATGCAACCATGGTCTTCATCCGGAAGTACTGGGTGAGGCGGCGATTCCTCTTGATGTGGCGCAACGGAAGTCGCGCGCGGCTGTGCAATTGTCGACCGGTGACCTGTTGCCGCAGTTGTTGTAGCCGATAGCCAAGGAAAGCCTCTCGAGGAGCGACGCCATGCCCCGCCTGTTCACCGATCTCGGATTCCGCTGGAAGATCACCTTGCCCATTGCGGCGCTGGCCCTATTGCTGGTGCTGATGGGCGTTTTCGGGATGCGNGGCATCGANCGCGTCACCGANTCCAGCGAGGTCTTGGCCACGCGCCATCTGCCGGCCATCGGNNTGCTGCTCAATGCCGATCGCGACCTGTATCAGGCCTTCGTCGCCGAGCGCAGCCTGCTCGACAGCGATGCTGGCGAGCATGTGCAGGCACTNANGGCCAGCCATGCGGAAAACCTCAAGCAGGCCTACGACCGTGTGCAGAAGTACGCAGCCATGCAACCGGGCGCCGAGGCACTGGCGCTGGTCGAGCAGTTCAATGGCGGCTTTCAGCAATGGTCCGCGGTATCGCAGCGGGTCATCGAGCAGGTCGATCTCGATCCTCAGGCCGCCAGCGCGTTGAGCTTTGGTGACAGCGAGGTGCGCTTCGATGCCATGCGCGATGCCATCGACAAACTCGGCGAACTCGAAGGCGCAGCCGCCGAGGCCGAGGGCGCGGCGGCGATCGCCGAGGGCGCCGCCACATCCAGCCAGCAGACCGCGGTGCTGATCATCGGCCTGCTGGGCTGCGCATTGCTCATCCTCGGCCTGCCGCTGGTGGTGCTGCGCCCGATGCGCCGTTTGCTCGATCGGCTGAAGCAGATCGCCGATGGCGATGGCGACCTGCGCGCCCGTCTGGAGGTGCATTCGGCTGACGAGCTGGGCCAGCTCGGCAATGCCTTCAACCGCTTTCTCGACAAACTGCAGCCGCTGATCGCCGAGGTCGGACGGGTTACCGCTGAGGTCGAGACCGCCGCGCGTGGCATGGCGGCGATGGCTGAAACCAACGATCAGCTGATCAGCAGCGAACACGCCGCGGTCGATCAGGTGACCACCGCGGCGACCGAGATGAGCGCAGCGGTGCACGAAGTCGCGCTCAATGCGCAGAACGCATCGGACGCCGCGCGTGCGGCGGAAACCCAGTCACGCCAGGGCGCGTCGGTGGTCAGCAGTACCATCCAGTCGATCCGCCAGCTGGCCGGGGAGGTCGAAGGCGCATCGCAGACCATCGGTGCGCTTGCCGAGGAAACCGCCAGCATCGGCGCGGTGCTCGAAGTGATTCGCGGCATCGCCGAGCAGACCAATCTGCTCGCGCTCAACGCCGCCATCGAGGCCGCGCGCGCCGGTGAGCAGGGCCGCGGTTTCGCCGTGGTGGCCGACGAGGTACGGGCGCTGGCCGCGCGCACACAGGATTCGACCAAGGATATCCAAGCGCGCATCGAGCGCCTGCAGAGCGGCGTAGACAAGGCCGTACAGGCCATGCAGACCGGCAGTGACAAGGCGCGAGACAGTGTCGAGCGGGCATCCGGCGTCGATCAGGTGCTGGCGGAAACCTCCGTGTCGGTGCAGCGCATCAACGATATGGCCGCCCAGATCGCCACCGCGTGCGAGGAGCAGAGCAGCGTTACCGAGGAAATCGCGCGCAACATCACCGATATCCGTGACCTGTCCAACGAGGCGGCCACTTATTCCTCGCAGAGCATGCTCGCCAGTCAACAGCTGTCCGGGCTGTCGAAGACGCTTGCGGAACTGGTTGGCCGTTTCCGCACCTGAGGCCGGGCGCGCTGCCGTTACAGCGAGCCCCACAGCAGCCGACCCAGACCGCTGTCGTTCGGCAGCAGAAGCAGGCTGAGAATGAACACCAACAGCAGTCCTGCGGCATAACAGAGACTGCTCAGCCGGGAGCGTACCCAGGGACGCGGCGCGGCGGGTGCCTGGCCATCGGGACTCTGCTGGCGCGACTGGCGTAGGTTGAAGGACATGTTCGTCTCGACAGTTACCAACCCGCCGTCAGCGCAGCAGGTATCGGAAGCGGCGCAGTAAAGCGCAAATAGGGGCATATTGCCACTATTGCGGCATCGTTATCGTACGCTTCGGCGCTACATGAAACATCAGGAAAAGCTCCGTACGTCGCCGGGCCGGTATCGCGAAATGACTCGACCATACTCAGAGGTCGATATCGCAAACGACCGGAGACCCCACCCATGCCGACGCGCCGCCAGATCATTCAACGTACAGCCGTGGCCGCAGCGATGCTGGCGCTCGGTCCGCTGTTGCCGTCGCTGGTGCGGGCAGCCGAGGCGCTGCGTCGACGCGAGATTCCCGCCACCGGCGAGATGCTGCCCGTNATCGGCCTTGGCACTTCGCGGACACATGACATAGGCCTGGATGATCCCGAGATGACNCGGNTGCTCGAGGTGCTGCGCGTGCTGCTCGANGGCNGCGCATCGCTGATCGATACCGCGCCGAGCTACGGCAATNCCGAGCGCGTCGTCGGTGAGCTGGTCGAGCGCCACGGCCAGCGCGACAAGGTCTTCNTCGCCAGCAAGGTGTCNTCCAGCGGTCGCGAACGCGGCNTGGCGCAGATCGAAGCGAGCTTCAAGGCGCTGCAGACCGACACCATCGACCTGATCCAGGTGCACAACCTGCAGGACACCCGCANCCAGCTCGGCCTGCTGCGCGAACTCAAGCAGGAGGGGCGGGTGCGCTACATCGGCGTGACCCACTATCTGGAGTCGGCCCACGACCGCCTGCTGGAGACGCTGAAGCAGGAGAAGGTCGACTTCGTGCAGTTCAACTATTCGGTGGGCGAGCGCAACGCCGAGAAGCAGCTGCTGCCGTACTGCGCCGACCACGGCATCGCCACGCTGATCAACCGGCCGTTTACCCGTGGCAACCTGCTGTCCAGGGTCAAGGACAAGCCGCTGCCGGCCTGGGCGGTGGAGATCGATGCCAGCTCCTGGGCGCAGCTGCTGCTCAAGTTCATCCTTGCCGAGCCGGCTGTAACTGCGGTCATACCGGCGACTTCCAACCCGCGCTACATGGCCGACAACCTGCTCGCCGGCCAGGGGCGGCTGCCGGATGCGCGACAGCGGCAGATGATCGTCGACGCCTTCCGCTGAGCGCCGAATGCCGACTTCGCTAGCCGCTCGCGGGGCCGCGCTGATCAATGCCCGCCCCGGGGAACTGCGTGCCGCGCTGGCCGGGTTCAGCCTGTTCTTCTGCCTGTTCTCTGGCTACTTCATGCTGCGGCCGATTCGCGAGTCGATGGGCATTCAGGGCGGCGTCGAGAACCTGCAGTGGCTGTTCACCGCGACCTTCATCGCCATGCTGGTGGCGGTGCCACTGTTCGCCTGGCTCAACTCGCGGGTCGCGCGTATCCATTACATCGACTGGGTGTACGGCTTCTTCTGCGTCAACCTGCTCGTGTTCGCGGGGCTGTTCTTCCTGCTCGGAGACAGCGTCTGGCTGGCGCGGGTGTTCTATGTGTGGATCTCGGTCTACAACCTGTTCGTGGTCTCGGTCGCCTGGAGCCTGATGGCCGATGTGTTCGACGCGCCGCAGGCGCGCCGGCTGTTCGCCTTCATCGCTGCTGGTGCCAGCGTGGGTGGGCTGGTCGGACCGGCGACGAGCGCGCTGTTGGTCGGCGTGCTCGGTCAGTTCGGGCTGATGCTGCTGGCGGCGCTTTTGCTGGTCGCGGCGGTCGCGCTCAAGCACTACCTGATGGTCTGGCGCGAGGAACGGGGTGCCGGCCGTCCCGGCGCCGAACATGCCGAAAGTCCACGGCGACCGGTAGCGGGCAATCCATTCAGTGGCCTGACGCGGGTGCTGGGCTCGGGCTATCTGCTCGGCATCGCGGCGTTCGTGCTGCTGCTGACGACCGCCAGCACCTTTCTCTACTTCGAACAGGCAAGGCTGGTCGCCGAGCTGTTTCCGGATCGTGCCGAGCAGGTGCGGGTGTTCGGTGCGATCGATTTCGTGGTGCAGGCGGGCGCCTTGCTGTCGCAGCTGTTCATCACCGGGCGCATCGCGCAGCGGCTCGGCGTGCGGATTCTGCTGGCCGCCGTACCGGCGCTGGTCTGCCTCGGGTTCGTCGGCCTGGCCCTGGCGCCGACCTTTGCCGTGCTGGCCGCCGTGATGATCGTGCGTCGCGTCGGCGAATACGCCTTCGTCCGCCCGGGCCGCGAGATGCTCTTCGCGCCGCTGGATGCCGAGAGCAAGTACAAGGCGAAGAACTTCATCGACACCGTGGTCTATCGCGGCGGCGATGCCCTGAGCGGCTGGGCCAAGAGCCTGCTCGACAGTCTCGGTCAGGGCGTCTGGCTGATCGCCCTGGTCGGCGCCGTGTGCGCGGCGGTCTGGGGCTTGGTGGG
>JGI25318J35512_1001090_pt1 | contig 11542 bp, 17 predicted proteins | sample AutmiccommunBRH9_FD_35512 | JGI IMG/M metagenome (IMG submission 35512)
GGCTCTGATGATCCTTACAGCAATTTCTCCGCGGTTAGCTATTAAAACTTTATGGAACATCGTATTCTCCTTCCCTATCTTGCGGTTACTAAAAACAGTGGNTGCCCATATTCAACTAACTGACCGTTTTCAACAAGCACCTCAACAATTTCCCCTTTTACCTCTGCCTCAATCTCATTAAANAGCTTCATTGCTTCGACTATGCAGACNACGGACTCTTCATTAATCTTGTCGCCCACTTTTACATATGGATCAGCTTCTGGTGAAGGTGAACGATAGAACGTACCTACCATAGGCGATTTTATCTGTTGAAGATCTTTGTCAGCTACTGCAGCATTATTTGTTGGAGTTGAAGCTGAAAGCGTAACTGCAGCTAGCGTTGCCTGTTGCTCATTTGCCGCCACTTGTAATTGCTGAACAGGCGCTGGCTGGTGAACCTGCGGTACCTCCGCAGCAATCACAGCTCCTTTAGACTGTTTTTTTAAAATAAGCCTTGTCCCCTCATGGTCCAGCTTAAACTCCTGAATATCTGATTGATCAATCATTCTAATTAACTCTCTAAGCTCATGAATCTTAAACACTTTTGTATTCCTCCGTTTCTTCTTTTACTACTGCTNCAAAAAAATCTCTAATAACGGTCATTATAACAAAAAGTAGGTAGATGAAGCCACTTCATATTATACAGTAAACACAAACAAAAGTGAACTACCCACTGTATACCACCTATATAGCTTAGATATATGGTCGTTTATTGTCTAATTGTTTTAACCAATACCTTATTCCTTTCCCGGAGTAAGGTTCATTCTCATATCTCGGAATGACGTGTAGATGAGCATGAAAAATTTCTTGCCCTCCAATTTCCCCTACATTCCATCCTACATTGTATCCTTGTGGATTATATTTCTCGTCAAGTAACTCTTTAACCTCTTTTAATAATTCAAATGTTGCATACCATTCTTCTTTTGTAAGGTCAAAAACAGTCTCTCTATGTTTTTTGGGGATAATAAGTCCTGAGCCTATAAGTATTTTCTGTGGCTGTTGTATAAAAACACAAACTGCATTGCTCAAAATAATTTCTTCATTTGGTTTTTTTTCAATAGAGCAAAAAGGACAATCTCTCATATTTTTCTCCTCATCATTACTCTCAGTCCAGTAAAATAACTGAACTGCTTCCAAAGCTAATTTAAAGCTTTCCTTTTTATGGTCATTTTACTAAGATACTAACCTACTTTTGAGCGACAATTATTGTAGTATTTTCTACTCTCCAAACCATTTTAGCTATTTTAAAGCCGGCTTTGGATAACATCTTAATTTGATTATCAATTGTACAAGGCGTATCATAGTGATAAAATTCCCCATCAGGAATACCCTGCTCTTTTCGTATTCGATGATTTTCACTATAGCAAAAATCTTCTTCCTCCTGATTCACTACCATATAGTCACATTCAATATATTGACCTCCAGCTTTTAATGCAGAACAAATCTTTGAATATAATTTAATCTTGTCTTCATGAGAAAAATGGTGCATTGTCTGAAAAGATATTACTGCATCATATTTATCAGTTCCGAAATCATAATCAAAATAACTTGCATTTATTAATGACATATTTTTATCAGGGTGTTTTTGTTTTAGTTTTTCAAGCATTGCTAGAGTTAAATCTATGCCTGTTACCTTAATTGTTGGATTTGTTTTAAAAATTTCATCCAGCTCCAACCCGGTACCACAACCTAAATCTAGAAGTTCAACAACGTCTTTCGGCAATAACTCCGCCATCCTTACATATCCCTCTTTACATCCTTCAATGTTAAGCATATGCTCATCATATCCCTCAACACGAGCAGTAAAAAAATCACTCATTTGTTCAATTTTCATTTGATTACCTCCTTTAATTAAATAAAATAGCCATTTCAATATCTATAAATCTAACATTTTCTAATATTGATCTTAATTCCTCAGCTTCAAACATATGTCTTGAGGGATGTGCTACTTCAGGATGCTCAGGTAAAATTTCTTATTAATTCTCTTATAGTATTAATCACAACCTCTGGTTTATCAAGATGAATAGAATGGCTTGCTTTATCTACTATATGAAATTCACTTTTATTAGATAAGTTGGCTTGTTCCCAAATCAGATAATTCCAGGTGTCCTCAAATATTTTAGCCTCTTCATATGGTATTCCTTCATCAATTTGCAGCTCCATAGAATACTTAGGATCTCTAGCTAAAATTTGAAGAGGTATATTTGGAAAATCCCCCATAGCCTTTATTTCTAGCGCATCATCATACCAATTATTAATTTCTGATAATACTGCTTTATATAAATTCGGATTTATGTTAAATTCCAATATACCATCTCTAATATTTTCAGGAAGTTTCATTTGTTCCTTACTCAGCTCTATATTTAATTTCTTTTTCAGTTCATCTGAATTCATTCTTGAATATTTTTGGCATTTTTCTACCCACACTTTATCAGAATTCTGCTCGTCAGACACTGGTAAATCTAATTCATCTAGCATGTGTAAATTAACTGAGGTAGAATCTATTAATAACAAACTAGCAACCTTATTAGGGTGTACTTTAGTAAAGTGTTGGGCACATAATCCACCATAAGAATGGCCAATTAAAATAATTGGGTCTTCTATCTGTAGAACTTTTAATAACTCAGATAATTCTCGTACAGTTTGTTTCGTTGTCCTTTGCTCAGAACCCAATTCACTATTTCCATATCCAGGTCTATGATATATAATCACTCGGTTATACAGCGAAATATTATTAATTATTTCTAACCATTCATAAAACGAACAATACATCCCAGTTTGAATGATTAATGTATGTTTTCCCGCCCCAATATCTAGCAATTCTATTTGTTTATTATCTATGCTAATAATATCTTTCATAAATGAATCCTTCCTATAAGCTCCAACTTCGGACTTATAACCTTTTTGCAAATAGAACCCTATCTTCACCTAGACCATCATAGTTCGAATAAACCGGAATTCCGTCAATAATCATATCGCCATTTTCAATTTCAAACCCTAATCTGGTATGAAAACCAATCGATCCCTTGTTTACAGGAGAGGTGACACTTCTTACAATCTTGCAACCCTTTTGCTTAACTCTATCACAGAAAGCAGAGTATAGGTTTAAACCTATTTCCTTCTTCCGATAATCTGGATGAACTCCTACGAAATGAATATATGCTTCAGTTGGATAACTTTGAGAAACAAATCCGACTAAAAATCCTACAATCTTACCGCCTTCCTCTACAATGAAACTGGTCTCTCTAAAATGCTTAAAAAATAATTTAGGCAACATATCTGCCATATGGCGGCCACCCCACCACTCATCAAGTACTGATATTACATTTTGATAGTCTGATTCTACTAGAGCTCTTAAATTCAAATCCTTTCCCCTCTCTATGTCAAAATGCGCGGCTAATGCCACTTTTACTCACTATTAGCTTTGAACACCTTACTAAACCCAGATTATTCGTGCCTTGTCCAATTTCCCACCAATTACACCTCTAATCGCTTTTTTTTAGTAAGTTCTTCGTCTAACTCCAAACAAGCACTTCCTATAGTCTCAGTTAGATTAGTTAGCCACTTCATATATTCTTTATTTTTAGCTAATTTCGGCATTTTCCGTAGCTGTAATGCCACTTGGAGTGATTCTTTCCATTGACCATATGCATTCTCAGATGCCCATAGTGCAGCATGTGTCTTTGAAGTTGTCTTATTTTCTCTCAGCCAGTATAAATATCTTGATATCATTAATAACCAATCAATAGAATGTAACTCTCCACCTCTACCATGTTTTTTTACGACCTTTGAAAATTCTAAAATTTCATCAATTAATTCTTCTTCACATGGAACTATCAAACTATCTTTTACATCAATTCCATAAATGATTATCCCATCTTGTTTTATTACATAAGGAGTAAAACTGCCTAAATTGCTCTTTTCGATTTTTCTTTCACCGCTTGTTCCCCACCAAAGTCCTTGTCCAGAGTTATTTTTATTTAGCATAGGTATGGGTAAAAATGCGCCTTCTAACATTTCCACCAGTTCCCCATGGTTACCACTTTTGAGTAATTTTCTTANTTCAATTAATTCAGAGCAAATCNCATCGGAGAGATTCTCTTTAGTAATGACTAAANAATCTAAATCACCATAACCTGGTGATAAATCATTATAGACAGCCGAACCATAAATCATTATTGTTATTATTTGATGTTCTATTTTTTCCCGTATTTTAGAAATAAATATTTCAAGAGCTGTATTTAAGTCTGACCTTTTCATTATTCGCACCCTCATTATCATTTCATATCGATTAATTAGTCGTATTAACACTTATAGCGCGCACAAAGTTTGTATTGTCTCTAATATCATCTTTAGGCCAATAATACTCAGTATATCCTGATATAACAATTGTTGCCTTACCTTTGATTCCGCGTGGACCAAATACTTTTTGAGCCTCAGCAGAATCAAAACGTAAAATAATCTGCTTATCTTTTTTTACAGATATTAGAGGTATTTTTTTTGAGGATTCCTCATCAAGAGTAAAAATTATTCCATTATAAAATTCACTATCTCCTTTTAAATTCTCAAATGATCCACTAACTACTGTTTCCTTACTACAAAAAGAAATTACTGCGTAAAAAAGTTCGCCATCATGTTTTCCTACATCAACTTTGGTTACAATCATTCCCGCTGCAGTGTCACCTATGTTAATATTTAATGGATCATAAATATTGGAGTTTGAAAAAGCTGATGGATTCGTCTCAAAATATGTACATACCTTACTAATAAAAGTTTCATATTCTTCCTGAAAATTATCAAACTCTGCCCTTGAGATAAAATCATTCTCATTGAAAAGTTCTTTTTTTCCATTTGTAATTTTTGTTACCTCTTCAATTAAATTATTGTTTTCCTCTTTGAGAACTGCTATTTCACTCTCAAGTTCTTTCAATTTATTGCTAAGATCTAAGTTAGGCTCTTCTTTTGATTGACAACCAATTAAAGAAAATAAAATTGACATAACCGCGATGATAATTATTGTGTTCTTCATAATTCCTCCGCTCCAAACCTCTTAAAAAGGTTTAANATAATGGCANTTATNCGTAATAATGCACATTCCCTACTGNTATAACTCTATTTTGTTCAACTATAAGTGCCCCATTATCTTCTATTGCATAAACTGGCTTGCATGTCTCGTTTCTTACTTTTCCGATAGATGATAATTGCAAATCGGTATGGTCATAATGAACTTCGATGTCAAATGCGTTGATCATCTTCATTCCTTTATAATATCCAAAAGAAGTATAATCTTGATCAGGTGTAATGTGATAGTTTTCTATTTGTATCATTGCGCCAGCACTATAGCCGATAATAATGCCTTTATGTTTTTCAATNTTCTTCACTAAGTCGAATTCTTCCAGTCTTATTATCATTTTGTCAGGTAATCCACCAAGAAAAAATAATATTTCTGAATTTGATATTTTATCTTTTGCCGTCTCTTTATCATCCGCAAAATAATTAATCCATCTAATCTTTTCATATTTTATTCCATATGCGAGAAATGAATTAACGATACCGTAAAAGTAGGCCCCTTCGTTTTCACCGTAATATGCTTTCCAGCTTTCGTTGGAATTAATCCGTTCTTCTTTAAATGAAAATGGAATAACAATTACTCGATGTTCCGCCTTGATGTGCTTTTTAAATTCCTGGAAACACCATTCGGCATCAATTTTATAGATGTTTAGAAGAATATTAATCATTGAAGTGTCCCCCTTAAAATATCTCGTAAAACTCAAAATATAGTTTTTAATCTATGCATTTTTTTCAATACTATCAAGAATAATATAACCGAATATAAAACCACTTATCGTGTAAAATATCTCTTGTTGAAATGCAGGCAGTAAAAATCGTGGATATAGTAATACAAATATTTCTCCACTTAATATGAACAATACTGAAAATAATCCAATATATAATGTTGGCATTCCGACAATAACTAACTTAATCCAATTCACTTTCCATTTCCCTTGAGTTTTTGCTCTATTTATAAAATTATGTAATCCGATAAGTAACCCTAACATAATCGGGAATAATGAATTATATATCATAAATGAAGTCCTAATATATGTTGATTTAGCTATATCATGTAGATAATTACCATATTTAACGCCCCAGTAAAATATTATATAAAAAATCAGAACAAATATAATATAATATATAACTTTTTTCACATTTTTCGACATCGGCTACATCCCTCCTTAAAGAAAGATTTTAATCATGACATCAACAGTAGCCCTTCTAGTACTAAGAGAACCACGGTGACCCTTACATTCTCTTCTCTCTTTCCCATACTGTTATAATGGGGTATATTCTCTGAATGTCAATTCCTATTTTAGGCACGTATCCTTTAAAACCCTTTTGTGTCTTGTAAAGCCCTAAACAATCTATCCCATTTTCATCGCATGTTTTGGTCCAGAAACTTTTTGAGTCAAAACAATTTAAACTACAGTTGTTTATATCAAATATCGCCACGGTATCAAGTTCAACAGGACTTTCCCATGCTAAAATAGTAGTATATAATATATCATTTAATACTTTTTCTTTATCTTCCTCTATCAGCAGCTTACTTTTTTCAACCAATAAGGATATGTCCATATCTGAATCTTCCCTATATCTCCCAGTAAGTCCTCTTGAGCCGGTCAATACAACTTTATAAACATAGGGGTGAACTGAGAATTTAGAGAATTGTAAAATCTCATAAGTTTCAGGAAGCAGTTCTTTAACTTCATGATTAATCTTTATCTTTAATTTTTCCATAGTTTAAATATCCTCACTCTTTTTATTGGAAGAGATACGAGAAAACCACCTCAAGAATGAGGGGTTTATCGTTTCCGAATCCCCAACGCCACTTGAGCTTACAGGGGGTAAATAATGCTATGCTAAACTTGGCAGGCTATTTCAACGACAGCTTCGCAACCAATCCAAAGTGTTAAGCGATGCGCGGTCAATTGGATTTCAAGTTTTTTTGAAAAATGAAGGATAGATGAAAGTTTCTTAAATGTATTTCTTCCGTTTTTTTTCAACTTTTCGTTTAGTACAATATTTTCCTGTTCAAGTAACACTAATATGGTTTTTAAAGAATTGTTCCGCTTATCTAATAATTCACCAAATGTAATGCCGTTATTACTCATAGTACAGCCACACACCAATACCACTAACATAATCTCCTTCAAATTCAAACCAAATACCTTGTTTTTCCGAAGTATACCATTTCTCTTTTGGCTCTATAATTTTCATAAAAAATTTACCATATTTTTCTTCTACTTCTCTTTTAGAAGATCCCACAGTGATTCCTCGTTGTGTTGAAAATATAGGCTCATATATTTGAAAATTTTTAATTTCAGTTGTGTTATCATGTTTGATAAATACAAACTCCGAGCTATCATATCTAACCTTTATTTCAGTTCCTCCACCATGAGCTTCATTAATATATTCGTTGATAGATTTAGGCTCACCTAATAGTGCTTTTATACTATCATATGTTAGATTTTCTAGTTTAATCAAATTTTCCGTTAAAACCAAATCCTCAGAATATGGACTCCCTGGAATATAAAGAGAATTTTCGCCCATCATATATTCTTCTCCAAAAAAATCAGCAACATGTTTAGCCGGAATATATATTTCATCATTAAAATCTAACAATGGTAATTCATCAGGAATCTTTACGTAGATACCATCAATTATGTACATTTCAACATTTCTTTTTTTAACTATTAGTTCATTATTTTTTAATTCTATTTTCTCAAGCTCTTCTTGCTGTTTTTCTAGTGCTTTATTTTCATTGAAAAGTTCTTTTTTTTCATTTGTAATTTTTGTTACATCTTCAATTAAATTATTATTTTCCTCTTTGAGAGCTGCTATTTCACTCTCAAGTTCCTTCACTTTATCGTTAAGATCTAAGTTAGTCTCTTCTTTTGATTGACAACCAATTAAAGAAAATAATATTGATATAACCGCGATGATAATTATAGTGTTCTTCATAATTCCTCCGCTCCAAACCTGTTTAAATATCTCGTAAAATCCTTAAATTATTATCTTTCAAAATGGCTCTTCATTATATATGATCTAAGATAAAAACCAAAACGTTCATAGAACTTAACAGCTCTTTCATTACCAAATAAGACTGAAATTGAAATGTTCTTAATTTTGTTTAAGCTAAACCATTCAAGTGATTGTTTTATTAATTCTTCTCCAATATTACAATTCCTGTATTCGTCTAGTACAAAAATTGAATCAATTTCCCCTTCCATATCCTTAATCGAGCAAACGCAGTAACCAATATATTCTAAAGATATTTCATCTAATGCGAAAATAATACAAAGATGCCCTTCCTCAGCTTTCTTTAATAATTCAGCAGATCTAGCTTGAAAAGTGTTTATAGTAATGGGCTGGTTCGAATTTTTCTTAATATCAGCATGATGCTGAATCAACTTGTTCCAAAGCGGTTCAATTAAATGAAGCTTTGAATGATCTGAGTGAATATACCGAATTTTCATAGAGTCACCTCTTTACTAGATACATATATTTAAAGCTGTTTAACAAGTAAAATTCCGTGATAATTTTCTCCATAGATATTAGGCAGCATTCCTGAAGGAACATATCCCATTGATATAAACCAATTATATTCTTCTCTTTCAACTGCTTGTATATTTTTTAACTCTTCCCAAGGTCTACCTAGTGGTCTGAGGTGACAAGATAGCCCCCTTGAACCTATAGTGAATCTCACGATAGAAAAATCTTTGCTCTTAGCCCACTCTTCTACCTCTTTTACTAAAGGTTGCAATTCCTTACCTATCGTAAATGTTCCATTATCATCATAACCAAGACATTCTATTTCAACAGTCTTATATACATTTATTGGCTTGCATAAAATCCATCCCTTTGGTCCTTCTTCAGATTGACCAAAATACCACCCCACTCCAGAACTTAATTGTCTTCTTGCTCCTTCTATGTCCCACCATACAGGCTTAATTTTAGCCATAAACTCAGAAACAATATGAAGACTACCTTCATTTATGTTGTATATCTTCATTCAATACATCTCCTCTTGAATTTCATTCATACCTCCACCAAAATACACGAAATGACAATTATGTTTTGGATTTTCGTTTTAAATTAAACTACTCCAGACTGAAGCTGATCTCTTAACCAATTATAGAATTCAATTTGGAAGGATACTTTGTCAACCCACATAGTAGTTGCCGTTTTAGTGGCAAATTTCATTTCGCTAACCCCTTAACTTTTGAATGAAGCTATTTATATGCATTTTTGTTGTTATGTCAACTGCAACCACTTTGTTCACGAATTTGGTTAGCGTAAGGTGTGTCAACTTAGTTTTTAGTTTAGTAACCATCCTTCATTTGTATTATATTCTCTGTGAGTGCTTGTTACATTTTTTAACCATTCGTCTATTTCGTTTTTATAAAAATATTGTTTATTATCTATCGTAAAATATGGGAACATTTCTCCATAAAAACTACCAGTTTTCTCCAATTGATTTTTTTCAATTACAATAATTCTCTTTAATTCTTCTTCTGACATATTTAAATAACCTGCTACTTGAGATAAATTTAATACTTTAACTTCTACAGGTTCTGTCCTTTTATCTCCATCATCAGTCGACTTAATCGCATTACCGATAAAATACCCACTAACCATAATCGAGATCCCTAAAAAAACGATCGATATAGCAGTTACCAAATTTTTATTACCCATTTTTATACATTCCCCTTTTTCCGTAATCGATTTTGTACCTTTTCGACCAACGTTCGACAGTTTCAATTCTAAATTACAGGTTAATCCAATATCTTCTCGTTAATTCACCCTCATACTCTACTTTATCTATCACTGAAATTGCTTAATATCAAGAATCTCTCCACCTACATAATCTAATTCCAATAGCTTTAATACGTATTCCGATACTTCGTCCGGTGATAGAAGCTTTCCTTCTTCTTTAAATGAAATAAATCTCTCTAAATCTTTAAAGTACTCCATATTTGTTGCTCTTATCTCTGATTGCATTTCTGTATCAATAATTCCTGGAGCAAATGAGATTGTTTTAACCGGATAATCTTTATCTGCTTGTTCTACTCCTACACATCTTGTGAATAAATCTACTCCTGCCTTTGTACTACAATAATTACTCCAGCCGAAATACGGCTTCTTTCCAGCACCAGATGAAATATTAATTATTCGCTTATCTGTATTAATTGAACTAGCTAAGGATATGAATGAAGAGGTTAATATAATCGGGGCTGTTAAATTGAGTTGAATGTTCTCTATTATCTCGTTGTCAGAACAAAATTCAATCGGCCTTATTGGAGTAACTTTCGCAGCATTATTAATTAGTACGATAGATTCTACCTCTTGATTATTAATCTGTAAAAAAATTCTTTCCATCATCTCTCTAATTCGATTTACATCTAATAGGTCAGCACAAATATATTCTAGAGGAACATTATTGTTGTTAGCCAAGTTAATAAGTTGACTATTTTTATTTCTAGAAATACAGAATAGATGATTTCCTTTTTTTATTAACTTTTTAGAAATTGCTTCTCCAAGTCCTCGGGAAGTGCCAGTGATGATATAGTATTTCATGCTTTATCTCTCCTGTCATTTACGTATTATTTTCATGCTAATTAAAATATTGGGTTTAATTCTAACCATTTTTTAAGCATAATAATATCTTCATCAACATTTCTTATGACAGCAGAGTCTCCCCACGTATTTGGAAGAAAAGAAATGTAGAGAGTTCCAATATTAAAAATTCTCCTGAATGGAATAAAGAGGGCAATAGAATTTATTTCATTTTCGCTCATTGCTCTAACCTTGTTATATCCATTTAAAAATTGATTCTTACGTTGTTCTCTGTTTTTCAATTTTGTCTTATCACTTCCCATACCAAAAGGGAAAGCGTACATAGATATATCATATGCTCTCCATCCATTCCCACAGAAATCAAAATCGAACAGGATAGGACTATTGTTAGNGTCAACCCGTATATTTCCACTGTAAATNTCGCCATGGCAGACACCATATTGTNGTCTTTCGATGGATAAATTATCTAATTTATATTTCACATTCTTTGCAACTTCCTCTAAAAAATCTATATCAAAATCATAAATAGTAGAGAATTGTCTTACAGCGGTCATAGAACTATCTATAAACGAATGTGCGTCTAAATTCCATCGGTTAATTCCAAAATTACAATTGTCCCAAGCATTATGGATTGAAGCAATATAACTTCCTAATCTTTCGTTTATTTCAGGGGTTTCCTCTATTTGGTTGAAATCATGTCTACCAACTGACGTATATAATACGCCATATCTTATTCCATTTACAGTATTAAATTGTGAGATGAAATTCCCATCACGTTTAATAACCGGAAATACGACTTCAATACTTGATGATTTAAGATGATTAAGTAAATCAATCTCTGCTTGAATTTCTTCCATGATTCTTATCC
>JGI25318J35512_1001095_pt1 | contig 11509 bp, 9 predicted proteins | sample AutmiccommunBRH9_FD_35512 | JGI IMG/M metagenome (IMG submission 35512)
CCTGCCAGTCGCGGGCGGCGGCCCAGCTGTCCTCGACCACGATGAGAAGCGGGCCGCGCGCCCCGGCCTCGCCCGCGTCGCGGGGGTTGAGCACCGGCCCGGCCAGCCCGACGATGGCGGCGGCCACCGCCAGCATCCGCAACAGCAGCAGCCACCACGGCGTGCGGTCGCTTACGCTGTCCTCGTCGCGCAGTCCCACAAGCAGCGCCACGCCCGGAAAGCGCCGCCGCACCGGGGCGGGTGGCACCGCGCGCAGGATGATCCACAGCACCGGCAAAAGCACCAGCGACCAGAGCAGCCAAGGGGTTGCGAAACCAAGGGCACCAAGGCTCATGCGCGCCCCCCTTCGGCAATGCTTCGGTAGAGCCAGAGCAGCGCCGATTGCGCGCTGGTATCGGTGTGATGACAGCCATGGGTCCAGCCGGTCGCCGCCGCGAGGCGGGCAAGCTCGTCCTTGCGCGCGGCCAGCCGTTCGAGATAGCGCGGGCGCAGATCGGCGGCCTTGAGCGTCTCGTGGCGCAGCGCGCCGCCCATGCTCTCGAATATGGTGCGTCCGCGATAGGGAAACGCCTCTTCCGCCGGATCGAGCACCTGAAGCAGAACGCCGCGCACACCGCGATCCGCCGCTGCCGTCAGCGCCGCGCGCACCGGCGCCGGGTCGCCCATGAAATCGGAGACGAGCAGCGCGCGGCCATGGGGCACCAGCCCGCGCATGTCGGGGCTGGCGTATTCCTCGGCGCTCTCGGCCAAGAGCGCCTCGGTCAGCCGCGCGATCTGCGCCGCGCCGCGCCGGGGCGGCAGCGCGCCGCCGGTGAGGCCGACCCGCTCGCCGCCGCGATCCAGCAGCAGCGCGATGGCCAACGCCAGAAGCCGCGCGCGGTCGGCCTTGTCGGGCAGGGCGGCATCGGAGGCAAACCGCATCGAGGCGGCGGGATCGACCCAGAGCATCACGCTTTGCGCTACCTGCCATTCGCGCTGGCGCACGAATTGCGCGTCCGAGCGGGCCGAGCGCCGCCAGTCGATCATGGTGCGGCTGTCGCCCGGCTGAACCGGGCGGTATTGCCAGAAATCGTCGCCCGCGCCCGCGCGCCTGCGTCCATGCTCGCCCGCAATCACGGTCCGCGCCAACCGATCGGCGCGCGCCAGAAGCGGCGGCAGCCGGGCGGCCTCGGCTTCGGCGCGGGGACGCAGGGTGGGGGGGGCGGGGGCCATGTCAGGCGGCGGCCTGTATCTGCGTCGTGTCCTCGACCAGCCGCGCGATGAGCGCGGGCAGGCTCTCGCCGCGTGCTCGCGCGGCAAAATTAAGCGCCATGCGGTGCGCGAGCACGGGCTGCGCCATGGCGGCCACGTCGCCTGCGTCGGGCACAAGGCGGCCCTGCAACATCGCGCGCGCCCGCACCGTGAGCATCAGCGCCTGCGCCGCGCGCGGCCCCGGCCCCCAGGCGACGCTCTCGCGCACCTGATCGGAGGCGCTCGCATCCTCGGGGCGGCCTGCGCGCACCAGGTCGAGGATCATTTCCATGACCTTCTCGCCCACCGGCATCCGGCGCAGCATCGCCTGCGCGGCGATCAACTCTCCGGGCGTGAGGACCTCATGCGCCTCTTCCTCGTCGGCCCCGGTCGTGGCCAGCAGGATCGCGCGTTCGGTGTCGCGGTCGGGGTAGGGCACCTCGATCTGCACAAGGAACCGGTCAAGCTGCGCCTCGGGGAGGGGATAGGTGCCCTCCTGCTCGATCGGGTTCTGCGTGGCGAGCACATGGAAGGGGGCGGTAAGCGGGCGCGTCTCGCCCGCCACGGTGACGCGGCGCTCCTGCATCGCCTGCAACAGCGCCGATTGCGTGCGCGGGCTGGCGCGGTTGATCTCGTCGGCCATCAGAAGCTGGCAGAAGATCGGGCCGTCGATGAACCTGAACGCGCGGCTGCCGCCCGAGGCGGTTTCCAGCACTTCGGAGCCGAGAATGTCGGCGGGCATGAGATCGGGGGTGAACTGCACCCGGTTCGTGGCCAGCCCCATGACGGTGCCGAGCGTTTCGACCAGCCGGGTCTTGCCAAGGCCGGGCAGGCCGATCAAAAGACCGTGCCCGCCGCACAAAAGCGCCGAGAGCGCCAGATCGACAACCCGCTCCTGCCCGATGAAACGCCGCGTGATCGAGGCCCGCGCGCGGGCCAGTTTCTCTTCCAGCGCCTCGAGACCTGCCAGAAGTTCTGTATCGTCGGTCATGGAAAAACTCCTGTCAGACATATATCATTACCTGAGGAATGTATCGTCTGAAACGGAAATGGCAAAAGCAATGAACAAAACGCGCGTCACATCACCGTCACCCGAGGGCATCGCCGCCTCTGCGCGCGCCGCCGCCAAGGCGCGCGGTCTGCCGCCGGTGCATCTGTGGAACCCGCCGTTCTGCGGCGATCTCGACATGCGGATCGCGCGCGACGGGACGTGGTTCTACCTTGGCACGCCGATCGGGCGGCCGGAACTGGTGCGGCTGTTTTCCACCATCCTGCGCAAGGACGGCGAGAAATATTTTCTCGTGACGCCGGTTGAGAAGGTGGGAATCACTGTCGATGACGCCCCCTTCGTCGCCGTGGATTTCGAGGTGGAAGGGCAGGGGCGCGACCAGGTGATCCGGTTCGAGACCAATGTCGGCGATCATGCGCGCGCGGGGGCCGAGCATCCGATAAGGGTGGAGCGCGACCCCGAGACGGGCGAGCCCGCGCCCTATGTGCTGGTGCGCGCCAATCTCGAGGCGCTGATCGACCGCAAGAGCTTTTACCGGCTGGTGGAGATCGGCGCGCGGCATGATGGCTGGTTCGGCCTCTGGTCGGGGGGAGAGTTCTTTCCGATCATCCCGGAGGCGGAATTGCCCTGAGCCGCGGCGGCCCGCGCGCCGTCATCCCCGCGCAGGCGGGGATCTGCTGGCGGCACGAGACCCTCGGGACAGGCCCGAGGGTGACGTGGCCTTGGGTTGCCGCGGGATGGGCGATGACGGCCGGGGCGCGGCTTGAACGCGGTGCTCGGGGACCGGGTCACACGCTCATGCAGATGTATTTCATCTCGAGAAACTCGTCGATGCCGTGATGGCTGCCTTCGCGGCCAAGGCCGGATTGCTTGACCCCGCCAAAGGGCGCCACCTCGGTCGAGATGATGCCGGTATTGACGCCGACGATCCCGTATTCGAGCGCCTCGGCCACCCGCGTGACGCGGCTGAGGTCGCTTGCGTAGAAATAGGACGCCAGGCCGAAGATCGTGTCATTGGCCATGGCGATCACGTCATCGACCGTCTCGAACCGGAAAAGCGGCGCGAGGGGGCCGAAGGTCTCTTCGGTGGCGACAAGCATCTNCTGCGTGACGCCCGTGAGGATCGTGGGCGGCAGGAAATGGCCCGGCCCCTGCACCGGCGCGCCGCCGCCCATGAGNACGCTTGCGCCCTTGGCGATGGCGTCGGCGACGTGTTCTTGCACCTTCGATATGGCCTCGGCACTGATGAGCGGCCCGAGCGTCGTGCCCTCGTCGAACCCGTCGCCCATGCGCAGTTTCTCGACCGCGACCTTGAGCTTGGCGGCAAACGCGTCATAGACGCCCGATTGCACATAGATGCGGTTGGCGCAGACGCAGGTCTGGCCGTTGTTGCGGAACTTGCACAGGATCGCGCCCTCGACGGCGGCATCGAGATCGGCGTCGTCGAAGACGATGAAAGGCGCGTTGCCGCCCAGCTCCATCGAGCATTTCATCACCCGATCGGCGGCCTGACGCAGCAGGATGCGCCCCACCTCGGTCGAGCCGGTGAAGGTCAGCTTGCGCACGGCCGGATTCTCGCAGAACTCCTTGCCGATTTCCGAGGCGCGCGAGGACGGCACGATGTTGAATACGCCCGCGGGGATGCCTGCGCGCTCGGCCAGAACGCCAAGGACCGTGGCCGAAAGCGGCGTCTCGGCGGCGGGCCGCCCGATGAAGGCGCAGCCGGCGGCGAGCGCGGGGGCCGCCTTGCGCGTGATCATGGCGTTGGGAAAGTTCCACGGCGTGATCGAGGCGGCGACGCCGACGGGTTGCTTGATGACGGTGATGCGCTTGTCGCGCTGATGGCCGGGGATGGTCTCGCCGTAGATGCGCTTGGCCTCCTCGGCGAAGAATTCGACGAAAGAGGCGCCATAGGCGATCTCTCCCCTGGCCTCGGCCAGCGGCTTGCCCTGCTCGGCGGTGAGGATCACGCCAAGATCGTGCTGATTCTCCATCATCAGGTCGAACCATTTGCGCAGCACGGCGGCGCGCTCCTTGCCGGTCCATTGCGCCCAGTCCTTCTGCGCGGCCTCGGCTGTGGCGATGGCATGGGCCACCTGCGCACGGCTGAGATCGGCCACGTTGGCGATGACGTCGCCACGCGCGGGGTTCGTCACCTCGAACGTGCCGTTATCGCCATCGACCCATTGCCCGCCGACATAGGCGCGTTCGGCCACAAGGCCGGGGTCCCTGAGCAAGGATTTCAGATCGGTCGTGGTCACGGCGTCGTCCTCCGGTCATGTCTCTGGTCTCGCGCAGTGAGAGCAGCCCGGGCAAGGATTGTCCAGCGCAGGAGGCGGGAGGCTGCCCCGGGAGGCGGGCCCTGTCGCGGCACAAGACCCGTTGCCGATGCAGCCGCTCCCGGCCACCTGTCACCGTCTGGCCGGGCGGGGCCGGGCGCCACCATACCCGGTGCACGACTCACTTGTCGCGGAACTGCGCCTCGCGCTTTTCGGCGAAGGCGGCCATGCCCTCTTTCTGGTCNTCGGTGGCGAAAAGCGAGTGGAACACGCGCCGCTCGAACAAAAGCCCCTCGCGCAGCGTGGTCTCGAACGAGCGGTTCACCGCCTCCTTGGCGGCCATCACCGAGATCATCGACTTCTCGGCGATCTTCTGGGCCGCCGACATTGCCTCTTCCATGAGCTTTTTCGCGGGGACCACGCGGCTTACCAGCCCTGCGCGCTCGGCCTCCTCGGCATCCATGAAACGCCCGGTGAGGTTCATGTCCATGGCCTTGGCCTTGCCGATGGCGCGGGTGAGGCGCTGCGTGCCGCCAAGCCCCGCGATCACGCCGAGGTTGATTTCCGGCTGGCCGAACTTCGCGGTTTCCGAACAGATGATGAAATCGCACATCATCGCCAGTTCGCAACCGCCGCCAAGCGCATAGCCCGAAACGGCGGCGATGATCGGCTTGCGAAAGCGCATGATGGCGTCGCTGTCGGCGGTGAAGAGGTCTTCGGTGAAGACATCGACAAAGCTCTTGTCGCTCATCATCTTGATGTCGGCCCCGGCGGCGAATGCCTTTTCCGAGCCGGTCAGCACGATGCAGCGCACCTTGTCGTTGGTCTGTGCCTCGGTCAGTGCCCCGGACAGTTCCGACATCAACTGGGCGTTGAGCGCGTTGAGCGCATCGGGGCGATTGAGTTTGATGAGGGCAACGTGGTCTTCTATTTCGACGATGATCGTCTCATAGGCCATGGTTTCAGCCTTCCCTGGTTATGCTCGGCCCGAGTCCATATCATGTCGGCGCTGTCGTTCAACCTATCTTTGACATTGCGGGCAATGGAAACTGGAGCGCGCGGATTGCACGATGCGCGCGATCCGGCCCCCGCAGCCGGGCTTGCGGCAGGGTGCCCCCTCGCGGCCATAGACGTCGAAGGCGTGCTGGAAATAGCCCGGCCCGCCATCCGCTTGCCGGTAATCGCGCAAGGACGAGCCGCCCGCGGCGATGGCCTCGGTCAGCACGGCGCGAATGGCCGCGGTCAGCCGCGCGATGCGCGCAGGCCCGAGATTGCCCGCCAGGCGGCGCGGCGATATGCCCGCGCGAAAGAGCGCCTCGCAGACATAGATATTGCCCAGGCCCGCCACGATCCGCTGATCGAGAAGCGCCGCCTTGACGGGCGTGCGCCGCCCGGCGAGGGCGCTGGCAAGGTGGGCCTCGTGAAAGCCGTTGCCAAGCGGTTCCGGTCCGAGTTTCGCCAGCAGCGGATGCGCCTCGGCGGTCGCGCTGTCCAGCAGGTCCATCGCGCCGAAACGGCGGGGGNCGTTGAAGGTGATGCGCGCGCCGCCCGCCATGTCGATGACCACATGGTCGTGTTTCTCGGGGGCGGGATGGTCATGCACGAACCGCCCGACAGGCGCACCCGAAACCAGCATCCGCCCCGACATGCCCAGATGGACAAGCAGCGTCTCGCCCCGGTCGAGATCGGCCAGCAGGTATTTCGCGCGCCGCCGCAGCGCCAGCACCCGCGCACCCGTCAGCCGCGCCGCCATGTCCCGCGGGAAGGGCCAGCGCAGATCGGCGCGGTTCACGCGCGCGCGCGCGATCACCTGCCCCTCCATGACGGGGGCCAGACCACGGCGGACGGTTTCGACCTCTGGCAATTCGGGCATGGCGAACGTCTTTCAAGGGGGGCTGCGGCCCGACTCACGGGATCGCGCGCCCCTCGATACAGGCGTCTCTCCGCAAGACAATGCGGCCGCTCGATCCGTTACAGCCGGAAAATCCCGTAATGCGGCGCGTCGATCGGCGCGTTCAGCGAGGCGGAGATCGACATGCCGAGCGCGTTGCGCGTGTCCGCCGGGTCAAGGATACCGTCATCCCAGATTTCGGAGGTCGAGGTATAGGCTTCGACATCGCGACGGAATTTCTCGAGCACCGGGTCCCGGATCGCGGCGATTTCCGCTTCGGTCAATTCCTTGCCTTCACGTTCAAGCTGCCGGATCTTGACATCGGCCATGGTATTGGCGGCCTGATCCGCCCCCATGACGCCGATTTCGGCCTGCGGCCACATGAACAGCGTTCGCGCATCCCAGGCCCGCCCGCACATCCCGTAATTGCCCGCGCCATAAGAGGCGTTGGCGATCACGGTGAATTTCGGCACAACCGAGCCGCCCTGCGCCATCAGCATCTTGGCGCCGTCCTTGGCGATGCCGCGTTCCTCGTATTCGCGGCCAACCATGTAGCCGGTGATGTTCTGGAAAAATACCAGCGGCGTCCGGTTCTGGTTGCACAGTTGCATGAAATGGGCGGCCTTGAGCGAGCTGTCGTTGAACAGCACCCCGTTATTGGCGAGGATNCCCACCTTGTAACCCCAGATATGGGCAAAACCGCACACCATCGTGGTGCCGTAATCGGGCTGGTATTCGTGAAAGCGCGAACCGTCCACGATCCGGGCCATGACCTCGCGCATGTCGAACTGGGTCTTTCGGTCCTTGGGAATGATCCCGTAAAGCTCCCGGGGGTCGTAATGCGGCTCTTCATGGGCTGCGGTCTCGATGATCGTTTTCGGCGTGCGCTTCCACTGGCTGACGATTTCGCGCGCCAGTGCAAAGGCGTGCTGTTCGGTGGCGGCGCGATAATCGCCCGTGCCCGAGACCGATGTGTGCATCACCGCGCCGCCCAGTTCCTGCACGCCGACCTCTTCGCCGGTGGCTGCCTTGACCAGCGGCGGGCCTCCCAGAAAGATCGCCCCGGTGCCTTCGATGATGATGTTGTAATCGCTCAGCGTCGGCACATAGGCCCCGCCCGCAGTGCAATGCCCGCCGACGATGGCGACCTGCGGGATGTTCGCCTGGCTCAGCTTGACCTGGTTGCGAAACACCCGCCCGCCCAGATAGCGGTCGGGAAACACCCCGTGCTGGAGCGGCAGGAACCCGCCCGCGCTGTCGCAGATATGGACGACCGGCAAACGGTTTTCCAATGCCACATCGAGAAGCCGCACGATCTTTTTCACCGTGTGCGGATACCAGGCCCCGCCCTTGACGCTGGCATCGTTGGCGTGGATGGCCACCTCGCGGCCCTGCACGATGCCGATGCCGGTCACCACGGCGGCACCGGGCACCGCGCCGTCATATTCGCGGCAGGCGGCCAGCGTCGAGAATTCAAGGAATGGCGTGCCGGGATCGAGCAGCAGCTTCAGGCGCTCGCGCACGCCCAGCTTGTTCTGCCGCGCCAGACGGTCGATATCGCGCTGCGGGCGCTCGAATCGGGCGGCGTGCTGGCGGGCGTGAAGCTCCTTCAGGCGTTCGCTCATCGCGGCGAAATTGGCCTTGTAGTCGGCGGCGTTGGTGTCGATGTGGCTCTCGATCCGGCGCATTGTCACTCCTCCTGCGGGGCCAGTTGGGCAAGGACGGCCTTGAGCCCGAAACTGTCGCCCACGGCAAATGGCATTTCGGCAATCACACCGTCGCGCGGCGCGGTCAGGGTGGTTTCAAGCTTCATGCTTTCGATCACCAGCAGCGGCTGGCCCTCGGTAACGGCGTCTCCGGGTTTGACCGCCACCGAAACGACAACCCCCGGCATCGGTGCCAGCAGCCGATCATCGCCGGCGGCCCCCGCCCTGGCGGCAAGACGCTCGACCGGATCGACGCGCCCGACCTCGAAAGTCTGTCCGTTCATGTGCATGAATGTCGCCTCGTGCCCGACGGCCAGCCGGATATCGCGCACAAGCCCCCGCACCCGCAGACGATAGCCCCCCGGCGCCCCGGTCGGGTCCAACCGGCAGGGAACCGCGCCATCGGGCGTGTTCAGCACAAAACGGCTGCCGTCATGGGTCAGCCAACATTCGGCCTCATTGCCGCCGATCGTGAATATTCTCCGCATCAGTTTCTCCACCCGCCCATCCTGCGGTGCATTTCCGGTATCTGCATGACCTCGGCCACCAGGCGTTCGTCCGACAAGGCCGCCGCCGCCATCAGCAGGGTGGAGACGTCCTCGCCCGGCGCGGTCAGCACATCCGCCTGTTCGGCCAGAAACCCGGTAGATACCTCGCCCGACGCGAAATCGGGATGGGCAAGGATCGCGTCCAGATAGCCGGTGTTGGTCGTCACCCCGAGGATGACGTAATTCTGCACCGCCTCGCGCGCGCGGGCGATGGCCTGCGCGCGATCTGCCCCGTGCACGATCAGCTTCGACAGCATCGGGTCGAAATCAGCCGTGACCTTGCCGCCGTCCAGGATACCGCTGTCCACCCGGATGCCCTCGCCCTGCGGCTCGTCCAGCAGCAGGATGTCGCCGATGGCGGGGCGGAAATCGGCTGCGGCATCCTCGGCGCAGATCCGCAGCTCGATCGAATGGCCGGTCTGGCCGATATCGTCCTGTTGCAGCCCCAGCGGCTCACCCGCCGCGATGCGCAACTGTTCGGCGACCAGATCGAAGCCCGTGACCATCTCGGTCACGGGATGTTCGACCTGAAGCCGGGTGTTCATTTCGAGAAAGTAAAAGGCCCCGTCGGGCGCATAGATGAACTCCACCGTTCCGGCACCGCGATAGTTGACGGCGCGGGCGATCCCGGCGGCGGTTTTGCAGATGTCCTGCCGCTGTTCGGGCGAGAGCGCGGGCGAGGGCGTTTCCTCGATGATCTTCTGGAAGCGGCGCTGGATCGAGCATTCGCGCTCCCAGAAATGCACCACGTTGCCTTGCCCGTCGCCCATCACCTGCACCTCGATATGGCGCGGGCGCTCGATATAGCGTTCGACAAACAACCGCCCGTCGCCGAAGTAACGCTCGCCCTCGCGGCGCGCGGTTTCGATCTCGGCTTCCAGGCGGGCCGCCTCGCGCACGATGCGCATCCCCTTGCCGCCGCCGCCCGCCGAGGGCTTGATCAGCAGCGGANAGCCCANGGCGCGGGCGCGCTCGACGAATGTCGCCGGGTCGTCATCCTCGATCGCCGANGGCGCGACNGGAAAGCCGCGCTCCTCGACGAACCTGCGCGCGCGCACCTTGTCGCCCATCAGGTCGATGACATCCCCGGTGGGGCCGACAAAGACGATTCCCGCNGCNTCCAGCGCCCTGACGAAACCGGCATTCTCGGCCAGAAAGCCATAGCCGGGATGCACCGCATCGGCACCGATCCGCCTTGCGGCCGCGACGATCTGCGCAATGTCGAGATAGGCGGCAACGGGCGTCGCCCCCTTGATCGTCACGACCTCGTCGGCGATCAGATGGGCCGGACCTTCCTGCTCAAACGCGTGGCGCAAGACGGCGGTCGCCAGCCCGCGCGCCCTGGCGGTGCGCACCACGCGCGCCGCAATCTCGCCCCGGTTGGCAACCAGCAGTTTGGAAATGGTCATGGAATGGTCCTCTCAGCGCGGGTCCGGGGCGGCCAGCCCGTCGCGCGCGGCCAGCTCTGCGGGCACCGGGATTTCGATGTCGAGCAGCATCTGCGCAAAGCCCTTGCCCTGCGGGTCGATGCGGACCGAGGCGATGCCGCCGCCGCCGAGCGATTCGTGCAGCAGAAAGTTGAGCGCGTGGCTGCCCGGCAGGTCGAACCGTTCGACCGGGCCCTTGCACAGATGCGCGAAATAGTCCTTCACTGCCGCTTCGGTAAGGGCTGCACGGATATGGGGCAGGTAATCGGGCTTGCGCGCCAGGATGCCGATATTGGCGATGTCGCCCTTGTCGCCCGAGCGCCCCCAGGCCAGATCGACCAGCCGCACCCGGACGGCATCGGTGCCCGCCTCGCGCGCCTCGACCGGCGGGGCGGGGGGCGGGTCGAGCCGCACCGCGTCAGTCGCGACGCGGACAGGCACCTCCTTGCCGTCAACCTCGACCGCGACGGGCGTGTCGGCCTTGTCCTGCAGGAACGAGAACAGCCGCACCACCGGCTGCACCTTGGGCCGCCCGGCAAAGAACCCGGTCAGCCCCTGCGCGGTGGAAATGGCCATCGGCGCGATTTCGCCGGCAAAGATGTCGAGCGCGGCGCGGTCGTCATGGATCACGCCGATCTTGAGCACCACCTCGCGGGTGCGCGCCCGTGCGTTGGCACCATAGGCCGCCTCGGCGCCCAGCACCTCGACGCTGACCTGGCGGAAATCGCCCAGGTTGCGGTCGCGGAAAATCCGGCGGCAGCGCGTGACGATCGCCTCTGCGACCCGTTCGGCCTTGGCGGGGGCGTCGATGGCGGCCAGCGTCAGCGTGGTGACGGCGCGCCAGCCATCGGCATGGGTCGCCGAGACCTTGTAGCTGCCGGTGCGCCCCAGCCCCTTGCCGCCCCGGACCAGCACCCGGTCGGGGCCGACCTGTTCCAGCGTGACCTGCGACCAGTCGCAGATCACGTCGGGCAGCAGGTAGGCGCGCGGGTCGCCGATTTCATAGAGCATCTGCTCGCCCACCGAGCCGGGCACGACCAGCCCGCCGGTATCGGGCGTTTTGGTCATGACAAAGCTGCCATCGGCGGACACCTCGACGATGGGCATCCCCATGTCGTCCCAGCCGGGCACATCCTGCCAGTCGGTGAAATTGCCCCCCGTCCCCTGCGGGCCGCATTCGATCAGGTGCCCGGCCAGCGAACCCTGGCTGAGCTGGTCCCAGTCGTCATCGCCCCAGCCGAATTCGTGCATCAGGGGGCCAAGCGCCACCGCGCTGTCGGCGCAGCGCCCGGTAATCACGATCTCGGCCCCGGCATCAAGCGCCGCCGCGATGGGGCGCGCGCCGAGATAGGCGTTCATGCTCCAGATATCGTCGGGGAAGGGGGCGCCCGAGAACATCTCGGTCACGCCGCGGGCGCG
>JGI25318J35512_1001134_pt1 | contig 11133 bp, 7 predicted proteins | sample AutmiccommunBRH9_FD_35512 | JGI IMG/M metagenome (IMG submission 35512)
GACTGGCCACCCGATATGACAAAACCGCCGATAGCTACCTCGGCTTCATTCACATCGCCTCAATCCGATTGTGGATGCGTGAATTTGTCAACAGGTCCTAACTCTTTCTCGTCGCAACTAGTTGGAGGGCTAATTGCGTGAATGGACGCAATAATAAGGCCCCTCATGAAGCAAACTGAAGCGACCAATATCGCTGTAAGTTTTCAACCAAGACTAAATGGAGCAATACACATGAAAAAGTTACTTATCGCAGCAGTCGCGTCGACGGCATTCATTTCGACTGGAGCGCTTGCGCAAAGCGCAACCGATTCGACCGATTTGAGCATCTCTGCCACAGTTGGTGACGAGTGCAGCATCGAAGATCCCGTTGCAGTCGTTTTTGCAGACGTCAATATCAACGAAGGCGCTGGCCCGAATGCTCTGCTCCTGAAGAATGGCTCGCAAAGCGACACACAGAGCATCTATGTCAGCTGCAATTACGCGGCGAAGCTGTCGGCCACTTCCACCAATGACGGTTTGCTCAATGCAGCTGGTGCAGCGCTCGCAGCAAATGACCCGGCCGACTTTACCAACAAGATCGAATACCGGGTTCTTCTCAACTCGACCGATTCGAGCTTCCCAAATCTTGATTTCCGGACAAGACTCGAAGCTTCGGACTCCGTGACCGCTGGAGGCGCGTTCCACAATGACGCAACGCTGAAGGTAGTCATCGACAGAGACGACACTTCGAAGCGTCCAGTCGCCGGCACCTATGTCGACACGGCCGTGATTACTCTCGGCGCAGTTTGAATCTGATAGCATCGCTATAGACAGAAAAAGGGGGGGGCTTTGGTTTCCCCCTTTTTTTCTCAACCGTGATGATGTGGACGCCCCCGCATTGACCGATTCGGCATGGTATGAGCCGGTCTCCAAAGCAGAAAGAGGAGCGTTCAAGATGACGATTACAACTATTGGATTAGATTTGGCGAAGAGTGTGTTTCAAGCGCACGGCGTTGATGAGAGCGGTGCAACGGTTCTGGTCAAGAAGTTGCACCGGAAGCAGATGCTGCCCTTCTTCTCGAAGCTGGCGCCATGCCTGGTCGGGGTGGAGGCCTGCGGGACAGCCCACTACTGGGCGCGCACTCTTGCTGCGATGGGTCACGAGGTTCGCCTGATCCCGCCATCATACGTGAAGGCCTATGTGAAGCGCGGCAAGAGCGACGCGCTTGATGCCGAAGCGATTTGCGAAGCCGTGCAGCGACCAACGATGCGGTTCGTGCCGGTCAAGACGGTGGAGCAACAGGCCATCCTCATGATCCATCGCGCCCGTTCCCTGCTTGTGCGCCAGCGCACCATGCTCGCCAATGCTCTGCGTGCGCATCTGGCGGAGTTGGGCTTCGTCGCAAACCCCGGCATTGCCAACCTCGCCAAGCTGGCTGAGCAGGTGATGGCCGACAAGAACGCCCTGCCAGCCTATGCGCGCACCGCGTTGGAGATGCTGATCCGCCAGATTATGACGATCAGCGGCGAGATTGAGGTGCTCGACCGGCAACTCACCGTTTGGCATGCCGAGAGTGAGGCCAGTCGCAGGCTCGCCGCGATTCCCGGCCTCGGCGTGATCACGGCAACGGCCCTTGTCGCCACGGTCACCGATCCGGATCAGTTCCGCTCAGGCAGGCAGTTCGCCGCATGGCTCGGACTGACACCCCGGCAGCATTCGACCGGGGGCAAGACAAGGCTTGGAGGCATCTCGAAGCAGGGCGACCGATACTTGCGTCGGTTGCTCGTTGTTGGGGCGACCGCTGTCATGCGGCACATCAAGGACAAGCCCACGCCCATGGCTGACTGGATCAGAAAACTTCTGGAGAAGAAGCCATTCAGGCTCGTCTCCGTCGCATTGGCCAACAAGCTCGCCCGGATCGTATGGGTCGTGCTGACTCGGAAGGAGGCTTACCAGCCTTACGCACATTTGACCTGAACTAACCCAGGTTACCCGAATTGGTAATGGCAGTCGATGATGAGTAACGATCGAGCCAATGGTGAGACCAACCCGTCTGATTCAATGCGCCTCAAAAGCGCGCCAGCGTGATCAGGGACCTCACCGGCGGATTTCCATCAGGGCCAGCGGCAACCAAAACACCGCACAAACAGGCCGGACATATGAAAGCAACCGATCAATACCCGTCTCGACAAAAAGCCCTTGCCAAGGGGGCGTCCACATATGAATCAAGACGCTTTGTTCAGAGTCATATGAATCAGGGATTGACGTAAAAATTATCGTCAGGGGTCATCAAATGTTCAAGAAGTCACTGTTCCTCTGGGGAGCTTTCATGCTCGCCTGTGCGCCCATCATGGCAGAAGCGGCCCGAGTGTCGCCGATGATCGTTGAAGTCGAGCCGTTGGGGCGCGGGTCCGTCGCCCGCATCGAGTTGAGCAATCCTGGACAGACGCAGTTTCCGGTGGAAGTGGAGATGTTCCGCGGGGTAATCAGCGAAGCGGGCGAACTAGAGCTAACCCCAGCCGATGAACATTTTCTGGTATTCCCAGCACAAAGAATAGTGCCGGCCGGATCGCAACAGGTGTTTCGCGTCCAATATATCGGCGAACCGGAACTCGCGGCATCCGAAATCTATTACATGCAAATTCGGCAGATTCCTGTCAATATCACACCTGGCCAGTCGCAGGTTCAAGTGGTCGTGAACTTCAATGTGCTGATCAATGTGATCCCCAATGGTGCCATCCCCGAACCGGTGGTCGAATCGATCCGGCCCGCTGTTCGCGCGGACGTGACCGGTATCGAAGTCCGGCTGGCCAATCGCGGCACGCGCTATTTCACGGCCTCTTCCAAACCATGGCAGGTCAGTGGCACGGCCGAGGACGGAACCATGGTAGACGTTCTTCTGCCGCCTGAGGAATTGTCCAAGCTGATTGGGGTCGGCGTGGTCGCGCCGGGCCGCGCTCGAATCTTTTTCATTCCAACCGAAAAGCCCCTGGTTGAGGGGACCATCCAGACCAACATGGTGCCGTGACAATGAGATTGGGGGGGATTAACAGGTTTATTGCGGGGGCCAGTATTCTGGCACTCGGTACGGCAATTCTCGGCGTTCCCGGCATTGCACGCGCAGCGGATCAGCCAGCACCAATTGCCGTTGAAGATCCTCCGGGGCAGTCCACGCGCTCTGTCACCATGTCAGTGCCGCTAGTATGGGCTGGCCGGGTTTTGAGCGACGTAATCGTGCAGATTGACCCCGACGGATCAATCGCGATCGAAAGCCAGTCGCTCAGGTCGGAACTGAGTCGTCTGTTGACCGAGCCGGGTATTGTCCGTCTGGACGAGACGATCGCGGGTGATCCGTTTGTCACCACATCTGAGTTGCAGATCGCCGGTTTTGATGTCAGTTTTGACATGGCGCGACTTGAACTGGCGGTCAACGCGATTGACCCGACATTGCGCCCCATCGAACCCTTGCGCGGACGCAGTCAAAACAGCGAACGGTTGCTCCCATCGGCACAACCCGCAAGTTTCAGCGCATATCTCAATACAAGCGTGAATTTCATCTATCGCGACCAGGACGGCATTGTGTCGCCGGATGTTTTTCTGTTCGGGGCGGCACGATATCAGGGCGTGGTCGTGGAATTCGATGGCGGTTTTACCGAGGGTTTGAACGATGAGTACCGCTTTTACCGGCGTGCCGCCCGGGCAGTCTATGATGAACCCGAGAGTTTTCGGCGTTGGAGCGCAGGCGATCTCCAGCTGAACAACACTGGTGCCCTTCGGACGCCATTCATCGGCGGAATAGCGCTTGAGAAGAGCCGCCGAACATTCGATCCGTTCACGCCGACGGTCAACCTTGGAGGGCGCCAGATATTCGTGGCCACGCCATCCACCGTCGAAGTAATCGTCAATGGTGCGCCCTATCAGACGCTTGATCTGCAGCCTGGTACATATAGTCTTGACGATCTGCCGATCGAGGCCGGATCCAACGATGTGCAGTTGATCGTCCGCGATGGTGCCGGTCGCGAACAGGTCACGCGTTTCGACTATTTCTTTGATCCGATCGAACTGACAGCGGGTGAAGATGAATATACCGCTGCGTTCGGTCTGATCGCCACCGAGCTGAACCTCCAGCCGAACTATTCCGGAGACCCGGTGTTCATCGGCAGTTACAGGAAAGCGCTGAGCGATATTCTGATCCTTGGAGGCGGCGTACAGATCGCAGAGGATATTCAGGTTTTCTCCGCCGAAACGCAGTTCGTCCCTCAGGTCATTCCGGGCAGTTTCAATTTCCAGGGTGCCGTGAGCATTGGCGACGGCACAGGATTAGCGCTGCGCGGCGGCTACCGACTGGCATCAGGTGGCGGGTCCGATGCAAAGCGATTCTCTGCAACGTTCAACTATGAAAGCAAGAATTTTCGTTCTGTCGGTGATCTGGCGGGTTTCAGGCTCGAGAATCTTTCGGTCAACGCTACATACAGTCAGGCTCTGTCCCTGCAGACCTCTTTCGTCGTAGGTGCGAATTATTTTTCGCGTTCCCGCGGTAGTTCCCAGAGTACATTCTTTGTCGATGTCAACCATCTCCTTAGAGACAATGTCCGCGCCACATTTGGGGTGGAATATGGGACAGGGTCGACCTTCGGGCCCAATTACGGTGTGCGCGCCGGCATTTCGGTCTTGTTCGATGGCAGAAACAGGGCAGATGCGACCTACCAGAGTCGTCGCAAGCTGGCGCGTGCTTCGCTGTCCCGCGGGTCTGACAATAATGTTGGTTCGCTGGGCTATTCGGTTAACGTGCAGGATTCTTCGGGCAATTCTTCGATTGACGGCCTGGTAGATTATGTGGCCAACCGTTTCGAGGCGCGCGCCTCGCTGGCGACCTCAGGGACCAGCTTCGGGGGTATCACGAACAATCAGACGGCACGATTGCAAATCGGCACGTCATTCGCCTTCGCGGATGGTGCTTTCGGCATAGGGCGCCCGATCCAGAATTCTTTCCTGCTCGCACAACCGCACGGAACGCTCGACGACACGAATGTTATCGCAGGACGCAGCCTGAAAGACGGTGAGTTCGAAGCATCGAGCGGGACATTTGGGGCCGCCGTCGTCAACCGGCTGTCGGCCTATAACACCCAGGATGTGCAATATGACATCGATTCTCTCGAAGCCGGCTATGATATCGGTTCGGGCGTTGTTCGGGTCGATCCCGCGTTTCGCAGCGGCTATAAGCTGGTGGTCGGAACCGACCGGTTTGTAAGCGCTGTCGGTTTCCTGCAGATAGGAGGTGTGCCAGCTTCGCTTGTCGCAGGGCTCATTACTTCCGATGACGATGAGGGTTTCGAACCTCTTCCGTTTTTCACCAATTCGGCCGGTCGCTTTGGTATAATCGGTCTCGCTCCAGGGCGTAGTTATGCTATCAGATTGAACGACAGTGGACGGACGTTCGGGATTCAAGTCCCGGAAAACAGTACGGGACTTTATCGGCTGGAGACAATCGATCTCCAGAATGAAGCCAAATAGGAGGCACCATGCGCTACTCGACACTTATCGCCCCGATCTGCCTTTGGGCTGTTCCGGCCGCCGCAAATGCGTCCGACTGTCAACCCGCTTTTGTCAATGGCGACCAATCGCTGGTAATAAACGGTGTCGAAATCGAGCCGGGTGGACGCGCTACTCAGGATTTCGAGGTGCGAATCAAAAACGCGAGCGGGCCGGTTGCAGGTGCGCCCGATGATTCGCCTGGCATGTCAATGGACGTCGGACCATGCAAAGCCACCATTCGCATTGCCAGGATCGGTGCATCTCCGGATCCCCAATCTCCCATTTATGCGCTGCGTGCGCCAGGTAACCGGCAAATCGAAATCCTCCCCGATGCCGCGTCCGGAGGCACTGCTGACAGTGATATTATCATCGCCAACGCGCCTCCCGGTCCACAAGGCCGGAATGTCCCCTTCCAGATCGGCGTTTCGACCGAATGGGGATTGCGGGCGGGAACCTATATTGAACAATTGGAACTGTCGCTGATCGACGAGAGTGGCAATGTTGCCGATCGTTCGACGCTGACCATTACCATCATAATCCCGCCTGCGGTATCACTGCGCCTGGTGGGGGCAGTAGTCGGAGGGCAAGGCAGCGGCCCTGCGCAGATCGACCTTGGAAATCTGTCGAGCTCCAGCGAGACTCGCTCGGAACGCTTCGGTGCCCTAATCTTCAGTACGGCATCCTATGTCGTCAGGTTCAGCTCGGCCAATCTGGGCAATTTAAAGCACGAGGAGGGGCGAGAAAAGGTACCCTACCGCCTGTTTTTTGACGGGGCTTTGGTGGATCTCTCGGGGGCCAGCGAATTTTCGTATCCCAATCACACCCCACAGAGCGGCGACAGAAGGTCCATGAGCATCGTGGTACCGCCGGTTCTGGCTCTTGCTGGCCGCTATTCTGACCGGGTCACGGTCACGGTTACGGCGATGTAAGTCAGATCGCAGCAAATCCCAGACTGATGGTGAGGTTCTGGACCAGACCGACGGTGTGGATTGTTACTGGTATGTTGCCAACAACAGGGCCTCTGCGATAGGCTACATCGCTTATGCCCGAGCTGTCGAGTTGACGGGTTTCTCCGGCATAATTGATCTCTGCCTGTTCGCCCTCGACGAGTATCCGGTGCGAAGCCACCACGCGGAAGCCGCGACCGCTGTTGCACATTTCGAAGACCGTCCCGCTCACCGATACACCGCTTGCATCAACCGTGAGGGCCGAAGAATCGATTTGACAGATTTCCGGCACAGTGAGAGAAATCCGGGCGCCCGCGCTCTCATTCGTATTAGCATGCGCGACAGCGGGAAACGCGGCGGCTGCGATGATCGCGATGTATAGACGCATGGAATTCTCCTTTGACTAAGGCGATAGCCACCAAGAGTTAAAATCCTGTGTACGAAGTTTTCGGAACTGTCAGGGGAAATGGACGGGATTGCCATTTCAATCCTATCCAATCGCCCGTTTCATGCTCTGCATAAGTATAGCGCAGGGTGGATTTTCCATTTCATCCACTCGAAACTCTTTCACTAGCAAAAACCCGAATCCGGAAGTCCTCACGGTTTGGGTATCGCGTGGGTTGCGCCATTTTGCGGTTTTGCAAAATTCGTAGCGCTCGTGCCTTTGCCCGGCTTAGCAGGGCCGCCACCGTTCCGTCCTCTTCAACACTACCATTGGCTCAGTTTTACGAAAGATGTTTCCCGCGGGAGTGCGTAAACGGCGCTACGTCTTTGGGTGTCGCGTGAGTGTGGTTTGAACACCCTAGGGGATTACCACTTTCCCGCCATCGCCGACCAATATGAAAGCCGCCCAGTAATATGGATGGGACGTCAATCGGTTATCCATCATCTGATGTTGCGTCCGGGCCAGGGCCTGCCCCACAGGCAGAGATTGGCCGACGGTGAAAATGCCGGAAATCAGGGTCTCGGTTGCATCAAAATCATCGGGAACCGGCCAGTGGCTCGCCAGAACCGAGCGCGCTCCCGCACCGACAAAGGCCCGGACTAGTCCGTCCAGAGCATAATTCCCGCCGCTCGAGATGCCCGCTTCCCGGGATGCGGCAATAGTCGCCATTCCTGCCGTATCGCAAGCCGACAATATCACCAGATCGGCATCAAGTCGCAGATCAAATATTTCCTTGAAGCTGAGCAATCCGTCGGATTGGCCATCTCCAAAGGAAGTCAGCAAAGCGGGTTGTGCCGGACATTGCGGCCGGGGTGCCGTCACCAGTCCGTGCGTGGCAAAATGGATGATCTTGTAGTCATCGAGATCATCCCGGCCAAGCAAGGCCGTGTCGCTGAACTCCTCTCCGGTAACGACGTCGCTTCCCCGTTTGCCAAGCCGGGTTTGCGCCAGATAAAGTTCGTCGGCCGAAATGGGATTCTGCCAGGAGCTGAGGGGCCATGCACATCTGTCCTGCGCTGCAGCGACCGTTTGGTTTGCTGATGATAGGATGGGAGCCGGCTCGGCATTCTGACCCAGTCCGAGATATTGTTTTCTGGCTCGGGCCGGATCAATATTGCGAATGTCGGCAAAGGCGCGTTGCGACACCGCTATGGAGACTGATTTATTGCGTCCCAGCCAGTCAATACCGGTGAAATCAAACGCATCCGCATCAATATCTTCTATGCGCTTGAGATAGTCATCGACCGGCTTTTGCCTGGTGATCAACAAGGTCGGTGGCAATTGCAGAAGCGCACCATCAGGTTCGTAGATGAGATGATCGATCTGCTCCAGTTCCGGCTCCAGCTCGCCAAATAATATCAGATATAATGCCCGTGCCTTCTCGACATCAAAGGGATAGGTTACCGGGGCACCGTTTTCGTAGACAACAATCGAATCCCGCAATGCTGCAACCATGGCAGACAATTCCGCCGCGCTGGCCGACAGACGGACGGACCGAAGACCGTCGGGCAGGATCAATTGCGCATAGGCCTTCTCCTCGATCATCGTGATCTTATAATATCCTTCACCCGGACGCAGTAATTTCTGCATATCGGCGAGTGACAGACTGGTTGAAGCCAACACCCGATATTGCGGAAATTCAGCCAGTCGTGATTGCAGGGAGGTTTGTTCCTGTTGCAGAGAATTCAGGCTTTCTTGCGCTTCCAACAGCGCTTGCTGGCCGGCTGGACTAAGTTCGGGCAAGGCAGAAAGACGCGCAATATCCGCAGCGGTGCGGGCAATGGCACGCGTCCGGGAAACCGTAAGCCGAAACAGGGCCGCGGCCTCATCGTCTCCCTCGGACAATTCGCGGGCAAAAACAGCCTGGGTCTGGGCGACGCCCGGTCTCTGGAGCAGCTGGGCCGCTTCATAAAGCTTCGGGCCGACACTGGCATCGGTCGCAAGCCGATCGCCAAGAAGCGTAAAATAGGGTGCGAGCAAATATTTCAGCGACGCCGCCGCGCTGGGTATATCCTCGCTCTCGTCGACAATTTGCTCGAACAGGGCAAGGGCTTCTTCGGATCTGTCCTGTCGGGCAAGATAAGAGGCATAGCGCGCTTTTGCGGTCAGGACAGACGGGCTTTGCGGATAGGCCTGCGCCGCGAAGGCGAGGGCCTCCTGAAATGCGCTGGCGGCCCGCTCCTGGTTGCCCTGGATCTCGTCGATCAGGCCAAGCTCATAGCGAGCCTCCATAAGCAGCCAGGCGACAGAACTCACCCGGCCTTCGCGGACCGAACCCAAGGTTTCGATGGCCGTCGACAATGCCGGTACTGCCCGGTCATAATTGCCTTTCATTCGCAGCGCCGATCCACGAATCTGGCTAGCCTGCCCGTCAAGGATGGTAACGGTTTCTGCATCACTCAATCCGGTGCCGACGGCCCCAATACGCTTCAGATCGTCATTGGCCCGGTTGATTTTTTGCGCCAGCTGCTCGGCAATCACGCCTTGGCCAATATTGCTGTCGACACTCTCGTCCATCAATGTGGCGACGGGCTTGGCAAGAGCTTCAAGTGCGCGGTCAGGCTGGTTCTGATTGATATAGTGGATGGCCCTGAAATTTCGGATCAGTCTTTGAGTTACGCCGTCATTCGCAGTGACTGCCTTTTCAGCCTCTTCAAACAATTCCTCCGCGTTCGGGAAACTGCCGAGATTGGATTGTTGCAGAGCCTGATTGGCCAGAAACTCTGCGTTCGGATCGGCCTCTCCTCCGCTTTTGCTTATCAATGAGTCGAAAAACTCGGAAGCTTCAGCAAAACTGCCGCTATTGTTCAGTTCGTAGGCCTGATTGCGCGCCGCAACTTCGCCCAACTGTCCAGCTCTGATGCGGGCAAATGCCGCGGGATCGCTGAGCGACGTGGTCGCAACGTCAACCCGGCCTTCCACCGGGCGGTCCGCGATGAGAGCTTGCAGCCCCAGTTTGAGAGCCGAATCATAACCCTTGAGTCCCTCTGCCATTATCAGCTTGTTGCCTTGCCGGAGAACATAGGAAACCCGGTCAACCGACTGACTGGGATCCAGACACTGGAGCGCGGTGACCGTGCCAATTGAATCCATTGCCACTTCCTGTGCTTCGCTGCATTGCAGACCGGTGCTATGGGACCGCAGAAAATCTGCTAGCGGTTGGCCCGCGTCATCCCGCAGGACAAGCATCGACCCCACTGCGCTCGCTGCATCACGGCATACTATCTGGTAGGCGCGATCAAACATCGAACGCAATCGTTTGTCGGTCACGCTATATTCCGCCGAACAAATGACACCGGCCGAACCGATGCGGAAACTGCTCTTCAGCGAAAGGGAATCGGTTTCGGCATGGCCGGCCACTGGTTGCGCCATCAACGCCGCAGCGAGGGTCAGACGCATCAGAAGCGACGAATATCGGGCCTTTCTGAACATTGCTCCCATCAGGAATCTCCGTCATCTGTTGATGCTGGCGAGGGATCGGAATCGATCTGTAGCTCGCCGCCCGTAAGGTTGGGATTGCCGCTGCCGGTTATCGGCTCCGTGACAATGGGTGAAGGGTTCAGTCGGCTGGTGCTCACCACCGGAATGTTTGGCGCAATCGGGCTCTTCTTGCCGGTTGCTGCAGGCGTGAGTTCTGCCTCCCGCTCCTCTTCTTCTTCGCTCGGCTCCTCACTTTGCTCCTGGATGATCTCGCGAACATCGGAGGCAATGGTATCGGGATTTTCATCGGAGACGGATGGTGGTTCAATTGTCGGGCAGCCACCGCCGTTGAGCAGACATCCGTTGACCGTCGACCCGGCCGAGAACAGCGCTGGGTCTTCAGGCGTTTCAAAGGCAATGCCGTTCAACGTATCGGCGCCGGCGAGAAATTCACCGCTGCTGTTCGCAACGCGACCATTGATGACGGCATCAACCGATCCGACAGCATCATTTTCGCTATCCAGCACGAAGCCACCGCTGCCTGCAGAGAAGCCACCGGGCAGCGCTGTGGTGCCGCTATTCTGGATGATGATGGTATCAAATCCGTCCGCCTTGATATAATTGGCAGAAATATAGCCTTCGGGACGATTGGAGCCGTCTGGCGCGTTGACTTCGTCATCGCGGCCGGCAAATCGCGGGTCTTCCGCCAGCCGGCCCAGCAGTTCGGCGGTGCCTACCGCAATATTTCGCGCATCAAGATACAGATTGCCGCCCAGGCCACCGGCCCCGTCGACCATGGCAATGCT
>JGI25318J35512_1001144_pt1 | contig 11059 bp, 10 predicted proteins | sample AutmiccommunBRH9_FD_35512 | JGI IMG/M metagenome (IMG submission 35512)
GCGCGCGTGATGGACTTCCTCAAGTTCGCCACCGACACACAGCGTCTGGCCGATCAGGCTGCTTACATCTCCTACGGTCCGGCGCGTGCGTCTTCGGCACCATTGGTGGGCAAGCATGCCGATCTCGGTATCGACATGGCACCGCATATGCCGACCGATCCGGCCAATGCAGGCAACGTCCACATCTATGACTACGAATGGTGGGCAGACAACCGCGACGATCTGGACGCCAAGTTCCAGTCGTGGCTGGCTCAGTAAACACTGCTGACACAAAATGGTGGGGCCGATTACGGCCCCACCTCTCCTCTGACCGGGCGCAAGACCCGGCCTGTATAACCAGATTTGTTCGACGGGGATGACATGAGCGATACCACCCAGACCGGCCCGATGCTTGCCGCGGATGGCACGCCGCTAAAACGCAGCTTACGCCGCGCGCTCCGGGCGCAGAAGATGCGGGCGCTTGCCCTGATCGCTCCCCTATTGATCTTTGTGCTTCTGACCTTCATCGCGCCGATTGTGGATATGCTGTTCCGCTCGGTCGAGAATCAGATCGTCGGCAATACCCTCCCCATGACGGTCGAGGAGCTGCGCGATTGGGATGCCGCCGACACCCCCGATGAACAGGTGTTCCGCGCATTGTTCTTTGATCTCTTTCTTGCAGCCGAGGCCAAGGAACACACCAAGCTGGGCAGCCGCCTGAACTATGAGGAAAGCGGTATTTCGTCGCTGTTCCGCACATCGGGNCGCGACGTTGCCGACATCGGCGAAGTGTTTCAGGACGCGTTGGAAGAGATTGATCCCGCCTTTGAAGAGGCGCAGGTCTGGGCTGAGATGATGTCAGGTGGCGCTGGCGCAGAGGCCAACACCCGCCTTCTGTCGAATCAGATCGGGCGGCTCGAACAACTCGAGTCCTCGGCGTTCAACGGGGATATAGGGTTTGTTCCCGGCGCGGAGATTTCCGAAATCCTGCCCAACACGGCGCGCGCCTATGCGGCCTTCGCAGGCTTTACGTATTTCGTAGATGGCGATGTTGTCGCCGAAGAAGAGCCATGGGAGGCCGTTTATGCCGCCCTTGCGGTCGATCTCGAAGACCCGGCCACGGCAACAGCACTTGCCTCCTATTCCGGTCCCTCCGCCGATATGCTGCGCGCAGCCGCCGCCGCCGAATTGCCGTCGATCGATATGAAGGCCGCGATGATCGACTCCAACAAGGATTGGGCAAGACCCAACTTCTGGGAGACGATCCAGACCTATTCGCCGCCCTACACCACCGGCTATTTCCTCAATGCCGTGGATATGGAAAAGACGCCCAACGGCATCGCCCTGCGCAGCGAGGATGAGCGGATCTATGGCATCCTCTTNAAGCGCACGATGTTCATGTCGCTGATGATCACCTTTAGCTGCGTGGCGCTGGGGTATCCGATTGCTTGGCTTTTGGCCAATCTGCCATCGCGAACGTCAAACCTGTTGATGATTTTGGTCCTTTTGCCCTTCTGGACCTCGCTTTTGGTGCGTACCAGCGCGTGGAAGGTGATGTTGCAACAACAGGGTGTCATCAACGANGTTCTGGTTTGGCTTGGGCTTGTCGCGGATGAAANCCGTCTGGTGATGATCAACAATCAATTCGGCACCATCGTGGCGATGACCCACATCCTGCTGCCTTTCATGATCCTGCCGATGTATTCGGTGATGCAGACCATCCCGCAGACCTATCTGCGGGCGGCCAAATCCCTCGGCGCGACCAATTGGACTGCCTTCTGGCGGGTCTATTTCCCACAGTCGGTGCCCGGTATCGGCGCGGGCTCGATCCTCGTGTTCATCCTTGCCATCGGGTATTACATCACACCCGAGATTGTCGGCGGGACGACGGGGACTTTCATCTCGAACCGGATCGCCTATCACATCTCGTCCTCTCTCAACTGGGGACTGGCGGCGGCGTTGGGCACGATCCTGCTGGCGGTCGTCCTGCTCCTCTACTGGGCCTATGACAAGATCGTCGGCATCGACAACGTGAAGCTGGGGTAAATGACATGAACGGATTTACACTCACACCGGTCGAGACCAAGCCGCTCTCCTTTGCCCTTCCGGTGATCGGTGCAGCAGGTGGCTTTGCCGGACTTTTCGTAGGCACCGCNCATGGGTCCGGCGCGATGGGCATCGNCATCGGGGCGGTGGCCCTGATCCTTTTGGCCTATCTCGCTCTGGTGGTCTTTGGGTTGGGACAGGAGAAAGTCACCCGTTGGGGTATTTTTGCACTGTTTGTGATCACCGGCTTTTTGTTGGCGGCCCTTCCTGGCATCGTGCTGGGAGTGCTCTCTGGCCTCTTCTTCTCGTGGTTCATCTTCTGGATNGGCGAGGGGCGGTATCGCGCGAATCTGGCCCCCTACCTAACCAGCGGTCAGGTGCTCTGGCACTACACATTCCGAGTGATCTGCGGCGCGATCTTTGTGTTTCTGATCACGCCCATTCTGGTGGTCATGCCGCTCAGCTTCAATGCGCAGAATTTCTTTACGTTCACGCCAGAAATGCTGCGGTTTGATCCGGCAGGCTACAGTCTCAAGCATTATCAGGATTTCTTCACCTCAAGTGGCTGGCAGCAGGCGCTGCGTAATTCTCTAGCGATTGCGCCAGTCGCGACGCTGCTTTCGGTCAGCTTTGGCACNTTGGCGGCGATTGGCCTGAGTTCCGAACATGTACCCTTCCGTCGCGCGATCATGGCGATCCTGATCTCTCCGATGATCGTGCCGCTGATCATCTCGGCGGCGGGGATGTATTTCTTCTATAGCCGGATCGGCCTGCAAGGCACCTATTTCGGNGTTGTGCTGGCCCATGCCGCGCTTGGCATTCCCTTTGTCATCATNACGGTGACGGCGACCTTGGTGGGCTTTGACCGCTCGCTCACACGCGCTGCGGCCAATATGGGCGCTGATCCGGTCACCACGTTCTTTCGGGTGCAGATGCCGCTTATCCTTCCCGGTGTGATTTCGGGCGGCCTCTTCGCCTTCATCACCTCGTTTGATGAGGTGGTTGTCGTGCTTTTCGTCGGCTCTGCCAATCAGCAAACCCTGCCTTGGCGGATGTTCACCGGCCTGCGCGAGCAGATCAGCCCAACCATTCTGGCGGTGGCCACGATCCTCGTGGTGATCTCGATCGCCTTGCTGACGACGCTGGAATATCTGCGTCGGCGCTCCGAGCGTCTGCGCGGCATGAGCCCGGGCTGAGGTGACACGCGTCTGACGCAGCGTCGTGCTTTGGTTGGGTCCTAACCTTGGCATAGCGTGACGCAGCAGAGGGCAGCAGGCTATGATCTATGACTATATCATCGTCGGTGGGGGCTCGGCAGGCGCAGTCTTGGCGGCCCGCCTGAGCGAAGACCCCGGCATCACCGTCTGTCTAGTCGAGGCTGGCGGTGGCGGGCGCGATATCTTCATCCGCGCGCCGGGGCTGGTGGCGGCGATGGTTTCGGGGCGTCCGAAAATCAACAACTGGGCGCTCACGACGGTGCCGCAGGCTGGCTTGAACGGGCGGCGCGGGTTTCAGCCGCGTGGTCGCGCCCTTGGCGGCTCGAGTGCGATAAATGCCATGCTCTATGCGCGTGGGCATCCCGGCGATTACGATGAATGGGCGGATCTGGGCTGCGACGGATGGGATTGGAAGAGCGTGTTGCCGTGGTTCATCGCCACAGAGCGCAACGCACAGCATGGCGGTGGCTTGCATGGCCAGTCAGGCCCCTTGCAGGTCACCGATCAAAGCGCACCGCGCGGCATATCCGAGGCATTCGTCACGGCCTGCGAGAGCGTGCAAATCCCCCGCAACGCGGATTTCAACGGCCCTCAACAAGAGGGGGCGGGCCATTATCAGGTCACGCAATTCTTTGACGGGCCACAGCGCGGTGAACGCTGTTCTGCTGCTGCCGCCTATCTCTTTCCCGCGATGACACGTCCCAATCTGACGGTGATGACCGGCACCATGGCCGAGCGCGTGCTCTTTGACGGCAAACGCACAACCGGCCTGCGCTATCGTCATCGGGGCCGTGTACAAGAGCTGCACGCAAGACGCGAGGTGATCCTCAGCGGTGGGGCCTTTGGCTCGCCGCAGCTTCTGATGCTCTCGGGCATCGGCCCGGCAGAGGCGTTACAGGCGCATGGTATCGCTCCGGTGCAGGACCTGCCCGGCGTGGGTGAGAACCTGCAAGATCATCTGGATTACATTCTGGCCGAGACGTCAAAGCGCGATGATGTCGTCAGCCTTGGTCCCAAAGGTCTATGGCAGCTGGGCAAGGCGGCGCTGCACTGGCGCAAGACGGGCACAGGCCAGTTCGCCACGCCCTATGCCGAGGCAGGNGCGTTCCTGCGCTCCTCTGCCAGCGTGACACGCCCGGACCTGCAACTGCATTTNGTNATTGGCATTGTCGAGGACCANATGCGCACNCTGCATTTCAGACCGGGTTACTCCTGTCACATCTGCGTGCTGCGGCCCCATAGCCGGGGGCGCGTCACGCTGCGCTCTGCGCGCGCCTCTGACGCCCCGGTGATTGATCCGGCCTTCCTCAGCGATGACCGTGATCTGGCGCTGATGATGCGCGGTGCGCGGCAGATGGATGCGATCCTGCGCGCGCCTGCGTTTGATCCATGGCGCAAAGAGCGGCTGCATCCGCACGACTGGTCCGATGCGGCGCTCGAGGCCGATATCCGCGCCCGCGCCGACACAATCTATCATCCGGTCGGCACCTGCGCGATGGGGCGTGGGGATATGGCGGTGGTTGATCGCTCGGGCTGCGTGCACGGGGTTGAGGGCTTGCGCGTCGTCGATGCCTCGATCATGCCGCGCCTTATCGGCGGCAATACCAATGCACCAACCTTGATGATCGCCGAGAAAATCGCCGCAGAAATACGAGGGATCAGCGCGGAGCGTCAGGCGCGATAGCGCGCCAGAAACATCTCGACCGCGCCGTTGACGACGCGCTCCACATCCGCGTCTGTCGCCCCATCGCACATACCGCAGAGGCTCCGAATAAAGAGATCGCCCTTGCACAGCTCCCCAAACTGATTGGCGGCAAGATCCATGTCGTCGATCTTCAATATCCCGGCCTCGACATAGGGCCGCAGGACTTTGCTCAGGCGCTCACGCACCAGATCCGGACCCGAGGCAAAGAACCGTCGCCCCAACTCCGGAAAGCGATGCGATTCCGCGACACAGATGCGAAACACCTGCTGGCCAAAATCCGACAGGAAAAAGCGTAATATCCGTGTGCCCGCCTCACGCAGCACATGTTCAATNGTCGCCCCCTTGCCGATCACCGCAAGCGCCTCTTCGGCCTGCCGGTTGCACTCGAGCCGCGCCACTTCAGAAAACAGCAGCCGCTTGTCGGGGAAATAGCTGTAAAGCGTCGCCTTGGAGACCTGTGCCTCACGCGCGATTTCATCGACGCTGGCCCCTTCGAAACCATCCCGCATGAAGATCCGGCGCGCTCCTTCGAGCACTTGATCGAACTTGCGACCCTTCTTGATTTCAACGGCGGGAGCCGACATCCAAACCCTCCCCATAGGTCGAGCCAGTGTAGTCGGCTCCGCCCTCCAACCGCAAGCACATCTGCGCGAGCGGTCAGAGGATGGGCCGCTTGGGCCTTGCGGCATCGATCTACTGATTGATGCCACTGGTGCCTTGCGTCACCGGCGCAGGGGTCGGTTCGGGAAAGCTCAATGAGGGCGTCAGGCTGCTCATGTCAAAGCTCAAGGCCAACGTCGGGCTGGCAATGAGGCTGATAGAGAGAGCGAGTGCAGTCAGTGCGTGTTTCATGTCAAACTCCATAACTGAACTAATCTGTTCAGACCCATAACTAAACAGTTCGGTTTAGAAATCAAGTAAAAAATGAACCGATCGGTTTACTTATTTGAGAGGCATTACGCCGCTTTGCGCTTGCTCTGCCGCGCGGCTAGACTAGTTTAGAATTATTCTAAAAGAGGTGTTCCATGATTCCCGGCATGACATCGCGCCGTCGTTTCCGTGACCTGTCCGAGCAAGAGATCCTTGCTCTGGCTATTTCGTCCGAAGAGGATGACGCGCGCATCTACCGCTCCTATGCGGAAATGCTCCGTGCTGATTTCCCAGACACGGCTGCCATTTTCGATGGCATGGCCGTCGAAGAGGACGGNCACCGCGCACGGTTGATCGACCTGCATCGCACCCGCTTTGGCGAGGTGATCCCGCTGATCCGTCGCGAACATGTGGCGGGGTTCTATGCCCGTCGCCCCGTATGGCTGATCGAGAACCTTGGGATCGAGCGCATTCGCGACGAGGCCGAGGCGATGGAGCGCGACGCCGGGGCGTTCTATCTCAAGGCAGCACAGCGCACGACTGACGCCACCACCCGCAAACTTCTGGGTGATCTGGCGGCGGCAGAGGCAGGCCACCAAACCCGCGCCGAAGAATTGGAGACAGAACACCTCAATGCAGATGCCCGCGACGCTGAGGATCGCACCGCCAAGCGGCAGTTCCTTCTGACNTGGATACAGCCGGGGCTTGCGGGGCTGATGGATGGTTCTGTTTCGACCCTCGCCCCGATCTTTGCCACCGCTTTTGCCACGCAAGATACATGGACAACCTTTCTGGTCGGTCTTGCGGCCAGCGTGGGCGCAGGCATCTCGATGGGCTTTACCGAGGCCGCCAGCGACGACGGAGAGCTTTCAGGGCGCGGCAGCCCGATCAAGCGCGGATTTGCCTCCGGCATCATGACGACGGTGGGCGGCCTCGGCCATGCGCTGCCCTATCTTATCCCGGATTTCTGGACTGCGACGATCATCGCCTTTGTCGTGGTCTTTGTCGAACTTTGGGCTATTGCCTGGATTCAGAACAAATACATGGAAACCCCGTTCTTTCGCGCGGCGTTTCAGGTGGTCTTGGGCGGGGCACTGGTCTTTGCCGCCGGCGTGTTGATCGGCAGTGGCTAAACCTTAGTCGCCATTCTCAAATCCACCGGGATAACTCGGCGGGTTCTGATCTTCGGTCGTGATTTGGACAGAGTTTTGCGTCCTAAGATCCTGGAGAAATTGCCTGACTTCAGCCTCGCAGAGAGGCTGAGCTGGCGAGCAGCTTATACGGACCCCACTCACAGTGACGTAATATTGCGATGTCCCGCCGGGCCCATAAGATGCCGGTTGATAGACGTCTTCGAATGGATAGCTCTTGCCATCGACCGAAATGGTTCCTTTGTGCACAACCGGGTCAAGCGCACATGCACCAAGGGCCAGACCGGCCGAGAGAGCGAATAATCTTGAATTGCCAAACATTGATTTTCCCCAAAACAGATAAATGGCCCGGTTTCATTCAGGGCCGACTGGTTTCTGGTCAGGGTTGGAAAACGTCAATTATTGTTATGATATCATTACCTTGGCCAGATTTTCGAATGAACAATCAGATATGTCCTATGCATGATGATAGCAAAAGCGGTGGATAGAAAAAAGAAATCATATCCGCGCCGGTCGATACCGCAGGGCCAGATTGGCAAAGCGCCCAATCAGCCCCGCTCAGCTATCTAATTCATGCGGGTTTTCACAGTTGCGATTGACCCTGCCCTTCGGCCTGTCTACCAAACCGGCATGCTGAGCATCTTTCTCCAGACCCTACCTTTCTTCATGATCATCGGGCTTGGATATGGTGCCGGGCGGACCGGGTTTTTCCCCGAGGCGGCGACCGCATGGCTCACGAAATTCGTGTTCTACTTTGCTCTCTCTGCCATGCTCTTTCGCTTTTCGGCAAACCTGACCCTATCCGAGGTGCTGGATTGGAATTTTGTGCTGGCCTATCTCTGGGCCACCGCGTTTGTCTACGGCATCGCCACGCTGGTGGCGATCCTGCGCCGCGTGAAACTCGAGGAAGTCGCCATCGAGGCGCAATGCGCAGTGATCGGCAATGTGGGATTTCTGGGCGTGCCGATGCTGGCCATGCTGATGGGCGAGGCGGCGATTGGCTGGGTGATGATCGTGCTGGCGGTGGATCTCATCGTGTTCGGCTCGCTGGTGGTGATCCTGATCACCGGATCACGCGATGGGCGGCTCAGTCTGGGAATTCTGCGCACGGTGGGCATGGGTCTCTTGAAAAACCCTATGATCGTGTCGATCGTTCTGGGCCTGACATGGTCCGGCCTGCGGNTGCCAATCCCNGACCCNATCAACGATTTCGTGCGCATTCTCGGCGGGGCTGCCACCCCCGGCGCGCTCTTTGCCATCGGCGCGTCGCTGGCCTCGAAATCCGCAGAGCGGCCGTATATCGCGGGCTGGCTCTCGTTCTGCAAACTGGTGCTGCACCCGATTTTCGTGGCCTTTGCCGTGCTCGTGCTCTTTACAGTCGAGCCCTACGCAGGGGCCGTGATGATCGCCGCCTCCAGCCTGCCCGTCGCGGGNAATGTGTTTATGCTGGCCCAACATTACGGGGTCGCGCCCAAACGGGTCTCGTCCTCNATCCTGATTTCCACCGGNGCGGCAATCGTGACAGTGTCGCTTGTGATCGGCTGGGTGAACCAGCTTTACTGAACAGTCATCTTGACGTGAGAGGAGAACACTATGGAAACGGTTTCTGAAAACACCTGTTTTGGCGGCACCCAGGGCGTCTATACCCATGCCTCCGATGTCTGCGGCGGGGATATGACCTTTGGCCTCTTCCTGCCCGCCGAGGCACAGGATGGCCCGGTCCCGGTGCTGTGGTATCTCTCGGGCCTGACCTGCACGCATGAAAATGCGATGGTCAAGGCTGGCGCGCAGGGCTGGGCGGCGGAACAGGGCATCGCGCTGGTGTTTCCCGACACGTCGCCCCGTGGCGACGGCGTGGCCAATGACGAGGCCTTTGATCTGGGGCAGGGGGCCGGGTTCTACGTAAACGCCACACAATCCCCTTGGGCGCCGCATTTCCGCATGTGGGATTATGTCGCCACGGAACTGCCCGCGCTGATCGGTGAAAATTTTGCCGTCGACATGGACCGGCAGGCCATTACGGGGCATTCCATGGGCGGGCATGGCGCATTGACGCTGGCCATGTCCCTGCCGGGACGGTTCCGGTCCGTGTCGGCCTTTTCCCCGATCTGCAACCCCACCAACAGTGACTGGGGCCGCAAGCAATTCACGGCCTATCTCGGTGCGGACGAATCCGCTTGGGCGGCGCATGACGCCAGCCTTTTGATGGCAGAGCGCGGCTTTGACGGGCCGGTTCTGGTGGATACCGGCACCAAGGATCAATTCCTCGATCTCCTGCGCCCCGAAACGCTGGNCCATGCCATGACCGCCCGCCGCCAAGAGGGCACGTTCCGGATGCAAAAGGGCTATGATCACAGCTATTTCTTCATCTCGACCTTCATGGAGGATCACGTGACCTTCCATGCCGAGGCGCTCTATGCGGATTAAGACATGAGCCATTATGATCTGATCATCGTTGGCAGCGGTCCCGCAGGTCGGGCCGCTGCCATTCAGGCGGGCAAACTGAAACGCCGCGTGCTGGTGATCGACCGCAAGGACCGGCTGGGCGGCGTGTCCGTCCACACCGGCACGATCCCGTCCAAGACGCTGCGCGAGACCGTGCTCAACCTCTCGGGCTGGCGCGAGCGCAGCTTTTATGGTCGCTCTTACCGGGTCAAAGACAACATCGCCGCAGAGGATCTCAAGGCGCGGCTGCACATGACGCTCGACCACGAAGTTGACGTGCTCGAACATCAGTTCAATCGCAACCATGTCGATACGCTGCACGGCATGGCCCGGTTTGTGGATGACAAGACCATCGAGGTCGCGACCGAGGCGGGCGAAGTCACACGCCTGACCGCCGACCGCTTTCTGATCTCGACCGGGACCAAGACCTATCGCCCCGAGAATGTCCCCTTCAACGGGCGCTCCGTCGTGGACAGTGACGAGTTTCTCGAACTGGCCCGCATTCCGCGTAGTCTCATTGTGGTGGGCGCAGGTGTGATCGGGGTGGAATATGCCACGATGTTTTCCGCCCTCGACGTGCGCGTGACGCTGATCGAGCCGCGCGAGACATTCCTTGATTTCATTGACCGGGCCCTGATTCAGGACTTTACCCATCAGATCCGCGAGAATGGCGTTGATCTGCGGCTTGGCTCGGCGATCGAGCGGATCGAGGACGCCAGCGATCATGTCGAGGTGAGCCTTGCCAATGGCCGCCATGTGCGTGCTGAAATGCTGCTCTTTGCCGCCGGGCGGATGGGGGCCACCTCCGCGCTCAATCTGGCGGCGGCAGGGCTCAAGACCGACCATCGCAACCGGATCGAGGTNAACCGCAAGACCTATCAGACCGCCGTGCCGCATATCTATGCCGCAGGCGATGTGATCGGGCATCCCAGCCTTGCCTCGACCTCGGTACAACAGGGGCGTGTCGCGGCCTGTCATGCGCTCGAGACGCCGACATTGCCTGAATCGCCTTGGTTTCCCTATGGCATCTATTCCGTGCCCGAGATTTCCACCTGTGGCATGTCCGAAGAGGAAATGCAGGAGCGCGGCATCCCCTATGAGGTGGGCGTCGCACGCTTTCGCGAGACCTCGCGCGGCCATATCATGGGGCTGGAACATGGCATGCTGAAGATGCTCTTTTCGCTCAAGACACGCCGGGTCTTGGGTGTGCAGATCGTGGGCGAGGGGGCGACGGAGCTGATCCACATCGCTCAGGCGGTTTTGAATCTCAAAGGCACGGTGGATTATTTCGTGCAGAACACGTTCAATTATCCAACCTTGGCTGAGGCTTACAAGATCGCGGGCCTGGATGCGTTCAACCGCATGCCAATCCCCGAGGCCTATAAGGTGAGGCGTGACGCGGCCAAACCGGAGACCTCCTGAGACACGTTGTGTGGTCTGAAGGGGACGTTGAGGATGCCTCCCACGCGGCTCACCGTTTGCGGCGAACGTCCCCTCAAGGCCATCATCCGCCGATCTTGTCCTGCGTCCGGGTTTCGAAATCCAAGGCGTCATGCCGCTCGTGCAATTGCATCTCCGGCGCGCCAAAGCTGCGGTTGACCATGCGTCCCCGTTGCACCGCCGGGCGGGCGTCGATCCGTTTGCTC
>JGI25318J35512_1001145_pt1 | contig 11050 bp, 10 predicted proteins | sample AutmiccommunBRH9_FD_35512 | JGI IMG/M metagenome (IMG submission 35512)
AAGGACAGTTTTCACAGGGCAATTGAGGAAAGCGACGCCGAGATCAGCCATGATCGGCTGCCTGAAGTGGAAGGTGACGGCACCCAGTTGGGACAAGTCCTGCAAAACCTTCTCGGCAATGCGATCAAGTTCAGGCAAAAAGCGGTCCCGCCCCGGATCCACATCTCGGCGGAGAGAAGGGGGGATGAGTGGCTCTTCGGTGTACACGACAATGGCATCGGCATCGATTCACGGTATCGAGATCGTATCTTCATCATTTTTCAACGCCTGCATTCACGGGAAGAGTTTGCCGGGACCGGCGTAGGTCTGGCGATCTGTAGAAAAATCGTGGAGATGCACCAGGGGCGCATCTGGGTGGAGTCTGAGCCTGGCGAGGGATCGAGCTTCTATTTTACTTTGCCTGCAAGGCAGGGGAAGGCTGGGTAAGACTTTTTTCTCAAGGCCTTGCCGAATTCATATCCAATGAATGAAGTTCGGCAAAAAAGATTGCAAAAATCGGGGCGAACGTTTAGCCTAACATAAATTAGGTTTGTACACACTTTCGGCTGGGAGGTATGTTGAGAGGTCCGGTCACTTTCGTCATCGGTAACGGCAACCCTTCGCGGCTGTATCTTGGAAGATCCTGTGCCCACACACTGAATCTCGGGTGGTTGAATTGACGCCGTCCCTGGACTTCATTCTCGACGCTTACGAAAGGAGGGGGAAAAGATGCCGGAATTTACACACGCATTCTCGGGACTCGCGGCCGATCGCAAGGTGACGCATGCCGAACTGGTTCGATCGATCCGCTTCATGATCGCCGCCGAATACGAGGCGGTCCAGCTCTACATGCAACTGGCGGAGTCGACGGACAACCGACTTGCCCAGGAGGTCCTGAAAGATATCGCCGACGAAGAGATCGTCCATGCCGGCGAGTTTCTGAAGTTGCTCAAGGAACTCGAACCGACCGAGACGGCCTTCTACGCCGAGGGAGAAACCGAAGTCATCGAGATCATGGAGAAGATCGCCGCAGGTGCGCCGGAGGGGGCCGCGTCTGAAAGGCGCCCGGTTCCCGAAATGGAAGTTTCCGTTGAAGAAAGTGCCGGAGAGGAGCCGGAATCGGTTCCACAGACGGTTGGCAGTCTTATCGGAAAATAGAATTTATCTGCAAGGGAGGGAGTATGGATATACTGGACAGAAAATCGGCCCCGCTGACCGGGGAAGAGTGGAACCGCGTCGATGAGGCGGTGGTGAAGACGGCAAGCAACATGCTGGTAGGACGCAAGATAATCGAGGTCCTTGGTCCTCTGGGCCCCGGTGTCTATTCGCTCCCCTATGCGATTTTCAGCGGGCGAAATCCAGCCGGCCTCGACCTGACCGGCGATCGGGGAGATCTGACCGTCGAAGCCGACCATCGCAAGACCGTCAGTCTTCCGATTATTTTCAAGGACTTCAAATTCTTCTGGCGCGATGTCGAGGCTGATCGGCATCTGGGCATCCCGCTTGACGTCAGTATCGCGGCTGTTGCCGCCGCCGACGTTGCGATCCAGGAGGATGACCTCATCTTTAACGGAAACGCGGAACTCGGTGCCCAGGGCCTCCTTAACGCCGACGGGCGTTTGACGGTGGGACTTGGCGACTGGAAGGAAGGGGGAGGCCCTCTGGCCGATGCGGTCCAGGCGGTGAACGCCCTCACCTCGGCGGGGCATTACGGCCCCTATGCGATGGCCGTCAGTCCTTACCTGTACGGACAGACTGTGCGGGTTTACGGTAATACCGGCATGCTGGAACTCGATCAGGTCAAAGCCCTGCTGCGTGGACACGTCTATCCCAGCTCCGCCTTGAAGGGCAACAAGGCGGTGGTTATCGCCACCGGAATCCAGAATCTCAACCTCGCCGTGGGGCAGGATCTGGTGACCTCCTATACCGCGGCGGAAAACATGAACCACATCTTTCGGGTTTTTGAAACCCTTGCCCTTCTTATCCGCCGCTCCGACGCCATCTGCACTATTGAGTAACAAGGCGAGCAAGCATCAAGAAAAAAAAGAGGCTCCCCGCAGGTAGAGGGCGCCTCTTCTCATCCGGCAGAAAATATATTCTTTCAAATAGTTAGGAAATCGACTTCGATTTCATTCTCCTTTACTGTATTTGTTCATAGAGGTCCTCCTGTATTTTCCAAAAAAAATGGTCCATTGACAATCGCACTAGAAGGTAAAAAAGTGTCAGGACTATATTCATCTGCAATTGGTGTAGAGAATCCATAGTAAATCATAAAACTGCACATTATGGAATTGTAGGATAAACGGTGCAGTAAAACAAGGAGGATCATGATATGAAAGCATTTTTTGACGAGCTTAAAAAAGATCATAAAGAAGTCAAGGATATCCTGGAGAAAATGAGTTCAAGTTCAAAANCCGCTGAAAAATCACGGGAGAAATTGTTCGCACAGCTCAAGGAGGAACTCGTTCCGCATATGAAGGCTGAAAATGTAGCTTTTTATAGTGTTCTCATGGACAAGAAAAACGCCAGGCAAAATGCTCTGGAGGCTACGGAAGAGCACAATTTGACGGAAATGGTTTTTCGGCAGCTGGAAGAAACGCCTGCAAAAGACGAACTCTGGGCAGTCAAAGTGAAAGTACTGAAGGATTTGATAGAACATCATATCGAGGAAGAAGAACAGGAGATATTTGAAATCGCCCAGGAAGAAATAGAGAAAGATGACTTCAAGCAGATCATGCAGGCATTTCAACAGGAGAAAGAAAAGGTAAAGAGTTCTATTTCATAAGATAGCCACAGCACAATTTTTTATTCCTCAAACAATGGAGAAAATATAATGGCTAAGAAAAAGCTATCCTCTTTCAATCCTCTGCAAGAAAAAGGCATGGCCCTTGACAAGCAGACGCGTAGCTGGAGTGACCTGACGGGGTTCCAGTATGACAAACAAGAGGTGCATCCTTATACCCGCACGCGAATCATCGCCATGAACGGCATTGAGGTGGATGCGGCGATCTTTAAGCATATGATGGCCAGGATGACCACGGATCCGGAAGTAAAAAAGGCTATCGCCGTTTCCCGGCGAATCGAACAGCAGCAGCAGAAGGCAGTCAGCGGAATGATTCCCGGCAACGAAACAACGCTGGAGAATACCATTGGCTACGAACAGGTGGCCGTCGACCTGACAGCCTGGTGTGCACGTCACGAACCGGATTCCTATCTCCGCCAGGCCTATGATTTTGCCCTTCTTGAAGATTTTGATCATCTCTATCGATACGCCAACATGCTCGATATGCAATCAGGCACAATGAAGCCCGAGCATATCGTCGGCAAGCTGACGGAAATCATGCCCGGTCGGCCAACTGTTTCGGANCACCGTCATCCAATGGATTCAATATGCAGACCCATGGATATCAAAACCGCTGCTCCAATCAGTTTGTTGAACGTCATGACCATTGTCGCTGCCGAACAGCAGACGATGAACTTTTACATGAATGTCGCCAACAGATATGAAGACCCGATCCTGCGCGGCTTATATACCGAAATTGGTATGATCGAGGAACAACACGTGTCCCATTATGAGTCGCTGCTGGACCCCAGCTGTTCCTGGATGATGTGCATGGTGATGCACGAATACCATGAATGTTATCTTTACCATGCTTTTATGCAGCAGGAGGTAGATCCCCGTGTGAAAAAAATATGGGAGCTCCATCTCGATATGGAACTCGGCCATCTGCAGAGTGCGGTGGAACTCTACAAGAAAATCGAAGGCGAGGACCCGGCCGAATTTCTGCCGGCCGAAATGCCAGATCCACTGACCTTTGAATCCAATATAGAATATGTCCGTCAAGTCGTTGAAGCCCAGGTGCAGTTGACAGCCGACGGCGCCGATTTTGTTCCTGTCGATTCCCTTCCTCGCGATCATCGATTTTTTGCGTATCAGGCTGAAGTCAATGCCGGCATGGTACCCAGTCAGGAAGTCATTAAAAAGCATGTCAGCAAGCATAAACAGGATTATCGGTTTGAAACCGCCCCGCACCCTGTCTCGCGCTTTCAGGATCGTAAAGACGTACCGGAATATTGACGGTTGTTGTAATCAATCGCACCTCGAAAAGAATTGAAGTAAAGGGCACAATTTTTGCTTTTTAGTAGGAAGGGGACGGAATCCAAAGTCGAAGGGAACTGGACCCGGAAAAAATAATCCCCTTCCTAAAATATGGAGGAACATTATGAAATCAACACTGGAAATGATCAGAAGCCATCCGCATGAGCCAATATGCGACAGCGAAAAGTTAGCAGCTGTCATCGCTGCAATAAAAATCTGCGCTCAAGCGTGCACCTCTTGTGCCGATGCGTGTCTGGGAGAAAAAAAGGTCGAATCCCTGGTCGGTTGTATTCGACATAATCTGGACTGTGCTGATATCTGTAATGCCACGGCGGCCGTGATCTCGCGCATGACAAAACCTTCCAGGGAGGTGCTGCAATCCATCGTCCAGTCTTGTGCGACAGCATGTAATCTTTGCGCGACGGAATGCGAGAAGCATGCTGAAATGCATGAACATTGCCGAATATGTGGAGCGGCTTGCCGCAGTTGTGAAAAAGAATGTCTAAATATCATGGAGTTGATCAGGTAAAGACTCATTCCGAACCCTTTGCGCCTATGTTGGCAGGCATGTCAACATGTGGTATTTGATACATGACATTTAAGATCGCGGACCCACTCGCTTGCCTGAAGAGCGGGAGCCTGATTGTGGGTGGGTTCCGATCTTCTTGTTCCGTAGTTTCTCCTGCAAGAAAGAACTCCTGTCGGATGAGACGCGATTTTTCTTCTCACCGCTACTTTTCCGATTCCTCCGGAAATCCCAATCCCGCCTGGCTTTCTCCAAACGGAAGATAACCTGTTCAAGGTGATCTCTCGCGTCGAATTTTTTTCTTGTCTGTCGTTCGAACAGAAATCTTGCCATATCTTCAGGTTATCAAGTCGAGCCGAATTGCCACCCTGTGGTGACTGGCGAAATGTGTTTTCAATGCATTGACGATGGATGGGAGGNATGCTAATCTGTCCTCAATTGGTACATCGTTTTTAGTCGTCGGCATTAAAAACTACTATCTGAAAAAGGCTACCTCATTGAAAGATGAGGACGCAAAATCACCGGTCTAAGGGGTATGTTGCCCTAGGACAGCGGAATTGCCAGATATGAATCACACATATTCTGTATATCTTCCTGCTGCACGAAACATAGATCGACTGGTGCAACAGGAATAAGAGATATGCAGAAATACCTTTCGTTGTTCAAGAACCTTCTTCATGCCCCGGTTTCCATTTTTTCGGGTAAGTCATCCCGTAGACTGCCAGGCAATGCATCATTTTTGTTGTCGGCCCTGTTGTTCTGTCTTGTGACGCTGCTTCCGCTTCCGGCATCATCCGATAATCCTTATCTATCGACTTTTTTTGACATACCTCTCGAATACGGCAAAGTCGTATACCGGATCAACGAGAACAGTCCCAAGCAGCTCTACATCATAGGAATCAGTCATCGTGATCCGGAAAGCGGACTGAACGGCAGCACGACCATCCANACTCAGGCCGATATTTTTAGGATTGGCGAATGGCTGAACCGTAACAGGGAGTTGCAGCTGTTGTTGCCTGAGGGGTATTTCACGGAAAGAAAAAGTTCCCCGGCCATTACCTCGCAACCTTCAAGAGGCCAACTGGATAATTTTCTTCTCCGTCAGAAGCTTGCCGATGAGAGCCGGTTTGTGAATGCCGAGATGCTCCTCATGGAGAATATCCATATGCGTGCTTCTCAGGTCGAGGACAGGAATATTTATAACGCCGTCTGCACCAGTCTGCGTAACCTGAAAACCCCCGGCACACCCATTTCGTCGCCGAAAGAGAAGATCGAACAGTTGCAATATCTGCAGGAAGTGAGAACAGCCATGCTGCTGCAGAAAATCCCGTCGGTGATCGATTATGAACTGCATAATGGTACAATCAAAAATCAATCGGCCATGTTAACTATCGGTCTGAACCATATCCAGGATATTGTCCGTTATTTTCAGAAGGATGGAATCGATATTGATNCTCCCGCATCCGCCGATATACAGCCGACGAGCTACCAGACCGAACTCAACCTGCTCAAAATGGGTTATGGGGTGACTATTATCATTCCCCGTACACTCGTGGATGATAGTAAGTTACTGCAATTGACCAACATCGACCGGATCCTCCTGGCCTATAGCAGTCAGACCGGAAAAGAATGGATGAACTGATCCTGTTCCGGCTGTGAAACTCCCTCATGTGTTTATTCCTCCGATCTGTACAATGATCGTCCTTTTTGGCAGGAATGATTCCTGGAATACAGGAATCATTTTTCTTGAAACCTGCAAAATTGCTTGAACAATCCCCAGTATTGCAGGCAATTGTTTCTTTTTATTCCGCTTCCATTCCTGGCACGGGAATTGCTACTTAAAGAGTATCTTTGGATGAGAGTTTGCGGGCATTATATGCCAGGAACAAAGTGGCTCTCTCCATACTCGAAAGGCAAGTTGAATGTATTTATCCCAAGTAAGGAGGTTTAAAATGAAGAAAATTACCATTTCAATAGTAACTATGTTAACGATGGCGTTAGCCAGTCCCTTATATGCTGCAGGTGAGTACAAGGGAACAGAGGGAAGTAAGCAATCCCAATCGCAGCTGCAGTCACAGTCGCAGTCGGCTGAACAAATTCTGGGCATGTCGGTTGTGGCCCAGGATGGGGAGAATATCGGAGAGATCCAGGACATCAAGATCGATACCCGCAACGGCCGAATCAATTATGTGACTGTACAGAAAGGCGGGGTTATGGGTATTGGTGGCGATGAGGGCATCGCAGTGCCGTTGGAAGCATTCCAGTTCACCGGTGAAAATGCTCAGCTGACGGTGGATAAAACCAAGCTTGACAATGCCCCGAAGCAGGAAGATCTGTCCGATCAGGGATTCCAGCAGGAACTTCAGAGCCATTACGGAGTTTCTCCTGCATGGCAGGAAGGACAGCCGGGTATGGAATCCCAGCAGATGGAAAGAAGTCGTCAGCAGCAAATGGAAACCGATCCGCAACGTCCGGGCGCCACAGATCAGCCTGGCAGTACTCAACGGCCGGGTGGTATGACCCAATAGCTGCAGATGGATTCCAGCAAGCAACAAAGTCAGCAGTAGAAATGCAATTGTGCTGATTGGTTCGGTCCCGCTTGAGGGACTGAACCATCGGTTTGCCGAATCCATTCAAACTTGCCTGTAAGAAAGCGTCATGTGACGCTTTTGGGGGAATGTAATGGATTACGTGCCGAATGGGTTGATCATACATTGATCCAGCCTGTTCGGCATTCCCTTTTCGTCCTGAAAGAACCTGTCCGCTTGCCTTCGCTGTTGTCTCTATTGTCCCGTNTTCATTCCTGGCACGGTAATTGCTGCAAGAGGGGTGTATCCTTGGGCGAGAGTCCTTCGACCACTGTGCCGAAGCAAAGTGACTCTGCTCGAGGGCAAGCAAAATGTTTCATAAATGATTTAGAAGGAGGTTTTCCTATGAAAAAAATAACTGTATCAATGATAACCATATTGACATCACTGGCCTTATTAAGCCCGTTATATGCCGCTCCTCCTGTAGAAATGCACCGGGGAAGAACATATTATCAGGAACCGGAATTGGAGAGGGGCCTTTCAGGATCACAGCCTCAGGCACAGTCACAGTGGCAATCCGAATCGCATACTGCTGAGGAAATCCTGGGAATGCCTGTTGTCTCTCAGGATGGAGAAAATCTCGGCGAGATCCAGAATATCACAATTGATACCGAAACGGGCAGAATCAATTATGTAACTGTACGGCAAGCTGGAGCGACGGGTGTTGAAGAAGACGTCGCAGTGCCTCTGGAGGCATTTGATTTTACCGATGAAAATGCCAGATTGATGGTAGATAAAAACACGCTGGATAATGCCCCAAGGCGGTCGGAGATATCGGATCGAGAATTTCAACGACAGCTTGAGAGCCATTATGGCGTTTCTCCTGCCTGGCGAGACTGATGTGGGCTAATCCCTGCAAAAGTTCAGGCCGGGGGAGTTAAAGCGTCCCACGGCGCTTCCGGAGTGCAGGCGTAACCATAAAAATGTCGAACGGGTGGGTTGAAAAATACCTTCATCCTCATCCTGTTCGGCATTCTTCCTTTTTTAGATTTCTCCGTAGAAAGGGGGATTCCACATGATGTTTCTGGATAAAATCAGATCGGAGGGTATTTCGCATTTATCCTACATCCTGGGTGACGGCAGGGAAGCGGTTGTTATAGATCCCCGTCGCGATTGCAGCATCTATGCCGAGATTGCCGCACAAAAGGATGTGCAGATCACCCACATCTTCGAGACCCATCGGAATGAGGACTATGTTGTCGGTTCACAGGATCTTGCAAGGCTTACAGGAGCTGCAATCCATCATGGCAGCGCCCTCGATTTTTCGTATGGTCATGGTGTGTCCGAAGGGGACATCTTCGAAGTTGGCGATCTGCGACTGAAAATCCTTGAGACGCCGGGCCACACCTGGGAGAGTATCTCAATCGCAGTAACAGATTCCAATTACGGCGACGATGCGGTTGCCGTGTTCACCGGCGACGCGCTTTTTATCGGTGATGTCGGCCGGACCGACTTCTATCCGGATCAAGCCCGTGAAGTCGCCGGCGCCCTGTATGACAGTATCTTCAATAAGCTCTTGCCGCTTGGCGACCAGACTCTGCTTTATCCTGCACATGGTGCCGGATCGGTCTGTGGCAGCAGCATGGCCTCACGCGAATTTTCGACACTTGGCTACGAACGTCTCCATAATCCGGTGCTGCAGAAAACCGACAGGGACGCATTCATCGAGTACAAGCTCAAGGAAAAGCATGACCAGCCGGCATATTTTAAAAAAATGGAAGAGTACAATCGCCTTGGCCCGCCGCCACTGTATGCCTTGCCGTTTCCTCCGCCGATGAGCGCCGAGATGGTGGAGAAAGCGATGGCAGACGGTGCGCTGGTGCTCGATCTGCGGAGTCCTGAAGCGTTTGCCGGCGCTTTCATTCCGGGCAGTCTGGCGATACCGCTGGAAATGATCCCTGCTTATGCCGGTTATNTCATCGACTATACCTATGATCTGGTGCTGATCCCGGAAACTGTCGAGCAGGTGGCAACCGCCGTACGATATCTGGTTCGCATGGGCTATGATCGTATAGTTGGTTACCTGAAAACGGGGATGCATGCCTGGGAAGTGAGCGGCCGCCACTTTGACCGGATCGGAGCCGTACACGCCGCTGTTCTGCAAAAGCGTATTCGAGACAAGGATAACTTCATTCTTCTTGATGTGCGTAAAATTGACGAATTTGAAAAAGGGCGACTGGCAGGCGCCACTCATATCTTCCTCGGCGAACTGCAGAGTCGCCTGGGCGAACTCGACCGGAACAAGCCGGTCGTTACCTTCTGCGGGAGCGGTAAACGAGCGATTATTGCTGCCTCCATCCTGAAATGTGACGGCTTTAAACTGGTCGAGGATAGTCTCGGGTCGATGCAGGCCTGCAGGAATGTCGGCTGCAGGATCGAGGAATAAGTTCTGCGCGTGGTATTGTCATGCAGCAGTCCTCGCTTTATGCAGTTCCTCCTCGAGCATGCCCCGGAACATCGCTATCTTATAGTCATTGGCCCGTAGCGGTTTGGCATCGGCTACCGCTGCCTGGGCAGCTGCGGCAATAGTCTCGCCGGAAAGTGGTTTGCCGGTAAGCGCCTGTTCCGCTTCCCGGCTGCGCCACGGGATCGGCGCTGCGCCGGACAGAACGACAGCCGCCCGTGAAACCCGTCCGCCTTCCATGGTAAGGGCCAGAGCGGCTCCGGCCAAGGCAAAATCCCAGGACTGTCGCGCCCTGATTTTGCGATAGGAAGTATACAGTCCGCGGGGCGGTGGCGGAATCCGGATATGGGTGATGATTTCACCCCGGTCGAGGACCGTTTCCGCCTGGACGTTATCTGCAGGCAGGACATGGAGGTCGGCAACCACGATAGTTCTCTCACCCTGCGGGCCGGTTACCAGCACCTCGGCATCGAGCGCCACCAGGATCGGGGCCGTGTCGGAGGGATGGGTGATTGCACAGATAAAATCATGACCGAAGATTGCATGAAACTGGTTTTCTCCGTTCAGTGCGAAGCACTTGTCGCCGCCTTTGCGCAGGCAGTCGAATTCGCCCCGGTAGTACCAGCAGCGCGGTTTTTGACAGAGATTGCCGCCGATTGTTCCCTGGTTGCGTAACTGGGGGCTGGCAACTTCGGCCGCGGCTAAGGCCAGGCCCGGATATTTTTCTTTGATCAGCTGGCTCTCGCCGATCTCGGTAATCGTGGTCAAAGCCCCGATACGCAGCTCGCCGCCCGCCGTTTCTCTGATCCCGGAGAGTTCGTTGAGACCGCTGATGCTGACAAGTATCTCGCTGTGTATGATTTTCTCGCGTAAACAACCGAGCAGGTCGGTACCGCCTGCGTGCAAGGCCGCGCCTTCCGCCTGCAGNTGCGAAATCGAGTTCTCCAGAGTGTTCGGGCGGACGTAGGAAAATTTCGGCAGCATTATTTACCCTCCTGGTGGAGTGTGAGGTGACGGATGACATCCATCGGAGTCACCGGCGCCTTGGTGAAACGAACTCCGGTTGCCATCTGCAGCGCATTGGCGATAGCCGCTGCGGTCGGGATGGTGACCGGCTCGCCCAGGCCCTTGGCGCCGGTATTGTTGCCCTCGGGATCGGCAATTTCGATGGGATAACTTGCCATTTCCAGCGGCACATCCAGGGCAGTGGGCAACTTATAGTCGTGCCAGTTCTTATTGCATAATTTGCCGGTCTGCCGTTCGTCAAGCTGGCGAGATTCGGTGAGAGCAAAACCTACACCCATGACGATGCCGCCATAGACTTGATTGTCGAAAGTCAACCGGTTCATGACCCGGCCGCTGTCGTGGACACCGAGAAAACGCAGGATCTTTATCTCACCGCTCAGGGTGTTGACCTCCAGCTCGCAGAACTGGGCGGCAAAAGGAGTGACCAC
>JGI25318J35512_1001156_pt1 | contig 10970 bp, 10 predicted proteins | sample AutmiccommunBRH9_FD_35512 | JGI IMG/M metagenome (IMG submission 35512)
CGGCAGCCGTGATCCTCTTGCTGTGTTCCGTCATGGAAATGCGCGCAGCCAGACCAATGCCGGCGTCGGCCTGAAACGACTTCTTCAACAGCCCCCGGGGGGGTGTCTTCCCGCCAAACGGGAGGGGGCGTTGACATGCTGATCCATCTTCGCAGCCAAGCGACGACGACACCCGGGGTGCGCGCGGCGATCCAGGCCAGCGATGATGCGGGGACGGTGCTTGCCGAACGCTTCGGGGTGACGCCGCAGACGGTCTGCAAATGGCGCAAGCGCGACAGTGTCGAGGATCGCAGCCAACGCGCGGCGCTTCAACGGCCGCATCGAGGATGTGCTGCAAAGCCACCACTTCCGATCCGGCGAGGACCTGGAGACCACCCTGCACCGCTATGTCTGGCTCTGCAACCAGCAGCTCCCTCAATCAGCCTTGGGCAGCAAGGCACCCTTGCAGGCAATGAAGGACTGACACAAACTCAAGCCGCAGATGTTCAGGAAAAAGCCAGCTATCTGCCGGGATGTAACAAGACAAATCACCCGCCACATCTGGACCGACGCCCGCGACCGCACCGACGCCCACCGCCTGGGGCAAGCGCATCTACAAGCGACGAAAGGAAGCCGTCGAGCGCTCCTTCGCAGACGCCAAACAACTCCACGGCCACCGATAGGCCCGGTATCGTGGCCTCAAGGGCGTCAGATGACAAGCCCTCCTCGCCGCCGCCGCCCAGAACATCAAGAAAATCGCAATGGCAGCCTGCCAAAACCACCCAGTGCCGGCGTCAAACGAGGGCACCCCCCGCAAATCCCCGTCAGGCAAAAACAAACCCGGCCAAAATGACCGGGTTTGTCAGAAGTCTGAGCCCCCGAAACGGGGACCCTTCGTAAAGAACGTCGGCGATCACTGCACGGTGGTCGTCGTGCTCGACGAGCCGCCGCCGCTGGCTGCCGCCGCGACCAGGGCAACCGCGATCACGCCCGCAGCAACCGCCCCGGCATTCAGGCCCCCTGCGAGTTCCGCCCCAGGCTGCGCGGTGCATACCGCACGCAGTTGCGTTCCGTTGGCAATGAAGCTGGCGGATGCGGGGCTGCCGTTCGGCCCGCAAATTCCGGTGCGCTGCGCCATTTGAAGGGCAGTCTCATTTCCCACGCGCTCATAGGCCACCTGTGCGGCGACCGGAAGCACCGACGTTGCAGCGATGATCGAGGCGAGGGCGAGCGTTCCAAACTTGTTCATGACACATGATCCTTTCAGTGACTTTACGCAGTGTATAACACGGGTGTTGCAATCAGATCAAACGATCAATTTCCAAAGTTTCCGTGACAGTCGGTTGTTCCATCCCGAACTTACCCATAATGCGCCACCGGCGTGCCCGCAATAGCCGCCATGTTGAGAAGGCCGCGCGCGGTGATTCCCGGCGTGACGACATGCGCGCGGTTGCCCATGCCCATCAGGATCGGCCCCACCTCGAGCCCGCCGGCCTTCATCTTGAGAATGTTGCGCACGCCAGAGGCGGCGTCGGCATGGCCGAAGATCAGCACATTGGCCGCGCCCTCCAGCCGGTTGCCGGGCAGGAGACGCTCGCGCAACTCGGCATCGAGGGCGGCATCGACGTTCATCTCTCCCTCATAGGCGAAATCGCGCGGCGCGCTGTCCAGAATCGAGATCGCCTCGCGCAGCCGCTTGCCCGAGCCCTCGGCCTGATTGCCGAATTGCGACTGCGAGCAGAACACGACCTTTGGCGTGATCCCGAATCGGCGCACATGGCGCGCAGCGCCGATGGCAATCTCGGCGAGGTTTTCGGGCGTGGGCAGCGAATAGACATGCGTGTCGGCGATGAAGAGCGGCCCGTCCTCGAGGATCATCAGGCTGAGCGCGCCGTGGGGGTGGTGCGTCTCGTCGGCCAGAATCTGCGTGACATAGTTGAGATGCCAGCGAAATTCCCCGAACGTGCCGCAAATGAGGCAATCGGCCTCGTCACGCTGCACCATGACAGCGCCGATCGCGGTGGTGTTGGTGCGCATCACCGCCCGCGCGATGTCGGGCGTCACGCCGCGCCGCGCCATGATCGAATGATAGCTCTCCCAGTAGTCACGATAGCGCGGGTCGTTTTGCGGGTTGACGATGGTCAGGTCGCGCTCGGGGCGGATGGTGAGGCCCGCGCGCTCGCAACGCATGGCGATTACCTCGGGGCGACCGATCAGGATCGGCGTCTCGGTGGTCTCCTCGAGGATCGCCTGCGCGGCGCGCAGCACACGCTCGTCCTCGCCTTCGGCAAAGACGATTCGGCGCGCCGCAGAGCGGGCGGCCTCGAAGACGGGGCGCATGAGCAGGGCCGACTTGAACTGGCTGGCATCGAGATCGGCCTTGTATCGGGCGAGGTCGTCGATGGGGCGGGTGGCCACGCCGGTCTCCATCGCCGCGCGCGCCACCGCGGTCGAGACGACACCGGAGAGGCGNGGATCGAACGGCTTGGGGATCAGGTAATCGGGGCCGAATGTCATCTCCTCGCCGCGATAGGCGGCNGCNGCCTCGGCGCTTGTCGTGGCGCGGGCCAGTTCGGCGATGCCTTGCACGCAGGCCACCTGCATGGCGTCGTTGATCTCGGTCGCGCCCACATCCAGCGCCCCGCGAAAGATGAACGGAAAGCACAGCACGTTATTGACTTGATTGGGAAAATCCGACCGGCCCGTGGCGATGATCGCATCGGGCACGGCGGCGCGCGCCAGATCGGGCATGATCTCGGGATTCGGGTTGGCCAGCGCAAAGACAATGGGGCGCGCGGCCATTCTTGCGACCATCTCGGGGCGCAGGACATTCGGCCCCGACAGCCCGAGAAAGAGGTCCGCGCCGCCGATAACCTCGCCCAGATCGCGCAGATCGCTCGCCTGTGCAAACGCCGCCTTTTCGGGGTTCATCTCGACCTCGCGGCCCTCGTGCACCAGCCCGTGAATGTCGCACAGCCAGATGTTCTTGCGCTTCACGCCGAGCTTGAGCAACATGTTGAGGCAGGCAATCCCCGCCGCGCCACCCCCGGTGGAGACCACCTTGATCTCCTCGAACCGCTTGCCCGCCACATGGAGTGCATTGACCGCCGCCGCGCCCACCACGATCGCGGTGCCGTGCTGATCGTCGTGGAACACGGGGATGTTCATGCGCTCGCGGCAAATCCGTTCGACGATGAAGCACTCGGGCGCCTTGATGTCCTCGAGGTTGATCGCGCCGAATGTCGGCTCGAGCGCGCAGACGATTTCGGCCAGCCGCACGGGATCGGACTCGTTCAGCTCGATGTCGAAACAGTCGATATTGGCGAATTTCTTGAACAGCACCGCCTTGCCTTCCATCACCGGCTTGGAGGCGAGCGCGCCGATATTGCCAAGGCCGAGAACGGCGGTGCCGTTGGTGACCACGGCCACCAGATTGCCGCGCGCGGTATAGCGGCGCGCGGTCTGCGGATCGGCCTCGATCTCGAGGCAGGCCTCGGCCACGCCGGGGCTGTAGGCGCGCGCAAGGTCGCGCCCGTTGGCCATCGGCTTGGTGGGGCGGATTTCCAGTTTGCCGGGGCGCGGAAACTCGTGGTAGTCAAGCGCCGCCTGGCGCGGCGTGTCGCCCTCCCGATCTGTCATGGCCATCCTCCCTGCCGATGCCTGGTTTGGCGTCAAACCGTATCGCGGGGCCGTCATGACGGCCCGCGCCGCGATACTGGACGCAGCTAGCACCGTGGCACGCCTGTCGGCAATCCCGGCATTGCCCCGCGCAGTCATTTCCCGGCGAACGGGTGGCCGCGAGGGGTCAGTCCCGGCCGGGGCAGTTGCGCGCAAGGCGCCCGCGTCCGCAGGTCAGCCCGATTCGCAACCAGTCGCGTGAGCACCGCGCACAGGCAGATGCCTCTTTCAGACGAACTGTTCGCGCAGCAGCCGTTCCTCCAGCCCGTGACCGGGATCGAAGAGGATCCGATGCGCGATATTGGTTTCGGAGCGGATCTCCACCCAGAGCACGCTTTCGACCCAGCGGCTGTCGGCATCGGCCATCACCGGGCGCTTGTCCGGCTCGATCACGTCAAAGCGCACCGTGGCGCTCTTGGGCAGCAGCGCGCCGCGCCAGCGGCGGGGGCGAAAGGCCGCCACCGCGGTAAGCGCGAGCACATCCGAGCCGATCGGCAGGATCGGCCCGTGGGCGGAATAGTTGTAGGCGGTCGAGCCCGCGGGCGTGGCGACCAACGCGCCGTCGCAAATCAGTTCCTCCAGCCGCAGCCGCCCGTCGATGGTGATGCGCAGCTTGGCCGCCTGCGGGCCGGCGCGCAACAGCGAGACCTCGTTGATCGCCAGCGCCTCGTGGATCGTGCCGTCGCCGGCCTCGGCGCGCATGACAAGCGGGTTTATCACCTCCTCTTCGGCGCGCGCGAGGCGCTCGGGCAGGTCGGTCTCGGAATAGTCGTTCATCAGGAACCCGACCGTGCCGCGATTCATCCCGTAAACCGGCACGTCGAGCGCCTGCGTTCGGTGCATCGTGTGCAGCATGAAGCCATCGCCGCCAAGCGCCACGATCACATCGGCGCGGGCCTCGGGCACCGCGCCGTAGCGGGCGACCAGCGCGGCGCGCGCGGTCTGTGACGTGGGCACGTCGCTGGCGACAAAGGCGATTTTCTGCATNATGGGCTGTTCCCGGCAATTCCCCCCCTCTCGAAGCACAATTCGCGCGCCAAGNCCAGAGATGTCGGTCAGGCGGGCGATGCGGCGCTTTGCAATCTTTCAATGGCTCNGGCTTTGGGATAGGGAGCGCGCGAGACATCTTCTGGCGGAGGACATGCCATGCCCCATGACGGAAACCGGCCCGTGGCCGACATCGGCTTTTTCACCGAAGCACTCGCCTCGCGCGACCCCGAAATCGCCCGCGCGATCAAGCAGGAGCTTGGCCGGCAGCGCGACGAGATCGAGCTGATCGCGTCCGAAAACATCGTCTCGGCGGCGGTGATGGAGGCGCAGGGGTCGGTGATGACCAACAAATACGCCGAGGGCTATCCCGGGCGGCGCTATTATGGCGGTTGTCAGTATGTGGACATCGCCGAGACCCTCGCCATCGAGCGGGCGTGCAAGCTCTTTGATTGCGGTTTTGCCAATGTGCAGCCCAATTCCGGCTCTCAGGCCAATCAGGGCGTGTTTACCGCGCTGCTCACGCCGGGCGATACCATCATGGGCATGAGCCTCGACGCGGGCGGGCACCTGACGCACGGGGCCGCGCCCAACCAGTCGGGCAAGTGGTTCAACGCGGTGCAATACGGCGTACGCAAGCAGGACAACCTGATCGACTATGACCAGGTGCGGGCGCTGGCCACCGAACATCGCCCCAGGCTCATCATCGCCGGCGGGTCGGCCATCCCGCGCCGGATCGACTTTGCGAGGATGCGCGAGATCGCCGATTCCGTGGGCGCGTATCTGCTTGTGGACATGGCCCATTTCGCCGGTCTCGTGGCGGCGGGCGAACACCCCAGCCCCTTCCCCCATGCCCATGTCGCCACCACCACCACCCACAAGACGCTGCGCGGCCCGCGCGGCGGCATGATCCTCACCAATGACGAGGCGCTGGCGAAGAAGTTCAACTCCGCNATCTTNCCCGGCATCCAGGGCGGCCCNCTCATGCATGTCATCGCCGCCAAGGCCGTGGCCTTCGGCGAGGCGCTGCGGCCCGGGTTCAAGGANTATATCAAGGCGGTGATCGCCAATGCGCAGGCGCTGTCGGACCAGCTTATCAAGGGCGGTCTGGANACGGTCACGCATGGCACCGATACCCATGTCGTGCTGGTCGATCTGCGGCCCAAGGGCGTCAAGGGCAATGCCACCGAAAAGGCATTGGGCCGCGCGCATATCACCTGCAACAAGAACGGCGTGCCGTTCGATCCCGAGAAACCCACCGTGACCAGCGGCATCCGCCTCGGCTCGCCCGCGGGCACCACGCGTGGCTTTGGCGAGGCGGAATTCCGCCAGATCGCCGACTGGATCATCGAGGTGGTCGATGGCCTTGCCGCGAATGGCGAGGACGGCAACCGGGCTGTCGAAGAAAGGGTCAAGGCCGAGGTGGCCGCGCTCTGCGCGCGCTTNCCGGTCTATCCGAACCTCTGAGACGGTGGCCTGAANCGGGTCGGGATGAACGNGTCGGGATNCCTGGNGGGGGCGCATCCTGACCTCTCACGCCCCGCGATAGGGCTTTACATATTGCAGCGCCATGTCCCAGGGAAAGAAGATCCATGTGTCCTGGCTCACCTCGGTGATGAACGTGTCCACCTGCGCGCGGCCCATCGGCTTGGCATAGACGGTGGCGACATGGGCGCGCGGCATGGTCGCGCGCACCAGTTCGAGTGTGCGGCCGGTATCGACCAGGTCATCGACGATGAGAACCCCCGCCCCGTCGCCGACAATGCCCATGTCGGGCGATTTGATGATACGCGGCGCGGTCTGGTCCTGGTGATTGTAGGATTTGACGCTGATCGTATCCACAGTGCGGATGTCAAGCTCGCGCGCGACGATCATCGCGGGCGCCATGCCGCCGCGCGTGATCGCCACCACCGCGCGCCAGCGGCCCTCGGGCGCCTCGCCCTGAAGCCGCCAGGCCAGCGCGCGCGCGTCGCGGTGCAACTGGTCCCAACTGACGTGAAAGCCCTTTTCGTGGGGGAGGCGGTCGGTCACGGGCGCGTCTCAGGTCGCGTCGATATCGGGTGCATCCACGGCCTTCATGCCGACAACGTGATAGCCCGCATCGACATGGAGCACCTCGCCGGTCACGCCCGAACCCAGGTCCGACAGCAGATAGAGCGCCGAGCGGCCGACATCGTCGATGGTCACGTTGCGCCGCAGCGGCGAATTCAGCTCGTTCCATTTCAGGATATATCGGAAATCGCCGATGCCGCTTGCCGCCAGCGTCTTGATCGGCCCGGCGCTGATGGCGTTGACGCGGATGCCGTCGCGGCCGAGATCCTCGGCCATGTATCTGACCGACGCCTCCAGCGCCGCCTTGGCCACGCCCATGACATTGTANTGCGGCATGACCTGCTCGGCCCCNTAATAGGTGAGCGTGAGNGCCGATCCGCCCTCATCCATCATCTTCTCGGCGCGCTGCATCACGGCGGTGAAGGAATAGACCGAAATATCCATCGTGCGCAGGAANTTGTCGCGGCTGGTATCGACATAGCGGCCGCGCAATTCGTTCTTGTCGGAAAAGCCGATGGCGTGGACGACAAAATCGAGCTTGCCCCACCGCTCTGCCAGCGCCGCGAACAGCGCATCGACCGAGGCCATGTCGGCCACGTCGCAGGGCAGCACGACATCAGAGCCGAGTTCGGCCGCGAGCGGATCGACGCGCTTTTTCAGCGCCTCGCCCTGATAGCTGAAGGCCAGTTCCGCGCCCGCGCCCGCGCAGGCCCTGGCGATGCCCCAGGCGATGGACTTGTCGTTGGCAAGCCCCATTATCAAGCCGCGCTTGCCCGTCATCAATGAGTTCGACATTCCCAACACCCGCCCTTATGCGATTTTTCTGACCTTTAGGCGATCAGGCAGGGTGCATCAAGACCCGCCCGCGCGGCGCGAATTGGCTTTGGTGACGGAGCATCGTAAAACTGTCACATCGGTTACACACTGTGACGAGCGGAGGCGAGATCATGGAACGGGACGGAATTTTTGCGGGGGATGACCCGTTTGCGATCGCGCGGCGCTGGCTGGACGAGGCCGAAGCCGCCGAGATCAACGACCCCAACGCCATGGCGCTGGCCACCGTGGGAGAGGGCGGCCTGCCCAATGTGCGCATGGTTCTGCTCAAGGAAATCGCCGATGACGGCTTTGTGTTCTACACCAATTACCGCTCGACCAAGGGGCGCGAGCTGAGCGCGCATCCGATGGCGGCGGGGGTGTTGCACTGGAAATCGCTGCGCCGGCAGTTGCGGTTTCGCGGCACCGTCACGCGCGAGGAGGACGCGCGCGCCGATGCCTATTACGCCTCGCGCTCGCTCAAGAGCCGCCTCGGGGCCTGGGCTTCGCGGCAGTCCAGGCCGCTTGCATCGCGCGCCGCGCTGATGGCGGAGGTCGCCAGGGTGACGGCGCAAAAAGGCCCCAATCCGCCACGCCCACCCTTTTGGGGGGGTTACAAAATCACCCCGCTTGAGATTGAGTGCTGGGCGGACGGGGCGTTTCGCCTGCATGACCGCTTCGTCTGGCGGCGCGCGTCACCGTCCGAAGCATGGAGCATCCAGCGTCTGAACCCTTGAATGTCGCGTTGCGTGAAATGCAACATGTTGAAAGGGTATCATATTTTTGGCTTGCAAGAGGCTTTCAACATGACGCAAGTCTGGGTTTGGTCCTGGGGATGAAGACTGTCAGGTGGATGTGGTGGCCGAAGAAGACGCAGAAGAGATCCGCCGCGTAACGGGGCGTGTAAAGTGGTTNGATCCGGTCAAGGGATTCGGCTTTGTGCTGGCGGATGACGGGGGCGCCGATATTCTGCTGCACGCCAATGTGCTGCGCAATTTCGGGCAAAGCTCGATTGCCGACCGGGCCGGGGTCGAGGTTGACATGCAGACCACCTTGCGGGGCAGGCAGGCGGTCCGGGTTGTCGCGATCGCGCCGCCCGATGATATGGCTCATTCCAGTCTCGAAGACCTTGAGGCGATCGACCCGGAAGTGATCCGCGCGGCCCCGCTGGAGCCCGCCCGCATCAAATGGTTCGACAAGGGCAAGGGATTCGGCTTTGCCAACACCTTCGGCAGCCCCGAGGACGTGTTCTTGCATATCGAGGTGCTGCGCCGCTCGGGGCTTTCCGATGTGCAGGCCGGAGAGGCACTGGCCATTCGCACGATTGATGGTAAAAGGGGCCGCATGGCAACCGAGGTCTGCGGATGGGAAGCGGCAATACACTTAAGGGATTGATCGGCACAGTATTTCTTGTGGTGACGAGTGGCGCGGCGGTGGCGGAAACCTGCCAGGCGGATGTCGCGCAACTGCGCGGTCCGGGGGGCGAGGCGGTGTTTAGCGTCGAAGTCGCGGATACCCAGGAGGCGCGCGCGCAGGGGCTGATGAACCGCGAGAGCCTGCCGGCATCTGCCGGGATGCTGTTTGTATATCCCCGCCCGCGGTCCGTCGGCTTCTGGATGAAGGACACGCTGATCCCGCTCGACATGATCTTCATGGACANGACCGGAACGGTGCAAAAGATCGGCCACGAGGCGCAGCCCCTTGACGAGCGCCCGGTGATGGGTGGCAACAATATCCAGACCGTGCTCGAGATCAATGGCGGGCTGGCGCGGCGCATCGGCATCAGCGAGGGCTGGGAAATGCGTCATCCGGCGGTCGATCAGGAGGTCGCCGCCTGGCCCTGCGCCACCGACTGAACGCAGTGCGGTTTTCGCTTTTCAAGCCGGGCGAACGGGCTTATCTGGGCGCATGGTCCGGGGCGTGGCGCAGTCTGGTAGCGCACCTGTTTTGGGTACAGGGGGTCGTGAGTTCGAATCTCGCCGCCCCGACCATCCCGCCCGGCGCCCGCCGGTTTTTCACCTGACATCTGAGCTCTGGCCGCCAAACCGGCGGATGACAGGGCTTTTTCGGCGCGCATGATGCGCGGTACGCCTGTGGAGGAATCGGCCGCGCGCCGGACGTGATCGCGCGCCTGTCCGGTCAACTCATTTTTCTCTCGAGCCGATGATTTTTTCCGTTGACCGAGGGAGGCGTTTTGCGTCAATTTGTGTGAGTGGAAGAAAGGGACACAATATATGGTGTCCACATACGGTGTCCACCCGGACAGAGACGGTCGGACATGACATCGCCACAGCCGGCTTTTCGGGCCTCTCCGTCACCAGGCGGGTCGTTCCAGAAGGACGGACAGGGCGTAAAGAGTGCGGCGCGAAACGGATAACAGGCCACAAGGCCATCAGGAAAGACGGGGCAGCGACAATGAAGATCGAACGCAAATTCACCAGTGCCGGCAAGGACGCCTATGCGGCGCTTGAATTCGTGACGACCAGTTCGGAAATCCGCAACCCGGATGGCAGCACCGTGTTTCGACTTGACGACATCGAGGTGCCGACGGGCTGGAGCCAGGTCGCCAGCGACGTGATCGCGCAGAAATATTTCCGCAAGGCGGGCGTGCCCAACAAGCGCGCGCGCGTCCCCGAAGAGGGCGTGCCCGAGTTCCTCTGGCGCTCGGTCGCGGCCCATGAAAACGACGGCTTCGGCGGCGAGACGAGCGCCCGGCAGGTCTTCGACCGGCTGGCCGGGGCGTGGGCCTACTGGGGCTGGAAGGGCGGCTATTTCACCTCCGAGACCGATGCGCGCGCCTATTTCGACGAGATGCGCGTGATGCTGGCGATGCAGATGGCCGCGCCCAACTCTCCGCAATGGTTCAACACCGGGCTGCACTGGGCCTATGGCATCGACGGGCCGAGCCAGGGCCATTACTATGTGGATTTCGAGACCGGCGAGCTGACCAAATCCACCTCGGCCTACGAGCATCCGCAACCCCACGCCTGTTTCATCCAGTCGGTCAAGGACGATCTGGTGGGCGATGGCGGGATCATGGATCTGTGGGTGCGCGAGGCGCGGTTGTTCAAATACGGCTCGGGCACGGGCACCAATTTCAGCAGCTTGCGCGGCGAGGGCGAGCGGCTCTCGGGCGGGGGCAAATCCTCGGGCCTCATGGGGTTCCTGAAAATCGGCGACCGCGCGGCGGGCGCGATCAAGTCGGGCGGCACCACGCGGCGCGCGGCCAAGATGGTGATCTGCGACGCCGACCACCCCGATATCGAGGAATTCATCAACTGGAAGGTGAAGGAAGAACAGAAGGTCGCCAGTATCGTCGCCGGCTCCAGGACGCACGAGGCGAAGCTCAACGAGATATTCACCGCGATCCGGGAATGGGACGGATCCTCCGAGGATGCGGTCGATCCAACAAAGAACCCGAGCCTGAAAGCGGCCATTCGCGGGGCGAAAAAGGCCTATAT
>JGI25318J35512_1001159_pt1 | contig 10952 bp, 9 predicted proteins | sample AutmiccommunBRH9_FD_35512 | JGI IMG/M metagenome (IMG submission 35512)
AGCTCTTGCAGCGCAGTGACGATGCGGTCGAATTCGAGCTCGTCGGGAACGGCTCCCATCAATAGTCTCACGGTGCGAGGCATGATCGAAAAGCCCTGGTAGATGACATAGGCGGCAATCACCAAAGTCATGATCAGATCGGCTACGTAGAGATCGAACAGGATGATCAGCGTGCCCGCGATAATCACACCGACAGAGGCGAGTGCGTCCGAAACATTGTGCAAGAAGGCGGCCTTGATGTTCAGGCTGCTCTTGGAACCGGAATACACCATCACGGCGGTTATGACATCTACGACCAAGGCAACGCCCGCGACGATGACCACCGTCCAGCCTTCGACCGGCTGCGGTGATATGAATCGGTTCACCGCCTCAACAATGAGATAGAAGCCGACGATAATCAGTGTGGTGAGATTGATAAGGGCGGCGACAAGCTCCGCACGAGCATAGCCAAAGGTCATCAGTTTGTCGGCCGGCCTTCGTCCGATCCGCCGCGCAAACAGCGCAAGACCAAGCGCCGCCGCATCGCTGAAATTGTGCAGGGCGTCCGCAATGAGAGAGAGCGAACCTGAGATTATCCCACCGACGATCTGAACAATAGTCAGGCCGACATTGACGATGACCGCCCAGACAAGCCGGGCATCGCTCATATTCTCGCTATCGTGATCGTGTCCCGCGCTCATTGGGCCTCTCCTTCACTGCTTTTCTCGCGCCGATGCACCAGAAGATAAAGGGCGGGCAGCACCAGCAAAGTCAGGATGGTGGAGGTCAGAACACCTCCGATCACCACAGTGGCGAGCGGGCGCTGAACTTCCGATCCGGCGCCGACGTTCAAGGCCATGGGAACAAAGCCAAGCGAAGCGACGAGTGCGGTCATCAGCACTGGCCGCAGGCGCGTAAGGGCTCCGTGACGGATTGCTTCGAACAAAGCTTCGCCGCGCTGGCGAAGATCGCTAATGAAGGACAGCATCACCACGCCATTGAGAACCGCTACGCCGGACAGCGCGATGAATCCGACACCTGCCGAAATGGAGAACGGAATATCCCTCAGGGCAAGCGCAGCTACGCCTCCGGTCAGCGCGAGGGGTACGCCTGTGAAAACGATACCCGCATCGCGCCATGACCTGAACAATGTGTATAGCAGGCCGAAGATCAGCAGCAGCACCAGCGGTACTACGATGGATAATCGGGTCGTGGCAGACTGTAGCTGTTCAAACGTTCCGCCATATTCGACGTAATATCCGCTTGGCAGTTCAACTTCGCTGTCCACACGGGCTTGCAAATCATCAATGAAGCTCCCGAGATCGCGGTCGCGGACATTCGCAGTGATCACTGCGCGCCGCTTGCCGTTTTCGCGGCTGATCTGGTTCGGTCCGGCAGCCAGCGTGATATCCGCAAGTTCTCCCAACGGTACGGATGCGCCGTTCGCCAGTGGCACCGGCAGATTGCTCAGCCGGTCAAGATCGGTGCGNAGGTCTTCGGGCAGACGCACGACTACCGGGAAGCGCCGGTCGCCATCGAATATCTGGCCAGCCTGCTGTCCGCCNGTGGCGGTTGCAACGATATCCTGCACGGTGACCATGTTCACGCCGTAGCTGGCNAGCATGTCACGGCGCGGAACGATCGACAGCACCGGCAGTCCGGTAACCTGCTCAAGNTTCACATCGGCGGCACCAGGAATGCTTCCAACGATTTCCTCGAGGTCCTGCCCGCTGGCAATAAGCTGATCGAGATCGTCGCCGAACAGTTTGACCGCGACATCAGCGCGAACGCCCGCAATCAATTCATTCATCCGCATCTGGACGGGCTGTGTAAACTCATAATTGTTGCCCGGGATCAGCTCGACCGCCTCGTTGAGTTCATCCACGAGCTGTTCGCGCGGTTTTCGCGGATCGGGCCATTCTGCGCGGGGTTTGAGCATGATGAAATTGTCAGCCACCGATGGCGGCATCGGATCAGTCGCCACATCGGGCGTGCCGATCTTGGCGAAGACGCGTTCCACCTCGGGGAATTGCCGGATACGCTCTTCCAGCGCTTCTTGCATCTGGATCGATTGCGACAGGCTGGTGCCAGGTATGCGCAAGGCATGCATGGCGATATCGCCTTCGTCGAGCTCGGGAATAAACTCCGAGCCCAGACGCGTTGCGCCGAAGCCCGCGATTACGACAAGCAGAACCGCACCTGCGAGAACGGGCTTGGGCCGAGAGAGTACTTTGCCAAGCAGCGGCGCATAACCATTTGAGATCCAGCGCATCAGCCGGTTCTCTTTTTCCTCAACCTTGCCGGTCACGAACATGGCCACAGCGGCCGGAACGAGGGTCAGCGACAGGATCATCGCGGCTGTCAGCGCCAGCACGACGGTGATCGCCATGGGATGGAAGGTCTTGCCTTCAATCCCTTCGAGCGCAAAGATCGGCAGATAGACCACAGTGATAATGATGACGCCGAAAATACTCGGCCTGATGACTTCAGCACTGGCCGAGGCCACGAGACCGAAGCGTTCATCGCGATCGAGCAGCCGCCCGAGACGTTTTTGCTGTTCGCCAAGTCGTCGCAGGCAGTTTTCGACGATGATCACGGCGCCATCGACGATCAATCCAAAATCGAGCGCGCCCAGGCTCATCAAATTGGCAGAAGTCCGGGTGGCCAGCATGCCTGACAGGGTCATCAGCATTGCCACGGGGATGACGGCAGCGGTGATCAGCGCAGCGCGAAAATTGCCCAGCAACAAGAACAGCACGACGATGACGAGCAACGCGCCCTCGGCAAGATTCTTTTCGACCGTGACGATCGTGCGATCGACCAGTTCGGTGCGGTCATAGAGCGGATGCGCGATAATGCCTTGGGGAAGCGTGGCGGTAATTTGCTCAAGCCGATCCGCAGAAGCTTGCGCCACAACTCTGGGGTTCTCGCCGGTCAGCATCAGCACCGTACCGAGCACGATTTCGCGGCCGTTTTCGGTTGCTGCACCTGACCTGAGTTCGGCGCCGATGGAAATGTCCGCCACATCCGCCACGCGGATCGGAACGCCGCCGCGCGTCGCCACGATGATGCTGCCGAGATCGGCTTCGTTTGACGCCTGACCCGGCACGCGGATCAGGATCTGTTCGCCGCCGCGCTCGACATAGCCAGCGCCTCTGTTGGCGTTGTTGCGTTCGAGCGCTTCGACGACATCGGACAGCGACAGACCCAATGCGGCAAGTTGCATCGGGTCCGGGGTAACGTGATACTGCCGTTCGTAGCCGCCGACCGTATTGACCTCTGCGACACCGGGAATGGTCCTTAGCTGCGGCCGCACGACCCAATCGGACAACGTCCGCAAATCGGTCGGCGTCCACTCGCTGCCATCGGGTTTACGCGCACCGGGCTCCGGCTCGATTGCGTACATGAAAATTTCACCCAGACCGGTGGCAATCGGCCCCATCTGCGGCTCAATGCCTTCGGGAAGCTGGTTTTTGACTTGCTGGATGCGTTCGTTGACGAGTTGCCGGGCGAAATAGATGTCGGTCCCGTCTTCAAACACGACGGTAACCTGACTCAGGCCATAGCGAGAGATCGAGCGAGTATACTCCAGGTTCGGAATACCCGCGATGGCGGTCTCGACGGGAAATGTGATGCGCTGTTCGGATTCGAGCGGCGAATAGCCCTCCGCTTCGGTGTTGATCTGCACCTGGACATTGGTGATGTCCGGCACAGCATCAATCGGCAGGCGGAAAGCGCTCCACACGCCAAGCGCGGAGAGTAGCAGTACGATAGCGAGGACAAACCAGCGCTGGCGGATCGATAGTCCGACGATATTTTCAAGCATGAGCTGTCCCTCCCTTAATGATCATGGCTCGCGCCGGACTTTTCGACGTCCGCACGCACAAGGAAGGAGCCTTCGGTGACATAGGGCGTCCCGGGTTCAATGCCCGAGAGGACCTCGGTATACTCGGCACCCCGGCGCCCCAATTGGAGCATCCGCACTTCATATTCATCGCCATATCTGGCGTAGACCACCTGGAAGTCCCTGAAGGGCTGGATCGCCTCGGTGCGAACCGCCAGCGGTACAGTTTCCGCATTGACGATGACGCGCCCGCGCATGGTCATGCCGGGCCTGATCCACCCCCCGCGATTGGGGATGGCCGCGCGCACCAGAGCCGTTCCGGCCTGAGGATTGCCCTCGGCCAGATACTGGCCAAGCGTGGTTGCACCGACTGCCCGCCCGTCCTGCGACTGGACCTCGACCCGCATGCCGGGCCGGATGATCCCAAGATCGCGCGGGAAGATATTGAAGACCACCGTTGTCGCTGCCGGATTGGTAATGACATAAAGCGGGGCGTCATGCGTCATGTCGCCAGGGTTTCCGCCCCGTTCGGCCACGACCCCGCTTACCGTCGAATAGACCGGATAGGTTTGTAGGCTCTCGGAGGACTCGATCCGGGCGAGCAGCTCGCCGCTGCGCACGGTGTCACCGACTTGTTTGGTTACCGAGATCACGCGTCCAGGAAACTGGCCGCGGATTTCGGATCGTGCTGACGGGTTGAGTTCGACCGTTCCGAAGAGCTCGCGCGTATCACCAATCGTTGCTGGCCCGGCAGTGGCGATTGCGATTCCGCCCTGCTCGGCAGCTTCTGGCGTGATTGTCGTGCGGCCTTCATGGTTTTCATACGTCCAGCGGCTGCGCTTTCCGTCAACCGATGCGACAACTTCGACATCAAAGCTGTGCGGTTCTTCGACGANGCCTGCACCAGCCAGAAAATCATCCTGCGCAGTAAAGGTGAANCGATCGACTTTCCCGCCGAGGCGCGACAGCGTNATCTGAAGNTTGACCTTGGCGGGATCGAGCTCCTCGCCTTGCCAATAGGGATAGACGCGAAACTGCGGCTCTTGCCCGGTTTCNAATATGGTGATTTCAAGCCCGAGATCGCCATCGGTCAGCAGCCTGCCGCCATGCGGACCTTCAGGTGCTTCGGCGCTNTCGCNGTGTTCTGCTTCGGTGCCATCGGGCGCTGGACTGCAGCCAGCGAGCGGGAGGAGAATAAGCGCGAAGGGAACGCAGCGTGCAAAAATTTTCTTGATCATGGGAGAGTCTCCGCAGCCACGTCAAAGCGGCCGGTCAGTCGATCGATTTCGGATTGGGCGTCGCGGAACATCGTCATCGCATCGGCCCATTGTTGCTGGACTTGGATGATCGTGTCAGCGGCGTCCTGGACATCGGAAAAGCGGAAGCCTCCGCGATTGTAGCCTTCGCGGACCTGTTCAAGTGTCCGGACAGCTTGCGGATAGACTTGATGCATCAGCCCATCTGCCCGTCTCGCAGCAGCGCTGGCTTCGGCTCGCAAAGCCGCCAGTCGGCGCAATCGCGCGAGGCGGTCGGCTTCCGCTTCGGCCTCCAACCGCCGGCGTTCAGCGCGCGCACGGTCGATATTGCCTTCATTGCGATCNAACCGGCCCAGCGGGATGGAAATGCCTGCGACAAGNGCGACATCGTTGGTTTCCCGCANAAAACGGACGCCGCCGCCGATNGTGTAATCCTGAGTGGCGCGTGATTGCTCAAGCACCACTTCCGCGCTGGCTTGCGCTACGGCTGCNTCGCGAACATTCGCATCAGCCTGCGCCAGTTCGCCTTGCAAGCTGGCCAGTCTCTCTATGCCATCTGACACCTCAAGCCCGTCGCCCTCTCCGCCCCAGAAAGAGGCGAGCAGATTGCGGGCGGCGGCTGATCGGGCCTCAGCCTGTTCAAGCGCGAGTTCAGCCGAAGTGACACGCGCTGCAGCCTGTGTTTCGACAAACAGAGGGTCTCGGTAACCGCGAACGCGGCGCAGGGCTTCCGTTTGCATTTCGCGTTCCGTCTCGAGCCGACGCTCGGCTATCCAGACCATTTGGTCAGCAATTTGAATGTCGATGAAGGCGCGCTGCACTTGCTGCGCCAGCTCCAGCCGCGCCAGGCGAGCTTCTGCCTGAGCAAGGTCGAGGCCGCGCGACGCGTATCCCAGCCTGGCTTCTCGCTTGCCGCCGCGCTCGATGCGCTGCTCGTAGGTCACTGTGACTTCAGGTTGTTCCAGCACGCTGAACCCGCCGCTGCCGACGAAATTTTCGGCCTCGACCGACACAGTGGGGTTGGGGCGCACGTCGGCCTGGCGGATTTCGGCGCGCGCGGCATCGACTGTCGCCTGTCCTGCGACCATTTCAGGAGCGGAGGCCACGGCCCTGTCGACCGCTTCGTCAAGTGTCAGCTGCTGCGCCGCAAGTGTTGCGGGCCACAGCCCCGCGACCCCGGCAAGCAGGGAAGCGCAAATTATCGATTTCATGGGGAATCATCCCTTGGCAAATTGCTTCAGAGCGCGCGATCAGGCCGCGCGCGGTGCGAACAATCAGGCCTTGGGAGGGGTTAGTGGCGGTGCACGCGTTGTTGAGCCAAGCGGGAACGTCTTCGACGGCACCAGACGGGCGCTAGCAAAGTCGTGCGTCGATGTCAGTTTGCCGAGATTGGACGCTGCGGCACTTGGACAATGGTGATGGCAGCCGTGCTGGTCGCCCTTGGTAGAATCCTCCGAACCGCCATCATCATCGTCACTTTGGGCGTGATGCTCGCTGGCATGCGTGGGATCATTTTCATGCGCCTCCGATGGCCCGGCATGGATGCCGGAAACCAATATCGCCATCGCGGCGAAGAGAGTGAAAACAAAACGCATGGCGGGCGAGTAGCGAAGAAGGCTTGAAGTTAAAAGCATTATTGTTTCTCGGCCAATGTCGTTTCGCGATGCCCGACAAAGGAATAGGCAGATCCTGCGAGGTGTTTTTCAAACCATACTTGGCTGGCCGCGTTTCGGGCAGCGACCCACGGTTTGAAGTCCTCGTAGTCGCGGGAAACGCCGAAGGGCTTTGTCACCAAGATGCCGATTTGCAGCACCCATAGTGGCCAATTTTCGGGATGCTTCAGTCCCAGTAGACCGATCCGCCCGTCCGGCCGCAGCGAAGCAACGGCCCGCTCGATGATGGCCGGGTAAGCGGGCACCATTTCTAGCCCAAACGTGCTGATAATGGCATCGACTTTTGGCGGAAATCGAAACTCGTTCACATCCATCTGGACGATTTCGACGTTCGTCAGGCCCAGCCTCTCCGCGCGCTCTTTTGCCTTGGTTAGCATCNCTTCCGAAAGATCGACGAGAGTGAGCTTACCTTGGGCTCCAAGTTTNTCTGCNAGATAGGGAAGGTTCGCACCTGTTCCCGCGCACAGGTCGATGACATGGTCGCCGGGCCTGATCTGCAAATTCGCNACAAGCTGCGAGCGCCATCGGTTGGTTCCCACCGCATTGAAGGCCTTGAGGCAGAGATCATAGACCCCCGCGATCCGGTTATAGAGTTTCCTCGTCTCCGCACTGCTCAGGACACTCATTGGAAGTTCTCGCCAGCATCGAGCGACGTGTTTTCAATTTTTGCTGATAGATCGGCGGGGATTTCCATCGGTGCAAAGGCGCTGACATTGGAGCGACCAGTGTTGCCGACCGGCAAACGTCCCGAGGCATTGCCCAGTGGCGCGAGCAGCAGCCGGAGAATTTGTCCGCGCAGTTCCTTCCAGTCGTGAAGCTCGATAGCGAAGCCCAGCATCGACAAGTGGCAGCGAAAGTGCGCCGCAAGGTAGGGCTGGCCAATAATGTGCTCGCGTTCCAGCGCGGCCCAGGCCGCTGAGACCTCGCCTATTCGTCGGGCCTCACGGAACGCCTCGCGTTCCTGTCGTAACAGCTCTTCAACTCGGGTATTTGCCCGCATCATCTGTAACTCCTGTGCTTGACAGACCATCGGCTTGACCAGCGTTCGGGTAATCATTTGCGAGGCTGGTCGGGCTCAATTCCTATCCTGATGACAGGCCCTGCACCTTGTAGTAACTACAAGGTCAAGCAAGATTTCTGTATCGGAGAGCAGATGAGAATTGGCGAAGCAGGACGTGCGACGGGGACCAAGTCCGAAACCATCCGCTATTACGAGCGGGAGGGGCTGCTGCCTCCGCCGCCGAGGACATCGTCCAATTATCGCGATTATGGGCCGGACGAAATTTCGCGCCTCCGCTTCATAAAGCGTTCGCGCAAACTTGGCTTTTCGATGGCTCAGGTAAAGGAGCTCATGGCGATGGCGGATGATCCCGACCAGCCTTGTGAAACGGTCGACAAGATCGCCAGCGCCCAATTGCGCGAAGTTGAAGCAAAGCTGACCGATCTCAGAGCACTTCGAAAAGAGCTCACCAAAGTGGTCGAGAGTTGCAAACACGGCACTGTCGCCGAGTGCAGAGTGATCGAGGTGCTCGCCGGGAGCGGTGCTGGCCGCTAACTGATCGATAGCACTATTTCGACCACAAGATGATTGTAACGACGCGTTGCTTAGGCGCTTGATCGAGCCGACGTGTTGCTCAAGCTGCCCTATCGAGGATCGCTATGTCTGTTCCATCGAGCAAATTCGCAATCTTGCCCGACACCCGGTCGACTGCGAGCCGCAGCGCTTCATCCAGGTGGACGTAGTTCTGGGTCGATCCGCGGGCACCGTGTCCAAGCAGTGCTTTGATGGTCAGTTCCGAGAAGCCCATGTCGCCTGCCACGCTACCGAAGGTGTGGCGCAGCACATGCGGGGTCACACCTTCGATTCCGGCAATCGTACAGAGTGCGCGGAGTACTTCGGGAACGCCCGAGAACGGCCGGTCGACGAAGTCAGAGGCAAAGAAGAGCGGCAGCGCCCGTTTCTCTGGAGCGGACTCGAGAACAGCGATTGCGGCCTTGCCAATCGGGCGGATCTGCCCGTCGGTCTTCGTGTCGGGGAAATGCACATAGCCTTTTTCGGCGTGGAGCCAGCTTCGCTGCAGGCCGATGACTTCGGAGATCCTGTAGCCCGTAAGCAGGAGCACCCGGATTGCCGCAAGCCCGGTGGGGTTTTCGCCATTGCGTTCCGCAATAGCGAACGCCTTGCCCATTTCGCGGATTTCTGCGGCGGTCAATCGTCGGGTTCTCGGCTTGCCGGCGATCTTGCGGACACCTGCCGCTGGATTGTTCTCGGCGATATCGTATCGCATCGCATGGGCTAGCAGCGCGTGAAGAGTAGAAACGGCTCGGCCCGCGACGCCTGGGCCACCAGTTGTTCGCCCACCACGACCGCTATTTCCCTTTGGCTTGGCGGTTCGTCCGCCAACGATATCCATCTGCATCTTTTCGATGTCCGACATTCGGAGCGAGCGGACTTGCCGATTGCCGATGAGCGGCTTGATGTGGGTTTCGATGCGGCTGCGATCCATGGCGAGTGTTGAAGCCTTGATTGGCCGATGCTTGCGGCCGAGCAGCTTGCCGGACTCGGCATTTTCCAGATACCAGTCACACACCTCGCGGATGGTGATCGCGGCGCGGGACTGGGCGCGTTCTTCAGCCGGATCGTCGCCCCCGGCCACTGCGCCAAGTTTCATGATCGCCTGCTTGCGCGCCTGTTCGACGGTCAGGATGCCATAGCGTCCGAGGACGATGCGCCTGCTGCGCCCTTCGTCATTGCGATACTGGAGAACGAAGACCTTAAGGCCGGACGGCATTGCCCGAACACCGAAGCCGCGAAGTTCGTCATCCCAGAGAAATGCCTGTCCCTTGGCGGGGATTGCCATGCTGTCGACGCTTCGCTTTGTGAGCTTGCCCATACCGTTCGTCCTTTCGGACAATTTGCTTACACAAGCAGTTCCGGTTGGCAATGTAAGCACATTGTAAGCGAGCGAAGAGAAAAGCTGGCGTAGAGACGGATGGGTCTGGCGTAGAATATGCCCAGAAAGATATTTATATTACAGTATGATATCGGCCTTTGGCGTTATCTGGCGTAGAGACGGCTAAGCTGCTCAGACATTTTGCCAAGGTTGGGGTCGAGGGTTCGAATCCCTTCGCCCGCTCCAGTTTTTCCAAGACTTTCGTGACTTAAAGACCTTCGGGCCGAGCCACCGGGCTACGGCTAGGTTACCGCGTTGTGGGTGAAAGAAGCGACCCGCAGAGGCCTTCTCTGGCGAGCCGCTTCCTTCGATCCTTAGCCTTGGATACCTCTCCCCGCCGGAGCGGGACTACCGCCGCCACCGGGACCGCAACCGCGCCGAGCGCATGTTCGGCAAGCTCAAGCAGCAGCGTCGTATCGCCACCCGCCTATGGCTGAAGTCTTTTGTCAAAACGGCCTGGAATATGTTGGATCTGAAGGTGAATATTTCGAACTATTATTTTCGTCGGATAAAGTGATCGGCTTCTGCAGTTCAACGTCAGTCACGCTTGCCGACCATCCGCCGCCAAGAGCCTTGAACAGCCTGACTTCTGACTGTTTCAAGGCAAAGTCGCTATCGAGCAGCCTCAGGCGGGCAGCGATCACGTCTTCCTCGGCCAAGACTACGGGAGAATAATCAGAAAGGCCCGCTGTAAAATTTGCCATGGCTGCGGCTTTCGTCATGCTTGCCTGATGAAGATCATCTTGCAAGGACTGATTGCGCGCACGTTCGGTCGCTACTCTGGCAAGGGACTGTTCGACGTCCGCAAGCGCGTTCAAAACGCTTTGTTGATAAGCCAGTCGAGCTTGCGTTGCTTGTTCGCTGGCCACGCCTGTTTCGGCTCTACCGCGTCCAAAATCGAGCACCGGAATATTAAGCTGGCTATTCGCCAGTGCCTGCACGCTGCCAGATGATACCAGATTACCCAACCCTGTTGAAATCAGTTCCGCAACTCCAGTCAACGACAAATGCGGGAAATTGTTGGCCTTGGCAATGCCGATCCGCGCGGTTGCCGATGCCAAGTTTCGTTCGGCAGCGCGTATATCCGGTCGTCTAAGCAGCAATTCGGACGGAAGCCCGGCTGGGATGTTCAAGGCGGCGCTAGATGTTTAGTCCCGGCATTTGATGGTGTAATATTCAGCCATCAATGGAAGGACGCGCTATGGGACAGATTCTGCACGGGAGCGCCCGCACGACAGCGGCAGTC
>JGI25318J35512_1001166_pt1 | contig 10923 bp, 9 predicted proteins | sample AutmiccommunBRH9_FD_35512 | JGI IMG/M metagenome (IMG submission 35512)
ACTTCATGCCAGCAAGAAGCTTGGTGTGGTTCTCGACCTGCAACTGCCAGTAGGCGCGCTGCTCTTCCGGGTTCATCCACAGCGGAGACAGCGACTCTGCCTCCAGATAGCCCTGCCATTCTTCAGAGTTGAAGATGTCCTCAAAGAGCTTCTGGTAATAGGCTGCTGCCTCATCCGACATGCCCGGCGCACCAACAACGGCCCGCTGATTGTAATAGCTGAAATCGTGGCCCTTTTCCTTGAGCGTCGGAATGCCCGGATACGCGCTCATCTGCTCGTCAGAGAAGACCAGAAGCGGCCGCACGTCGCCCGACTGGAAGAAGCCACGTGCTTCTGCCGGGTTGTTCACTGTCGCCATGATCTGCTTGCCGGCCAGAGCCGCCGCAACCGCGCCGCCGCCGTCAAATGGGATGTATTTCGACTTCAGGTCGAAGGCGTTGTTCAGGTAGGCAAACACGATGCTGTCTTCCTGACCGGTGCCGGTGCCGCCGGTGGTATACTCACCNTCCGCNGCTTTGACCGTCTCGACCCACTGCTCAAAAGTCTCGATTCCGCTGTCNTTCTGAACCCAGAGCGCNAAGGGGTCGACACCCATCATTGCAATCGGGGTAAAGTTCTGGATGTCGATGCCCAGATCGGGCTGACGGATCGGTGTCGAGAAGAACGAGTTGAGCGTCACCAGAATGGTGTGATCCGGATCGCTTGCCGTATTCAGCCAGATCAGCGCTTCTGCACCAGAGCCACCACCCTTNTTGTTGGGGATGAGCGGACGGCTGGTCATGTCCTTTTTCTCAGCCACCGACTGAATAAAGCGTGCGATCTGGTCGGCGCCGCCACCCGGACCCGCCATGATGACAAAGTCGATCGGCTTGCGCGGCTGCCACTCTGCCATTGCCGCCGGAGCAGTCAGCCCCAGCGCGGCGATGCCGAATGCTAAAGTTTTCAGAATATTCATGTCTTCCTCCCATTAATGGCCGCTATCCGGCCAGATGCAGTAAGGTTCTGATGCGCCCTCGGCCCTCCTCGGCCTTGTCTTGGTGCTCACCCAAACCAGTCTTGAGTTTGCTGTCGTCCTCCCGTCCCTGTCCACAAATTTCCGATACTTTTGCTCAACGCCTCAATGCACCATGACCACCGGAATCTTGGCTTCGTCCACAATGGTCGCGGAATTGCCGCCAAGCAGCGACTCCCGCTCGTAACTTTCGTGATAGGCCCCCATGATCAGCATGTTTGCCCCCACTTCGGCGCATTTTTCCAAGAGCGTGCGCCCCACATTGCCGCTGCGCTCGAACGCATGAATTTGCGACGTGATGCCCCGCTGCGCCAGATAATGCCGAAATTCTTCGGGTGTCGCGGTGTGCTCGATTCGCCCTGCCGTCAGGATCGTCACCTGATCCGCACCCTCGATCAGCGGCATCGCCAGCGCCACCGCACGCGATGCCTCGAGCGAGCCATTCCAGCCGATCGCCACATGGCTGCCGATATCGGCCGCAACCTGATCGGTGTCCGGACAGACCAGAACCGGACGTCCCGACGAAAAGAGCGCCGATTTCAACGTGTTGTATCCTAGGTTTTCGTCCTGATTGGGCTTGGCCACGCAGATCAGATCGGCAAGTCGCCCATAGTGACGCACCACCTCCACCTGCTTGCCCTCATATTCCCGGAATGCCGCCGTGGGCTTGCCAACCGCGCGCGGTTCAACACTGATCCCGTGACGCGCGGCATCGGCAACAAACTTGTCGCGCAGATAGTTCTGTTCGTAATCGGCGCGCTTGAGACTCGCCTCTTCCAACTGCTTGCGCAAGAACGACGGGATCACCACGCCATAAGGCATCATATCCTCGGCCTTGGGGTGGCAATGCACCACCCGCACATGCGCATTAAAGCGTTTTGCGAGGGCTGCAGCATGCGCAAACAGGATCGGTCCCCGACCGTCTCCGCGAACCGGCATCATGATGGTGTGAAGTGTGCTCTGGCGCATGATCAATAGAACTCGTTGGGAACGCCTGCGGCGTTGATGGAAAGGAACCGCGCCTGAGGCCCGTGGCCCGAAAGCGGCGCGATCACGAGAGCGCAGCGGATCAGCATGCCGGACCTGCGCCCGATGGGCCGCCCGCGTTCTGGCTCTGCCCTGCTGTATTGGCGTGGTCGTTTNCCAAGCCTGTCATGTTGCGCTCCCTTTGCTATGGTTTCGAGATCAGCTTCCCAGTGTCGCCCCCGGCGCAAGATCAACAGAGGCGGCCCATTCGCTCGCAGGCACTTTTGCCCCACCCTTGGGACGCACCCGCTTGATCAGGATCCGTCCGCCCACACATTGCACNGCCACGCCGGCATCGGACACCTCGCGCACGCGGCCCGAAATACCGTCCCCCGGCACAAGCNCGCAGTCATAGACATCGACCTCGGCCCCGTTCAGCGTGGTCCAAGCCCCCGGCGCCGGATTGGTGCCGCGAATGAGGTCATAGACCTGCTTCACCGGGCGATGCCATTCGATGCGCGAATGGGTGCGCGTGCAGCGCCGCTCATAGGTGGCCTCGTCCTCGTCGGGAACGATGCGCGGTGGATTGCCCTTGCGATAGAGATCACAGACCGTCAGCACGCTCTCCACGGCGCTCGGATAGATCTTCTTGAAATAGAGGTCGATCACCGTGTCATCCGGGCCGATCTCACAGTCCCACTGCAACAGGCTGTCGCCCTCGTCCAAGCCATCCGACGGGTAGAACCACGAATAGCCAGACTTGGTGGACCCCATGATGATCGGCCAGTTGACCGCCGAGGGTCCGCGATGCAGCGGCAACAAGGACGGGTGAAAGCAGATTGAACCATGGGTCGGTGTATCGCGCGCGGCCTCGGGCACGAACACATTGACAAAGGCCATCACCATCAGATCGGCCTGATGCCCCGCCAGAACCTCGAGCGAGGCGGGATCATCGAAATTGGCAGGCTGGTGGACCGGCAGGCCCTTTTCCAGCGCGAGTTCCTTGACCGGATCGACGGGCTTTCCGTCACGATCAGGCTCGCAATAAACCGCAACAACTTCGTCTGTCCCGGTGTCGAGCAGCTTGGCCAGCACATCTTTGCCAAAGGCCTGTTGCCCCATTACTATAAGTCGCATTCGATCCTCCCGTTGTGCGGGTGGCCGGTCTGCGCCGGCCTTGCCGTCACCCATTCATTATTCGGCAGCTTGTTTCGCACTTCCGACGGCACCAGAGTCCATGATCCGGGCCAAGTCTTCGCCATCATATCCCAGCACATCGCGCAGGATCTCTTGGGTGTGTTCCCCCAAAAGCGGCGAGCGCGTCACCTCAACCGAACTGTCCGATAGCTTGATCGGACAACCCACTGTCGTGTAGCGGCCCCGCGTCGGGTGATCGACGTCGACGATGGTCCCGGTCTTGCGCAGGCCTTCGTCTTCCATGATCTCCTTGGTGGACAGGATCGGACCGACCGGAATGTCATGCGGATTACAGATGTCCATCACCTCGAACTTGGTCTTGGTCATGGTCCATTCTTCGATCCGCGCAAAAATCGCGTCGAGCTTGTCCAACCGGTCGGCCGGGGTGCCATAGCCAGGCGCGGTCTTCCAATCCGGCTCGCCAATGACGTCGCACACCTTCTCCCAGACAGCCGCCTGCGTGATGAAATACGTGTAGGCGTTGGGATCGGTCTCCCAGCCCTTGCATTTCAGGATACGGCCGGGCTGACCGCCACCGGAGTCATTGCCCGCGCGCGGCGTCGCATCGCCAAACGGAATGCCTGCGCCATACTGTGAATATTCGGTCAGCGGCCCCACCTGCAAACGCTGCTGATCGCGCAGCTTGACGCGGCAGAGGTTGATCACCCCGTCCTGCATCGGTGCCAATACCTTTTGCCCCCGGCCCGAACGCTCGCGCTGATAGAGCGCGGTCACAATACCCAAAGCCAGATGCAGACCCGTGCCGCTGTCGCCAATCTGCGCGCCCGTCACAAGCGGCGGACCATCAAGGAACCCGGTGGTCGAGGCCGCACCGCCCGCGCATTGCGCGACGTTCTCATAGACCTTGCAATCCTCGTATTTGCCGGGGCCAAACCCCTTGACCGAGGCCATGATGATGCGCGGATTGATTTCCTGAATCCGCTCCCAGCTAAAGCCCATCCGGTCCAGAGCACCGGGCGCGAAATTCTCGACCAGCACGTCGCAGGTCTCAACAAGGCGCGTCAGCACCTCCTTGCCGGCGTCGGTCTTGGGGTTGAGCTCGATCGAGCGCTTGTTGTGGTTGAGCATGGTGAAATAGAGGCTGTCCGCGCCGGGCACGTCCACCAGTTGCTTGCGCGTTGCGTCACCGACACCGGGACGCTCCACCTTGATCACATCTGCACCGAACCACGCCAAGAGTTGCGTGCAGGTCGGTCCCGATTGCACATGGGTGAAGTCGAGGATCTTGACGCCTTCAAGAGCTTTCATAGGGTTCTCCATCTTCTGAGCTGCGTGGGCTGGTCGCCCACGCCCCAGTTTCGTTCTGTGTTCAGTCTTTGCGCGCTTGCGGATAGAGGCGTTGCGCCACCACCGATTGCGGGTTCAGGTTGCCGATATTGCCGCTTTCCTTGCCCGCTGCCGGGTCAATGATCGCGTTGATCAACGTGGGTTTGCCACTGTCGAGCGCCTCATAAACCGCCTTGCGCAGCTCATCCGGCGAGCGGGCGATGACACCCACCCCGCCAAATGCCTCGATCATCATGTCATAGCGCGAGCCTTTGACAAAAACCGTGGTTGCCGGATCGTCACCGCCGCCCCAGTTCTCACCATCGCCGCGATAAATGCCGTCATTGTTGAACACGACCGTGCAAATCGGCAGGTTGTAGCGGCAGACCGTCTCGATCTCCATCCCGCAGAAGCCAAAGGCGCTGTCGCCCTCAACCGCCAGCACCCGCTTGCCGGTCTCGATGGCCGCCGCGATGGCCGAACCCATGCCGATCCCCATCACACCCCAGGTGCCCACGTCGATCCGGTGACGCGGCTTGTGGATGTTGACGATCGAGCGGCACATATCGAGCGTGTTGGCGCCCTCGTTCACGAGGATCGTGTCGGGATTGTCGTTGATCGCATCTTTGATCACCCCGAGCGCGCCGTGATAATCCATCGGATCGTTGTTGTTGCGCAGCCGCGCATCCATCTTTTCCATATTGGCCGTGGCCTTGGAATTCACCGCATCCAGCCACTCTTTCGGCGGGGCGATCCCGGCCCCGTCCATGGCCTTGAGGAGAGCCTCACAGCAAGACCCAACGTCACCCACAATGGGGGCCGCGATCTCGACGTTGGAATCCATCTCCTCGGCCTCGATATCCATCTGGACAAAGCGTTTTGCCCCCGGCTCGCCCCACTGCTTGCCCTTGCCGTGGCTGAGCAACCAGTTGATCCGTGCGCCCATCATGATGACCACATCAGAATCTTTGAGGACCATCGACCGCGCGGCCGCGGCACATTGCGGATGGGTGTCGGGCAACAAACCCTTGGCCATCGACATCGGCAGGAACGGATAGCCGGATTTCTCCACCAATTCGCGGATCAGGTCATCACATTGGTCATAGGCAGCCCCCTTGCCCAGCACGATCAGCGGACGCTTTGCGCCCTTCATGACCTCAATGGCGCGATCAATCGCCGACTGCGCCGGGATCTGACGCTGCGCAGGCTCGATCACCTTGACCAGCGAGCGTGCCCCCTCTGCCGCATCCATCACCTGCCCCAGCATCGCGCCGGGAATATCAAGATAGACGCCACCGGGCCGCCCCGAAATCGCCGAGCGGATGGCCCGCGCCACCGCAATGCCGATATCCTGCGCATAGGTCAGACGGTAGGCCGCCTTGCAAAACGGCCGCGCCATGGCCAATTGGTCCATTTCCTCGTAATCGCCCTGGGCAAGGTCCACGATCTCCCGCTCGGACGAGCCGGAAATCAGGATCATCGGCCAGCAATTCGTGGTCGCATTCGCAAGCGCGGTGAGACCATTCATGAAACCGGGGGCCGAAACCGTCATGCACACACCGGGCATCTTGGTCAGAAACCCCGCAACCGAGGCCGCATAACCCGCATGCTGCTCGTGCCGGAACGAAATCACCCGCATGCCTTGGCCCTGCGCATAGCGCCCCAGATCCGTGATCGGAATGCCGGGCACGTTGTAAATCGTCTCGATCCCGTTGAGTTTGAGCGCATCAATCAGAAGGTGAAAACCGTCTGTGAGGCTATTGATATCCACCTCTGACCCCGTGTTGGCCGATGCGTGTGCGCTGGCGAGTGCCATGTAGTTCCTCCCGTTTCAATTCTGCCTCGCCCCGCGATCTCAGCGGTGACAGGCGTGATAGCTAGGCCGTGTTCAAAGCTGCGTTGCGGGTCAGTTCCAGCCTGCCCCATGTTTTGCGAATATGCTGATGCAGTTGCATCGTGTGCTCGCGCACCCGCTCGGCGGCCTCATCGGCATCGCGGCGCTCCAACGCCTCGATGATTTCCGCATGGTCGACGACCGACCGCTTGACGCGATCCCCCTCCCACATCGACCGCAGGCGCACCGCCTGAATATGCAGAAACAATCCCTCCGCCATGCTCTTGAGCAATGCACAATGGGATATCTCCAGAATATGCAGGTGGAACTTCAGGTTATCGTCCGAGTATTCCGCAATCCGCGTCGCTGACAGCTCGTCATTGTATTTCGAGGCGATCTTGCGCAGCATCGCGATTTCTATGTCGGTTGCCGCAGTCGCCGCCAGGCGCGCTGCCATGCTCTCCAAAGCCGCCCAGGCGATGATCATCTCCAGGATCTCTTCCAGGCTCTTGCGCTGGACATAGACCCCCTTGCGCGGAACCACCGTCACCAACCCATCCGCCTCGAGCCGGGCAATCGCATCCCTGAGCGGCGTGCGCGAGATGTTCAACTGCTCGGCCAGCGAGCGTTCATCGAGCCGCAGATCGGCATTCTGATCATAGATGTCCATTTCCAAGATCGCTTCTCGCAGACGGTCGTAGACATGGTCCTTGAGCGTGAATTTTGACGCGATCGGGCGTAGCTTCATCTTATCCCTCCAATGCGCCCGTGCCCTTCGGCGGCCATGCTCACTTCTGTGGTATACCATAGACCAGCATATCAGGTCGGGCAAATCGTTTTTTGAAAATTCGTCGCCGCAGGTGCATCATACGCCTACCAAACCCCTGCCGATAGCGTTGTTTCTCCTGCACAATTCGCACAGCCGGCGGGCGTTAGGCGCAGATCGGAGGGATAGAACCATAAGTAATAATAAGTCATTGTTATAATTTANTTTATTCAAGAAATACACAAGCTACCAGAGAAAATGATCTCCCGCGAATCACATCCATCTTGTTGCGGTGCAGCATTCTCACGCCCCTCCGGAACCTGAGTCGCGCCACTTAATACGCAGCCCTGACTCCGCTCGCGAAAATGCCGGGTTGCTGGGTAAAATCAACTGTGGTATTTGGAATACCACAAGAATGAACACCACATTTAGTGGACCAAAACAGAGGGGCCGACCATGCTTATCCGTGCCGCCGACAGCGCGCTCGTGATCATCGACATGCAAGAGCGGCTCGTTCCTGCGATGCAGGCCCCCGCCCGGACGATTCGCAACGCCCGCACCCTGATGGCCTGCGCTCAGGAACTGGGTGTGCCGGTGATGATGACAGAACAGTATCCCACTGGCTTGGGCAAAACCGTGCCGGACCTGAAACCGGGACCGGGCACCACCGTGCTCAGCAAAATGCATTTCTCTTGCATGGAAGACGCCGATTTCGCGGCGCATTTCCGGGGCTTGGGGCGCAAACAGGCCGTGCTCGCCGGGATGGAGGCACATGTCTGCGTGCTGCAAACCGCCGCCAGCCTGATCGAAGAGGGGTACGAGGTCTTTGTCGTCTCCGACGCCACCGCGTCCCGCACCCTCGAGAGCGAAAAGGCCTGCATCGCCCGGCTCAGCGCTGCGGGCGCGGGGATCGCCACCACGGAAATGGTGGTGTTCGAATGGCTTGGCCGGGCCGGAACCCCGGCTTTCAAGAAACTGTTGCCACTGATCAAATGACGACCCCGGTCGTTTTACCCAAGGGAGGAAGAGCGTGAACATCCACGAATATCAGGCAAAGGCCCTGTTGCGCAGTTACGGCGCACCGGTCAGCGAAGGCCGCGTCGTTTTGCGCGGTGAAGAGGCCAAGACCGCCGCAGGCGCGCTCGATGGCCCCGTATGGGTGGTCAAGGCCCAGATCCACGCCGGTGGGCGCGGCAAGGGCAAATTCAAAGAGGCGGGCGCCGGGGAAAAAGGCGGCGTTCGCATCGCGAAATCGGTCAACGAAGCCGCCGAAGAGGCCAAGCGCATGCTCGGCCGCACGCTCGTCACGCATCAAACGGGTCCGGCGGGCAAGCAGGTTAATCGTATCTATATCGAAGACGGCTCCAGCATCGCACGCGAGCTTTACCTCGCCCTGCTGATCGACCGCCAGACCAGCCGAATCAGCTTTGTCTGCTCGACCGAAGGCGGCATGGACATCGAGGAGGTGGCCGCCGAAACGCCCGAGAAGATCCTCAGTTTCGCCGTCGATCCCGCCACCGGCTATATGCCGTTCCACGGTCGGCGCATCGCCTTTGCCTTGGGATTGACCGGCGGTCAGNTCAAACAATGCGTGTCGCTGATGGGCATCCTCTACCGCGCCTTTGTCGAAAAAGACATGGAGATGCTCGAGATCAANCCGCTCATTGTCACCACCAGNGGCGATNTGATGGTCCTCGATGCCAAGCTCGGCTTTGACGGCAACGCAGTCTACCGCCACCCTGACATCGCAGAGCTGCGCGACACCTCGGAAGAAGACCCCAAGGAACTGGAAGCGTCGAAATACGACCTCAACTACATCGCGCTGGATGGCGAGATTGGTTGTATGGTCAATGGCGCGGGTCTGGCGATGGCCACCATGGACATCATCAAACTTTACGGCGCCGAGCCTGCCAATTTCCTCGACGTGGGCGGCGGGGCGACCAAGGAAAAGGTCACCGAGGCTTTCAAGATCATCACCTCTGACCCGCAGGTCAAAGGCATCCTCGTCAACATCTTCGGCGGCATCATGCGCTGCGATGTGATCGCCGAGGGCGTGGTGGCGGCCGTCAAGGAAGTCGGCCTCAAGGTGCCGCTCGTCGTCCGTCTCGAAGGCACCAACGTCGAAAAGGGCAAGGAGATCATCAACACCTCCGGCCTCGACGTCATCGCCGCCGACGACCTCAAGGACGGTGCGCAAAAGATCGTCAAGGCCGTCAAAGGGTGAGCGCCGGTCCGGGGCCTTTGCCCCGGCAAACGCTCCGGTGGAGCGTTTGAGGCGCGAACGGGCGGAGCCCCGGATCATCCGACCATACCATAACGCGGCCCCGCCGCAGAACTCAGGAGCCAAACAAAATGGCAGTCCTCGTCGACAAACATACCCGCGTGATCTGTCAGGGCCTTACCGGCTCGCAGGGCACATTTCACTCCGAACAGGCCATCGCTTACGGCACCCAGATGGTCGGCGGCGTCACCCCCGGCAAGGGCGGCACGACGCATCTCGACCTGCCGGTCTTCAACTCGGTGCATGAGGCCAAACATGTGACAGAGGCCAATGCCTCCGTNATCTACGTNCCNCCGCCCTTCGCCGCCGATTCGATCCTCGAGGCGATTGACGCCGAGATGGAGCTGATCGTCTGCATCACCGAAGGCATCCCGGTCCTCGACATGATGCGCGTCAAGCGGGCGCTGGAAGGCAGCAAATCGCGCCTCATCGGCCCGAACTGCCCCGGCATCATCACGCCCGACGCCTGCAAGATCGGCATCATGCCCGGCCATATCCACCGACGCGGCTCGGTCGGCGTGGTCAGCCGCTCCGGCACGCTGACCTATGAGGCGGTCAAGCAGACTTCGGATGTGGGCCTTGGCCAGTCGACCTGTGTGGGCATCGGCGGCGACCCGATCAAGGGCACCGAGCATATCGACGTGCTCGAATGGTTCCTCGCCGATGACGAGACCCAGTCGATCATCATGATCGGTGAAATCGGCGGCTCTGCGGAAGAAGAGGCGGCGCAGTTCCTGAAAGACGAGGCCAAGCGCGGGCGCAAGAAACCCGTCGCAGGCTTTATCGCCGGCCGCACCGCCCCCCCGGGCCGCCGCATGGGCCACGCCGGCGCCATCGTCGCGGGCGGCAAAGGCGACGCCGAGAGCAAGATCGAAGCCATGAAATCCGCCGGCATCACCGTCGCTGAGAGCCCCGCTGGCCTCGGCGAGGCCGTGCTCACGGCGATTGGCCAGTAAATCCGACCTCTGCCATGACATGCGGAGGCGTTGACTCAATTTAGGCTGTGGTATACCAAGAACCATAGCCAAAGAGGAGACGCCTCCCATGTTTCTCGCCGAATATCAGTCCAAGGAATTGCTCGCGCAATACGGGGTCCACGTCCCCGAAGGACGCCCAGCGCACACACCGGACGAGGCGCAACGCCTCTGCAAGGAAATCGACGCACGCAAATACGTGGTCAAGGCGCAGATCGGCGCGGGCGGGCGTGGCCTCGCCGGGGGCATCCGCTTTGCGGCCACCCCCTCTGCCGTGGCCGACGAGGCCCGCCGCCTGCTTGGCTCGACCCTCGTGACCGATCAGACCGGACCCGCGGGCGAGACCGTGACCCTCGTGCAGATCGAGGCCGCCATCGACATCGCCCAAAGCTGCTTTGTCGCCATCGCCCTTGACCCCGAGACGGGCCAACCCATGCTCTTGGCCTCCGGTGCAGGCGGCGTGGAATTCGAGCAACGCGCCCGCATGGACGAGGATACCGCCCAAAGCTGTCCTCTTCCCCCGGAGAGCCCCGAGGCCCGCACGGCGCTTGCGACCTTCCTGTCCGGCGTCGGCATCACCGAGGCGCAAGAGGCCGCGATCACCGC
>JGI25318J35512_1001169_pt1 | contig 10915 bp, 10 predicted proteins | sample AutmiccommunBRH9_FD_35512 | JGI IMG/M metagenome (IMG submission 35512)
GCCCACATATTGCCCAGCAAATCGGCGCGGATCGGGCCGGTGGCGGGCTGCACATCATCGCCATATTTATCGTTGAGCTTGCTGCGGACATAGGTGTGCAGTGCCACATAGAGCGGCTTGACCTCCTGCCAGATGCGTTCGGTTTCGGCGGCAAACTGGTCAGGATCCATATCATAGTTGGAGCGCCACATCGCGCCCAGATCGGCAAAGCCCAGATCCTTTGCTCCTTCGTTCGCGATCGCGATCATGCGGGCATAATCGTCCTTCATCGGTGCGCCGACATTATCGTGCCAACTGGCCCACATCTCGGCATATTCGGCGGGCGTATGATCAAGGCTGCCCATTTCGGCCTCGATGTCGGAACCGCTGATTTCCTTGCCGTTCAGCGTGCCCTTGCCCTTGCCGTAAGCCGAACCCAGTGCGGTCGCGATTTCGTTCAGCTCGGTCGCCGCCCCATCGCGCACTGGTGCAGGCATGACGATGCCGTTGCGCAGGATATCGAGTTTGCGTGCAACCACCGGGTCGAGCCCGGCCACAGTCGCGTATTTCGCCGCCTCATTGGCATAGGCAACGCTCTTCTCGGTCGCGATTGCACCATACTTGGCGGCGAGTGCATCGGAATCGTGCGTGATGTAGGTCGCGTTTATCCATGAGACTTGCGCATTGTCGATGCCGAAACCGAACAAGTCCTTCTCGACCATGTCGATCCAGGCGGCTGCGCCTTCTGGCGTCATGGGATAGGTTTCAGCAGTGGCAGGCGCGGCAGTTGTGCTTGCAACTTCCTCAGCTTGGACACTGGTGCAGGCGGCAAGCGATATTGCCAGCGCAGACAGCGCGACATTCGTAAATCTCATTGGAGCGGTCCCTTTTTCACGAAACAGGTTTCATGTTAAACCAATCTGGCTGCGCAAAGCCGCTGAATCAAGCGTCTGCCCTGAAAAATCGATGAATGGCGATCCAGCGTGGATCAACCGGCAAGAAAACGGGCAATTGCCTCACCCATCTCCGGCTTTGTCGCGCTGATCAGGTGATTGCCGGGCGTTTCGACGAAAGTGGCATTGGGCAGCATTGCCGCCAGCTCCTCCGCCGATCCATTGTCACGATCCTCATCGCCGCACACCACCAATGCAGGCATGGTGACNTTGGCCAGCTTNTCCAGCGCCATGTCCGGCATGGTGNCCAGCAACATGCGTGCTGCGGCCCGGTCAACGCCTTGCGATTTGAGGAACTGGCGCGAGTACCACGCCGGATCATCGGGTTTCATCGTGTCGAATTCGTCGATCACGCGCTTGAAATGCGCCGAACGCTTCTGCCATTCGCCCAGCCCGGCGGTGCCCATCCCGCCCACGATCAGCCTTTGCGGGTGTAACACGCCTCTCGCCACCGCATGCAGCGCGGTGCGCGCGCCGAGCGAGAAACCGCCGAGATCATAATCCTCAAATCCGAGATATTCGATCAATGCAGCGACATCGCGCACCAGCACATTTTCGGGATAGGCGGCGGGATCGGACGGGTTTTCGCTTTGCCCGTGCACGCGGAAATCAAGCATGATGACTTCGAAGCCTTCGCGCGCAATCCGCTGGTCATGGCCCCACTTGATCCAGTTCATTTCGGAACTGGAAAATAGCCCGTGCAGCAGCACTACCGGCCTGCCCTCCCCCCGGCGGTGGATCGCCAGGCGGGTATTATCGAAGCTTTCGAAAAACTCAGTCCTGAGCTCACTCACTCGGGTACGCTCCCGGTGGCGTCGATCCATTTCTGGTTGAGCGCTTCGTATTCCTTGATCGGTTTGCGCGGCAGCTTCGACATGTCGATCCACGCTTCATGGATGGTCTCCGAGGCGAAATGCCAATGCGGTTCGATGCCGTAAGGATCGTCGAGGCTCCCCACGGTGATGTCGATATTCTCGCCTTCATTGAAACAGAAGCCGAGCGGCGTGCCACAGTTGGAGCAGAACGGGCGCTTTGCGATTGGAGAACTCGCATACCAATCGGGGCCGCTCTCCCATTCGAGGTCAGCAATCTCGAGATTGATGAAGGCTGCCGCCACGCCGCCCGTCGCGCGCTGGCACATGCGGCAATGGCACAGATAGGCCTGATCGGGATCGAGCCTGGCGCGATAGCGTACCTGCCCGCATTGGCAGCCGCCGGTCTTTTCGAGCTTCTCGCTCATACGATTCCTTCCAGCTTCATCCAATCCTTGTTCGTCCGAGGTTGCTCGTCCATCGTAACCGCATCTGCGGGAAGCCCGATCCATGGCTGCTTGCTCTTCACCCAGACATGTGCAGCAGGAGCCAGCTCGGCGCCGTTGTCGAGCGTACCACAACGCAATGAAGCCATGCCTTCGCGGGCATCGTTCACGGCATAGATGCGCGCCTTGCATTGGGCGCAGCCATAAATGCGCGAATGCGCGCCGCTTGGCTGATCGTATTCGCCGGCGTCCAATTCCCCCGTGATCTCCATGTCTGATTGGAGAAACAACATATGTTCGGAAAAGGCCGAACCAGTGCGCGACTGGCAATCGGTGCAGTGACAGGCATAGGGGTTCATCCGGAACCCTTCGCGCAAACGGTAACGGACCGCACCGCACAGGCACCCTCCACTGAGTTCACCCTTCATCGCGCCTCCTGTCTTGGAGCCAGCCCCTTCTGCTCCATCCTCCACTTGACCATGTCGATCCGGTCCTGGCCGAAGAAGGGCTCACCAGCGAACACCAAAGTCGGCACGCCCCAATGCCCCGCATCCTCCAGCGCCTGCTGATTGGCGGCGATCTCGGCATCAAGCGAATCGGCCTGTGCTGCGACTTCGGCATCGAGTTCGGCCAGATCCAGCCCGGCACGCGCAGCGGCGCCAGCCAGGTGATCGCCCTCGTTCCAGCCCTCGGCCCCGCCCCAGATCAGCGCCGCCGCCTCTGCCGCAAAGCCCAGCCCCTTGCCGCGCCGTGCCGCCGCCTGCCCCAGCCGGGTGATCCGGCGGATATGAGGCTGCTCGGGCGCAATCTCGCGCGTCATCATGTTCTGGATGATCGGATCGGGACGCGGCGCACCAAAAGGAATGCCGTGGAACTGCGCCACGCGGATCATGTCGCGCATGGTATAGCCCAGCCAGTTGGGGTGGTTGCGTTCGAAGAAATCGGATTGGCGCAGCGCCAGCGGCCAAACCGGACGCAGCGCAATATCGAGGTCAAATTCCTCGGTCATCGCGCGATAACGCCCTACGGCGAGATAGCTGTAGGGCGAACGAAAGCTGAAAAAGAGATCTGCCTTGAGTGTCATGGCGGCACGCTAGCCGCGTTTTCTGCGCCTTGCCAGCCTTCGCTTGCACTTACTAAGCCAGCTTATTATATGTGCACGCATGGTTTCCGAACTTGGCTACCGGATGGCAGATAATTCGCGCATGTTGCGCCGCCTGTTTGACGACCGTGTGCGCAGCCTGGGGCTTACCGCCGTGCAGGCTAGGCTGCTTTTGTCGCTCGAACGACAGGGCGGGCAAAATCAGGCCCATTATGCAGAATTGCTTGAAGTCGAGCCAATCACCTTGACCCGGATNATCGACCGGATGGAGGATGCAGGGTGGATCGAGCGGCGCCCGGACCCGAGCGACCGGCGNGCGCGCATCCTNCATCTNACCGCCAAGAGCAAGGGCATCGTAACCCGGCTTGAGGCAATCGTCGAAGATATGTTCGGCGAAGTGCTGCGCGGGTTTTGTGACGCTGACAGGCAAGCACTGTCGCAACTTCTGGAGCGTATGGGCACCAACCTTGCGCTCGCGCGCCAGGGGGCGGTGGTCAATGGCTGAAGCAGATCCAGCTTTCTCCGATCTGGAGCCCCAGGCGATACCCGGTGAAGCAAATGCGGGGCCCAAGGCCCGCCCGCGCAATCGCTGGCTGCGGCTGATAACCATGCTATCGGTTCCGTTGCTGCTGCTGGCCGGAGCGGGGATTTATTGGCTTGGCCTGCAAGGCAAGGTCTCGACCGACAATGCCTATGTCAAACAGGACAAGGTTTCGATCAGCGCCGAGGTGAGCGGCAAGATTATCGAAATCATGGTCGAAGACGGCGACATGGTCGAAGCCGGCCAATTGCTGTTCCGGATCGATCCCGAACCTTACCTGTTGCAACTGGCAGAGGCTGATGCCGCGATCGCCGCGGCGCAGGCCAATGTTATCGCGCTGAGCAATTCGACCGATCTGACCGGGGTCGATATCTCCGCCGCGCGCGAAGACATCGCCTTTGCCCAGGCCAAATTTGACCGGGTTGATGCGCTGCACAAGCGCGGCTTCAGCACCAAGGCCGATTTTGACGCCGCCTCGCACGAACTGGCCAAGGCACGCGAACAACTGCGCCAGGCGCAGGCGCGCCAACGCGAGGCGCGCGCCAGGCTTGCAACCGGCGCGGCCGTGCCCGGCGTGAATCCGCAGGTTGCCGCGGCACTGGCGAGCAAGGCCAATGCCCAGCTCGCGCTTGCCCGCACCGAAGTGCGCGCACCGATCGCCGGGCGCGTGGCACAGGCTGATCGGTTGCAACCCGGGCAACAGCTCGTCTCCGGCCTGCCGGTACTGACGCTGGTGGCCGAGCAATCGACCTATATCGAAGCCAATTTCAAGGAAACCGACCTTACCGACATGGCCCCCGGCCAGCGCGCCAAGGTCGAATTCGATGCCTATCCCGGCCTTGAGCTGACCGGCCATGTCGAAACCATCGGTGCCGGCACAGGTTCAGAATTTTCGGTGCTGCCTGCCCAGAACGCCACCGGCAACTGGGTCAAGGTAACGCAGCGCGTGCCCGTGCGCATTGCGATCGACCAGCAGAGCGAAAAGCGCCTGATCGCCGGCCTTTCGAGCGATGTAACGGTCTATACCGACCCGCGCGGCAAGTAATCCGTGGCCAGCGCTGCTGCCCCTTCCCCCGCATCCGAAGCTCTGCCCGGCACTGTTACCGGGGATGAGGCATATCTTCAGACCGGCAATTACTGGCTGCTGATAATCGGGATCATGTCTGCATCGCTGCTGCAGATCCTCGATACCACCATCGCCAATGTCGCGATTCCGCATATGCAGGCTTCGCTGGGCGCGACCATCGACAGCGTCACCTGGGTACTGACCAGCTATATCATCGCCTCAGCCATTGCCTTGCCGATCACCGGCTGGCTGGCGGACCAGATCGGTGCGCGGCGACTGTTCATCGGATCGGTGGCGGGGTTCATCATCGCCTCGATGTTGTGCGGCATGGCCCAGAACCTTGAAGAGATGATCGCCTTTCGCGCGCTTCAGGGCGTCGCCGGGGCCTTTATCGCACCGCTCAGCCAGGCATTCATGCTTGATGTCACCAAACCCAGCAAACATCCGCAGGTGATGGCGATCTGGGGGATGGGAATCATGATCGGCCCGATCCTGGGGCCAATTCTGGGTGGTTGGCTGACCGAATCGGCCAACTGGCGCTGGGTGTTTTACGTCAACCTGCCAATCGGAATCCTTTCACTGACCACGCTGATCGCTTTCCTGCCGCATCGCGAAAAGCGCAAACGGCGGTTCGACCTGACCGGGTTTATCCTTCTCGCCCTGGCGCTTTCGGGGCTCCAGCTGCTGCTCGACCGCGGCGGCCACGTTGACTGGTTCGATGCTACCGAAATCTGGATTTACACAATCGTGGCGGCGGCGGCGGCCTGGATGGTGGTGGTGCACCTGGCGACGGCGGATAATCCCTTGTTCCACGTCCGGCTGTTTACCGATCGGAATTTCGTGATTTCGCTGTTGTTCATGCTGCTTATCGGGGTGGTCATGTTCGCGGTGATGGCGCTGTTGCCGCCAATGCTGCAAAACCTGTTCGGCTATGGCGTGATCGACACCGGTATAGTGCTGATGCCGCGCGGAGTGGGCATTCTGATCAGCATGCAGTTATCCGGGCTGATGATGCGTTGGGGGTTCGATGCGCGCGCGATCGTGGCCACCGGGCTTTTAATGACCGCTTTTTCATTGTGGCAGATGGCGCATTGGTCGCTGGCGGTGGACAATGTGCATATCATCGGTTCGGGCCTGATCCAGGGCCTGGGCATGGGGTTGGTATTCATTCCCCTGCAGGTGGTGGCCTTCGCCACGCTGCCCCCGCACCTGCGGACCGAAGGATCAAGTCTGCTCAACCTGAGCCGTTCGCTAGGCGCTTCAGCGGGAATCGCCTTGATGATGGTGTTGCTGGGCCGCAATATCCAGGTCAGCCACAGCGACCTTGCCGGCCATGTTACTGCCCTGACCGGCAATATTGTCGACGTTTCGACGATTGACCGTTTTCAGGCCATGGGGGACGTGGTGCTGCGGATTGCCGATGCCGAGGTGAACCGGCAAGCAGCAATGATCGCCTATATCGATGATTTCTGGCTGATGATGTGGGTTACGCTTGCCGCCGCCCCGCTCGCCTTCCTGCTGCGGATCAACCGGCGAGCGAGAGCCGCCCCTGTGGCCGAGGCAGCCCCGCACTAAGGCCTGCGCGTCAGCCCTTCTTGAGGTGGCGGCGCCCCAGCAGCTCGGCAATCTGCACCGCGTTGAGCGCAGCGCCCTTGCGCAGATTGTCAGAGACGCACCACAGGGTAATGCCGTTCTCCACCGTCGGGTCTTCGCGCACGCGGCTGACATAGGTTGCGCCGTCGCCCGCACATTCGACCGGGGTGACGTATCCGCCGTCTTCACGCTTGTCGACCAGCATCACGCCAGGCGCCTCGCGCAGGATATCCATCGCCTGTTCGGCGGAAAGCTCGTTTTCGAACTCGATATTGACCGCCTCGGAATGGCCGACGAACACCGGCACGCGCACACAAGTGGCGTTGAGCTTGATCCGGGGGTCGAGGATTTTCTTGGTTTCGACCACCATCTTCCATTCTTCCTTGGTCGAGCCATCATCCAGGAACACGTCGATATGCGGGATCACGTTGAAAGCGATCTGCTTGGTGAATTTTTCCACCATAACCGGATCGCCGACAAAGATTGCGCGGCTCTGGTTGAACAGTTCGTCCATCCCCGCCTTGCCCGCGCCCGAAACCGATTGATAGGTCGATACCACAACCCGCTTGATTGTGGCGGCATCGTGCAAGGGCTTGAGCGCCACCACCAGCTGCGCGGTCGAGCAGTTGGGATTGGCGATGATGTTGCGCTTGGAATATCCGTCGATCGCGTCCGGGTTCACTTCAGGCACCACCAGCGGAATGTCCGGATCCATCCGGAAAAGCGAGCTGTTATCGATCACTACGCATCCGGCTGCCGCCGCCTTGGGCGCATATTCCTTGGCCGGGCCGCTGCCCGCCGCGAACAGGGCGATATCCCAGCCGGTGAAGTCGAAATGCTCGATATTCTTGCATTTGAGCATCTTGCCGGTGTCGCCGAATTCCACTTCGGTGCCGATCGAACGGCTCGATGCAACCGCCGCAACCTCGTCGCACGGGAACTCACGTTCGGCGAGAATCTGCATCATCTCGCGCCCGACATTCCCCGTCGCCCCGACAACCGCCACTCGATAGCCCATTCGCACTCACTCCATTGAAGGCAAGACGCGAGGCCATAGCGTCTGTGCGCTGCACTGCAAAATAATTCGGCTTGGGGCGGCTAAACCTTCACTCCGGCGGAGTAACCCCGTGCCGCTCAAGGAAATTGAAGATGGTGTTCCACAGATGCGGCGATATCTGCTCGCCAGCCACGCGGTGCGTCTGGCCGGGATAGAGCATCATCTCGAACTGCGTATTGCTGCCTTGCAGCTTGGCGATCAGTTCAGAGGTATTCTCGAACACCACATTGTCATCCGCCATGCCGTGAATCAGCAGCAGCGGATCGGTAATCATCGCGGCATTCTCCGTTGCATTGGCCGCGCGATAGGCCTCGGGCACCTTGTTCGGATCACCCATATAGCGCTCGGTATAATGAGTGTCATAAAGCTCCCACCTGGTCACCGGCGCCCCGGCTATCCCGGCGGCATAGAGGCCAGGATCGGCCTGTAACTGCTTGAGCGTCATGTAACCGCCATAGGACCAGCCATAGAGCGCGATCTTGGCAGGATCGACGAAATCGAGCGTCTTGAGGAACTCCGCCCCCGCCTTCTGGTCGGCGACTTCGACCCCGCCCATTGCGCGATAAAGCGGTTGTTCGAATTCGACACCGCGATTCGCACTTCCCCGATTATCGAGCACGAACCAGATATAGCCCCGGTCCACTACGGCCTGTGCCAGCGCGCCTTCCCAGGCGCGATCGACCATTTGCGGCCCTGGCCCGCCATAATGATAGAACAGCACCGGATATTGCTTGCCCGGTTCCATATCGGGCTTGAGCATCATCCAGTGCAGCGGCGTTCCGTCATCTGCGGCGACCGTGCCGAATTCGGGCGCGACATGGCTGGCGAGATAGGGCGCATAGGGATGGCTGGCATCAAGCGCATTCTCTTCGACCCAGGCGATGCGTTTTCCTGCCGTATCGGCAAGATAGGTCTGTGAAGGCTGAGTGGGCGATGAGCGCGTCACCAGCAGGGACTGCGCCTTGTCATCCATCACTGCGGCATGGACATAGCCCGGCTCGGTCAGCCGGTCCCACTTGCCGGGCGTGTCCAGATCCAGCGCGTAGACATGCCGTTCGAGCACGCCATCGGCATTGCCTTCAAAATAGAGGCGGCCCTGCTTCTGATCGACGCCTGCAAGCCGGGTGACAACCCATTCGCCGCTGGTCAGCTGCGTCCATTGGCCATTCCTGAAATGATAGAGATGCCCGAAACCGTCACGTTCGCTCCACCAGATCAGCGACCCGTCATCCAGGAAGCGGTAGTCATTGCCCAGATTGATCCAGTAATTCGCGCGCGCGGCATGTTCGGTGAACCAGGTTTCGCTTGCGCCGGTTGCCGGATCAATTTTCAGCATGTCGAGCACGGTCTGCTCACGGTTCTGGCGCTGAACATAGATCGCGCTGCCATCGGGTGCCCAGTCGACGCGCGCAACATAGATGTCGGCTTCCTCGCCCAGATCAATCTTGACCCGGTTCTGGCCATCGGGATCCATCACATAAAGTTCGACGATCGCATTGGCGGTGCCCGCAGCGGGATAGCGCTGGTCAAACACTTTGGTCCCGGTCGCGCCGATCGCCGCGCGCGTCACAATGCCAACGGGGCTTTCATCGGTGCGTTGGACCACCAGGCGGCTTTCATCGGGTGCCCACCAAAAGCCGGTGTGTCGGTCCATTTCTTCCTGCGCGACGAATTCCGCCTCGCCCCAGCGGATCGTATCCGCCTCGCGGGGTGTAACCGGCCTGGCCTCTTCCCCTGCCTTGCCGACCCACAGCTGACGGTCGCGCACGAAAGAGACAAACGCCGATTTGGGGCTGAGCGCGGGATTGAGTTCGCTCTCCTCGGTATCGGTCAGGCGCGCCACGCTGCCATCGAGCCCGGCAAGGTAAAGATCGCCATCGAGCGGTACGAGCACCGATGTGCCGTCGCTGGCCCATTGATAGCTGATGATGCCCTTGAGATTCCCGACGCGCAGCCGCTCGCGCTGCATCTTCTCGTCTTCGGAAAGTTCGCGGCCGCTGCCGAGCTTTTCGCTGTCGACCAGCATGGTCCATTCGCCGCTTTCGCGGTCATAGCCCCACAAATCGTAGCGTTCGCGGTCCGTTTCGCGGTTGCGCAGCAAGGTCAGCCAGCGCCCGTCGGGCGAAAGCTTGGCCTGTCGCGGGCTCGGCCCGTCAAGCGAAGGCGATGCGAAGACGCGCTCGAAAGTGAGGCTGGGGGCTTCAGCGGTCATTGGCTCCTCCGCAAAGGCAGGAGCGGCGGCAAGCAGAGCGGCAGCAATAAGTAATGGGCGCATTCCAATTCAGACCTCGTCATTGCGAGCGGAGCGAAGCAATCCATGGACGAGCGATGGATTGCCGCGCAAGCTTTCGGTTGCTCGCAATGACGAAAATCGGAAGCGATTGCAAAACCCAAACGAAAAAGGGCGACCCCGCAGGGCCGCCCTTTGAATACTTCGCGTTGTTTACGCCGTAGCCTATGCCTTGGGCGCGTTATCGCGGCGTTCGGCGATGCGCGCACGCTTGCCGGTGCGGCCACGCAGGTAATAAAGCTTGGCCCGGCGCACCACGCCGCGGCGAACCACGGTGATGCTGTCGACGATCGGCGCGTAGAGCGGGAACACGCGCTCCACACCTTCGCCGAAGCTCATCTTGCGCACGGTGAAATTGCTGTTGATGGAGCGGTTCGAACGGGCGATCACCACACCTTCGAAATTCTGAATACGTTCGCGGTTGCCTTCCTTGACCTTCACGCCCACGCGAACGGTGTCGCCGGCNCGAAATTCAGGAATATCCTTGCCAGCTTTGGCAATTTCTTCCGCTTCGATCTGCTGGATCAGATTCACTGGTCCATTTCCTTCTTTTTCGACTGCGCACCAGAGGCAGAGCGGACCGGATCGCCACTNTAGCGTTCCCATAAGTCCGGCCTGCGTAGCCGTGTTGTCTCTTCCGCCTGGGCTTTGCGCCAGGCAGCGACTTTCGCATGATCCCCCGATCGCAGCACTTCAGGGATCGTGCGCCCTTCCCACTCTTGAGGTCGGGTGTATTGCGGATATTCGAGCAATCCGTCTTCGAAGGATTCCTCGTGCCCGCTTGAAGGCGCGCCCATTACGCCGGGGAGCAGGCGAATGCAAGCGTCAAGTATGGCGAGCGCGGCGGGCTCCCCGCCCGACAATACGATGTCGGCAAGGCTGACCTGCTCGATCTCTGGCCGCGCCTCGAACAGCCTTTCATCGAAGCCTTCAAACCGCCCGCAGATGATGGTGACGCCGGGCCCGGCGGCGATTTCGCGGATGCGCGCCTGGGAGATCGGCTTTCCGCGCGGGGTCATGGCGAGGATGGGGCGTGCTGAAGCCCCATCCACTTTAGGGGAGGGGGTTTGGGGGTG
>JGI25318J35512_1001179_pt1 | contig 10781 bp, 6 predicted proteins | sample AutmiccommunBRH9_FD_35512 | JGI IMG/M metagenome (IMG submission 35512)
TCACCGGCGGAAGTTTTTCAAGTTCCAGGACAAGCTCGATTTGTTGATTTTTAAGCTGAAAATGAACCAACTGCAAGATCTGTTTCAAGATGGCGTTTGCATAGATGTCGTTGGAATGAAAGTTGTCGCTGCGCGCGAAGCCGAGAAATTTGGCCACCAAATCATCCATTTGATTGACGGCAGTGAGCACCATCTCAATATCTTCCTGACGCAGTTCGGGTTCGTTCCTCAATGCCTGGAACAGGGCTTTGATCGAGGTGAGCGGGTTCCTGATCTCATGAGCCAGACCGGCTGACAGGCGACCGAGAGCGGTTTGTTTTTCAGCCTGAAGCATCTGCCGGTATGTTTCCTCCATTTTTTCACGAGAAGCCTTTAGCCCCTGGGAAAGAGTATTGAAGGTGGCAGCGAGTTCGCCCACTTCATCCCTGGCATGGACTTCGACCTGTTGACCGAATGCTCCCCTGGAAAGGGAGTGGGTGAATTCGGCCAAGGCGGCCAGATGCTTGGTCACGTGCTTGCTGAGGACAAAGGAAAGCACAAAACCGACCGTGGTGACCGCAACCATGATGGCGATTACCATGGTGCGCAGCCGAACCAGGGTCCGGGTCAGCCGGGTCTCGCTCAGACCGAGATGCAGCTGTGGGGCCATTTCCGGAAAGAAGCGGATGCCGATGTCGCGAATCAAGCCATGTTCAGTGGCGAGCAATTGAATGACTGGAGATTGATCGGAGCCCACGGGATTCCAGGCCAATAGATCTGCGGGATATCCATTTGGAAAGGTGTGAAAGAGTAATTCTCCACTCTGATCGGTGACAAAGATATACTCAATATCCTTCTCCGTATCCATCAGCTCCCGGCCTGCTTCCTCGATATCATAGCGATCCTCCAGCAGCACCGATACCGTGATCCGGTCGGCAAAGTTTCGGGCGATTGAGACTCCCTGCCGGCTCAATTCATCCCGCAATGCTCCGATGATGACATCCCGGATGGCTAAACCCACCAGGGTTCCCATGCAGAGCACCAGCAAAATGTTGAGCAGGAATAACTTGACCCAGAGTCTCATGGCTGCGGCTGCCCGGCCGGCGGCAGAAAGCGACCGACCAATTCCTCGATTTCTCGCAATGAGTTTGCCTGATATTCGGCGAAACCGCTGGGCATCTCGGTGCGTTCCCAATCGACCAGAAGGTCGCGATGGACTCCCTTGGGATCCATCTCAAGCAAGGCTTTTTTCACGGCTGCCAAGGTGGCGGGGTCGACTCCTTTGGCGTAACAGATCATGCTGCTCGGATAGGCTTTGGAAACGGCGAGGATCCTGATTCGGCCTTCACGACTCAGGCGGCCGGCCAACACGTCCTGGATTGCACCCGCTTCATAATCGCCGTTCAGGACGGCCTTGGCCGTGTTGGCGTGCGAGCCGGTGTAAACGTAACTTTGTAAATCCTCCAGGGTGACCCCCGCGTCTTCCAGCATCTGTCTGGGAATAACGTGCCCTTGCGTGGAAAAACGGTCGCCGAAGGCAAAAGCCTTGCCCCGCAAATCTTCAAGGCGGGTTATCGAGCTGTCCTGTCTGGTAAAAACCACTCCCCGATATTCCGGTTTGCCGTCCTGATTGAGGCCCATCGCCAGACAATCCACCCCGTACTTCGTTTTGGCCGCCACATAGTTGACCGGCCCCAGGGCGGCGAACTGGATCAGCCCCCGGCCCAGATTGTCAGCGGTTTCTTCGTATTTTTCCGTGAACTTGAGGGAAAATTTGCGGCCGGTCTGCCGGCCCATGTACTGGATGAAGGAGAGGTAGATCCGCACATCATCCTTCGGGCTGAGCCGGTGGTCAAAGCCGAATTTGAGTGAGGTATTCGCGACCTTTGCTTGATCCGGCGATTCGTTAAGTGGAGACCTGTCCAGAATGCTTACTTTTTTGGGTTCCTCTCCGTCGCTGCAGGCAACCAGCGTCACTGCCAAAAGCGCAAGAACCACAAAGCAAGCTCCGGTGATCCATCTGGGGAGTGTCATGCTCATGGGCGTCAGATTGTGGTTTTTTCATTCACTCTTCAAGGTAGCAGAAAAGATCCGATCCGGCACACCATTTCGCTGGCAGATCAACCAAGGGAATCCAGGGAGGCGACCCCCTTGAGGGCCAGGGCCACCCCCCGGTAAAAATCGCTTTCCGCGCTTTCATGCATCCGCTCGGCAAAGAACGGCACCCATTTCGCCAGGTGTTCCCGATGGAAACTTTCCAGTCGCGCACCTCCCTCCGATGCCGCCCCGACATCGCCCTTTTCCAGGCTTTTTGCCGATTCGTCGGCCAGATAGGCCATAAATTCCAGCTCCAAGGCGATGTGGTCGTCCGGAACACGGTGAAGGCCCGTTACCGCCATGCCCGCATCCAGATAGTACCTGCGCACCTGAATGGTAATATCAGTCATCAGCTGCTTGGTTTCGGAGAGATAAAACGAGGCAAAGGGAACGGCAGCTGGATGCTGGGGACCCAAAAAAAGCCGGGCGAACTCCACCCTCCGTTCTTCCCGATACTGGGGAAAGCGGCCGGAATTTTTTTGAACATCCTCGCATACCATAGCGAGACCGCGTTCTATATCATCCTCCGGTTCAACCACTTCGATGGTCATGAGCCGGGCCAGCAGTTCCTCGCCCGGTTCGCTCACCAAAATCAGTCGCAACATGCTGCAAAGATCGCGAAACTCCTGCAAGCTTTCCTTATCCATTGTCACCTTTTCCTTGACCGATAATTTTAATAAGAACATCCTTCCGCTTCCGGCAAGGAAGCGGAAGGATGCAGAGAAAGGAGTGTCAGACCTTTTTCACAGCTACCAGCATATCTGCATACGCCGGAAAACCCATGATGGGGCTCAAGGCCTCCGCGTCCATCAGGTCGTTATGGCTCGGTGTGTACTTTCTTTGTTCATAGGCGGGTCCCAAGCCGGCGCAGAACCTGTTGCCGGTGGCAAAACCGAGCTTAATAATTCCCGGCCGCATCCCTCCGGAGGCAAAAACTTTACCGCGGGTCACATGCCCAAGGGGCGTCTTCAGTTCAACCAGATCGCCGTTTTTGATGCCCGCCTTGGTGGCGTCGTCGTTGTTCATCCAGATTGTGCCTACGGAATAGGAATTTTTAGCAAAGGTCTTTTTCACTGTTTGCATAACTTCTTTCCCTGCCGGAATGGCTTCCGGCACTTCGGCAGTGAACTCCTCGTTCATGGGCTGCCAGATTCCTTCCGTCTTCACCTCACCCAGCCATGGAACCATCTGGGTGCCGCTCATGGCGTGGTGTACGCGGCCGCAGATGAGCTGGAAGGGATAATCCACGGCGTATTTTTTGTATTCCGGATTGGTATGGAAATTCCATTTGGTTTCGAACCAGTAGAACGTCTTGGGAAATTTGGCCATGCCGATTTCCGCCAACCCCTTGGGACCCTCATTGCCGGCTTTCTCAATGAGCTGGTTGTAGCCGGCGTAACGCCCCTTGCGCTTGCCGTCCACCTCGAAATCCCAGACAAATTCTATAGTTTTGGTGTCGGTCGAGGGGAAGAATTTGTTCGGTTCGTCGGCGTTGCTTTTTTTGTAGCGATGCCAGCTCATCGGCCAGACGGCAACCCCGTGATGCTCGCGCAGCCAGGCGACGGTGAGAGGCTCGCCGACGACCTTTTTCTTTTCGTCGTCGACTTTCACCCGCCCCGCTTCCAGGGAGTCGGGAGTGCCGACTAGGGTGTAGCCTTCGGGATACTTCGGATAGGGTAGAGGATTGCCCACGTTGGCCCGGCCCGGTGAGACCGAAAGCATCTCGTTGGTGAAGTCCTCTTCGTTTTTATATTTCTCCCAGAACTCTTTGGGATCGATGTCGGTATCGCCCAGATCGTGCAATTTCCTGGCGACGAGGTTCATGATCTCGAAGGGTTTCTTACACTCATGCAACGGCTTGATCACCTCGTCGCGGTTATACACAACCTGGTGCGAGGGATAGATATCCGAGAGGCTCATCCGTTCGGCATAACTCGCCTCGGGAAGAATCAGGTCGGCATACAGGGCGCTCTCCAGGTAGAGGGTATCGATGAACACCGTCAGTTCAACTTTGTAGTTGCCGGAGGCATCCTTGGCGGTGAGAGCCTCCTTCCAGCTCGCCGGATTGCTGCCGGTATAGACGGCATTGCCGGTGCGGAGGAGGAAGGCTTTGATGGGATAATTATGGCCTCGGAAGGGACCGTACTTCAACTCCACACCGTGCATGAAGGCGTGGGGGAAGTCGGCCACGGAATCATCCCAGGCCGCCGGATACCGGCCGCCGTAGTTGTCCATGTGCAGATTGCCCATTTCCGCTTCGATCTCCTGGCCATTGATGGTGCGCTTCACTTTTCGTTTCTTGAAGGCGCTGCCGTTGGCGGGGCCGCCCTTGTTGCACTTGACCAGTTCGGTGTCGATCGCTCCGCCCGGGGCATCGAAGTTGCCGGTGATGATATTCAGCACCGTGCCGATGATCGAACAGCAGTAGCCGTTGTAGTGATGGCCGGGTGACTGCATGCCCCAGACGAGGGCCGCCGGTTTGGTGATGCCGAACTGATGGGACAAGTCGGTAATCTCTTTTTCCGTGAGGCCCGTACGGTTGGCTGCCCAGGCAGCGGAGAAGTAACTCAAGCCGTTTATCGGATCCTTTTTGCCCCACCAGGATTTGAAGGCATCCATGAACTCATCCCAGCCGGTCACGAATTTTTTCATGTTCCATTCGATATAGGCGCGGTTCTTATCCTGCGGATTGTCGTTTTCCAGGATATAGCGCAGCATGGCGGCAAAGAGATCGCCGTCGGTTCCGGCCCTTGGGGCCAGCCACTGGTCGGCCCGCGAGGCGGTGTTGCTGAGCGATGGGTCGATTACCACCACCTTGCAGCCATTTTCCACCTGAGCACCTACCGTACCCCTGTTTTCATAGAAAATCCTGGTGGCCACGAAGGGATTCCAGCCGTTATAGATGATGAGCTTCGTTTTGTAATCGTATTCCTTTTTGAGGGAACCGTCCGCCTGGCGCACCAGCTTTGGGGTCATGATGTCCGGCTCGATGCGTTTGCCGCCCAGGATGAGCTTGGGACCATGACGCCGGGGAGTGTCGCAGATCGCCCCGTGCTCGCAGCAGTGTGGAGATCCGTAGGCGTAGGCCAGCCGGTAATAATTGTCGCGATCGGTAACGTCGCCGCAATCCATGATCACCGATTCGGCGCCGTATTTTTTCTTGATCTCCGTCAGCTTGCCGCCGAGCATGTCGATAGCCTCTTCCCAGGTAATCCGCTTGAATTTGCCTTCGCCGCGGGCACCCACGCGCTTCATCGGGTGTTTCAAACGATACGGGGAATAGATCAACTGCTGTCCCGCTGCCCCCTTGGCGCAGCAGATGCCGTCATTCATCGGCACTTCCTTATTGCCGTAGATCTTCTTGATGACCCCATCCTGGACCCACATTTCCAAGCCGCACTCGGCCGGACAGAAGGCGTCGGCAGTATATTTGACCTCATACGTACCCATGGTCGTGCGCATGGTGGCGGCCTCGGCTTCGCTCAATTTTCTTAAGGAAAGCAAACCACTCTGCTCTAAAACGGCGATTCCGGCCAACGCCGAGGTGTAGTGCAAGAATTTTCGTCTCGTTATCTGCATATTTTCTCCTTTCATCCGTTAATGGGGCCGTCGGCGGCGCTGAATACATCCTGATCGGGGACGATGAAATAGACGGCTGGCTTGGTCCCGAAATCCGGTGCCCAGGTTGAGGTTTTATTGGCTGCCAACAATTTTGAGATCTCAGAGTTCCGGTCATTAAGATCCCCAAAATAACGCGCTCTGCCTACGCAGTTGCGGACACAGGCCGGCTCTTCGATGCCTGCGTCAATACGATGCAGGCAGTAATCGCATTTATCGGCAACGCGCAGATCCCAGGCCTTTTTACCCCTGACTTCGGGTACAGTTTCGGCGTACTTGGCCGGGTCGTTAACGACCGAGATGTTCGGATGCAAATACCTGGCGCCATAAGGGCAACTATTTATGCACCGGCCGCAACCGATGCATTTGTTTTGGTCGACCACCACGATACCGTCATTGCGCTTAAAGGTTGCACCTTTGACCGGACATGGCTCGACGCAGGGTGGTTCGTCACAGTGATTGCATATCTTGGGAAAGAACATCCGCTTCGCCTTGGGATACTCGCCGGTGTCGGCGATATCCACCTTGGAGCGAAAGCTGCTCAGAGGTACGGCATTCTCCATCTTGCAACTCACTTGGCATGACGTGCAACCCACGCATTTTCGCAGGTCAACGAGCAATGCATACTTTTTAGGCATAACCTTCTCCTCCTCCATTGTTTTGCTTGTTTGACAAAGGCCGACTGTGTTGGTCGGTTGCTTTTCTTGCGACCCGCCGACGTAACAAATAAATCTTATCACCAAAATTCCTAACCGGCAAAATCTACACAACAAATTAGCAAGTAGCATGCCAGCGACAGATGGACAGGGTCATTCCGGCAGGAGGAAGGGTATTGACGCGAAATCATGGTGAAATCCGACAAAAGACCACTTCGTCAGAAGTTTTCTAGAAACAAAATGCGCTAGGCAAGTGTGCAGTAGTTGAGCAGCATCTGTATAGACTATGAACAAGCCTTTTCCGATTATCGCACTTCAAGCAACTGCAGAAACTGTCGAAAATTTGCTAAGATATCAAATGGAGACGGTAACGTTAAACGGGGTGTGATCGGAAATCGATCATCCTGTACTCGAAGGTTTTCGCTGATTATCTCCGAGTGAGTGATGGATTTTGGCTGATCAATATTTCAGCATGCAGAGTTGCAGATTTGCCATGGCAAGGTTAAGTTTTTGGGCCATCCTTTTGGGTTCACCTTCCTCCTGAGCAGTTTTTGCCTGATCATGGACCAAGATGTGCTAGAAATGGAGCATTTTGAGCTCTGAGATAATTCCAGACTATCATTGCGCTTTCGCTACATGTATCAGTCTTTTTAGAAATGACCTTTTTCGGGTTGGGATTTTCTTCCTGGCTTCAGAAGGAAAAGTGTTAATGCTCCGGAAGAAATCAGGTATTGCCCTAAATTTGGTATTTCCACTGGAATGAAACCAGTGGATCATTCCTTGCTTTTGGCCCTGAACTTTTGCTCTCGCACTCGACATGAACCCGACATGGCCTCTATATGAGGTTACTTTGGACCCTATTCCTCCAGATGTCCCCTATTATCCAACCGGTTATCGGATTACAAAGAAAACGAAGAGATACATTTCGCGATCAATTTAATCCTCATGGAGGGTCTCAAATGGAGATTTTTGCGCAACGCCCCGAAAAGGTGCATTCTACATACATCATGTACCAAGCACGAATCGTTGCCGTTGTAACATGATGTATGCAAGTAGTTGTTTCAAAGATCGAAAAATTTTCGCGTGTTTGGGATTACAACCCTCTATTGGGGGTAACTCCCTAGCAGGACGGCAAAACATAACAATGGATATGGAAATGAAGAGAATGATAATGTTGACAATTGTAATGGTGACAATGCTTGTATCTCTTGGCGGATGCTATTTGGGTCATTGGCAAGACAGAGGCGGAGGACATGGCCGGTATTGGAACGACGGTTATCACAATGACAGGGGAGGACATGACCATCACAGGAATGGCGGATATTACCATGACAGGGGGAGAGGAGGACATGACCGTCCCTGGAATGGCAAATATTACTATGACAGGAATTGAGGACACGACGAAAAAAGATTCTTCCAGACCATCTGGGAAGGGGGTGTATTATCAAGACCTCTGCTAGTTTTGAGCCAGCCAGCATGTCAGTGAGAAAAAGGTATTCTTGGGCAAGCTTCAATTTTGTCGAATAACGCATAGGATTAGCTTCTTCCTGAGAGGGTAGGATCGACTAATAGCTCAGATTTTTACAAAAATGGAGCAACTGCAAAGAAGAGCTTTCCAAATAATTTCTTCTACTTGCCATTCCCAAACTCTTCAATATGCTACCTGCATGTTCAAAATCACGAAGAACAGCTATAGTGTGACACGCCACCAGCGTTAAAAAATTCCTCAGGTTTCAGACGATAGTATTTGTCTTCTACTTCCTGTGATTGCTCATCATAGGGATGGCTCAATACCTCTTGTAACTCTCTAACTAACGTGTAGTCGCCCTGCATAGCCTGTTGGTACGCGGGCACAATTAACCACTCACGCCATGTGTATTTTGGGTTAATTTGCTTCATATTTGCTGATATCTCAGCCAGGTTGCCGCTTTTAATGACAAGATCGCGCCATCTTTTCAGCCAAACCTGCCATTGCTCATCAAGTTGTTGTGGTATTTCCTGATAGAAACTCTTTTCCAGTGCAGAAATATCCTCTGGTATGTGGGATAACTCACGGAAAAACATGGCGTAATCAACCTTCGACTTGGCCATTAATTCCATACATTTTTCTATGATTTTAGAGTGATATTCAGTTAAGCCAAGTTTAGCCGCCCACGTTTTCTTGAGTTGTTTCTGCATTACTGCTGCAAAGCTAAGACGTACCTGATCGAACTTTTCCGAAGCATGAACATTACTCACGAATAGCGGTCTCACAGCCGTCCAGAACATATGGTAATTGGCTTCCGCTGCAATTGGCTGATTGAAGAACGAAAAGTGTTTACCACCACCAGTCCAGGGTTGAAACTCGGGGTCAAAAAGTTCACAAAATCCGAATGGTCCATAGTCGAGGGTGAATCCACCGGCGGCGCAGTTGTCGCTGTTAAAATTGCCCTGGCAGTAGCCAACGCGTTGCCAATTTGCCACCAGAGAGGTAAGGCGCTGGCGAAATAGTGTTGCCAACTCAACCAGTTGATCTTCAAAGCCATGGTCCTGGTTAATATTGTTCTTGTATTCCCGTTCAATTAGATGCGACACAATCATACGCAACTCTTGCAATGCTTTTGGGTGAGCATCGCTACGTACGCGGCGGGCAAATAACTCCAACTGGCCAACTCGAAAAAAGGATGGTGCAACTCGAGTTGAAATTGCCACCGGATTTTCAACCATGATATCAGGGTCAATAGAGCGGGAGTTTTGAGAATACCAGGGCCGGGCAACGGTCTCAGATTTAGAGACATACAGTGTTAAAGAGCGCGATGTTGGAACACCTAAAGCGTGCATATATTCCTGGGCTAAAAACTCACGTATACTTGAACGGAGCACTGCACGCCCGTCGGCACCCCGGCAGTAAGGTGTTGAGCCACCACCTTTTAATTGCATTTCCCAACGTTGTCCTTTGAATATTCCTTCAAATACAGATATCGCACGACCATCGCCATAACCATTACCAGTACCAAATGGACATTGTTGGGTATATTCGGTGCCATAAATCGATAATGCATAACCTGTCGCCCAGCCAAACTTAGGCATAGGTTCATAGACAGCAGAAATGTCACCAGAAAAGAGTTGACGAAATTTTTCATCATGTACCAATTCGTCACTTAATCCGAGTTCATTAAAAAAAGTGGTGCTATGGGTTACATATTCTGGCTCGGGAAGCGGTGTGGGTGTCACTGGCACGAAATGACCAGAAGTAACTTGGCGGGCAAGGTGGTCGTCACCGTCGGTTGTAGCATCAGGGTCACTATTCAAGGTGTCCATTAGGGAATAATCAACTAATTGTATAAAATTATCGAAGGTCTTTACGGAGGGTTCAGCAGGTGGATTGGATGTAAATGACATTGCAGCAAAACCTCAATTATTGGAATGTGTATTTAAAGCTATTTCAAAACATAATTTTGCCTTTTAAACTTAAAAATACTGATTTATCTTTATGGGGTAAGGTCAAGTCGATTTTTTATGTTATTTGGTTTGGGGCCCAAAAATCAATATTCTTGGCTCTCTCAAATCATTCAGAAATGGAGCAACTGTTGACTTTAGCTTACCAACGAACACCTCTCAAAAGTTCAACGGATAGCTGACGAGATGTGTCTATTGTTAATACAATCATGTAGTTAACTCGAACACCTAGCAACATAAGAAGGTCATATTGATCTTTTGAGAAGCAAACATTTCCTGACAGGAAAATAAAAGTAGAAGCCCCAGATTATTCCTGAGTCTCCGTAATGGTCAGTGAGTATACGTACCAAATCTCACCAAATCTATTCTTCTACTTTTTTACTTGAGCTTTTACTTTCGGTAAGCCATGTTTTGATGGCCCTTCGCACGTCCAGCCTCAACGGGTGCGTAGTCGATATATACTCACTCACCAGAGGCGATTATTACAGAAATCGAAACCCTTTTTCATCAATACTCTCAAAAAGCAACTAGAGATGCATCTGGCTAAAGTCTCGGTGCTTAAACAGACCGCCCGCTATAAACCTTTTGAGAGAGAGAGGATTTCAGATCGAAGAGATTAACACTGTCCTTTGTCGCTAAGAGATGTCACGTCATCTCCTACAATTATGTGATCCAGCACCAGAACATCTACAAGCAACAATATGTTTTTTAACATGCGAGTGATCTCAATATCTTGTCGTGTTGGACTACTACTCCCTGAAGGATGGTTGTGGGCCAAAATAACTGAGGCGGCATTTAGACGTAGGGCTTCTTTGACCACTTCGCGAGGGTGAACAACTGTAGAATCAATAGTACCAAAAAACATTTCTGTCCATTTAATAATCCTGTGGTTACAGTCTAAAAACAGACAACCGAAGACCTCATGCTGTTTTTTTATGAGAAGGGTGGAGATCGCCTCCTTTGCATCTTCTGTCGATCCAATATAATCAGTTC
>JGI25318J35512_1001185_pt1 | contig 10738 bp, 10 predicted proteins | sample AutmiccommunBRH9_FD_35512 | JGI IMG/M metagenome (IMG submission 35512)
GAACGCCTGCTGCGGCGGGCGACCGATCGGGACGCGCGGCTCTTTGCGGTGGTCAGTGCCGAGGCGCAGGATCAGGTGCTGACCTCTGTCTCACTCCGGGCCGAGGCGCTGGGGCTGAGGCCGGGGCAGCCACTGCGCAGAGCGCAGGCGCTGTGTCCCGATCTGATCACCCGCCCTCAGAACCGCGCCGCAGAGGTGGGATTCTTAGACGCGTTGGCTCGCTGGGCCGAACGGTTTTCACCGCTGGTGGGGATTGATGGCGCGGCGGGGCTGTTGCTTGATGTCACCGGCTGCACGCATCTCTTTGGCGGCGAAGAAGGGTTGATCGCCACGCTGCGCGAGGCCGCGGGGGATCTCGGGCTGAGTGTGCGCTGCGGGTTGGCGGATACGGTCGGTGGCGCTTGGGCGCTGGCACGCTTTGCCGGGCAGGGTGTGGCCCCGATGCGCTCCGGCGATGCGATCGACCAAGAGGCCCGCGCCACCCGGTCGCGCGCTGCCAAGCGGCGGCATTGGGAACGGGGCGGCGCGGCACCTGCGGTGGCGGTCACGGCGCAGGCGGATGAGATTGCCACGCCGGGGCATCTGCCCGAGAGGCTGGCCCCCTTGCCGGTGGCGGCCCTACGGTTGCCGCCCAAGATGACAGAGGATCTGGCGCGGCTCGGGCTGCGGCGGATCGGCGACTTGGCGGATCAGCCGCGTTCGACCCTTGCCCGCCGTTTTGGGCCAGAGCTGATGGTGCGGCTGGATCAGGCCTTTGGCCATGTGCCGGAACCGATGTCGCCCTCTGCCCCCGCCCCGCGCTTTGCCACCCGGCTGAGCCTGCCGGAACCCATTGGATTGCGCAGCGATCTTGAGGCCGCATTTTCCCGGCTGACCGAGCGGTTGTGCGTGCTTTTGCAGGCCAAGGCCCTTGGCGCGCGGCATCTGCGCATCGAGGCGTTTCGCGCCGACGGTAGCCTGCAATCGGTCGAGGTGCGGTTGGCGCGATGTGTCGATCGGCCCGAGGCGATGCTGCCACTGCTGGAGATGCAGCTTGACGGGATCGACGCCGGGTTTGGCATCGACATGCTACGGCTCGAGGCGATCGTCACGGCCCGGATGGAGACCCGGCAGGGAGAGAGCGGCATCGGCCGCGGGCGGGGTGCAGCGGAACAAGAGGCGGCGCTGGCGGATCTGATCACCCGGCTGGGGTCACGGATCGGGCTGGAGTCAATCNCCCGCCGTCATCCCGCCGAGAGCCATATTCCCGAGAAATCCGCGCTGACCCTTGCGGCGGCATGGTCTGTGCCCGCGCGCACGCCCTGGCCTGCCCCAGAGAGACCACGCCCCCTGTTGCTCTGGCGACCAGAGCCGGTCACCCGACCCGAAGAGGGTTGGTCCACGCTGCCCTTTCGTTGGCGGGGACGGCTGCATGAGGTGGCAGGCGTCATAGGTCCCGAGCGCATCGCGCCGGAATGGTGGCTCGACGATCCGGATTGGCGCAGCGGTGTCCGCGATTACTGGCAGGTGGTGACGACGCGCGGCGAACGGCTCTGGCTGTTTCGCGCCCATGGTGGGCAAATCTCGGGCGGATGGTTCTGTCAGGGGCGCTTCGGCTGAGGCGCTGTCAGGAAAGCGCTTGATTTGGGGCGGGATTGGCGCAACTCTGAGACTATGAGTTTGCAAAGCCTTGGCCCGCTCGCGGGCGCGCATCCCGCACCGTCGCAGGTGGCGTTCCAACGCAATGAACTGGGCGTGATCCTGTCGCTCTATGGGCGCATGGTCGCGGCGGGGGAATGGCGCGATTACGGCATTTCCTGCCTGCGCGAGGTGGCGGTGTTCTCGGTCTTTCGACGCACCGCCGAGCATCCGCTCTACCGGATCGAAAAGCGGCCAAAACTGCAGGGCAANCAGGGGCAATATGCGGTCATCGGCATGGATGGTCAGGTGCTCAAGCGGGGCCAGGATCTGCGCACCGTGCTCCGCGTGCTGGAGCGCAAGCTGATCCGGTCGGTGGACTAGAGCAACTTCAGAACAGATTGATAGACGTTCTGGGTGCGAAATTGCGCCGAGCCAAACGCTGCAAGACCTAAGCCTTGGAGCGCGCCATCCGGGCGACCGGCTCGTGACAGGCGCAGGTTACGACGTGATCGTTGACCATGCCCACCGCTTGCATAAAGGCATAGGTGATGGTGGGGCCGCAGAATTTGAAACCGCGTTTCTTCAAATCCTTGGAAAGTTTTACGGAAATATCGGTCTGCGCCGGCACGTCCGAGAGGGATCGCCACTGGTTCTGGATGGGGTGCCCGCCGACGTAATCCCAGAGGTAGGCGGCAAAGCCCTGCTCGACCTCGATCGCCTGCCACGCCCTGGCATTGCCGATGGTCGCCTCGATCTTGCCCCGGTGGCGGATAATGCCCGGATCGGCCAACAGGCGCACCACCTCGGTCTCGCCCCAACCGGCGATCACATGCGGGTCAAACCCTTGGAATGCCGCGCGAAAACTTTCGCGTTTGCGCAGGATGGTGATCCAGCTCAGCCCCGCCTGAAACCCATCGAGAATGAGCTTTTCCCAGAGCGCGCGACTGTCATACTCAGGCACGCCCCATTCGGTGTCATGGTAGCTTTCATAGAGCGGATCGGCACTGACCCAGCCACAACGGTCCATGGTTTTCCCCTCTTGCCCGGCACAGAGACACCGGATCGTTCAAATGCGCGCTTTAAGTGATCCTTAAGCCATCCGGCCCAGTTTGAGAACAGGCGTTCCGGAGGGGCAGATGGGACAAAAACACAAATGGGCCGATATTCCGGCGGGCTTTGACACCCCGCTCTCCTATGCCGTCTCGGCGCGGGACCGCTCCGTCGTCGATATGGTCAATCAGGCGGTGCGCCATAAACAGGTGCTCTTGGCCTATCAGGCGGTGGTGCCCGCCCGACAACAGGACAAGCCCGCGTTCTACGAGGCGTTGATTCGGGTTCTCGATGCCACAGGCCGTGTCATTCCCGCCAAGGATTTCATCACCCAGATCGAGGTGACGGAAACCGGGCGGATCATCGACTGTCTGGCGCTGGAAAAGGGGCTGCGCACGCTGATCAACTATCCCGACCTGCGGCTGGCGATCAACATGTCGGCTCGCTCCATCGGCTATGCGCGCTGGATGCGCACCTTGAAAAAGGGGTTGGGCGATGATCCCACCATTGGCGAGCGGTTGATTCTGGAAATCACCGAAAGCTCGGCCATGCTGGTGCCGGAATTGGTGACCGGCTTCATGAAGGATCTGCAAGCACGGGGAATCAGCTTTGCCTTGGATGACTTCGGCGCAGGCTATACCTCGTTCCGCTTCCTCAAGGAGTTCTATTTCGACATCCTCAAGATTGATGGGCAGTTTGTCCGTGGCATCGCCACCGACCCCGACAATCAGGTTCTCACCGCCGCACTGGCGAGCATCGGCCAGCAATTCGACATGGTGACAGTGGCCGAAAGCGTCGAGAAACCCGAGGATGCGGCCTATCTCGCGGCGCTCGGGATCGACTGTCTTCAGGGCTATTACTTTGGTGCGCCCACAGTGCGTCCGCCTTGGCTCGATACCACCCTTGACCGCGCCATCGCTTGAATGTGACACTCCGTCCGTTGCCGCAGCGCGGCACCTACGATATGACGCCACGTAACGGCGGAGGCGGCGCAGGAATAGCCACATGAATGTGACATCCCTACGCCACACTCGCGCACGGGCAAATCCTGGTGGAGGACACAGATGACCAACGTAGTAATCGCATCCGCAGCACGCACCGCTGTCGGTTCATTTGGCGGAGCATTCGCCAACACGCCGGCGCATGATCTGGGCGCGGCTGTGCTCGAGGCGGTTGTCGCCCGTGCAGGCATTGAAAAGGGCGAAGTGTCGGAAACGATCCTCGGTCAGGTGCTGACCGCCGCACAGGGCCAGAACCCGGCGCGTCAAGCNCATGTCAACGCCGGTCTGCCGCTCGAATCCGCGGCATGGAGCATCAATCAGGTCTGTGGCTCGGGCCTGCGGGCCGTGGCACTGGGCGCACAGCACATCCAATTGGGCGATGCCGCGATCATCTGTGCCGGGGGTCAGGAAAACATGACGCTCAGCCCGCATGCCGCTTATCTGCGCGCCGGTCACAAGATGGGCGATATGACCTATATCGACACGATGATCCGTGACGGGCTCTGGGATGCGTTCAACGGCTATCACATGGGCCAGACCGCCGAAAACGTGGCCGATCAATGGCAGATCACCCGCGACATGCAGGATGAATTCGCCGTCGCCAGCCAGAACAAGGCCGAAGCGGCGCAAAAGGCNGGCAAGTTCGACGACGAGGTGATCGCCTTCACCGTCAAGAACCGCAAGGGTGACATCATCGTCGACAAGGATGAATACATCCGCCACGGCGCGACCATGGAAGTGATGCAGAAACTGCGCCCCGCCTTTACCAAGGATGGCTCGGTCACGGCGGCCAACGCCTCTGGTCTCAACGATGGTGCCGCAGCCACCCTTTTGATGAGCGCCGATGAGGCCGAGCGTCGTGGCATCGAGCCGCTGGCGCGCATCGCCTCTTATGCCACTGCTGGCCTCGATCCGTCGATCATGGGTGTCGGCCCGATCCATGCCAGCCGCAAGGCGTTGGACAAGGCCGGTTGGACCGTCGCCGATCTCGATCTGGTCGAGGCGAATGAGGCNTTTGCCGCGCAGGCCTGCGCGGTCAACAAGGAAATGGGCTGGGATCCGGCCATCGTCAACGTCAACGGTGGTGCGATTGCCATTGGCCACCCGATTGGGGCCTCGGGCTGCCGCGTGCTNAACACCTTGCTCTTCGAGATGAAGCGCCGTGGCGCCAAGCGNGGGCTCGCCACACTCTGCATCGGTGGTGGCATGGGCGTTGCCCTNTGCGTGGAGCGTCCGTGAGCTGCTCCGACGCNGCGTGATACAGGATCAAGGGCACNTCAGGCGGTGCCCTTTTTCTTGATCCGATCCCCTTGGCCGCATCGCAGAAATTTTATCGCGCAACAATATTGCGCATTGCGGCGCAAACCGATAACCAAGTTTCAACACACCAGCCATATTGGAGGATATCATGGCAAGAACCGCACTCGTCACCGGGGGCTCTCGTGGAATCGGCGCCGCCATTTCCAAGGCGCTCAAGGCTGATGGCTATACCGTCGCCGCCACCTATGCCGGCAATGATGAGGCNGCCGCCAAATTCACCGAGCAAACCGGCATCAAGTCCTACAAATGGAACGTGGCGGACTATGACAGCTCCAAAGAGGGCATCGCCCGTGTCGAGGCGGAGTTGGGCCCGATTGACATCGTGGTCGCCAATGCCGGCATCACCCGCGATGCGCCGTTCCACAAAATGACGCCGCAGCAGTGGAAAGAGGTCATCGACACCAACCTCACCGGCGTCTTCAACACCGTGCATCCCGTATGGCCGGGCATGCGCGAGCGCGGCTTTGGCCGGATCGTGGTGATCTCCTCGATCAACGGGCAAAAGGGCCAGTTCGGTCAGGTCAACTATGCCGCGACCAAGGCCGGTGATCTGGGCATCATCAAGTCACTGGCCCAAGAGGGCGCAGCGAAAGGCATCACCGCCAACGCCATCTGCCCCGGCTATATCGCCACGGAAATGGTCATGGCCGTGCCCGAAGCGGTGCGCGAAAAGATCATCGGCATGATCCCGGCGGGNCGTNTGGGCGANCCCGAGGAAATCGCACGCTGCGTGAGCTTNCTCGTCTCTGACAATGCCAGCTTCATCAACGGCTCGACCATTTCGGCCAATGGCGCGCAGTTCTTTGTCTGACTAAGGCGNCGTAGACACACCTCAGAGGCNCGCCCCGGTGTTCCGGCGGCGGGCCTTTTCACGCTGATGGGGCCGCCAGAGTGCCGCGTGGGCAGAACTCTGTCTCAAGACAGACCGGCGGCGGCGACCCCGCTCCGCCCACCATCGCCACCAAGAGGCGCGCCGCCTCGCGCCCCATTTCGCGGTGCGGGACATGCACGGTGGTCAGGGCCGGATCGACCACGGTTGCCAGTTCGATATCGTCAAAGCCGGTGATCGACACGTCGNCCGGCACCCGCAGCCCCAGTTTGCGNGCCATCTGCAACGCCCCCACCGCCAGCACGTCATTGCCGCAGATCACGGCGGTAGGGCGCGCGGGCAGGGCCATCAACTTTGCCATTGCCTCAGCCCCGTTGGCGATGCTGTAGGGGGTCTCGATGAGGTGCAGCGCCGTGGGATCAAGCCCGTGGTCGCGGAGCGCGTCGCGTACCCCCGAAATCCGGTCGCGGGCACGGTCATTGCCCTCGGCCAAGGCCGAAATCATGCCGACGCGCTGATGCCCGAGGCGCAGCACCTCTTTGGCCAATGCCGCCATTGCCCGGCGATTGTCGAACCCGATCGCTGGGCGCGCCTGCGCCGGATCAAACGCCCAGGACACCAACACCGGCACGCCGCGCTGTTCGAGAAAGGCGTAAATTCCGGGATCGCGGTCATGCCCGATCAGCAAGAGCGCATCCGCGCCGCGTGCCACAAGGGTGCGTATCTGGTCGGCCTCGTTTTGCGGGCTGTAGGATGACGAGGCCACCAGGAGGGTCACACCACTGAGATGCAATTCCTCCTGAAAGGCCTGAATGGCGCGGGCAAAGATCGCGTTTTCCATCGTCGGAATGATCGCACCAATGGTGCCGGTGCGCCGCGCCGCCAAAGCCCGCGCGCCAAAATTTGGCGAATAGCCCAAGGCCATCACCGCCGCCAGAACCCGCTCGCGGGTGGTCTCTTGCACCTGTGACGGAGAGTTGAGGCAACGCGAAACAGTGGCGGTAGACACGCCGCGCGGGCGACATCGGCCAGCGTAGGCAGGTTCAAGGCGTTGTCAGGGACACGTCGGTTCATCCTGGGACCCGGAGCAAGAGTGTTTCGATCTACATGCCTGTAACGACATTCGGGAAATATAACAGCTTGCGTGAAAATATGTAAGCGCTTACATTTATCTCGAATCGTCGAAAGACCCGACGAAGAGGAGGGCATCATGTTTCTGTTCGCAGCACTGATCCTGTTCGGAGCCTTTGGCCTGAATGTCGCGATGGGAGCCTTTGGGAACGCGGCATTTCTGACAGGTGTGGGTGAAATGCTTTTGCTGCTGGCAGCGGTCGTGACCTTTGTCGTCGCCACGTTGAGGAGCGAGGCGGCGCGCAAACGCGGAAAATAAATCAGATCTCAGGGAGGAGACAAGAATGACTGAAGAAGCAAAAGAGCTTGCGTCCGAAGAGCGGCGCAATTTTCTGAAACTGGCCACCACCGGCAGCTTTACCGCAGCGGTTGTTGCGGCGGCGGCGGGCACGCTCTGGTCGTCCGAGGCCTCTGCGCAAACCGCCAATGAAGAGCGCGAGCGCGAGGCGGCGGCAGAGCATGTGATGACGCTGGCCACGGAATATGTGGTGGGCACCACACGCAGCTATCCGATGATGCAGCTTGATGTGAAAGAGAACCTGCAAAACGCCTCGAACGGCAAGATCTATGTCAAGCTGGCCCCCGGTGGGCAGTTGGGCGTTGGATCGGCACTGGCGCAAAAGGTGCAGGGCGGTACGATCAATGCCGGGCAATTCTCGCTCTCGAACTTTGCCCCCTTCGCCCCGGCGGTGGACCTGATCAACATGCCCTATTTCTGCGGGGCCAATCAGCGTTTCGTCAATCTCGTGACCTCTGACATCTGGAAGAAAGAGGTGAATGCGCTGGTCGAGGCGCGCGGCTTCAAGCCGATGTTNTATTTCTGCATCGACCCGCGTGTGATGGCGGTGCGCAAGGGCGGNGGTGGGCCGATCATGACCCCGGCCGACCTGCAAGGGGTCAAGTTCCGGGTGCCCGGTTCGCAGATGCTGCAACAGTTCTACAAGATGGGCGGCGCCAATCCGACGCCAGTCGCCTGGGGGGAAACACCGTCGGCGATCAAACAGGGTGTGGCCGATGCGCTCGACCCGGCGGTGGGCGCGCTCTATGCCTTTGGCTTCAAGGATATCCTGAGCCACGTCACCTTTACCCAGGCGGTGCCGGATAGCCAGACCTATGCCTGCAACCTCGAATGGTACAACACCCTGTCCAGCGANGTGCAGGAGGCGATTGAATGGGCCTCCGAAATGAGCTTCCATCAAAACCTTGCCAAGGTGCCGTCGTCGCGCACCTATGCCATGGCCGAAATGGCCAAGTCCGGCGTGGAATTCCATTCTCTGAGCGCCGATCAACTGGCGGAATGGCAGGAAACCGTGGGCTATCAGCGCTCTGAATGGGACAGTTTCAAGACCGAACTGGCCGGGTCGATGGAGACCTTTGACAAGCTGGTCGAGGCGGCAGGCACGCCGGGCAAATACTACGTCCACGACGCCTGATGCTGAAAACGCCGGGCGCGCGAATGACTGCCGCGCCTGGTATTTGCAAGGACGCTAACGAGAGGGACAGGACCGCAGCGCGCGCCCTGAACCGGAGAGGTTTGACATGCTCAGCACACTGGACCGCAATCTGGAGCGATGGGCGCTTCTGATCTTTTACATGATGCTGGTCGTCACCATGGCGATCGANGTNATCCGGCGCGAGGTGTTCGCCTATTCCTCGGTCTGGGGCGAAGAGATCGTGCGCTATGCGTTCATCTATCTGGCATGGATCGGGGCGGCGGCGGCGGTGCGCGAACGCGCGCANATCCGCATCGACGTGATCATGCATTACGTNGGGCCGCGCCTGAAGGCGGCGCTCTATATCCTTGGTGATCTGGTGATGGCGGCGGTGGCCATCGTGGCGCTCTACTGGTCATGGGAGACAGTGCTTGTCTCGGCCAAGTTCGGCTCGGTCAGTGCCGGCCTGCGGGTGTCGATGGTATGGTTCCTCTTGGCGGTGCCGGTGGGGTTCGGCCTCATGCTCTTGCGCCTTGTGCAATCCTTCCTGCGCGATCTGCGCGCCCTTCGTGACGGGACACCCGTGCACGAAGGCAATCAGCTGTTCGATTGAGAGGCGCGCGTCATGTGGAATACATTTTCGCAAACCGTCGATCTGGGCTGGGATTTTTACGGGCCGGTGATCCTCTTTGTGGTGTTGGTGGCGCTGGCCGTCCCGATCTGGGCGGCCATCGGCTCGGCGGCGATTGTCATGCTGATCTGGTCGGGCGCGCTGCCGCTCAGCCTTGTGGGGGAGAGCCTCTTTGACGGGATCGACGCCTTTGCGTTGACGGCGGTGCCGCTCTTTATCCTGACCGGCGATGTGCTGGTGCGCACCGGCCTCAGCCGCAAGTTTCTCAACGTGGCCGAGGCGCTGACGCAGTTTGCCAAGGGCGGGTTTGGCTCGGCCACGGTGCTGGTCTGCGGCATGTTCTCGGCGATCTCAGGCTCGGATGCGGCGGGCGCTGCGGCGGTGGGGCGGATGACCATCGACCGGCTGGTGGAATCGGGCTACCCGCGCCCCTATGCCTGTGCGCTGGTGGCGGCAGGGGCCTGCACCGGCATCCTCATCCCGCCGTCGATTGCCTATATCATCATCGGTCTGGTCTTNGGCATTTCCGCCTCGACGCTCTTTATGGCGGCGCTCATTCCGGGGATGCTGATCCTCTTGTCGATCCTGATCACCAATATCGTGGTCAATCGCATCTATGGTTATGAGGGCGGCGGCAATGTCGGGTTCGCCGAATATTTCGTCAATCTGGGCCGTGCGCTGGCCTCGGGCTGGTATGCCTTCATCGTGCCGGGGATCATCTTCTACGGCATCTTCTCGGGGCGTCTTACGCCGACCGAGGCGGGGGCCACGGCGGTCATCGTCACGGTGATCCTCGGTTTTATCCTAGGCACGCTCAAACTGGCGGATTTTCCCGCCATGCTGATCAGTTCGGCCAAGGTCAACGGGGTGATCCTGCCGATCATCGCCTTTTCCCTGCCGTTGGCACAGGCGCTGGCGATCATGGGCGTGCCGCAGGGGTTCGTGACCGCTGTGACGGGCCTTACGGATGATCCTGCAACGCTCATTCTCTTGATGATCCTGATCCTGATCGCGGCGGGCTGCGTGATGGAAACAACGCCGAATATCGTCATCCTCGCCCCCATTCTGAAACCACTCGCCGACAATATCGGCATGAATGAAATCCAGTTCTGCATCATGATGATCACGGCCCTGGGCGTGGGATTCATCACGCCACCGCTTGGTCTCAACCTCTTTGTTGTGTCCGGCATCACCGGCGAATCCATTCTGCGGATCGCGTGGCGGGCGGTGCCCTTCGTCTTCTTCATGCTGATCGTGGTGCTGCTGATTGCCTATATCCCGGCGATTTCGACGACGATGCTTCCCGATGTCTACAAATAGGACCCTGCCATGACCCGTGAATACCTGAAAAAAGCAACCCTCACATCGACCTCCAATGCCGGTGATGTGCATGAAACCGTGCAGGGGATTTTGGCCGATATCGAGGCGGGCGGTGACAAGGTGGCGCTGGAGTATGCCGCCAAGTTCGACCGCTATGAGGGCAAGATCATCCTGACCCCAGAAGATATTGCCGCCGCCTCGGCGCTGGTGCCGGGAAAACTCAAGCGCGATATCGAATTTTCCCATGCCAATGTGCGCCGCTTTGCGCAAGCTCAGCGCGAAACCTTGCGCGATATCGAGGTCGAGGTGGTGCCGGGGCTGATTGCGGGGCAAAAGAGCATCCCGGTGCGGGCGGCAGGCTGCTATGTGCCGGGCGGGCGCTATAGCCATATCGCCAGCGCCA
>JGI25318J35512_1001191_pt1 | contig 10715 bp, 8 predicted proteins | sample AutmiccommunBRH9_FD_35512 | JGI IMG/M metagenome (IMG submission 35512)
GTTCAGCTAATAGAAACAGATCAACAAGAACAAGTTATTATACAACAAAAAACCGACCTTTAAATCAGTCCAGAGAGGCTGGTAAGGAGTAGGTAATAGAGCGAGCTTCGACTCTCTTTATGCCAAGAACCTCTTTACTGCCAAAAGAGGTTTTTTGTTTGTAATAAAGGAAAAGCAAAGAAGTGTTTCGACGTAGTAAGAATATTTTAAAATGGAGGATTCAGCTATGAAAAATCAAGTAATGGATGTACATGAAAAACCGAATTTAGTTAAGTGGATTGCCTTAAGTTTGCAGCATTTATTCGCTATGTTCGGGGCAACAATCTTAGTTCCGGCCATCACTGGCTTAAACCCATCTGTAGCGCTATTAAGCAGCGGGATTGGAACACTTGCTTACATATTGATTACTAAGGGGAGAATACCTGCCTATTTAGGTTCGTCTTTTGCCTTTATCGCACCAATCATCACCTTGTCCAATTCTGAGGGTGTCGGTGCAGCAATGTTTGGAGCTTTTCTAGCAGGTCTCTTATATGGAATTATTGCTTTATTAATTTATAATTATGGGTCAGAGTGGTTAAATCGTTTATTGCCTCCGGTCGTTATCGGCTCGGTAGTAATTGTAATTGGTTTGGGACTAGCCGGCGTTGCTGTCGATATGGCGATGAATACCCAGGTAGATGGAGCTTCGGTCTACTCACTTAAGAANTTCTTAGTAGCTTTTGCAACCTTAACAATTGCAGTTGTAGCAAGTACGATGTTCAGAGGATTTTTAGGAGTTATCCCGATCTTGATTGGGATAGTCGGTGGATATCTGGTGGCCTTCTTCGCCGGATTGGTTGATTTTACTGCTGTTAAAGAAGCTAGCTGGCTAGCGGTTCCCAGCTTTACTTTTCCAGAGGTTTCTTTAAAAGCTGCCATAATTATGGTTCCAGTCGCACTAGTAACAATTACTGAGCATATTGGTCACCTGATCGTTACAGGCAGTGTAATGGAGCGAGATTTAGTTAAGAATCCCGGTCTTCATCGCTCCTTGTTGGGTGATGGTGTAGCAACCTCGATTGCTGCAATGATCGGTGGACCTCCTAATACAACTTATGGGGAAAATATCGGGGTTATGGCAATTACTAGAGTGTTTAGTGTCTTTGTAATTGGCGGTGCAGCTGTTTTTGCAATTAGCTTTGCCTTTATCGGCAAAATCGGTGCTTTGATCTCAACAATTCCAGCTCCTGTTATGGGCGGTGTATCAATTCTGCTCTTTGGAATAATTGCTTCAGCAGGTCTGCGGATGCTGGTTGATAGCGGGATAAATTTTGGTGATAAAAGAAATTTAGTGATTGCCTCGGTGATTCTAGTGATCGGTGTTGGCGGCGCTGCCTTAAAGCTTAACGAATTCCATATCGACATCGAAGGCATGGCATTAGCCACGGTCGTAGGTATCATACTAAATCTGGTGCTTCCAAAATCGGAATCAGCCAAGAGTACTAATAAAATTGAAGAGAGTGTGTAAAATATGATGGAGCTTATGCTCCATCTTTTTTGAACCGCCTATCAAAATCTTGAGTGAGGAGTGTTTCTAATGGGTCAGAATTTGCTTAAAGTCGCTGATTTAAGCAACTCATGTATTGAAGAGATATTAAATAGAGCGAGATTTTTTGCTGATAATCAAGATGTTTTAGGTATGAAAGACTTGCCATATCAAGATCGCTTTGTTGCTAATCTNTTTCTCGAGCCTAGCACACGAACAAGATTTTCCTTTGAGGTGGCAGAAAAAAAGCTTGGTGCTCATCCAATTAATTTTGAATCAGGAAGCTCAAGCTTGCAAAAAGGCGAATCCCTGCTGGATACCTTAAGAACCTTAGAAGCAATGGGTGTAGAAGTGGCAGTAATCAGGTTGAGGGAAGAGGGGTTACTGGAGCCACTGACGAAAAAATTAAATATAAGAATTATAAATGCCGGCGAAGGAAAAAATGAGCACCCAAGTCAAGCATTACTTGATTTATATACAATAAAAAGCTATTTTAAAGAGATAAAGGGATTAAATGTGGCAATTATTGGCGACATCGCCCATAGCAGAGTGGCGCGTTCTAATTACCACCTACTAAAAAAAATGGGGGCAAACATCTTTTTTAGCGGTCCAAATGACCTAATGCCTAAGGACTTAGCTGGCACACATCTACCGATCAATGATGCTATAGCAAACGCTGATGTTGTGATGATGCTGCGAGTGCAATATGAGAGACTAGAACAGAAGCTTTCTCTATCGCAGGAAGAGTATAATTTAGAATATGGTTTTACTAAAGGACGACTTAAGCTTTTGCAGCCCCATGCTATAATCTTGCATCCGGCGCCGGTAAATCGTGGTGTAGAGATGGACGATTTTGTTGTGGAACATTCGCAAACCAAAGTTTTTGAACAAATAAAAAACGGAGTATGGATCAGAATGGCGATAATTGAACGGGCCTTAGGAGGTAATAAAAAATGGGGGTTATCATCAAACAAGGAAAAATATGGTATGAAAATCGTTGGGTTGTAAGTGATTTACTGATTGAGGAAGGTGTTATTAAAGAGATTGCTCCGCATCTTGCTGACAAAAGCGGCAATGAGATAATTGAGGCTGGTCAGAAGCTGGTAATTCCCGGTTTGATTGATTGCCATGCCCACCTTCGAGAACCGGGGGGCGAAGAAAAGGAGACGATTTTTTCTGGGGCGCGAGCAGCCCTAAAAGGTGGTTTTACAACCGTACTGGCGATGCCGAACACTAATCCGGTTATCGATAGTCCGGATCTGATAGATTATATATATAAAAAAGGTCAAAATGCCGGTTGGGCGCGAGTGCTTCCTATCGGCGCAATTACAGTGGGAGAACAGGGAGAAAAGCTAGCTGATCTGGAAGGAATGGTGGCAAAAGGTGCAGTTGCTTTTTCTGATGATGGTAAAGGGGTTCAATCTGCGGCGTTAATGAAGGAAACGATGGAACGGGCTGCACGGATGGGAAGACCAATATTAGCTCATTGTGAGGATGAAACACTTTCGGGAAACGGGGTGATTCACCAAGGAGCGATGGCAAATAAACTGATGGTACCAGGAATTCCGGCTGAGGCTGAATATTTGCAGGTGCAAAGGGACTTGTTATTGGCTGAAGCAACCGGTGTCCATTATCATGTCTGTCATCTGAGTTCAGGTCATTCTGTCCAACTAATCAGGGAGGCCAAGGCTAAGGGAGTAAACGTCACTGCCGAGGTTACTCCGCACCATCTATTATTAACCGACTTAGATTTGCGCGAACCTTACAGTTCGTATAAAATCAATCCCCCGTTAAGGTCGGAAATGGACCAAATCGCCTTAATAGAGGGAATTCTTGATGGGACGATAGATATTATCGCTACTGATCATGCACCGCATACCGTTACTGAAAAGAAAAGAGGTTTACTCGCAGCTCCTTTCGGTGCTGTTGGTTTAGAAACAGCCTTTCCGCTTTTATTTACTCATTTGGTGCGGACAGGAATAGTTACTTTGGAACGCTTAATTGAGCTGATGTCAACAAGACCGGCAGAGATCTTTAACTTGGAAGGCGGCGTTATTCAGCTAAATGCTAAAGCAGATCTAACGATTATCGACATCGATGCTTTACAGCGGGTAGAGCCTAGTGATTTTTATAGTAAGAGTACTAACACCCCTTTTGCCGGCTGGGAACTATTTGGATGGCCGACGCTGACAATGGTTGCTGGTGAAGTAAAGTGGAGGCAAGGAGAGAATAATGATGAATCAATTAACTGCTAAACTATTTTTAGAAGATGGTTCAGTTTTTACAGGCAAATCTTTCGGAGGTACTGGAGAATCGATAGGGGAGATTGTCTTTAATACCGGAATGACCGGCTACCAAGAAATACTTACGGACCCCTCATATTACGGTCAATTTGTCGTAATGACTTATCCGCTAATCGGTAACTATGGAATTAATCAGGAAGATTTTGAATCTGTTAAACCGCGGGCTTTTGGGTTTGTTGTAAAGGAGCATGCTGAGTATCCTTCGCACTGGCGGAATAAAAAGAGTTTAGAGCAATTTTTGGCTGAGCATGATATCCTCGGAATTTCCGGGATAGATACTAGGATGATTACCAAACGAATTAGAGAGAAAGGAACGATGAGGGCTATTCTCACAACTAACGAGCTTACATTAGACGAAGCCTTAGAAAAGTTGGCGGTACCAGCCTCCGTTGATCAGGTTGAAAAGGTCTCCATTAAGCAGCCCTTTACAATGCCTGGACGGGGAGCAAGAGTAGTCCTGATCGATTATGGATATAAACAGGGTATACTAAGGGAGCTGCTGGAAAGACATTGTGAGGTGACGATTTTACCGCACAACTATAGTTTTTCTCNAATTATGGAGTATAACCCTGACGGAATTCTTTTATCAAATGGACCTGGTGATCCAAAGAGNGTCGCTCAGGCTGCCGAAACGCTTAAGAAGCTNATTGCAGAAAAAATCCCGATGTTTGGGATTTGCCTAGGTCACCAATTGTTAGCATTGGCGAGTGGNGCAAATACTCAGAAGATGAAATTCGGTCATCGTGGAGCAAACCACCCGGTGAAGGATTTACAAACGAAGAAAATCTATATGACATCTCAGAATCATGGCTATACAGTTACCGCAGAATCGTTAGTCGGTTGTCCTTTAAAAATTAGCCATACTGCTGTTAATGACGGGACAATTGAAGGATTAATCCATTCGGAGGCACCGGTCTTCTCTATTCAATATCATCCGGAGGCTTCGCCTGGCCCGAATGATAGTAGCTACCTTTTCGACCAGTTTATTGAACTGATTAAGAGATCTAAGGAGATTGCTATTGGACATCAAGACTATTTTCCTGCAGAGATGCTCAGCAAACAGGTAGGATCAGCTAATGAGGAGGGTAATAGACATGCCTAAGGAACAGAATGTTAAAAAGGTTATGGTAATCGGTTCTGGACCGATAGTGATTGGACAGGCAGCTGAATTTGATTATGCAGGAACCCAAGCATGTCAGGCTCTTAAGGAGGAGGGGGTAAAAGTTGTCCTGGTAAATAGCAATCCTGCTACGATTATGACGGATACCAATATGGCAGAGAAGGTTTACATGGAGCCATTAACCCTTGATTTCTTAAAAAAAATTATCAGAATTGAACAACCGGATGGCTTATTGGCTTCCCTAGGAGGACAGACAGCTTTAAATCTGGCGGTAGAACTGCAAAAGGACGGAATATTAAGCCAATATAACGTGAAGCTCCTTGGCACAAACGTCGAGACGATTGAAAAATCGGAGGATCGCGATAAATTTCGGGAATTAATGCGGGAAATTGGTGAGCCGGTTCCTGACAGCCAGATCATTTATGCTGCTGAAGAGGCTGAAGATTTTATTAAACAGGTTGGTTTTCCTGTTATTGTTCGCCCTGCTTATACCTTGGGTGGTACGGGCGGTGGAATTGCTTACAACGCTGAACAGCTGGAAATGACAGTAGCTAATGGTCTGGACGCCAGTCCTATTCATCAGGTTTTAATCGAGAAAAGCTTATTGGGATATAAAGAAATTGAGTATGAGGTTATCAGAGATAAGAATGGGAACAAAATAATTGTTTGTAACATGGAAAACATTGATCCGGTAGGGGTTCATACAGGAGACAGTATTGTGGTTGCTCCAAGTCAAACTTTGGCTGACCGGGAGTATCAGCTGTTAAGAAACTCGGCCTTGAATATCGTCGAGGCTTTAAATATTCAGGGGGGTTGTAATGTCCAGTATGCTTTAGATCCCTATAGTGAAAATTATTATGTTATAGAAGTAAATCCACGAGTAAGTCGTTCGAGTGCGTTAGCATCAAAAGCAACAGGTTACCCGATCGCCAAAATTTCCGCAAAAATAGCTCTTGGCTATACTTTGGACGAAATTAAGAATCCGATCACTATGAACACCTTTGCCAGCTATGAGCCGGCACTGGACTATATCGTAACAAAAATTCCTAGATGGCCGTTTGATAAATTTCAATCAGCAAACCGTAAATTAGGTACCCAAATGAAGGCTACTGGAGAGGTTATGGCGATTGGCAGAAGTTTCGAGGAATCCCTGCAAAAGGCTATTCGTTCCTTAGAGATCAAGCGCTTTGGTCTATATGTCTCTTCATTAGAGTTGGATAAATTGGATGAAAAATCTTTATTGCAAGAAGCCTCAGTACCAACAGATGAAAGGCTTTGGCACGTTGCGGAATGGTTCAGAAGGGATGGGTCGCTCGAGGAGCTCTACCAAGCAACTAAGATTGACAGATTCTTTTTATTTAAAATAATGCGACTGGTTCAATTAGAAAAAGAAATTATTAATCAGCCGCTGACAGCGGAAAATCTTTTAAATTGGAAAAAATCAGGATTTGCTGATAAACAAATAGCCATATTAAAACAGCTTAAAGAACAAGATGTACGGAGTAGAAGGGAAGATTTCTCAATAAACCCTGTTTACAAAATGGTCGATACCTGCGCAGCGGAATTCGAATCCTATACCCCCTATTATTACTCTACATATGAAATTGAGGATGAAGTAAGAAGAGGTGTAAAAGAATCGGTCGTAGTTATTGGTTCAGGGCCAATTAGGATTGGTCAGGGGATCGAGTTTGATTATTCAACAGTTCACGCCGTCTGGGCAATTCAGGAAGCTGGTTATGAAGCTGTAATTATTAACAGCAACCCAGAGACAGTATCGACAGACTTTAATGTAGCTGACAGGCTTTACTTTGAACCATTAACCTTTGAGGATGTTCTACAGGTAATTAATAAGGAACGACCATTAGGTGTGATAGTACAGTTTGGCGGACAAACCTCAATAAATTTGGCAGAAAGTCTGGCGAATTCCGGTATTCAGCTATTAGGTACCTCACTTGACGCTATTGATCAAGCGGAGAACAGGAAGCGCTTCGAGGAGCTAATTAATAGTCTGGAGCTAAAACAGCCACCTGGCGGTACAGCAATGACTAGGGAGGAGGCCGTTAAGGTTGCTGAGAGGCTGGGTTATCCGGTTCTTATTCGACCATCCTATGTACTTGGTGGGAGAGCGATGGAAATAATTTACTCCAAGCAAGAGTTATTAAGGTATTTGGAGGAAAATGTTCAGGTTTCTCTGGAGCATCCGGTTCTAATAGATCGCTATTTAACCGGTAAGGAAGTAGAGGTTGACGCGATAAGCGACGGTGAGTCTGTGATAATTCCTGGCATTATGGAGCACGTGGAAAGGGCAGGAGTCCATTCAGGCGATTCAATTGCTGTTTATCCTCCCCAATCGTTAACTGAAGAAGAGCTGGAGCAAATAATTATCATGACAGAAAAATTGGCAATCGGTTTAAAGACTAAAGGGCTGCTAAATATCCAGTTTGTAATCTACAAAGGTGAGGTTTATGTAATTGAAGTTAATCCGAGGGCATCGAGGACAGTTCCCTTCTTGAGCAAGGTGACAAATATCCCGATGGCAAATATTGCAACAAAGGTAATTCTTGATTATAAGCTGGAAGACTTAGGTTTCCCATTAGGGTATGCAGTTCCCCAAAAAAATCTGGTCGCCGTAAAGGTTCCGGTATTCTCCTTTTCCAAGCTCAGAAGAGTAGACGTAACCTTAGGTCCAGAAATGAAGTCAACTGGTGAAGTAATTGGTTCTGATTCACAATTTGCTAAAGCATTATATAAAGGATTGATTGCGGCAGGTATTAAAATACCGGAATTCGGAACGGTTTTGGCAACAATTGCTGACAAAGATAAGGATGAAGCAATAGACTTATTTAGAAAATTTAATCAAATCGGCTTTAGAATCAAAGCTACAAAGGGAACGGCAGCATTTTTTGCGGAAAATGGGATAGATGTATCACCTGTTAAAAAGCTTCATGAGGGCAAGCCGAATATAATTGATGAGATTAGAGCACAAAAAATCAACTTTGTGATTAATACACTTACTAAAGGCAAGGATACCGAAAGAGATGGCTTTAGGATTAGGCGAGAATCAGTGGAATACGGCATTCCCTGCTTAACCTCATTGGATACTGCTTATGCCCTGCTCCATGTCTTAGAATCGATAACCTTTACAACTAAGCCGGTCTCTTCTTCTCAGATGGGGTTGGTGACCAACTAATGGAGCAGTATCAAATGAAAGTAAAAGAAAATATTAGTATTGCTAAGAATATCTATCGCTTAACCTTAGAAACCGTTGACAATCAGCAAAATAAAGCCTATCGACCTGTACCCGGGCAATTCTTGCATGTCAGGATAAGCGATAGTAATCAACCGTTATTAAGAAGACCAGTAAGCATTCATGATTGTAATCCAAAAAAACAAGAGACTAGTCTGATCTACCGACTGGCCGGTCAAGGGACGAGCATTTTAGCAGTCAAACAGGCTGGTGACTATCTTGATGTTTTGGGACCATTAGGAAATGGTTTTGCTGATCCCAAACAGCAAGCTGAAGATAAGATAGTTTTAATCGGCGGCGGAGTTGGAATTCCTCCGTTATACTATCTGGCAAAAAGGCTTGTGGCAAGTGGAAGCAGGGTAACGGTATTATTAGGCTATCAGTCTAGCAGTGAAGCGTTTTTGATTGAGGAGTTTACTAAGCTGACGGAAACGCGGATCGCTTCTGTTGACGGAAGCATAGGCCTTAAGGGAAATGTTCTGCAACTGATCAACTCTGGGGATAGCTGGGATTGTTTTTATGCTGTTGGACCAAAGCCGATGCTTAAGGCGATTAGGGATCGCTGGATTGATTATCCCATCGAGGGTTATTTTTCTCTTGAAGAGCGAATGGCTTGTGGCGTCGGTGCCTGCTACGGCTGTACTGTTAAATTGACGAAACCGGATGGCGGTACCGCATCGAAAAAGGTTTGCTCTGATGGCCCGGTTTTTGCTTTTAGGGAGGTGGAGCTATGAGTAACAGGCTCGAAGTTAAATTAGGTGATCTTGCCTTAAAAAACCCAATTATGCCGGCTTCAGGCTGCTTTGGTTTTGGGCGGGAGTATTCCAAGTTTTATAACCTTGCTAAGCTGGGAGCCGTGGTGGTAAAAGCAACAACTCTTGAGGAACGGCTTGGCAATAATACTCCAAGAATTGCCGAAACACCTAGCGGAATGCTTAATGCTATCGGCTTGCAAAATCCTGGGGTTGAAGCAGTTTTAAATCAGGAGTTACCTTGGCTAGAGCAATTTAAGACCCCGATTATCGTCAATGTCGCTGGAACAATGACGGAGGACTATCTTGAGGTAACTAGGCAGGTTTCCGCATCTAAAACAGTTAGGATGATTGAGCTGAATATCTCCTGTCCCAATGTTAAATGCGGTGGAATAACCTTTGGGACAGATCCTAAAATAGCTGCTGAATTAACTAAGGCTGTTAAGGAGGTTAGTCAGGTCCCTGTATATGTAAAGCTGTCACCGAATGTTACAGATATCGTCGCCATGGCTCAGGCCGTAGAAGCTGCCGGGGCTGATGGATTAAGTATGATCAATACCTTAATCGGTATGCGCTTTGACCTCAAAACAAGAAAGCCCATTTTAGCGAATAAAATCGGCGGATTATCCGGTCCGGCAATCAAGCCGGTCGCTCTTAGAATGATTTATGAGGTCTATAAAAATGTTTCGATTCCGATTATCGGCATGGGGGGAATCAGTTCGGCTGAAGATGTTGCAGAGTTTTTCTTAGCTGGAGCTTCAGCGGTAGCCGTCGGCACAGCCAATTTTGTTGATCCTTATATTATGCCAAAGATTATTGATGATCTGGAGCCAGTATTGGATCAGATGGGTGTAAATAAGATTTCTGAGCTAACCGGAGAGGGGTGGAAATAATATGAAACTAGGACAACAGCCAACTAAGCTAGATTTTCGAGATAGGATAATTATTGCCCTAGATGTCAAAACAGCTAATGAGGCATTAAATCTGCTCGCTAGCCTAGAACAGCAGGTGAGCTATGTGAAGGTGGGAATGGAGCTTTTTTATGGCGAAGGTTATCAGCTTATCGAAAAACTTCAAGACCATAATCTGAAAATATTCTTAGATCTTAAAATGCATGATATTCCGAATACGGTTGCCGGTGCAACTGCACAACTAACGCGATTAGGAGTAGATATGTTTAACCTTCATGTAGCTGGAGGTGTACGAATGATGGAGGCAGCAAGAAATGCTATGGAGCAATCAGTTTCTGCTACCCAAAATAAGCCACTGTTAATTGGCGTTACTCAGCTTACAGTACTGATGAGCAAATGCTTCATCAGGAGATCGGCATACCTTTATCGATTCAAGATGCAGTGGGTAAATATGCACAATTGGCTAAAAATGCCGGATTAGACGGAGTAGTATCTTCACCTTTAGAGGTTGAAAAAATTAAGGAAATCTGCGGACAAGAATTTCTGGCAGTTACCCCAGGTATTCGTCCAGCAGGAGGACTACAGCATGACCAAATAAGGGTTACTACTCCTAAACAGGCCTTCGCGATGGGAAGTGACTATATCGTGATTGGTAGAGCGGTAACTCAGGCAGAGAATCCAGCAGCAGCGTTTATTTCAATAGTGGATAGCCTGCTTAGGGGTGAGAGGTAAGAGTAGTAGGAATACTTTAACTTAGGAGTGAATGTTTTGAGTGAAATGAACAATAACCTAGCTCGGGAGATTGCTAGGGCGTTATTAGCTATCAATGCAGTAGTTTTACGACCAAATGAGCCATT
>JGI25318J35512_1001200_pt1 | contig 10647 bp, 7 predicted proteins | sample AutmiccommunBRH9_FD_35512 | JGI IMG/M metagenome (IMG submission 35512)
ACCACCCCAAGAAACGACAAGAGGCCCCTCCCAAAGGAGGAGCCCCTGTCAACAATGCCCCGAGACACCTGTAAACGATGTCCCGACACATCACATGGCGGTGCCGGTGGGATTTGAACCCACGGTGGACTCTCACCCACACACGCTTTCGAGGCGTGCTCCTTAGGCCGCTCGGACACGGCACCGCGGACAAGGATACCGGGCGGACGGGTGCCCACCAAACCGGGGCGCTCGCTGTCTCAAGGCGCGGTTGCCGAAGGGTGGCGCTGGCTACCGGCGGTCGGAGAAGAACGCGGTCAAGAGGGCGGCGGCGGAGTCCGCGGCGATGCCGGGGACCACCTCGACCTGTGCCGCAAGGCGGGCATCACGAACCACATCCCATTGACTGCCGGCAGCCCCCGCCTTGGGGTCCCAGGCGCCGATCACCAGCCGGGGGATGCGGGCTGCGAGGATTGCGCCCGCGCACATGAGGCACGGCTCGAGCGTGACCACCAGCGTGTGGCCCTCGAGGTGCCACGTCCCGGCCTCGGACGCGGCCTCCCGCAGCGCCAGAACTTCGGCGTGTGCCGTAGGGTCTGCGTCGACCTCACGGCGGTTGTGCCCACGGCCGACGATGATGCCCGAAGGGTCGATGACGACCGCGCCGACGGGAACGTCGTCGTGCTCCAAGGCTCGCCGGGCCTCGGCGAGCGCCTCTCGCATTGCCGCGGCATCGTCCATGGGCGCCACGCTAGCCCACTTGGCGCTCACGATGACTGCTGGGGGGCCCGCGGTAGCGGTACCGTGATGCCCATGGATCTTCACGTCGCGAATCACCCGCTCATCGACCACAAGGTCACCGTGCTGCGGGACCAGACCACTCCGTCACCGACGTTTCGCCGGTTGGTCGACGAACTCGTGACCCTGCTCGCGTATGAGGCCACGCGCCACGTTCGCGTCGAGCAGCGCGCCGTCGTCACTCCTCTGACCACCACCACAGGCACCCGCATCGCGGACCCTGCGCCGCTCATCGTCCCGATTCTGCGGGCGGGGCTAGGAATGCTGGACGGAATGACGCGGTTGTTGCCCAGCGCCGAAGTGGGATTCCTGGGGCTCAAGCGCGACGAGGAGACCCTCGAGGCCGTCACGTACGCCAACCGGCTGCCCGAGGACCTCACGGGACGCCAGGTGTTCATTCTTGACCCGATGCTCGCCACTGGGGGCTCGCTCATCGCGGCGATTGACTATGTGCTCGATCGCGGCGCCACCGACGTGACGTGCGTGTGCCTCCTGGCCGCGCCCGAGGGTATCGATCACGTGCGAGCGCATGTGGGCGACCGCGACGGCGTGAATATCGTGGTGGCGTGCGTCGACGAGAAGCTCAACGAGGTCGGGTACATCGTGCCCGGACTTGGCGACGCGGGCGACCGGCTCTACGGCGTGGTGTAGAGGCGGCCTGCTAGCCCGTCTTGCACTCCGACACATAGGAGTCGTTGACGCGTTGCTGCGCGGAGGGCTGCTCCGTCACGAGAGCGTTCGCCTCATCGTTGGACTCGAGCGCCGTGGTCTGGTCGATCATGCTGCCGTACGAGGTTGCCGTCTCTGCGATCTGGCCCAGACCCGTCACATACAGCGTCCAGTAACCCGACAGAGTCTCGAGGTCGGGCACAGTGCCGGCTGGGGCGAATGCGGCCGCGTCGTTCAAGGTGGCGGCGTAGTCAGTGGCGGTGGAGACGGTCTCTATGCCTGCGGCGTGCAGGCCGTCAAGCGCGCCTTCGGTGGATCCCGCGCTCATGGCGTCCACCGTGGTGAACAGGGCATCGAGAGCCGTGACCGCAGGCGGTGCGGCTGCCGCGGCCGCGGCCATGGCGTCGCAGAAGTTTTGGGCGGATTCTGGCGCCGCCGACGGGTCGGTGGTGCCGGTAGACGCGCACGCGGACAGGAGCAGAGCCGAGGTGGCGGCGAGGGCCAGGACGTTTTTCACGGGACAAGTGTGACCTGTGAGGGCGCTGGTGGCAAAACTGGCGTCGTCACTGTGTGGTGTCAGACCCCGCTGACACACTAGAGACGTGGTTCTCCACCGCAGCCACACAGTTTTGAACAGGGTGGGACTGCAAGAGTGGAAGACACGCCGCGTTGTCCACAGCTTATGCACAGGTCCCTGGGGATGACCACTACATCTAGGGTTATTTGTGTCCCGACACCCCTACATCTTGTATTTTTCTGTTATTGTCGGACCCAGCGCTCGGGCCGGTCGTGGGTGGCCACGACCCCCATGACCAGCCCGCGCGAATGCTCGCACAGCGTGTTTTACCCGACGACACATCGTCGGCATAGCAATCGGGCCCTGTGGCCTTCCGTCCCCGAAGGAGCATCGTGACGATCACTGAGAACACGGCAACTGACGTCAACGGCGACGTCGCTTCCGCAGCTGCCGAAGTCAACCCGAGCCGCTCGGGTATCCACGTCACCAAGCGCGACGGCACACGCGAGCCGTACAACGCGGATCGGATCAACAAGGCGATCGAGCGGGCCGCCTCCGGTCTTCCCGACCAGATCTCCATCACCACTCAGGTGGCCTCCGAACTGGCGATCACACTGTTCGACGGCATCACCACCGAGCAGTTGGACGAGGCCGCGATCGGCGTGGCCGTCCAAAACGTCAAGGACGACCCCGACTTCGACATCGTCGCCTCCCGCTTGCTGCGCAAGGTGATCTACAAGCGCGTGCTCGGCGGTTTCGACACCGACCTGGAGCTGGCGCTGCTTCACCAGGCGCGCTTCCCCGGCTACATTCGCGACGCGGTCGAGGAGGGCCTGCTCGACACGCGCCTCGAGTCGCTCTTTGATCTCGACGCACTCGCGGCGGCCATCGACCCACGTCGCGATGACCTGATGCGGTACATCGGCACTGTCACGATGCGCAACCGCTACATGATTACCGACCGTCACGGCAAGGCGCTTGAGGTGCCGCAGTACTTCTGGATGCGCGTGTCGATGGGACTGTCACTCAACGAGGCCAACCCCACCGAGATGGCGCTCAAGTTCTACGAGAAGATCTCGCGCCTCGAGTACCTGCCCGCCGGCTCGACGCTCGTGAACGCGGGAACGTCATACCCGCAACTGTCCAACTGCTTCGTGATGCAGATGGAAGACGACATGGACCACATCGCCAAGACCGTCGGCGACGTCATGTGGCTCACCAAGGGCACGGGCGGCATCGGCCTCTCGGTGACCAAGCTGCGCTCCGAGGGCAGCCCCATCAAGTCGAACAACACCACGTCGACCGGGCCCATCCCGTTCATGCACACGATCGACTCCACGCTGCGCGCCGTGTCGCGCGGTGGCAAGAAGTTCGGCGCCCTGTGCTTCTACATGGAGAACTGGCACCTCGACTTCCCGCAGTTCCTCGACCTGCGCCAGAACTCCGGAGACCCCTACCGCCGCACGCGTACGGCGAACACGGCCGTATGGATCTCCGATGAGTTCATGAAGCGCGTGGCAGCGAACGAAGACTGGTACCTCTTCGACCCCGCCGACGCCCCCGACTTGGTCGAACTCGTCGGGTCGGCATTCTCGCGCCGCTACAAGGAGTTGGTGGCGCTTGCGGAGGCGGGCAAGATCCGCAGGTTCAGGAAGATGCGAGCCCGCGAGCAGTACAAGGCGATCCTCATCTCGCTGCAGGCGTCGTCGCACCCGTGGCTCACGTGGAAGGACACGATCAACAACCGTGCCCTCAACACCAACACGGGCGCCATCCACCTGTCGAACCTCTGCACGGAGATCTGCCTGCCGCAGGACCGCGAGAACATCGCGGTCTGCAACCTCGCGTCGATCAACCTCTCCGCGCATTTCATCGAGGGCAAGATCGACTGGGAGCGCATGGAGACCTCGGTGCGCCTGTCGGTGCGCCAACTCGACAACCTCGTTGACATCACGCTCTCCTCCGTCCCCGAGTCGGATCATGCGAACAAGGAGAACCGCGCGATCGGTCTGGGCGTCATGGGCTTCACCGACGTGACCGAGAAGATGGGCCTCGCATACGAGTCCGAAGAGTCGTACGACCTCATTGACCAGATCGTCGAGTTCGTGTCCTATCACGCGATCGACGAGTCGGCCGACCTTGCGCGTGAGCGCGGCTCGTATGCGAACTTCGAGGGCTCCGGTTGGTCCAAGGGCCTCGTGCCCTTCGACACCATCGCGATCGCCGAGGCGGACCGTGAAGTGCCGATCGCCGTCAACCGCACCATGCGCCAGGACTGGGAAACCCTGCGCGCGAAGGTCGCGGGCGGCATGCGCAATGCGACACTCATGGCCGTCGCGCCGACGGCTTCGATCGGCCTCGTCGCAGGCACCACGCCGGGCTTTGACCCGCAGTTCTCGCAGATCTTCTCCCGCGCGACGTCGTCGGGCAAGTTCCTCGAGGTCAACCGCAACCTGGTGAAGGACCTGCAGGATCTAGGCATGTGGGAAGACGTCAAGGACGAACTCCTCGCCACGCAGGGCGACCTGTCGCGGATCGAGGGCATCCCCGAGCACCTGCAGGAGGTCTACAAGACCTCGTTCCAGCTCAGCCCGTACGCCTTCATCGAGGTGGCGGCGCGTGCCCAGAAGTGGATCGACCAGGCCATCAGCCGAAACATCTACCTCGAGGACCGCGACGTCGAGAACATGATGGACCTGTACGCGGCCGCTTGGGAACGCGGCGTGAAGACCACGTACTACCTGCACATGAAGCCGCGTCACACGGCCGAGCAGTCCACCGTGCGCGTCAACAAGACCGAGAAGATCAACTCGACCGGCTCGGCCAACGGCCAGGGCAAGGGCTCTTCCGGTCCCGCCAAGAAGGGCTTCGGCGGCTTCGGTGGCGCCAAGAAGGGCTTCGGCGCCGCGACCGCATCGGCCAACGCTCCCGTCGCCGACGCGGTGGTGCAGCAGGCGGTCGAAGCGGCCCCTGCCGTGCAGGCTCCCGCAGCGGCTCCTCCCAGGCGCGGATTCGGCGGGGTGGCCACGCCAGCCGCTCCCCCAACTGAGGCTGTCTCCGAGCCCACGCACCGGACGGGCGGCATCTCGATCGCGCCCGCTGCGGTGATGTCGCAATTGGCCTCCGTGGCCTTCGCTCCGGCGCCCGAGCGGAAGCCAGTTGTTCCGCCCTCGGGGCTTCCCGCGATCGTCGAGCCCGCCGTTGTGGAAACGGCAGTCGTCGAAACGGCGGTGGTCGAAACGGCACCGTGGGGCGGGGCCGGCCAGTTCGACTCGTACCAAGCGCCCGAGGGCGCGACCGTGCTCGAGGTGGTGGAAACTGTGTACTCCGCCGATGGCGACATGGAGATGATCGACGGCGTCGCATGCCCCGTCGACCCGATGGAGCGACTCCAGTGCGAGTCCTGCCAGTAGCCGCCCGCCACCCCCTTCAAAGCCTGACAATCGACAAGGAGTAACACCATGGGCATCCTCGGTACCGGAATCCAAGACGGACTTCTGCTCAAGCCGGTCAAGTACCAGTGGGCCATGGACCTGTACGACCAGGCCGTCGCCAACACGTGGTTCCCCAACGAGATCCAGCTGGGGGAAGACCTGGCCGACTTCAAGAAGATGACGGACGAAGAGAAGCACGCCGTCACCTACCTGATGTCGTACTTCAACCCGAACGAGTTGCTCGTCAACAAGGCGCTTGCGTTCGGCGTGTACCCGTACATCAACGCCCCCGAATGCCACCTGTACCTGGCTAAGCAGATGTGGGAGGAGGCCAACCACTGCATGTCGTTCGAGTACGTCCTTGAGACGTTCCCGATCGACCGCGAGGCCGCCTACGACTCCCACGTCACGGTGCCGTCGATGAGGGTCAAGGAGGAGTTCGAGGTCAAGTTCATCAAACGGATGACGGAAGAGACCCTCGACATCAAGACCACCGAAGGCAAAAAGGACTTCATCCGCAACCTGATCTCCTACAACATCATCCTTGAGGGGATCTGGTTCTACTCGGGGTTCATGGTCGCGCTGAGTTTCCGCCAGCGGAACCTGCTGCGCAACTTCGGTTCGCTCATGGACTGGGTCATCAGGGACGAGTCGCTGCACCTGCAGTTCGGCATCAACCTGATCCTCACGGTGCTGGAGGAGAACGAGGACCTGCAGGACGCTGAGTTCGCCGATGAGATCCGCAACATGATCCTGGGCGCCGTCGAGATGGAGGAGGCCTACAACCGCGACCTGCTCCCCAAGGGAATCCTTGGTCTCAACGCCGACTACGTGAACCAGTACGTCAAGTACCTTGCTGATCGTCGACTCGAGGAGCTCGGCTTCGAGGCCCACTACAACGTGTCGAACCCCGCCAAGTGGATGGCGACGGCCAACGACACGCTGCAACTCGTGAACTTCTTCGAGGCCACCAACACCTCCTACGAGGTGAATGGGCAGACGGCCAAGAAGTAGGGGGGTGCGACGACGCGCGGCTTTCCTTTCGTCGGGCGATCAGGCTTGATCCCTCGGAAAGCAAAGCCGCGCGCCGCCGCGTGAAGGCTAAGGCCGTTTTCGACGCAACTGGCCCTCGCGCCGCGGTCGGCTCGCGGAATAACCTGGTCTGCGAAACGTTTCGACAAAGGCGGCCACCGCCGCAATCCTTCCCCCGACGACGCGGGCGCCCACCCGTGCGTCCCGTCATGTGAGGACTCGACCTGGAGGCAGAGCACTCGATGACTGCGCCCACCACCGTCGCTACCGCGACGCACGCCAACTTCGGCGACACGTTGACCCGCAATCAGCGGCTCACCTATGTGCTGATGCTGGGCGCGCTCGTGGCTCTTGGGCCGTTCACGATCGACTTGTACCTCCCCGCCTTTCCCTCAGTGGCTGCGGGTCTGGCGACATCCGACGCGGCCATTCAACTGACTCTCACCGCCACTACCATCGGCTTCGGTTTGGGCCAGCTGATCGTGGGGCCGCTGTCCGATGCGATGGGACGGCGACGGCCACTGCTCATCGCGACGTCCGTCCACATTATGGCGAGCATCGGCGTGGCGCTGGCTCCCACGGTGGAGTGGGTGATGGTGGGGCGCGTCGTTCAAGGCATGGGAGCGGCCGGCGGCGCCGTGGTGGCCATGGCGGTGGTCCGGGACCTCTTCGGTGGCCAGCGCCTCATCAGGATGCTGTCGCGCCTCGCGCTCGTCACGGGGCTCGCTCCCGTGCTCGCCCCCGTCATCGGTTCGCAACTGCTGCGATTCGTCGAGTGGCGCGGCATCTTCGTCTTCCTCGCCGCCTACGGTTTGCTCGTCACCGTGCTGGGGGCATTCATTCTTGTGGAGACCCTCCCGCCGGAGCGCCGCGGACGGTTCTCAAGCACTGCGGTTGCGCGACGCTATCGGCGACTCGTGAAGGATCCCGCGTTCGTGGGCGTCGCCATCGTGGGCGCGGCGACGTTCACCGCCCTGTTCGCGTACCTGTCTGCCTCGTCGTTCATCCTGCAGGAGATCTACGGATTGTCCGCTCAGCAGTTTGGCTTCATCTTCGGGATCAACTCGATCGGGTTGGTGTCGGGGACTCAGATATCGGCCCGGCTGATGCGCCGTGTCGCCCCGCGCGTCGTGACGGCAGGCGGCCTCGCGATCATGACCCTTGGTGCCCTCGCACTCTTGATCTCGTCGCTTCTGGATACCGGTTTGCTCGGCGTGGTCATCCCCTTGTTCTTCGTGATTGCGCCCGCGGGGCTCGTCATGCCGACGGTTCAGGTGATGGCTCTGGCGGACCACGCGACCGAGGCCGGCACCGCAGCCTCCGTCATCGGCGCCGCCAACATGGGCGTCGCTGGGGCCGTCTCGCCGCTTGTCGGCGTGGGAGGGAACACGCCCACCGCGATGGCCATCGTGATGCTGGGAGCGCTCGCGGTCGGCCAAGCGAGCTTATGGCTCGTGGTGCGCCGCCGCACCGACTCCACGGTGATGGTCTGACGCTCGGCCGACGGGGCCAGCGGAACCAGACGCGGCACCGTTCCCGCTCGATAGGTTGAGCGCATGACACGACGCGTTGCGATTCTGCTCTTTGACGGCTTTGACCTGATCGACGTCGGGGGACCGTACGAGGTCTTCCTGACCGCTTCCCGGCTCGCCGAGCGCGATGGCTTCCCACCGCAATACGAGCTGGTACTTGTGAGCTCCGGTGGCGCCGATGCCGTGGCTTTTGGCGGCATGACGTTGACCGCATTGCACGACCCCGCTGACGTCGGCCAGGTCGACATCGCCATCGTGCCCGGCACGGTCGACGTGGCCGCAGCCGTCGCCGATCCGGTCCTCGCGTCGACGGTGGAGGGCTTGCTCAACTCCAGCCGTGTGACGGCGTCCGTGTGTACGGGGGCGTTCCTCTTGGCCGAGGCGGGTGTGCTGGAGGGCAAGAGAGCGACCACCCACTGGGAGGATGTCGACGACCTGGCGCGCACCGGCAAGGTGGCCGAGGCACGCTCAGGGGTGCGCTGGGTTGACGAGGGCGACGTGGTGACGTCGGGTGGCCTGGCCTCCGGCATGCACATGGCCCTGCACCTGGTGGCTCGGGACTTCGGCGTCGAACACGCGGTGCGCACTGCAAGGCAACTCGACCTGCCTTGGGACCCGACCGGCGCTTCGTAGTTCGGTCGCCGCCCACCGCTCGTCGAGAGGAGTCGCTAGGACTCGTCGGCGATGGTGACGGTCAGGGTGCTCAGCAGGAAGTTGTCGCCCGAGGTGCTCACCGTGACGGTGTGGACGCCCTCGGTCACCTCGGCTGGCCGGAAGAGCTTGGCATCCACGCCGAGCGTGTTTCCGTACTTTCCGCCGAATGCGGTGGAGTCGGCTGCATTCTTGCTGTCGCCAACCGCAGTGCTCTTTCCGTTCCACCGGAGTGGCGTGAATGTGGTGCCGTCGATGTCGAGACTGTCACCGGCGAGCCCACGGTCGCCCTCCCAGGCGGTCCAGCCGACGGTGACCTTCGCCTCGTCCGAAGTCGCGAACTGCACGTCGGCGCCTTCCGATGAGGTGACCCACTGGGCGCCGTCGAAGATAGCGACTCGGGAGTTTGCGAGCGTCGGGTGCTCGTAGACGACCGTCAGTGCGAAACCGCCGTAGTACGTCTTGTCGGTGTCGTTCATCGTGGCCGGTAGCGCGATGTCCGCGAGTGACCACGTGCCGCTGAAGGCGTCGGCGGCAAGCAGGTCGGTCACGTCAACACGTGAGCGGTAGTACTCGCGGCCGTCCTTGGAAAGTGTCTTGACTGAATCAGGATCAGCAGGATCAGCGGTCACCTTGATGTAGTCGGAGGCACCAGGTAGCCGCAGGAGCGCGGTATCCATGGCTCCCACCAGGGCGTCGGCCGCGTCCCCATCGGTGCCGTCAGAACGGTTGGCGGACCACTCAAGTAGGGCGTACTTGACGGTGGCGCCCTCAGGAAGCGTCAGCGTCGTGGATGCTGAGTTGCTTGTTCCGTCGTCCTCAATGAGCGGCTGCATCGCCCAGTCGTTGTTGTTCATGCCTCCTCCGGCATTGCCGACAGAGTTCATGACGCCCTTGCATCCGGCGTCCGTCTGGTCGCAGCCGAGAAGTGTTGCGCCCACGTGCTTAGCCGCGACCTGGCCCTCGGTCGCATAGACACTGTCGATGGACTCCTCGTTGTCTTCGAGACCAGTCGCGACGCTGTAGGTCACGGTCTGCTCCCCGGAGGTGACGGAGAATGACGTCACCGCGTCGGCTGCCAGGTCCGCATTTACCAGGAGGTCCAAGTCGAGCGATGTCTCATCTCCCGCGACGAGCGCGGGCAGTTCGCAGGTGGCGGTGACCGCGTCACCGGTCAGCGTGCACTCCCAGTCACCAATGGAGTACGAGCCCTCGAGGGCAAAGCGCATATACGACGCGAGACGTTCGTGCGGGAAGACGGCGGTGCCAACGCCCCCATCAACTGCGGGTGGCGTGGCAAAGGTCAAGCCCGCCGGAAGCGTGATGGCGGCCGTGACGCCGTCGGCGTCTGCGTCGCCCGTGTTCGAGAGCTCCATGCCGATGACTGGCGCGGATCGAGGAATCTCCAGGTAGTCGAGGGGTGCCTTCGCGAGGGACAAGAACGCCGCCGGCGTGGTTCCACCCGTGCCGCCACCAGTGCCCGTGCCAGCGCCCGTGCCCGTGCCAGTGTCAGTGTCAGTGTCACCACCAGTGCCCGTGCCCGTGCCCGTGCCAGCGCCCGTGCCAGCGCCAGCGCCCGTGCCAGCGCCCGTGCCAGCGCCAGCGCCCGTGCCCGTGCCCGTGCCCGTGGGTCCAGCAGGTTCAGGGACTACGGCCGGGTCCTCAACGGGAGGCGTCGTCGCTTCAGGAACGTCGCTGTCGGGCGGGGTGTCTGTGCCGGTGCCTGGGTTCGTCGTTTCCGGGGCTGCGACCGCGGTGTCTGAAAGGGTGTTGGCCAAGGACTGTTCGGGGGAGTTCGTCTCGAACACGCCAAAATAGCCCGCCCCAGCGACGGCAATCGCGGTGACACCGACCACTGCGGCTGCTGGAATGAGGAAGCTCCCTAGCCCCGCGACCGCTCCTGAGAACCCTGAACCCGCTGAGGTTGTCGCCATTCCGCCGGCGCCTGCGGAGCCTGCCGTTGCGGCGGCGGTCGTTGTGGCGGTGCTGCTGGCCCCGCCGGTGGTGAGCGCGGCGGCGAGAGCCGCCGTGGCGG
>JGI25318J35512_1001216_pt1 | contig 10540 bp, 5 predicted proteins | sample AutmiccommunBRH9_FD_35512 | JGI IMG/M metagenome (IMG submission 35512)
CCCACCGTGCGCGAATCGACGACGGTCACTGGCAGCGGAGCGCGCTCCGCGACGGACTCCATGGCCTGAGCGGTCCCGGAGATCTTGCCGGACAGCGGCACAAAGACGAGGGACTCCGCGCCATCGGCCTTGGCCCACTCCGCGATCTCCAGGAGCGCTTGCGGCCCTGGTTGGGACGTGCTGACCTTGCGGCCCGCAACGAGTGCGGCGACCACCTGCAGGGGTGACACATTGTCGCCCTCGGTGAACGTCTCGTCGTCGATGATGATCTGGAGCGGGGCGACGGCCAGGCGCCACGCATTCGCGAGTTCCTTGGGCAGGCATGAGGATGAGTCAGTCGCGACTGCCACCTTGAAGGTCACGGCGGCTACTTGCTGACGACGACGTTGACGAGCCCCGGCGGGCGCACAATCACCGTGCGCACATCGGCGCCGTCCATCGCGCGCTGGACGTTGGGGGACGCCAGTGCGAGCTCGCGCAGCTGCTCCTCGGTGGCATCGGGCGACACCTCGAGCCGGTCGCGCACCTTGCCCATCACCTGCACCACGCACGTGACGGTCTCTTGGACCAGCAGTGCGTCGTCCACCTCGGGGAGTCCGGAAAGCTCCACCAGATCCTCGTGGCCGAGCATCGACCACATGTCCTCGGCGCAATACGGCGCAAACAGGCTGAGCAGCGTGGCCACCACCTCCGCGGCCTCGCGGACGGCCGGGTCGGCGGCGCCGGCGCCCGTGTCGATCGCCTTGCGCGTCGCGTTCACCAGCTCCATGACTCGCGCGACAACTACGTTGAAGCGAAAGGACTCCGTCAATGCTGAAGCGTCGGCAAGGGTCCGATGCGTGACGGCCCGCAGGTCGCGATCCCCGTCAGCCGGGTCCACGCCGGGCTCGCTGGCCACGTCGCGGGCGAGTCGCCACGCGCGCGCCAGGAACTTGGCCGAACCCGCCGGGGAGACGTCGCCCCAGTCGATGTCGTCCTCCGGCGGTCCCGCGAACGACATCGTGAGGCGAATCGCGTCCACGCCGAACTCATCGAGCTGAGCCGCGAGGCTCACCAGGTTGCCGCGGCTCTTCGACATGGCCGAGCCGTCCATCTGCACCATGCCCTGGTTGAGCAGCGCGGTGAAGGGCTCTCCAAAGTCGACCATTCCCATGTCGCGCAGGGCCTTGGTGAAGAAGCGCGCGTACAACAGGTGGAGGATCGCGTGCGTGACGCCGCCGACGTACTGGTCGATGGGCGCCCACTTCTTTGCCTGGTCGACGTCGAAAGGGCCGTCGTCCTTGCGGGGGCTCAGGAAGCGCAGGAAGTACCACGAGGAGTCGACGAAGGTGTCCATCGTGTCGGTGTCGCGCAACGCGGCGCCTCCACATGTGGGGCATGTCGTGTTGACCCAGTCGGTAGCCGCAGCGAGCGGGGACTGGCCCTTGGGCTTGAGGTCGAGGCCCTCGGTCGGCGGCAGCTTGACGGGGAGCTGATCATCCGGCACCGGCACCTCGCCACACGCGCCACAATGAATGATCGGGATGGGCGTGCCCCAGTAGCGCTGACGCGAGATCAGCCAGTCGCGCAGCCGGTAGTTGACGGACGCCGCTGCGGTGCCCGCCGTCTCGAGTTCGGCGATGATCGCGGTGATCGCGTCCGCCTTGTCCAGCCCATTGAGCGACCCGGAGTTGATGAGCGTGCCATCACCCACTGTCGCCACACCGGACTCGACGGGATCGGGCAGCGGGTTGCCGTCGTCATCGCGACAGTCCAGGACGGTGCGCACCGGCAGGTTCATGGCGCGCGCGAAGTCGAGGTCGCGCTGGTCGTGGGCTGGCACGGCCATGATGGCGCCGTGGCCGTAGTCCGCGAGAACGTAGTCGGAGGCCCAGATCTGCAGCCGCTCCCCGTTGACCGGGTTGATGGCGTAACGGCCCAGGAACACACCCGTCTTGGGCCGCTCGGTGCTCAGTCTCTCGATCTCGGTGTCGCCTTTGACCTTCTCGGCGTAGGCGGCAAACTCCGCCTGAATCGCCTCATCGGTGTCGGCCACCAGCTCTGCGGCCAGGTCGGAATCGACGGCGACCACCATGAACGTGGTCCCGAACAGCGTGTCCGGGCGCGTCGTGTAGATCGGGATCGGCGCCTCGCGGCCCTCGATGACAAACTGGACGTCGGCGCCGCGGGAGCGACCAATCCAGTTGCGCTGCATCGCGATCACCTTGGACGGCCACGTCTCGCGCAGCGTCTCAAGCCCGTCCAGCAACTCGTCGGCGTAGTCGGTCACCTTGAAGTACCACTGCGTGAGCTTCTTCTTGGTGACGGGGGTGTCGCATCGCTCGCACAGCCCGGCCACGACCTGCTCGTTGGCCAGGACCGTCTGATCGAACGGGCACCAGTTCACGAGCGACGGCTTGCGGTACGCGAGTCCCCGCTCAAACAGTCGCGTGAACATCCACTGGTTCCAGTGGTAGTACTCGGGGCGGTGTGTCATGAGCACGCGATCCCAGTCGAACGAGCACGCGTAGCGCTCCATCGACGTCCGCTGCTGCGCGATGTTGTCCTCGGTCCACGCCGCCGGGTCGACGCCGCGCTTGATCGCCGCGTTCTCCGCTGGCAGGCCAAAGGAATCCCAGCCGATGGGGTGCAACACGTTGAAGCCCTTGAGGGTCCAGTAGCGCGCGATCACGTCTCCCAGTGCGTACGCCTCCGCGTGACCCATGTGGAGGTCGCCGGAGGGATACGGGAACATGTCGAGCACGTACTTGGTGGGACGCTCGTCGTCGGCGTCGGAAGACCTGAACGGCTGCTTGTCAGCCCACACCGGCTGCCACCGCTGCTCGATCGTGTGGAAGTCGTAGCGCGCGTCGTCCAGGGAAGTCTCGGGGGAAGTCACCCGAGGATTCTACCGAGCGGGGCGGACGCGGCCGACGCCAGCGCAAACACGCAACGTGCTCTGGTGTGGCGCGTCGCACGGACTACTCCAACGAGGAACCTGGTCGCTGGCTCCTCGGACGGTGGCCGACGCCTGATTTGCCCGTGACCACGTCGACTCATCGCGCGTACGCGCGAATGGGAGTCGCGACGTGCTCCACTGCTGGCCTTAACCGTCATCGCCCCGCTGTTCTGCGTGACCGTCGTGCCAAGCCGCGTCAATGCGGTAGGCATCGGCGATTCCGCGAAGCACTCGCGCGGTCCTTGGCCACGTCACTGCAATCTGGGCGGCCCACCCTCGGTATTGGCTCTCAAGGTCGCGCTCTTGGTCGCCACCTTCGAACATGCCGCGGCTGGTTACGCCGCGCCTGTTGACGAGTCCAATGTGGAGTCCCGTCTCTATTCTCTGGTTCACCAGGCCGTCAATGATGTCGCGCACTGCCTCTGCGGGCCATATTCCGTCGGCTCCCGGCGGGCTCGCAGCGAGCACTTCGCCAATCTGCTCGTCGCCGACGGAGGCGCGGTGGGCCTCGGCAAGAGCGCGTCTTGCAGCCGTCACCCAGTCGTTCAGATGCGCGACGTCGATGGAACCGTCGGGCCGGAGCCCAGGGAGCGTCGGCCACTCCCTAAGCACCGACCAGGCCAACGACGCCTTTCCCTCCTCTTGCGCGGTCAGCTTGCGCTTCGCTTCTCCCTCCGCGCGGTAGACGGCGCAGACAAGCTCCACGAACTCTTCGGAGTTTGCACAGAGCGTTCCGTAAAGGGCGCGAGACGGACCGTGGTCGTCGACGAAGCGGAAGAAAACGAACTCCAGACCGGCCAACTCTGGGTCCTGAGGCGTCTCTCGCTCCAACTTCTCAAGCAGCATCGACACGTCGTACTGGAGCATCTGTCGTTCCTCGACGGAGTTTGGGTCTGACACTGCTGCGAACAGCGCCCGCTTCACCTGGCCAACATTTATCTCCTCATCGCCGTGGAGCATGAGGCCAAGCAGTCCAACTGCCGCCCAGGGACGCCCCCGCCCAACGAGCAAGTCGACCGCTTCGTGGCGCTCCGCAGGGGGGACGTCGTACACGCTGGACGTCCGCCAGAACTCCTCCGCGAGCGCAGGGTCTAGCGCCTCCATTTCCGTCCAAAACGTCTTCGCGAGCGGCACCGCTCGCACAAGGAACGTACCGAGTTCCAAACCTGCTTGATCAATCTCGTCCAGCGCCCGGCGCAGCCACCCCATACCCCCTTCAATCAGCCGAGCACGAGCGAATGCCGACGCGGCGAGCCGGAGGTTATCATTCTCCGCGCCGAGCCATCCAAGGACTTGCACCTGGGGCACATCCATTGGAGCCAGGAGCCATCCCACGAGCGCGGGGGTCGTGACATCTCTCACGAGCACAGCCAGCGCCTCAGTTCCGTCCTCCAGCGTCTCAGCAACCGCTGCCCTTCGGAGAGCCTCCAGCTTTTCCGCGAACGCTTCCTCCCCTCGGCGGGTGCCTGCCACCTCAGCACGCCAACTGAAGAGTTCCGAGTGACGTCGAGGATCGCGGGAAGGTTCGAGGGCCCCCGCGATGGACTCAAGTTCCTTGACGTCGTCGTCAGGCAAGGCCCAACCGGCATCGGGGTACTCACGGTGGCGCGCAATCTGGTTCGACAACGCTCGCCATACTGCGTAGCGTTGATCGGCGTCCCAGGCTGCAGATCCGGCCACTTCGCGAAGTGTGGCGATGACCGTCGAACGCTCAGCATGTGGCAGGTCGTCGACGCGCGCGATGATCTCGGCCCAACGATCTGAGCTATCGCAAGCGGCGCTGACAACGATACCTACCAACTCATGCACATATTGTCCCCACTCCCTTAGGCTCACTGAGCGGTCGGTCCTGCTCCAGTCTCGAAACACGGGCTGGTAGGTAGAGAGCCCGACTGCGTGCGCCTCAGGCCACACGCTAAGTGCGAGCCGCCAGCCGACGTCCTCGTACGCTTCGGTCGCCCACTTCACGATCTTGAGCTTCTCCACGACGCCAACACTGCAGTTCGAGATCCAGCCTGCAGTGATGTTGCTGATCGACGACAGGGGCCTGTTCGCAAGCCGCCCTCCAGGATCAAGTGCGGCGAGCCTCACCAACGCACGCGCGGCGTGTCCGAAGTGCTCTGGAGACCAGCAGAGCAACTCCAGCGCCCAGAGCAGATGGGTGTGCGGAGAAGAAGCCCCAAAGAAGTCCCCCGGGCTCGTCTGATCGCGAAACAGGGAGCGCAAGCGAGGTTCATCCCGCGCCAGATCCGTGTCGACCGCGTCGACGAAGACCTCGGGTGCCGCCTCCGCCATCGAGGGAAGATGGGGCGCGATGCGGGCCCAAACCGACCCGGTGCTATCTGCCTCTGCGGCCGCGAGAATCGTCTGCACAATCGCCGCAGCCCTCTTGTCGAGTTCGAAGGACCCGGAGAGACCCGACGAAGTCACCGACGCTAGCGCGAGACCCTTGGCGAGATGCTCCTTGAGCGTCGCCGAGACTTCATGCAGGTCGCCACGAACGGTCGTAGTGAGGCGCGCAGTATCGGTTTGACCCTCGATGCCATCAGAAGCAGTTAGGACCTCAGGCACCACTTCCGCCCATCGCTCCAACTGGCTGTTGGATAGCGAGTCAAGAACGAGGGTTGCCGCCTCCGTGGGTGAGGCCAGCCGCCACACTCCGCCGGATAGTACAAAAGGCGCGTCAGATGCCTTGGCAAGCGATCGAAGCAGTTGGTCAACGAGCTCGTTGGGCACGCCAGCGAGGCCCGCCACCAAGCTCGCGTCGTCCGCACTCGAGGTCCAGCTCCCCGCCAGAACCAGCGGCGCAAGCACAGACGCTTGCTCGCGATCGGTCGACCATGGCGGTGCAACAAATCGGGCGTCTCTGCCCACGGAGCGCAAGAATGCTGGCATGCTTCGCCGAGCGAGCGCGATCATCTCTTCAGCCGACGCGCGCGAGACGTTCTCGGCGACTAGCGCCTGGACACCCATTTCTCTATCGACCTTCGGAAGCACGATTGCACCGCGGCCGCGCACGACAGTGTCGTCGCCAGCAACCAACACAACCCGATGACCGCGGACCTCCGCGTCCTTCAGGTTGATCGGACCTTCAAAGGTCGGCACTAGCACCATGGGACGAGACGACTCAACTAGGCGGTCCCACACCGCTCGATCCGTAACAATCGCGCCCCGATCACGAAGCCCCTCATCCGACTGCAGCACTGCGCACACAAACGCGGTTGCTTCGTCACGCCATGGCGCGACCACGGTAGTCGGTGCCTCTCCGCGAGGGCCCACCGACAGCGCCGAGAGAAGGGCGTCAACCTGCTTGGAGCGCCCTGCCATGAGGAGCGCGGGAGGCAGCGGCACGGTGATTCGACCTTGAAATGTCTCCCACCAGCGGCTTACCGACTGTGCGCCACGCGGGTCGAGGCCCAAACGTTCGGAGAGCCAAATGTGCACTGCCGGTGCTTCCTGGAGCCAGCCCTCGAGAACGTGTGCATCGATCGCCTTCACCCCGGCAAAGACTGCATCGCTCGACTTCGCCTCCGCCCATGCTGAAGCGCCAGCCCAGTTCCGAGGAGTCGCAAACACAAACGTCACCTCGTCAGGGCGCGCACTGTTCGCCGACCGCTTCTTGTACTCGGACTCCGCCTTTGCCTTGGGGTTCCGATCGGTGCCGAACTCGAACCGGAGTGAGCCCGCGGGGAGGAAGACGCTCCCTGCGGACAGCGCCGATCCATCCCACCCGTGCGCCGCGACGCCTTCATGAGCACGGACCTCAAGGTTCGAAATCCCGGAGGTCGCTGCGAGCAAGCGACGCATGAGTTCCGGAAAGGTGCGTTTCGCGTCATCGCGAGAAGCCCATTGGTCAAGGCTCGCCGCCGAGACCAACTCCGGATCCGCAGACCTAAGCCGTGGCGCAACTGCCATGGCCGGGCGCCCACGATTCTCTCGCAGGGACATCACGTCCTCCCGAGCGAATCGGTGCTGGCGCGCGCCGGGGAGCCGACTCGAAACCAGCTTGCCGTCGCTGGCCCAGTTGCGCACGGTGTTCTCGTGCACACCAAGCAGGCGCGCCGTCTCACGGACGCCCAAGTACTCTGACTCTTCTCTCACACTCATAACAAAAGGGTAGAGGATTGTGTACTTTGTGGATATGGGACTTTCGTCCCCTATCGCCACGCGCGCCGCCGACTCCCCTTCCGTGCTGGCGCGCTCCTAGCAGGGTTGCCGTTCCCCAGTTCGCGGCGGGTCCCTCAAAGGCCTCGGTGTCCCCGCCGACCAACCGTCTGTGCCACCGCTACGCGTGACCCTCCATCTCGGCGACCAGCCGCGCGAGACCCAGGTCCGCATCGGCAACTCCGAAGCGGTCAATGCTCCCGCCAATCGCACGCACCGCGCGCCCAAGGTGGTGAGCGTCCCGCTTGGTGAGGGAACTGAGATCGTCACGCGCCCGCACCAGACCCAACAACGTCACGAAGTCGGCGAGGTGGCGTTGAGGGTTGGGGTCGACCGTGATGCTCAGAGCCGCGGCCTTGCCCACAAGCGCGCCCAAGAGGTTTGGCCTCCACAGCCGCGCCTCCCGCCCCTGCACCAGCACGTCCACCGGCTCAGACCGCTCCAGCGCCTGAATGCCTCCCGGGGATTGCACCGTGGTGCCGCCGCCGACACCCCGCCGCTTGGCTGCCCGCTGGCCCACCCCGTTGGGGATGAGCACATCCACCGAGCCCTCGCCGTCGGTCCACCGATGCTGGTGACCCATGAAAGTCTCGCCCCCGGCCGCGAAGCCAATCTCTCTGAGCCTCCCCGTGAACTCCATGAGAATGTGCGGATGCGCCCGCACATTGAGCATGGCGTCGACGTCGTGGGTGTCACGGGTAGCGGCCGCTCCGCGTTCGGCGCAATGCAGGTAAACCATCGAACCTCCCACCACGGTCCACGAGCCTGGCGGGAGCAGCGGCGCGATGTCCATGAGCGCATGCCACGACCTGACGTGACGCTCACTCCGCGAGCTCAGCGCAACGAGGGGAACCTCACGCATGAGCGGCCGCCATCATTGCGACCGCCACGTCCTCGCGCCCTGAGCGGTCACCATGCTGGGCCAGGTAGAACGCGTGGAGCAGCCACGCATCGGGATCAAGCGCTGGGTCACCGACGTGAAGTACGACATTCGCCTCGGCTGGCCCGCTCTCGCGGAGCATGTGCCTGGAGACGACGGCGTCCAGGTCGCGCGCCTCCACTCGGGCCTCGAAGAACCCGGCTCCATTGAGCTCCGAACCCGGCAATGATATCCCGGCGGGGCGAAGGGATGACTCCTCCCGCAGAAACTCCACGTCCTTGCAGACGTAGAGATGCCTCGGCTCAAGGTTTGCCATCCATGAACGGAGCAGCCGCGCAGGCTCGGGTGACTGCTTCAACCGGTCCAGTCGAGCGCTGGCACGTGATCTCTCGGAAGGATCCAAACCCTCAGGACGCACTCCCGAGGCCACGGCAACGAGTGCAACGGCCATGCGGGGCGACAACGGTCGCGACACTCGACCATCGGCGACCTCAAGGCTCACCGGATCGACCCTCCAGTCGCGGCCGGCGCGCTCTGCCCGGAGCTGTCCGCCTGCAATGAGCGCACGGATCCGCTGCGGTGACACGCCACGGCGCGCCGCTGCCTCGGCCACTGAGATACCCATGACACAAGTATTGCGCTAGCGCAATGGAAGCGTCAACCCCGCGCCTGGGGCGGTGACGGGTAATCCGCCGCAGCGCCTGAGTCCCTACGCGAGCAAGGTCACCTTGACAGAGACATCCAGGCTGCTGGTCGACCCGCCGAACACTCCGGTCAGCGGCGCGACGTCGCGATACTCCCGTGCTCGGGCCACGATCACGTGGTGATCGCCGGCCTCACGGTCGTTGGTCGGGTCGAATCCGAACCAGTCCCCCGTCCACCATTCGACCCATGCGTGGCTCTCGCCGCGCACCGTCTGACCGACCTCGGCCTCCGGATGCGGGTGGAGGTAGCCCGATACGTAGCGAGCGGGAATGCCGATGCTTCTCAAGGCCCCGATGGCGAGGTGTGCGAAGTCCTGACAGACACCTGACTTCTCGTCCCACGCCTCGCGGGCGAGGCTGTGCACATTGGTCGATCCGGGAACGTACTTCATTTCGGTATTGAGGTGGTCGCAAATGGCGCGAGCCGCCTCGTCGGGCCCGCCCTTCGCCCGCGCGTCGCGCGCAAACTCGACAAGATCGCCGCTGGGCTCGGTCGCGTTCGACACGGCAAGGTACTCAGACAACAGGTCCTGGAACATCGGGCCCTGGAGCGCGTCCCACCCCACGCGGTCGGTCTTGTGCGTGGCCGGCAGCACCTCGACTTGAGACGTGGCGGTCACGGACAGGGACGTGTGAGGTTCGGTGATCTCGAAGACCACCACGTCGGTCTCCCAGTAGTCCTTGTAGGACGACTTCCAGGACAGGGGATGAATTTCAAGCTTCGATTCGAGCACCCGCTGGCGCGGCAGCCACGCGGGCGTGAGGCGCGCCTCGTTGTAGGAGTTCGCGATGGGAGTCGCGTAGTTGAACGTGGTGTTGTGCACCACCTTGAGGATGGTCACACCGCCTCCTGACTCCACAGCACGGACGAAGACGGCAGGAAGAATCGATCCCTGATGATGTCGGCCGCCGTGGCACACGCCTGCTGCACCTGGCGCATCTGCGCGGGAAGGTCCGCGAGGATCTCGTCAATCGCCTCGTACTCAAGGTTGGTGCGGGCCCTACCAAGAGCGAGCCGCGCCTGATCGGTTTGCGAATGGCGCGAGAGTCCCGGCTCGATCAAGGTGAGGGTGACCTCCGCCTTGTCGAGGTTGTACGCAATCGAGCGCGGGAACTGCCGGTCGATCAGCAGGAACTCCGCGGCGCGCTCCTCCGTCACGAGCGACCTCACGGTGCGCAGATACGCCTCGTGCGCGGAGCACGTGCGCAGCAGGGTGGTCCAGTTGGGTCCCGCGCTGCCCGCGAGTGCCTTCGTCATGAGCAGCCGCGCGATCATGTCGGCCCTCTCGAGCGAGCGGCCCAGTTCCATGAAGTTCCACGCGTCGTCGCGAGACGTGGTCGCGCTGTGCAGGCCCCACACGACGGCGGCCCGCTCCCGCACCCAATTGAAGTAGTCGTGCGGGCGCGTGTTGCGCGAGCGCGCGCCCAATTGCATATACGTCGTGTTGAGGGACTCCCACACCTCGGTGGAAATGACCTCGCGGGCGCGGCGGGCGTTGTCGCGGGCGGCGCCAAGGGAGCCCGTGATCGAGGACGACAGCGTGGCGTCGGTCGCAAGCGCCTGGAGGACCGCCTCGCGGGTCGCCGTGCCCTCGACGGGAACATGCATCACGGCGAGCAGCGACGCATTGGCGGCGGGCTCATCCACCCCGGGGTCCTCAAGCAACACGTTGAGGTGCACATCAAGCAAGCGGGCGGTGTTGTCCGCGCGCTCCACATAGCGCCCGATCCAGAAGAGCGACTCGGCGATTCGACTTAGGGGGCGTGAGTTTATTAGTTGGTGTGTGTCGGGTTGAGGGTGTAGTTCCACTCTCCGTGCCAGTCGTGCCGGGTGAGCGTGCCGTTGGATTCGAG
>JGI25318J35512_1001231_pt1 | contig 10446 bp, 7 predicted proteins | sample AutmiccommunBRH9_FD_35512 | JGI IMG/M metagenome (IMG submission 35512)
AACGGATTCGGCAAGAAACGCATGTCGGCCATGAGATCGACATCGGTCGGGGTGCCGTATTTAAAACCGAAGCTCTGCACGGACAGCTGCAAACCAGGGGTGTCATCGTCTGAAAAGAGCTCGCGAGTGGCAGTTGAGAGATCGTGCACGTTGTAGCGCGAAGTGTCAATGACGACATCGCTGGAGGCACGCAACTCTTGCAGTCGCTCGCGCTCGAGACGAATACCGTCGAGGAGGCTGCCCTCTGCCTGCAGCGGGTGCGGCCGACGCACGGACTCATAGCGCCGCACCAAGACTTCGTCGGTGGCGTCGAGAAACACGACTCGTACTTTGGCGTTTTCACGCAGGCTGGCAACTGTCTCCTGGACATCAGCGAACAAGTCCCGTCCGCGCACGTCAACCACGGCCACGATGCGCGGCAACGCTCCGCCGGAGCGATCCGCCATGTCGGCGAGCGGCTTCAACATGGGCAGAGGAAGGTTATCTACGACGTACCAGCCCAGGTCTTCCAGTGCGTTCGCAACGGTGCTTCGCCCAGCCCCCGACATGCCGGTGACGATCAGGATTTCCTGATCCGCTGACTGCTCGTTCACCGTTCAATCTCCTCGGTTTGCCTCTGCTCGAATGCAACTCCTAGCTTAGCCGCACTTCCGTCTGCACTTACCGCTGCGGGTTCTGATGCCGAGCCATGCACATGGCGGTGGATCTGCTCGGCCAGTTGAGGCCCCACCCCCGGGGCGCTACCAATTTCAGCGACCGAGGCGGCCTTCAGCCTCGCAACCGAGCCAAAGTGTCGAAGGAGCGCCTGCACTCGTTTCGGACCCAGACCCGGGATCTCCGCGAGCGTACTTGCAATCGCCGTGCTGCGCCGCTGACGTTGAAACGTGATCGCAAAGCGGTGCGCTTCATCACGAATGCGCTGCACGAGGAATAGTCCCTCACTGGTTCTCGGCATAATGACCGGGAACGGATCCTCAGGCAGCCACAATTCCTCAAGCCGCTTGGCGACGCCGACCAGAGCGATGTCCGTGATGTTCGCCTCATTCAGCGCACGGTGTGCGGCCGCAACCTGGGGCTGCCCGCCGTCGACAATCAGAAGCTGCGGCCGCTCCCGATACCTGCCCGAGGGCAACTGATCTGACTCTGCGGCAGCGTTGAGTTGGGCGGCTCGTCGCGAAACTACCTGGTAGATGGAATCGGTGTCGTCTCGGGTCTGCTCGATTCGATACTTCCGATAGGCACCCTTCGCGGGCAGACCATCCTCAAACACAACAAGGGAGGCCACCACGCCAGTGCCCTGCAGGTGCGAGACATCGATGCACTCAATGCGCAGCGGGGGCTCCTGCATCTCGAGGGAGCGCTGTAACTCGGCAAGAGCGTCGGTTCTTGCCGTGATATCAGCCGAGCGCTTCAGCTTGTGGCGTACCAGGTTCTCCCCCGCGTTCAGGGTCGCCCGATCCATGAGTTGCGCCTTGTCGCCGCGTTCTGGCACCTGCACGCGCACGCGTCCAGCTCGTGGCCGCCTGAAACGAAGAGCCTCCTCGAGGGCATCGACACCTTCTGGGAGGAGGGGGACCAGTATTTGCGGCGGCGGTTCGCGCTCCCCTTCGTAGGCGGATTGAATGACCTGCTCCAGCAGCGTTCCCGGGGAATCGTCGAGCTCAACGTCAACGATCCAACTGCGCTCGCCGCGGATGCGGCCTCCACGCACGATGAACTGATGAGCCGCGGCGGAAAGCTCGTCTGCTCGAAAACCGAACACATCGGCATCCACGTCGTGGCTGAGTGACACCGAGTTCCGCTCCAACACGTGTTCGACGGCCGCGGCCTGATCGCGAAGTCTCGCGGCATCTTCGTAACGTTGTTCCGCGGCGGCATCGCGCATCTCAGTTCGCAGTCGCCGCAGGTGAGAGGTGTCGCCTCCCGCGAGAAACGTGACGAGATCACTCACGCGGGTTCGATGATCCTCGATGCTGATCAGGCCTGAGCACGGCCCGTGACATCGACCGATCTGACCCGCAAGACACGGCTTTCCCGACTGCATTGCCCGCCGGTAATCCGCCTCATTACAGGTGCGGATGGGAAACGCCTGGTGCAGCAACGCCGTGGTCTCTTTCAGAGCCCACACCTTGGGATAGGGTCCGAAGTAGCGCGCGCCCCTGATCTTTTCGTTGCGCGTGATGAGTAGCCTCGGTGCCTCGTCGCGCAGGGTGACGGCGAGATAAGGGTAGGTCTTGTCGTCTCGAAATTGGACGTTGAACGGAGGCTTGAACTCAGTGATCCAGGTGTGCTCGAGCACCAACGACTCGGTATCGGTCGCGACGACCGTCCAGTCGAGTCGCGCAGCCAGGGCGAGCATTCTTCTCGTGCGAGGTTGAATCGAATGCAGTGGCTGGAAGTAGTTGGCGAGCCTAGCCCGCAAGTTTTTTGCCTTGCCGATATACAGCACACGCCCGTGTCGATCACTGAATCGGTAGACCCCAGGGGTGGTGGGGATCTCGCCGTTTGCCGGGCGAAAATCCGCTCGGCGATCCACAATCTCCGTCACTCTAGACCTGTATCCGGGCCTTTGCCGCCGCGACCGTGCGCGACTTTCCTGCCGCTGAAGGCTTGTCACCACGCCCCGTGAGCACTTCAGCAAGAAACTCGCCCGTGTGGCTGCCGGGAGCCTTCGCGATCTGTTCGGGGGTACCCGTCGCCAAGATGCTTCCGCCGCCCGAGCCGCCTTCGGGGCCCAAGTCAATGACCCAATCCGCGCTCCGAATGACATCGAGATTGTGCTCAATGGTGATCACGGTGTTGCCCTTGTCAACGAGGCCGTTGAGCACGAGCAGGAGCTTCCGCACATCTTCAAAGTGCAGGCCGGTGGTCGGTTCGTCCAGCACGTAGATGGTTCGGCCATTTGAGCGTTTCTGGAGTTCGGTGGCCAGTTTTACTCGTTGCGCCTCACCTCCGGAAAGGGTGGTCGCTGCCTGCCCCAGGCGCACGTACCCCAGCCCGACATCGACGAGGGTCTTGAGATACCGATGGATGCTCGAAATTGGCTCGAAGAACTCCGATGCTTCTGCGATCGGCATGTCGAGCACCTCGCTGATGTTCTTGCCCTTGTAGCGCACCTGCAGGGTCTCTCGGTTGTATCGCTTACCCCCACAAATCTCGCACGCGACGTACACATCCGGCAGGAAGTTCATCTCGATTTTCAGCGTGCCGTCACCCGAGCAGGCCTCACACCTTCCCCCTTTGACGTTGAAGCTGAATCGGCCGGTGAGGTACCCGCGGGTCTTTGCCTCGGGGGTATCGGCAAACAGATTGCGGATCTTGTCGAACACCCCCGTGTAGGTTGCGGGATTCGAGCGAGGGGTGCGACCAATCGGTGCCTGATCGACGTGCACCACCTTGTCGAGATGTTCGATTCCGGTGATGCGCGTGTGCTTGCCGGGAACCGTTCGCGCCCCGTTGAGTTGCGAGGCGAGCACCCGGTACAGGATGTCGTTCACGAGGGTGGACTTCCCTGATCCGCTCACGCCGGTCACCGCCGTCATGATGCCGAGCGGGAACGTCGCATCGACACCCTTCAGGTTGTTCGAGCGAGCACCGATCACCTTGAGCTCCCGGCCCTTATCGGGCTTCCTGCGCTTCCTGGGAGTCTCGATGGCTCGGCGGCCCACGAGATAGTCGGCCGTGATCGAGTCGGTGTTTTCAAGCAGGGAAGCATAGTCGCCCGAATGTACGACGGTGCCTCCCTCGACGCCGGCCCCGGGGCCAATATCGACAACCCAGTCGGCCGCCTCGATAGTCTCCTCGTCGTGCTCAACGACGATCAGCGTGTTGCCGAGATCTCGCAGCTTAATCAGGGTCTCGATGAGCCTGCGGTTGTCACGTTGATGCAGACCAATACTTGGCTCGTCGAGAACATACAGCACACCCGTGAGCCCCGAGCCGATCTGCGTGGCGAGACGGATACGCTGGGCCTCGCCACCGGACAGGGTGCCCGCGGATCGCGCGAGCGTGAGATAGCCGAGCCCGACCTCGATGAGGAAGTTGAAGCGCAATCGAATCTCTCGAAGCACCTGCGCAGCGATCTTGGCTTCGCGCTCCGTGAGCACGACCTCGTTGAAGAAGCGTTGGGCGGAAGTGAGGCTGAACTCTCCTACCGCGGCGATGGACTCGCCGTTGACGGTCACCGCGAGTACCTCTGGTTTTAGACGCTGGCCGTTGCAGGCGTGGCACGGCACCTCCCGCAAGAATTCCGACCACCTTTCGCGCCGACCGTCACTTTCGGCCTCCGCATACTGACGCTCGATGAAGGGGATCACGCCTTCAAACCCTGAGGTGTACTTGACCTCACGGCCGAAACGATTCTTCCACTTCACATTGACCGTGAAATCGTTGCCGCGCAGTACCGCTTCACGCACTTCCGCGGGCAGGTCTCGCCACGGAGTCTTCAGATCGAAGTCAAGATCTTGCGAGAGCCCTCTGAGGAGTTTTTCGTAGTAGTTGTAGAGGCTTTTTCCCTGACTTGTCCAGGGAACAATCACGCCTTCCGCGATACTCAGCGACTCATCGCCCAGCACCAGCTCTTCATCGACCGACATGCTGGTTCCGAGCCCAGAGCAGACCGGGCACGCACCGAACGGCGCATTGAACGAGAACGTGCGGGGCTCGATCTCGGTGAGCGACACTGGATGTCGATTTGGACAGCTGAGGTTCTCGGAGAATGTCTGGCGCCGACCCTTGGCCCCTTCGTCAAGATCAACGAAATCGATGGTCACGAGGCCGCTTGCGAGCTTCAGCGCCGTCTCCAGGGAATCGGTGAGCCGACCCAGTCCATCCGGGCTCGCAACGAGCCGGTCCACCACCACCGCGATGTCGTGCTTGACCTGCTTCTTCAACTTCGGGGGGTCTGACAGCTGCACCACCGCGCCGTCGACGATGGCGCGTGAATACCCGGTTGCCGCGAGCTCGTGAAACAAATCGACGAACTCACCCTTTTTCTGACTCACGACGGGTGCGAGCACCTGGTACCGCGTCCGGTCAGGCAGTTCCATCAGCGTGTCAGCAATTTGTTGCACTGTCTGTGCGCGAATCGGCTCCCCGCACTCGGCACAGTGAGGAATACCGATGCGAGCCCACAACAACCGCATGTAGTCATAGATCTCGGTGATTGTGCCGACAGTGGATCGCGGATTGCGGTTGGTCGACTTCTGGTCGATACTCACCGCGGGGCTCAGCCCCTCGATGAAGTCAACGTCCGGCCTGTCGACCTGCCCGAGAAATTGCCGAGCATACGCGGAAAGGCTCTCGACGTAACGCCGCTGACCTTCCGCGAAAATGGTGTCAAAGGCCATGCTTGACTTGCCCGAGCCCGACAGTCCTGTGAACACGACGAGCGCGTCCCTCGGGATCGTGAGATCGACGTCTCTCAGGTTGTGCACCCTCGCTCCCTTCACGCTGATGTGCGCGTGGGTCGTGGGGGAGGAAATCGGGGCCTGGGCGGGGGTCGAAGTCACTCCCCCATCTTACCGCCGCCACATCTGAGATTCGAACATATGTGCGATTTGTGGTTAGCGGTGCCCCGCGGCATCCATGCTCCGGAGTTCCTTCTTCAGCTCGGCAACCTCGTCGCGAAGCCTGGCTGCGAGTTCAAATTTGAGTTCTGCCGCAGCCGCGAGCATCTGCTCGGTAAGATCCGAAACCAACCCCTCGAGCTGCGCCGCACCCTCGCCGGCGATGGCACCCGGCCGCGAAGCGGGTCTCCCCTTGGTGCGAGAAGACACCCCGCCCTTTTTCTGCGCGTGTTGCGAGGTTCGAGATGCGAGCACCGCCTCGGTATCGGCCGCCTCCCGATTCAGGAGTTCCGTGATGTCACCGATCTTCTTGCGCAATGGCTGCGGATCGACACCGTGCAGTGTGTTGTACGCGACCTGCTTTTCGCGTCGCCGATTCGTCTCGTCGATGGCGTGCTGCATCGACCTGGTGACTCTGTCGGCGTACATGTGGACCTGGCCGGACACATTACGCGCGGCGCGTCCAATCGTCTGAATCAACGAGGTACTCGAGCGAAGGAATCCCTCCTTGTCGGCATCGAGAATCGACACGAGTGACACCTCGGGAAGATCGAGTCCCTCTCGGAGCAGGTTGATTCCGATGAGCACGTCATAGACACCGGCGCGGAGTTCGGTGAGGAGCTCGACACGGCGCAGCGTGTCGACATCGCTGTGCAAGTATCGAACTCGCACCCCCGCTTCCTCCATGAAGGTGGTGAGTTGCTCGGCCATCTTCTTGGTGAGCGTCGTCACGAGCACGCGCTCATCGCGCTCCGCTCGGATCCGAACCTCTTCAAGGAGATCGTCGATTTGCCCCTCGCTGGGCTTCACGATGATTTCCGGATCGATCAGGCCGGTCGGCCGAATGATCTGTTCGACGACCCCGTCGGCACGATCCAGTTCATAGGCCGACGGCGTCGCCGAGAGGTAGACGGTCTGCCCAACTCGATCCTTGAATTCGCTGAACTTCAGGGGCCGGTTGTCGAGCGCGCTCGGGAGACGGAACCCGTGATCCACCAGGGTTCGTTTGCGCGAAGCATCACCCTCATACATCGCCCCGATCTGTGGAACTGTGACGTGGGACTCGTCAATGACCATCAGGAAGTCGTCAGGAAAATAATCGAGCAGGCAGTGCGGTGCCTCACCGGGCTGGCGGCCATCAATGTGCCGCGAGTAGTTTTCAATGCCCGAACAGAAACCAATCTGCTCCATCATTTCCAGGTCAAATGTGGTGCGCATGCGTAGCCGCTGCTCCTCGACGAGTTTGTTCTGTTGCTTCAACTCGCGAGTGCGAACCTCAAGCTCTTCCGAGATGGCGCCCATGGCACGGTTCATGACCTCACGGCTCGCCACATAGTGCGACCCTGGAAAGACCGACACCGTATCGACCTGCTTGATGACCTCCCCGGTCAGCGGGTGGAGGTAGTACAGTGCCTCTACCTCGTCACCAAAAAATTCGATACGAATCGCCAATTCCTCATACATCGGGATGATCTCGACCGTGTCGCCACGCACCCTGAAGTTGCCACGTACGAACTCAATGTCGTTGCGCTGATACTGCATGTCCACGAAGCGACGCAGCAGCACATCCCGGTCAAGCCGATCGCCGACGACGAGCGGCACCATGGCCTCGTAGTATTCCTCTGGTTTGCCGAGGCCGTAGATGCAGGACACCGTAGAAATCACGACCACATCGCGCCGACTGAGCAGTGCGTTCGTCGTCGAGTGTCGCAGCCGTTCGACCTCCGCGTTTACCGAGGAATCCTTCTCGATGAAGGTGTCGGTCTGCGGCACATAGGCCTCAGGTTGGTAGTAGTCGTAGTAGGAGACGAAGTACTCCACCGAATTGTTGGGCATGAGTTCGCGGAATTCGTTCGCGAGCTGAGCCGCCAGTGTTTTGTTGTGCGCGAGAATCAGCGTGGGCCGTTGCACTGCCTCGATGAGCCATGCTGTTGTTGCAGACTTTCCCGTGCCGGTTGCACCGAGCAAGACCACCTCAGTCTCGCCAGCGTTGATTCGCTTGGTGAGCTCTTCGATCGCCTGTGGCTGATCGCCGCTCGGCTCGTAGTCACTGACGACCTCAAAGGGTCGCACGCTGCGCGTCGGTTCCATGCTTCGAGGCTACTCCGCACCCCTGACAAAGTTGTTACCGATACTAAAAGCCCGGGCAGGAACGCGCGGGGATCAGCGCGGTTCGACTGGGGTCGATGGCCCGCAAGCTGCGCTCGCCAGTTTCAGCTGAACCAGAGCTTCAGTTCCCGCTCGGCCGAGAGCGTCGAGTCTGAACCGTGTACGAGGTTTTGCTGTACCTTCAATCCCCAATCGCGCCCAAGATCACCGCGAATGGTGCCGGGCAGGGCAACTGTCGGGTCGGTGGCACCCGCGAGAGCACGGAAGCCCTCAATCACGCGATTACCCTCGGCACGAATCGCCACGATCGGACCGGAGGACATGAATTCCAGCAACGGCTCAAAAAAGGGTTTTCCCTCGTGCTCGGCATAGTGCTCCGCAAGCAGGGAGCGGTCAGCGGTTACGAGTCGAATGTCGATGAGGCGGTATCCCTTGGATTCCACTCGACGCAGAATTTCTCCGGTCAATCCGCGTGCCACGCCATCGGGCTTCACCAAGATGAGGGTCTCTTCTGCTGACATGTTCTCTCCTGTGCTTCGCATCATTCACGTACCGGTCGGGCTGCGCCCTCGTCGAGTGTAGTCCCTTCGAACGAGGAGGGCACGTCGTGCCTATGGTTGCGCGGCAAGCCAGGCCGCGCGATCTCGGTCGATCCGCGCGCCCTTCACCATGCAATAGACCCACAGTGCAGAAAAGACGATCCCGACGATCAACGCCATGGGCAGTACGAGTGCGCTGAGCAGCATCAGCACATGCACCGCCCACCCGATCCAGATTCCGATCTTGCCCCTGCGCATCGTCGAAAGGGCAACAATGATCACCACGCAGAGTCCGATGCCGCCATAGATGCCGAGCTCGCGCGGCTCGGTGATTCCGAGGCCAAACACTGTCATGCCGATGAGGAAGACGACGATGAGCTCAAACCCGAGCACGATCGAGGCGAGTGCACGTTGGGTGCGCGCACCACCATCGGAGCCAGAAGTGGCACCGGAGACTCGCATTGCTGCATCATGTGCGAAACTCTCTGACGGCGAGAGCGTCAGTTCTGGTTCTTCTGAGTCGCGCGGCGAGGGCGATCCGGCGCTCATGCGACGGCCCACCCCTCGGAACGGGCGAAGGCGATTGCCTCCCCAGCGAGCAACACCGAGCCAACGACCAGAACGGCCCGGCCCTCGCCCCTGCTTGCCCAGCCACGTGCCACGTCAAGTGCCTCGGGAAGCGACTCGGTCACGCTTACTGGGAGCTCCCCCAGCGCGTGGGTGCCGAGTTCGGCGAGGTCATCGGCGGTTGCCGTTCGCTCGGAATCAACCGGGGTCAGGTATACGGCATCGGCAATGGGCGCCAGTGCAGCCAAGACTCCCGTGGCATCTTTTTCTCCCATGACACCGACCACGAGTGCGAGTTCGGTGAAGGCGAATGACTCGGTGACGGCGCGTGCCAACGCCTCAGCCCCGTGTGGGTTATGCGCTGCATCGACATAGACAATGGGATCAGTGCCGATGAGTTGCAGACGCCCGGGCGAGGTGAGCTGCGCGAGCCCCTCCTCGAACACCGACTCTGGTATCGGCCGTTCCCCGCCGAAGAAGCCTTCGACAGCGGCGACCGCGACCGCGACATTCTCGGCCTGGTAGCTCCCATAGAGCGGCACGAATGCCGACTCATACACGTGCCCGGTGACCCCGCGCACGTCAATCTGCCGACCGCCGACAGCCAGCCGGTCTTCGGCAAGTTCGAAATCAACCCCAGCAATCAGCAACTTCGCGTCTCGCTCGTCGGCTGTCAGCCGCAGTTCTCCGGCTGCATCTTCGTGCTGGCGGGCAGAGACGACGAGCGTACCCTGCTTGATAATTCCCGACTTCGTATGTGCGATCTCCGCGATCGTGTGGCCGAGGATCGAGGTGTGATCGAGATCGATCGGAGTGAACACCGCGACCTGCGCGTCGGCGATATTGGTGGCATCCCACTCGCCGCCCATTCCGACCTCAATGACCGCGACCTCGACAGGGGCATCCGCAAAGGCCAGGAAAGCGAGCACTGCAAGCGCCTCGAAGAAGGTAATGGGACCCTGACCCGCGTCGGTGAGCTCACGATCTACCACTTCAAGTGGGAGCTGGAGATCAGCCCAGGCAGACACAAGTGCTTCGTCACGAATCGGCTCGCCATCGATCTGAAAGCGCTCGGTGAAATCCACGAGGTGGGGGCTCGTGAACAGCCCCGTCCGGAGGCCGTGCGCGCGCAGCAGAGACTCGATCGCCCGACTCGTCGAGGTCTTTCCATTCGTTCCCGCAATCTGGATGACCGGAAAAGACAATTGCGGTGAGCCTGCGAGTTCTGCGAGGCGCCGGGCTGGCTCGATTCGGGGGCGGGGGGTCGCCTCGCCCACCCGTTCCAGCAATGCCTCGTAGACACTCGCGGCACCTTTGTTCAGACTCATTCTGCACTCGTTTCTGATGCGTCAACGGTAATGATCAACGGTGCCTTTTCCGCGCCCAGGGCCGCCGCGCTGCTGACGAACACGACGTTATCGATGACCCGGTCGGGCGCAGCCGCCAGCTCTTCCATCTCTTCCGTGGGTTGCACCGCGAAGCCGACAGCCAGAGTCTCGGCAGCGATGAGGCCGCCGTGGAGTTGTAGGGCCGCGGCGTACTCGGGGGCAGCGTTCAGCGCGAGCACGATCCGATCGCTCACCTCGAGTCCGGCATTCTTTCGAGCCTCTTGCACCGCGCGGATCGCATCTCGAGCGATGCCCTCCGCCTCCAGCTCTGGAGTC
>JGI25318J35512_1001237_pt1 | contig 10415 bp, 8 predicted proteins | sample AutmiccommunBRH9_FD_35512 | JGI IMG/M metagenome (IMG submission 35512)
CGCCGCCTGCACTTCCTTTCTCAAACCGCCGCGGGCTTGGAGATACAGCGCCTGGTAGATCGTCTCGGGTGACACACGCATCTCCGCATCGGTCGGATGTTCCTTGACCAAAGCGTGACAGATTTGCTCGGGAGACCAGTGGATGCCCAACTTCTCGGTGACGAACTCCCGCAACGGCGATGCCTGCGAAAGCTTCGCGATTTTAGGGCGTGGTCGGCGACCGGCAGCCAGCCGGTGGGTGGCGTAGGGGTGATAGGTCCCTGACGCTGGCCGGTTGCGGCGGATTTCTCGGCTGACCGTCGAAGCCGGCCGGCCGAGCTCGCGGGCGATCGCTCGCACCGAGGTTCCCGTCGCGAGCAAATCACGGATCGCCTCCCGCTCGGTGATTGAAAGGTAACGGGCATCGATGACTGTCTCGACCGCGCGCATCGACGCGTCAGCAGAAGCAGTGAGGTAGGTGGTCACTCCTCGTTTGTAGTCGATAGCCCGACCGTCCGGATAAAGGCGCCGGTGGCCCGATTTCCGGATGCCCTTGTCCCAGTCCTCAGCGGTGCGAATGTTGACCTCCAGCCGCCGGGCCGCCTCCCTGCGGGAGATACCCTCCGACCGCAACCGCAGAAACGCCTCCCGACGTCCCCGCGGGACCGGCTTCACTTCCTTACCCGCCTTCACCGCCCACTGATAGCAGGTGATCATCGGGAATCCCGCTTCTCGGGCTGCCGCCGAAACATTCCCGCTGCGTTCGAACGCGGCGAAGAACGCTTCCTTGTCTGCCGCGGAATAGACGCGCCTATTCTTTGAAGCCGTCGTCACGAAACCGGCTGACGCCGCCCACGAATAGCAGGTGAATCGGGGGACCCCGACCTCACGAGCGGCTGCCGATACGTTCCCGCTGCGATCCAACGCCACCAAAAACGCGGCTCTGTCCTGCGGCGAATACTGACGCGGACTTCTCGAACTTCCCTTTAACGAGGACACGGTCGTTGCAACTCCCAGAATGACTGAGTGTTGCAACGACCGCTAGAACCCAAGTTGCCCGGTGGTCCTATTTAGGTCTGTCTAGACGCCGTAGTACAGCTCAAACTCGTAGGGGTGCGGACGGAGCGCCATCGGCGCAATCTCCGTTTCGCGCTTCAACGCGACCCACGTTTCGATGAGTTCCTCGGTGAAGACGTTTCCTTCGAGGAGGAAGTCATGATCCGCCTCGAGCGCCTCGAGCGCCTCTGACAGGCTTCCGGGTACCTGAGGAATGCTCTTCAGTTCCTCTGGGGGGAGCTCGTAGAGGTCCTTATCGATCGGCTCCATCGGCTCGATGCGGTTCCGGATCCCATCCAGGCCAGCCATGAGTTGCGCGGCAAATGCGAGGTAGGGGTTTCCCGAGGCATCGGGGGCGCGGAACTCAATGCGCTTTGCCTTGGGGTTCGAACCGGTCAGCGGTATGCGCACCGCGGCTGAGCGGTTGCCAGCTGAGTAGGCGAGATTGACCGGTGCCTCGTAACCCTTCACCAGGCGACGGTAGCTGTTAATGGTGGGGTTCGTGAATGCCAGCACTGCCGGAGCGTGCTTGAGGATGCCCCCGATGTACCAGCGAGCCAGATCACTCAGACCGGCGTAGCCATTCTCGTCATAGAACAGAGGAACGCCACCCTTCCAGAGTGACATGTGGGTGTGCATACCCGAGCCGTTATCGCCAAAGACCGGCTTCGGCATGAAGGTTGCGGTCTTGCCCCAAAGTTCAGCAGTGTTCTTGACGATGTACTTGAACTTCAAGACATCGTCAGCCGCGCACACCATGGTGTTGAAGCGGTAGTTGATTTCGGCCTGGCCGGGAGCACCCACCTCGTGGTGCGAGCGCTCTAGGTGCAATCCAGCTTCGATCAGACGCAGGGAGATGTCGTCACGGAGGTCAGCCTGCTTATCGACCGGAGATACCGGAAAGTACCCGCCCTTCGAGGGGGTCTTGTGCGACAGGTTGCCGCCCTCGTCCTTCCGCGCGGAGTTCCACATCGCCTCTTCCGAGTCGATCTCGTACATCGTGCTCTCGGGCTTCGTCTCGAAGCGAACCGAGTCAAAGATGTAGAACTCTGCCTCGGGGGCAAAGAATGCGGTATCCGCGATTCCGGTCGATTCGAGGAAACGTTCGGCCTTCTTGGCCACCTGACGCGGATCCTTCGAGTAGATCTCACCGGTGCGTGGGTTGTAAATATCGAAGATCAGGATCAGCGTGCGCTCAGCGCGGAACTGGTCGATATACCCGGTGGTGACGTCAGGAATGAGCTGCATGTCGCTCTCGGCGATCCCAGCGAAACCGCGAATTGACGACCCGTCAAACATCTGGCCGACCTCAAAGAAGTCGAGATCCACCGTGGCTGCCGGAACGTTGAAGTGCTGCTGCACGCCGGGTAGATCGGTGAAGCGGATGTCGACGAACTTGACATCCGTCTCTTTGATGAAGTCGAGTACTTCCTGCGGGGATGTGAACATACTGCTCCTCAGTTCAGGGCGCTCCTCGCGCCTTCGTTCAACACCCACCCTACGCGAGGAGCGTTTCAGGTCGGTGAGACGAATGTTTCGCGCAGGTTACAGGCGCTGCTCCCAGATAGCATTTACGTATGCCGAACCCCCCACAACCGCAGCGATTTGGAGATCTTGAACCGAGCGAGTGGCCGGGGGAGAGGCTCGGCCTGCCAGAATCGGGGCCACGTTCTGTTGCCCGCATAGGACGTCGATTCGCGGCGATTGCGATTGACTGGGGAATCGCCCTTGTGCTCACGTTGCTGTTTCCCGCTGAAGGTGGCGCCGCCACCTTCACCACGCTGGGAATCTTCGCAGTGATGCAGATGCTCTTCATTCCCACGCTTGGTGGTTCGATCGGCCACCGGATCCTGGGTCTCCGCGTCGTCCCAATTGCGGGTGGGTGGATCGGGCTGTGGCGACCGGCGGTAAGAACACTGCTGCTCGCGCTTGTCATCCCAGTGCTGGTGTGGGATTCAGATCAACGCGGTTTCCACGACAAGATCGCAGGAACGGTGCTCATCCGGGCTTAGGTTGCTCTGAAGCGAAACCTTCTTGGAGTAGCTCCCGGTGGCAGGAACTCCAACTCCCGGGGGGCACCAAGAACAACCGACAACCGACGAGTTCTAGCGCGGTCGTTGCCCGCGGAGCCGCATCGGGTCGACGCCCTTCGGGATACCGATGGGGTCTGACTTCATCGACATGAGGCGGTTGAATACGGTGGTGATCTCGGGCTTGCGAAGTACAGGCTTGAGCTTGATCAGCGTTCGCGAGAGTTTGTGTAGCGGGACGGCGTTTTCGTCGGGCCCCACCTGGAGGGTGGTAATCGGGACACCGGGGAGCATCCGCTTCAGCTGAGTCTCTTCCTTCGCTACCAGTTGACGAGTCCGCTGGGCCGGGCCTTCGGCGATGAGGACGACCCCTCCGCGTCCAACCACTCGGTAGACGGCATCTTGGCTCCGATTCATCGCGATCGGCACCTCTGAACCACGCCACGACCTGCGCAGTGCACCATTGATGACCGCTCCGACTGCTCCGGGCCGGCCCTCGAGCTGTCGGTAGGCCACGGACTCTGCGCGTCTTCCCAACACGATCATGACGAGAAGTACGCCAACGAGTATTCCGGTGACGGGCCACAGAATCCACCCGAAAATACCCCCCCCGAGCAGCCAAGCCAGGAGCACGGAGACAACAATCGGGAGAAGGAAACTCGCGAGAAGCGTCAGCGTCAGATTGCGATCATGCTGCTTCGTATTCCGGTAGATCTGCACCATTTGTTTGATGCGACCGGGCTCCTTGTTCGCGCGCTGCTTCTTCTCTTTTGCCATAGGTTTCATCTTATCCTCTTGACGTCCACACCCCGTTCACACCTGGGTGTCCTGGAAGTTATCCACCCCCCGCTCCTTCCGGGTGCCAGGCACCGCGAGCATGGGACAGAGTGTGGTGACACCGTGGGGTCTACTCGCTGTGGTCAGCGGAGAGGAGTAACCGTGTACACACGAAGGGCCCGCAAGGTCCGAGCAAGAGAGCCGCTGCGCGCCGCCGAACTCGCATGGGTGCTTGAGCAAGTTGGGAGTATCGGCATTCGGTGCCGAAGCGAAGGATGGTGCATCGGTGAACTTCTGCCTGGCGAACTGCGAATCGATGCTGGTGGCCTCACGCGAGTGCGTCTGCAGGGAAAACTGCACCGGCGCGATCGGGCGTTTCGCGCGAACAGGCATCAACAGAGGGGGCACGACCCGAGTTGCCGTGCTCTCGGCGTTCCACGGTCGGTGGTGGAGCGGCTGGTTCATGACTGGGGCGAGGCCGGTTCAGTCGGCTTTTTGCTTGAAGGCATAGATCAGGCGGTCCTGGAGGTGAATCTTGGAGGAGCGCAACATAGGTGGACGGCGGAGTTCGCACTGGAAGAACTCGCCATGGCAATCCGCAGCCGCATCACGCCAGCGCGGCCGCGTGAGACTGCGAACACCGCGTGTCGCGCGAAGGCCGCGGCACCCAGGTGGGTACACGCGGCCTTCGAGATGACGTATTGGTGGATCAGTACCCGAGGTTTGCCTCGAACTGTCCAGCCTCAAGTCGGGTCTTCATCTGAGTGAGGAAGCGAGCGGCATCAGCGCCATCCACGATGCGGTGATCGTACGAAAGTGCAAGGTAGACGGTTGAGCGGACTGCGATCGAGTCGCCATCCGGTCCAGAGACCACGAGTGGCTTCTTCACGACCGCACCGGTTCCGAGGATGGCTACCTGCGGAAGGAATACGAGCGGGGTATCGAACAGGGCCCCCCGAGATCCGGTGTTGGTGAGGGTGAACGTGCCGCCCGAGAGCTCATCCGGGGTCAACTTGTTGTCTCGGGTTCGAGCCGCCAGATCGGCAATGTCTTGAGAGAGCTGCGCAAGGTTCTTCTCGCCCGCCTCCCGCACGACCGGAGTGAGAAGCCCACGCTCGGTGTCTACAGCGATGCTGAGGTTCTCCGTCGATGGGTAAACGATATTCTCGCCGTCGACTGTTGCGTTGATGACGGGGTGGGTGCGCAATGCCTCGGCGGCTGCCAGGGCGAAGAACGGGAGGAACGAAAGCTTCGTCCCGGTCTGCTTCAGGAACTCGTCCTTGTGCGCCTGTCGAAGCGTGGCGACTCGAGTGACATCGACTTCCACCACCGTGGTGAGTTGCGCGGAGGACTGCATCGACTCGACCGCGCGCGCGGCGATGACCTTACGCAAACGACTCATCTTCTGCGAAGTTCCGCGCAGCGGCGACACCTCTGCAACCGGAGCTGCAACACTCGCTTGCGCGGTGACGGGCTGACCCTGGGGCTTCGCAGCCGCGAGAACATCTTCCTTGCGAATACGTCCCCCGACACCGGTGCCGGTTACGTTTGCGAGATTGACACCATGGTCTGACGCGAGCTTCCGCACGATTGGAGTCACGTAGCCAGAGTTGGGTGCCGGGGCAGTCGGTGCCTCGGGAGGGTTCGTCTTCGAGACTACGGGAGCCGCTACTGGCGCGGGAGCAGCTTCTGGGGCCTCTGCAGACACTGGGGCCTCTGCTGGCGTGGGAGCAGCTTCTGGGGCCTCAGTTGGCGCGGGAGCGGCTGCCGGGGCCGCAACCGGCGTTGCTGCAACCGGCTCTGAGACTGGAGAAGCGGATCCGCTACCAATGCGGGCAAGCACGCCGCCCACCTCGACCGTCTCATCTTCTTGTACGAGAATCTCCTGGAGGATACCCGCGATCGGTGAAGGCACCTCAGTATCGACCTTGTCTGTCGATACCTCGAGCAACGGTTCGTCCACCTCGACCGAGTCGCCGACGCTCTTCAGCCACCGAGTCACGGTTCCTTCGGTGATGCTCTCACCCAGTGACGGAAGCACGATGTCTTGGCCATCTGCCACAGCAGGACTGTCGACAGATGCCGCAGCAGGGGTCTCTGCGTCCTGCGGAGCAGGAGTGGCAGCAGGTTCTTGAGGCGCAGAGACAGGCTGGGCGGGCTGGGCGGCTGGCTGACTTGGGGTGGCATCGGCAACGGTGCCGTCGCCGATGCGCGCCAAGACTGCTCCGACCTCCGCAGTCTCGTCTTCTTGAACGAGGATCTCCTCAAGAATTCCGGCGAAGGGGGATGGCACCTCAGTATCAACCTTGTCGGTTGAGACCTCAAGAAGGGGCTCATCGACCTCAACTCGGTCACCGACATTCTTTAGCCAACGCGTGACTGTTCCCTCTGTGACGCTCTCACCCAGTGCGGGAAGCACAACCTCACTCATCGTGAATTCTCCGATCGTTATTCGTCTAGTGTCTGCCGAATGCGGGTTCGCCTAGATGGCGTGCAACGGCTTTCCGGCGAGCTTCAGCATGGTCTCGCCAATCGTTTCGTTCTGGGTGGGGTGGCCATGCACAAAGGGTGCAACATCTTCGGGGTAGGCTTCCCAATTCACAATCAACTGCGCTTCACCAACCAGCTCTCCAACGCGCGCACCGATCATATGCACGCCGACCACCGGACCGTCGATGACGCGAACTGCCTTAACCGTGCCCGCGGTGCCGAGAATCGAACTCTTGGCATTTCCGGCCAGGTTGTATTCATAACTAGCGACCTTGTCGGCACCAAACTTTTCGACGGCTTTCGCCTCACTCAGGCCGACCGAGGCAATCTCTGGGTCACAGTAGGTGATCTTGGGGATGTTGATGTCTTCGACAAGCACCGGGTTCAAACCGGCAATTTCCTCGGCGACGAAGATGCCCTGCTGGTACCCGCGGTGAGCAAGCTGGAGACCGGGAACGATGTCTCCCGCTGCATAGATACCCGGGATATTTGTTGCCAAGCGATCGTTGGTCAGAACGAATCCTCGGTCCATCTCAATGCCAACTTCTTCGTATCCCATGCCCTGGGTGAGTGGGCCACGTCCCACAGCAACGAGTAAATAGTCAGCCTCGACGATGGTTCCATCCTCCAGGTTCACTGTCACACCAGTGGCATTCTGCGTCACCGACTGGAACCGTACGCCGAGCTTGTAATCGATGCCCCGCTTGCGGAATGCGCGCTCAAGCTGCTTGGAGATAGATTCTTCTTCATTCGGCACGAGATGGGGCAAACCCTCAATGATCGTGACCTCTGCACCGAACGACCGCCACACGCTGGCAAATTCGACACCGATCACGCCACCGCCGAGAATGGCCACCCGGCGGGGAATCTCGGTGAGTTCGAGTGCATGCTCACTTGCAATGACGCGGCCCGTGATCTCGAGACCGGGAAGCGAACGCGAGTAGGAACCTGTGGCGAGAACGATGTGTTTGCCCGTAATGCGGTCGGCACCGACCTGCACGGCGTTCGGTGCGACGAGCCGCCCTTCGCCTGCGATCACGGTGATGCCGTTTGCCTTCAGTAGCCCCTGGAGACCCTTGAACTTGCCGTCCACCAGCTTGGTGCGAAAGGCGTTCACTGCTGCAATGTCAATGCTTTGAACTACGGAGTTCACGCCGTAGGCAGCGCCTTCGCGCGCGACATCGGCGATCTCTGCGGAGTGAAGAAGTGCTTTGGTGGGGACACAACCGCGATGCAAGCAGGTGCCGCCCAGCTTTTCTTTCTCAATGACTGCGACGCTCATTCCGAGCTGCGTCGCGCGGATTGCCGTGGCATAGCCGGCGCTGCCGCCGCCCAAGACAACGATGTCAAACTGCTGATCGGCCAAGTGGGATCTCCCTCGGAATTTCGCGTAGCTACGTAAGATGGCTGCGCCCGGTTGTAACCGGTGCGCCGCCTCAAGCCTACTACCGCTGGGGTGCTTCAGCGGGTGGTGAGCGAAGCGTGGTTCGCTCAGGGCGTGACCACGGTCCGGGTGTCGGCACTTGCACCTTCGTACAATGGTGGAGTGTCTGATTCCATTTTCTCCGCAGAATACGCAGAACGTCGCGCCGCGGTGCCCAAAGGGATTCCACTGGTCGTTGCGCTACGTGGTCTGAGCGATGCGGGCGGTGTCATCACGCAGCTTGAGGGATTCCTATGGGATCGATACGAGCCGGAAGAGATACTGCGCTTCAATGCCGACCTTCTGCTTGACTACAGGTCCCGGCGCCCCCTCATTACTTTTGAGGAGGATCACTTCGTTGATTATTCCCCGGAAGAACTTTCCCTGAGCCTCGCCAGCGATGACCTGGGTTCACCCTTCCTCATTTTGAGCGGATTCGAACCCGACTTCCGCTGGGATCACTTCATCGACACGGTACTCATGCTGGTTCACGAGTTCGAAGTGTCAACGACAGTGTGGACGCACGCGATTCCGATGCCGGTGCCGCACACGCGCCCGATCCGCATGACGGTGAGCGGATCGCGCGATGACATCATTGAAGCGCACTCAGTGTGGCGACCCACGACGAAGCTCGCCGCATCGGCCTCGCATGTGCTCGAGTATCGACTACATAACCTGGGTGAGGAAGTCGTTGGATTTGCACTCCTCGTTCCTCACTATCTTGCGAACACAGAGTTTCCAGACGCGCTCCTCACCGCGCTTGATGGATTTATGGCCGCCACCGGGCTCCTGTTCGCCACGGACACGGTGCGTGAGGCTTCGCAAGGCTTTCATCAGCAGGTCGACTCACAAATCGGAGACAGCGAGGAATCAAGCGAGATGGTTCGCGGTCTTGAGACCCGATACGACGCCTATATTGAGGATCAGACGACGCGCTCGCCCCTGGTGGGGGAGGACGGCTCATTGCCGACTGCCGATCAGCTCGCGAGCGAGCTCGAACGCTTCCTTGCGCAGCAGCGCGACCCCGATCCTGGAGAACAATCGCAGCCTGGTCTGTAGCCCGCACCGAGCGTGCAATAATGGGATGGTAGCCCATTCAATCCGGACGCGTAGGTGGAAAACCAACACTCCGGGCTTGACATGGGTTTTCATGGTATGCGCTGGAGGCGGAGGCTTCTGGCTCGGCGCATGCTGACTTTGGCTCGTTCGGGCCAGTTACAGAACACCAGCTCCGACACAGAGAGGCGGCCGCGTGGCGACTGCATCTACGTCCAAGACCTCAGCACAATCGAAGGTCAACGGGGGCGATACCGAATCGTCCGCGTCAGAGACCCCGACAACAGCGGCTCCGGAACCGAAGACCGTCGCAAAGCGCGCCCCTTCCAAGACGGCTGCCGCGAAGAAGACGGCTGCAGCGAAGCCTGCGGCCGAGAAGAAGGCTGCAGTCGAAAAGAAGCCTGCGGTAAAGAAAGCAGTAGCTCGCAAGACCGCTGCACGAAAGCCCGCAAAGGCAGCCGTCGCAGACATCCTCGAAGATGATGAGAAGCTCGAAGAGGGCGTTGACGTCGGCATGAACGATCACGACTCTGATGAAGAGGGTGCGTCGGGAACGTCGAACTCAACAATGACCGAGCCCTTGCCGACCGGCGCAATCGTGCTCAAGGCTCGCGATGAAGAAGATGTTCCGACCGTCACCACCCTGATACCCGGCGCAACTGCCGATCCGGTCAAGGACTACCTGAAGCAAATTGGCAAGGTTGCGTTGTTGAACGCTGCCGAAGAGGTCGAACTTGCAATGCGCATCGAAGCCGGCTTGTTCGCGGAGGAAAAGCTCGCGACCGAGAAGAGTCTGCCTAAGAAGCTTGAGCGCGAGTTGAAGTGGGTCGCTCGAGATGGCCAGCGTGCCAAGAGTCACCTTCTCGGGGCGAACCTGCGGCTGGTGGTATCGCTCGCGAAGCGCTACACCGGCCGTGGCATGCAGTTCCTCGACCTGATTCAAGAGGGCAACCTGGGCCTCATTCGTGCGGTCGAGAAGTTCGATTACACCAAGGGCTTCAAGTTTTCGACGTATGCCACTTGGTGGATCCGCCAGGCCATCACGCGCGCGATGGCCGATCAGGCTCGCACTATCCGTATTCCGGTACACATGGTTGAAGTCATCAACAAACTTGCGCGTGTGCAACGTCAGATGCTGCAGGATCTCGGTCGCGAGCCCACTCCCGAGGAGCTGAGTCGCGAGCTTGACATGACACCTGAAAAGGTTGTCGAGGTGCAGAAGTACGGCCGCGAGCCCATCTCGTTGCACACGCCCTTGGGTGAGGATGGCGACAGCGAATTCGGTGACTTGATCGAAGACACCGAAGCTGTGGTTCCAGCCGACGCGGTCGGGTTCACGATGCTGCAGCAGCAGCTCGAGCAGCTCCTCGATTCGCTCAGCGAGCGCGAGGCTGGCGTGATTCGCATGCGCTTTGGGCTCGGAGACGGCATGCCGAAGACTCTCGACCAGATCGGTGACACCTTCGGTGTCACACGAGAGCGTATTCGTCAGATTGAATCGAAAACCATGGCGAAGCTGCGTCACCCGAGCCGCAGTCAGCAACTGCGCGACTACCTCGAGTAGGTCGACATACGAGAAGAGCCGGGCCCACGGGCCCGGCTCT
>JGI25318J35512_1001238_pt1 | contig 10413 bp, 14 predicted proteins | sample AutmiccommunBRH9_FD_35512 | JGI IMG/M metagenome (IMG submission 35512)
TTGCACTCTCAGGACTATGGAGTCTGTATACAATATAGTCAATTATTTCTTTGAGATCTTCTTCATAGATAGGAAGATATCTTAGAGTACACTTACTTTCTAGCATTAATTTTTGACCTCACTCTTGAAAAAACTTCTTCATGCGAATATCTAATTCGGTGCTAAGCTGCTTCAAAATCGGCTCTTGCGCAAGCAAAGCTTTACGATATTCAACATGAGCGTCTGGCGAGCATTTCGTCATACGGGAGTTAAAGTTTTCCCATAATAGATCCATCGTATAACCGGTTCAAATCAGCTATAATACTGTCCTCCATACATAACCTCATGAACAAAATATAAGGTCATAGAAATATCTATAAATGAATGTACGTCTATCTCCTTTCTAAAATGGTTCATCTATGCTATCATGAATGGAAAGTTAGGATTTTTTAGTTTAAGTACGTCACATAATTGGGGGAACTAAAAGATGCCCAAATGCATAATTATTTACTACTCTCAAAATCATACGACTACTCGAGTGGCTGAAAACATCGCAGTAGGTTTACGTCGAGCTGGTTATACCATACATATGTGTAATATTAAGAATGAAAGCTGNCAAGACCTTAGTGAGTATGANTTGGTTGGAATAGGAACACCTGTTTATTACTTTCGTCCACCGTTCAACATTCAGCAGTTTGTTAAAGGGTTGCCGAATTTGAATAAACAACGGTTTTTTGTGTTTATGCTACAAGGCAGTTATGCATGGGATGCTTATGATTTCATAAAAGTGGCTCTAGCAAAAAAAGGTGCAGAAGTAATAGGCTATTTTCAATGTCTTGGAGCCGGTTATTATTCAGGTTATTTGAAACTGGGCTATCTATTCTCGCCCAATCATCCAACTCTTGAAGAACTTGCTCGAGCGGAAGACTTTGGTTTTAAGATAGGCAATAATCAACCAGTTTTTGATAACTATGAACAACCTCCAATAATCTACAGAATTGAAAGGCTGTTTACGAGTAAGTGGCTGGTGAACAATATCTACTCTAGATTGTTCAATGTAGATAAAGAAAAATGTAAAAAATGTGGTCTGTGTATGAAGGTTTGTCCTACGAAAAATATAGTTGAAGACAAAAATGGATTCCCAGTCTGGCATCGCAACTGTTTGCTTTGCGCAATGTGCGAAATGAAATGTCCAAATGGCGCAATCAAGTCTCCTATTACTGGGTTCCTATTCCGTCCTTTCCAATTGTACAATGTGAAAAGCGCATCTAAGGATCCGACTCTCAAGCATGTCAAGGTAATACATAAAAATGGACAAACCAAAACGGTTGGGGAATAATTTTTGATTTTTACTAACAAGCGCAGACTGAGCCTAGAAANCTTTTTTTGGCAAAGTCAAGCCGTCTTGGTTAACGAACGGTTGAAGTCCAAGCATTTTTAGGTTATGACTTTATTCAAATTACCAATCTATCTCATCAGGAAAATCAATATCTAAGCGCAGGTCAGATATTGAGCAGCTATGTTTTTTAGCCTCTTCCTTGAGAAAATCCTCTAATTCCCTATACTCTTTTCCACGCTCAGCAATACGCTTTGAAAATATTGAGATATTTTTCAGACGTTTTTCCCTATCCATATTGATAAATTTATCATTTAGGACATCAATATACTGTGTTATATATCGGTCAGTATACACATAACTACCATTCATTACGTTAAGGAGTCTAGCATATGCAGCCTCTGTTAATGTCTGATTTAGGCATTCTGCGACTGTCCCTTGAAGTAATCGNACCTGAGCTATAGTGTTATCCCAGCTCACCTTTGCATTTGTAAACAGGTCATAACTATATTTTGTTTTTGCCTGTTTATTGGCATATAGCTGTAAAAAACTATTAAGAGCAATCATCACAAAGAGCATCTCTGGCCATAGTACATTTATTTTAAAATATAGATTTTTATCAGGTGCCAATACCTCCATACGTCTTTTTTTTTCTTCATCTAAGCCATTATCTACAAACTCATACTCTCTATCCCCCATAAGAGCATGGCGGATATCATAGCAAACTCCTAAAACTCTAATCCGTGCAGAAAAATAATGAGGATGTTCACCCTCATCTCCAACAACTTTATGTAGCGCTTCATATAGCATTTCAAAATCCTTAAAGTCTCCATATAAAGCCAACCCAGCTATATTTGGAGTGTTTTCGGCAAATAGCATTAATTATAGACTCCTTTTAAATAGAATATATGATTTTAATCTATTTTATACTATCCAATAATGCTTATGCAATAATTCACTGATTTTCATGTTTTTAGCTTTTTATACCTAATAATCCGATTATGTTCGTTGATATTAGAATGAAACAAAAAATCCGATCAGAATTGACCGGAGAAATAATTTTTACGGCTTATTTTTTCACCGTTATTTATCATAGGTTTTTATATGTACATTAACAGCAGGTACATTCAGACGATCACTAACCATTTTAATTACCTTTACTGCTTCGGAGTTGGACAGGGATTTGGCTTGAAGAATGACATCAACCTTATCATCATTAGTTAAAACGACCGCATCAGCATAACCCTCAGCTACTAAGAGCTTCTCAAGAACAAACTCTGATTCCTCTACAGCTTCAAGTTGCTCAATTTTGCCATGAATGCCAGCAATCGCTTCCTCAGACAGGTCATTGCCTAGCATCAGATAATAGGTATCCAGTTGCTTGCTTCTACTCTTATTGCGTTCCAATTTTAGGCTTACGAACAATTCATTACTATTAAGTCCGATTTGATCAATCAAATCTGCTGTCTGAAATATCTCATCCAGNTTAATGTCCACCGCCACCGGGTTCTCAGATGTCAGATTTTCCTCTACCGGATTATCCACCATGTTGGAAGGTATTAACGGGTCGCTTACTAGATAATAGACTGATAATACGACCATTACTGTAAGCATTGTTAATACCCATACAGTTTGTTTCGATTTGTTTTCAACTACTTCCCTCATAAATTTAAGCCTCCTAATTATTTTTTTCTACGTCGAATCAGCTTCCTCGCAAAAAAAATCGTTGAGATTTTTACTTTGCCGGAAATACAGCGATATTGTAAGGTTGAACGTTTAGCAAGCTCTGGACAGCCTCGGTTATCATAGCTTTTATCTGAATATTTTCCGCTCCTTTAGCAACAACTACGACCCCCCTTACCTTAGGTTTTAGGGTTTTAATAATCAGCGGTTCTTCATTACTGTTATTGCGAATCGTCACAACCTGCTCATCCTTACTTACATCTTTAATACTCCTAGTACCACCTTGATTATCTTTTTCGTTTGTAACTCGTTCTGATGAATTTGTATTTCTTTCAACGACAAGCTCTTCAGTTGAATCCAAGTTTATTTTTACGGTAACTTGATCCACACCAAGCATTGAGGTCAACACATCAATTAGTTGATTCTCAAAGATTTTTTCATAATCCTGCATCGTCTTTGGATCTGAATCTTTATCAATAAAACCGGCTGTCTCTGTACTCGATGAAGGCGACTCATAAGGAATTACCTGATCTGTTATGTCAAAAAATGACGAGAGCAGCATTATCGCTATTCCGAACAAAACAAGGAGAACGAGCCAATAATATGACTTCTTCTTTTCAGTACCTTCTCCACCTAANAATCTTGCCATCCAGCTTCCCTTATTTTTATTCTCCATGACTCCCCCCCCCCTTATATTCCTACTACAATGAAATACTTCCTTGTTGGAATATGATCGTTGTGCCCATGGGTGCCTCCTCTCTATTTGCTCGAATCATATTTAATCACAATAAGTTCCTTAGCAATTCCCCACTCCGTAAAAATTAGCCGCTCTACCTCACTTACCAGTTTCTCATCAAGTTTTTCGGGAACTGCTTCTTCAACGGCAACTGAATTCGAATGTTCATTAAGATAGATTGAAACGGGTTGGATAGGTTCAATCGTCTCCTGTTCAGTAGTCACGACTTCATTTTCTGGAATGTTGTCAAGCAAATAGACAGTTAAATGTTCAATAACAAATGTACCAGCTTCTAAATGAGCATCCAGTGAAATAGCAGTCAGGAGAATGTCATAGCTACCTTCTATCATTTTCTTGAGCTGCGATGTCATTTGGGCTTCAACCTCAGAGATCAGCTTAGCTTGGTATTCCTTTTGACCACTCTCGACACTTCTTTTCAGTTGGTCTTCCGAAAGACTACTTGCATTAACCGGCTGCTGCTGCTCAAGTTGCTGAAATAACTCGGTTAGCGACAGCTCATTTGCAAAAATGTCGATAATCGGAGTTAATATCGCCAAAATAATTAATAAACCCATAACCATCCTTGCGTATTTTTGCATATTGGAGCTTGGTAGTAAAAGATCAACAAAGGTTGCCAGCAAAACAATTAAAATAATATTTTTTAACCAGCTGCTTATCCACTCAACCATACCTTCACTCCCCATTTCCACATCTAGCACTAACTCACCTAATCATCACCGAAATATTGCTTGCAGTAATAATGATCGAAAGTGCCAAGAAAAACATTAAACCCACAGATGCTAAGGCCGCAAAAACAAAAATAATATTTTTGCCAATCGTGGTTAGGGTTTCGATAATCGGATTATTGCCAAGAGGTTGCATTATTGCTGCTGCAAAATTATAAATAAATGCCAATGTTAAAATTTTGATTGCCGGAAAAATAACGATTAATAATAAAATAATAACTCCCGCCAAACCTACGGCGTTTTTCACCAGTAAGGAGGCTCCAATTACAGTATCTGCAGCTTCCGAAAACATACGACCTACTACCGGAATAAAGTTGCCCGTAATATATTTAGCTGTTTTCAGCGTGACCCCGTCAGCGACTGAGGCTGTAGCACCTTGTACAGAAATAACTCCAAGAAAAACCGTTAAGAGAACNCCNAGCATTCCTACGCTGACATTCCTTAATAGCTTTGCCAACTGCGTAACCTTGTATTTATCAGAAATCGAGCTGACGATCGAGAGTACCGAAGAAAAAAAGATTAAAGGAAATACCACTTTATAGATTATCGTGCCAATCACGTTGATTAAGAAAATAATNAGCGGGTGAAAAGTAGCTGCCGAAACCACATTTCCCATCGATGCTAATAGTGTTAGGACGATCGGAATAATTGCGATCATAAAATTAATCATCTGGGTAATTGCTGCTTGCGCTGAACCGATTACTACACTAAAGCTATTAATTGCGATGATTATCACAACCATATAGGTTATCGAAAAGGCGATTTTGCTAACAGCATTTTGAGCAAAAGCCGATTGAATTTGCTGTAAAACAGCGCTAAAAACGGTTAATAAGATTATGGTACCGATCAATTTACTATTGTAAAAAATCTCGTAAAAAAAATATTTTAATAACCCACTGAACAAGGATTGCAGCTTAAAATTACTGTTCGGTAAAATGAGATCAACTAAGCTTCTTTGATTCTCCGGAAAAAATCCCCCATACTCATTCATTAAATTGTCCCAGTATTCCTCAAGCTGACCAGTATCTACGCTTTGTAGCTGCTTTTTAACTACTTCGTTTGCCGGTGAGGCAAATGCTGCAACCGGTAGAAAATTAAGAGTTAAAAATATTATAAGAAATGCAGCGAATAGTATTTTTTTCATTATCTACACCCTCTAACTGGGAAGCAATTGAATTACAGTCTCAATGATAGCTCCGATAATTGGGATTGCCAGAACCATAATTAATAGCTTTCCGGCTAATTCAATCTTTTCAGCAATCGCCCCTTGCCCCGCATCCTTCGTTATTTGCACGGCGAATTCCGCAACATAAGCTATTCCGATGATTTTTAGGATGGTTTCTAAATAAACCATATTTATATTTGCTTGGGTAGCTAGACTATCCAAAATCTCGATTACTCTAGATATTTTTCCAAGTAGGAACAGGAAAATCATCACGCCTGTAAATAAGACTATTAAAAATGAGAAGTGCGGATTTATATCCTTTAAGACAATGATGATAATTGTGGCGACTAAGCCCAATCCGACTATTTGAATTATCTCCATCCTTTCACCCTCTATTTCGTAAGAATCCTCCTATAAATCTTCACTAAGCTTCGGTACTAATCAGAGTTCAGCTACTGTTTTAATGAAACAAAAAAACTCGCTGGATTTCTTGAAACAGATCATTTACAAAATTAGCAACCATATACAAGATAACGACAAATCCAATGAGCGTAACCCAATCAGCAACCTCCTTTTTATCCATCTGTTTTAATATTGAGGAAATCATTGATAAGATGATCCCGATACCTGCTATCTGGAAAATCGCTTCAACGTCAAAATTCAAATCGCTCACCACCTAATACATCAGAATAACGACTAACAGACCTAAAAGAACTCCTAAATTCTTGCTTAATTTCTCATAGCTTTTCTGTTCTTCTCTGGCCAAGGTTTCTTCAGCAGCTAAACTTTGCATAGCCAAACTAATATGTCTCATTTGGTCTTCCTTATCAGAAATACCTAGTGTTTGACCGAATTGAATTAATATCTCCTTATCCTGATTCTTTAAAGAGGTCTTATAAAAATGTTTTGTTACTGCCCTTTCAAAGCATTCATAGGTAGAAGCTCCATCTAATTCAACTAGATTTTTACTCATTGAATAAAAGAATAATCTGGTAATGTTCGGTAGCCGATCGGCAACATTTTTCATCGCCAAATGCAGGGGAACTGCCCCATAGACAATTTCGGTTCTCAGCATCTGCAAGGCCTGTTGCAAGAATCTTAGCTGTTTAGGTCGATCGCTATAAGAACGGGCGATGTAAAATCCACCCGCTGTCGAAGCAGCAATAACCAGAACCGCGCCAAGAAGCTTAAGCATAAACTCTCTCCTTTACTTGAATGGAATTAAGCTGTTCGTTAAGAATTCGTTCAACTGTACCTACCCCTCTATTTCTGCTTAAGATAATATAGCGCGTAAAGATTTCTTGTTGAATTAACGAGGATATCGAGGGTCTCTTAACAACATCCGAAATGCTGCTTCCGTGAGCAGTCGCAATTACTTGTACACCAGCATTTCTCGCCTCCAAAATTGCCAAATTATCTTCCTGTCTGCCAATCTCATCAACGATTAAAACTTCCGGCGACATTGAGCGAATCATCATCATCATTCCTTCCGCCTTCGGGCAAGCGTCTAGAATATCCGTCCGAGNTCCCACCTGATTCTGTGGGACACCCAAAACACAACCGGCTATTTCCGAACGTTCATCAANTATGCCAACCTTTCGACCGCTGAATTGATATTTGCTAATACCTGAGCTTATTTGCCTGGCAATATCTCTTAACAAAGTAGTTTTTCCGCATTGCGGAGGGGAAATTATTAGGGTATTATGCACTCTTTGCTCTCTTTTCTCNAAAATATAAGGAATTACCGGATCGGCAGCACCGATTTTTTCTCTGGCAATTCGGATATTAAAGCTGGAAATATCTTTAATTGATTTTACTTCACCCTTTTCTAAAATAACCTTGCCGGCAATTCCAATCCGATGTCCACCATGAACTGTAATATAGCCCCTTCTCAATTCCTCTTCTAAGCGATAAATTGAATGATTGCTGATCAAATTTATTATTTTGAAGGTATCCTCATTTGTGGGATAGTAAGCGGCGTCAGCGGTACCAGTCATTTTCCCATTTGGAGTTAAAAAGGCTTGGTGATTGGCATAGATAATTTCTAGAGGGCGATTCTCTCTAATTCTAATTTCTTCTAAAGACTCATCAACTTCCTTAGTGATTTGCTCAAACATTCCTCTAATTCGGACAGGTAAAATGGCCATTATTTCTTCTTTCACTACAGCATTCTCTCCTATCTTTGTCCACCTAAGATTCTTAACTAATACATATGCCTGCTTGCCCAATTTATGCTAAAAAGTAAAACAAGCAGCTAAAAAATCTCCATTAAAAAACACCCACTAAAAGTGGGTGTCTGTTCAATAGCTCACAGTTTAAGAGGGAGTTAGTGTCTGCTCATTCGTCTTCTCAATTGTTAAAAGCTCATTGCATTTGGGACAGATTACCTGTTTATCTTCATCTTGAGTAAATAAATTATCATTAAACATCACGACCTCATTACAGTGCGGGCATATTATCTGATAATAAACCTCATCATCAATCTCGCCATTGATCATAGTGGCGCCATCTTCTTGATCATCCGCAAGCTCGTCCATAAAAAAGCCTTCTGATTCCTCAGAATCTTCATCATAATAATCCCATTCGATATCGTTTAGATCTTCATCAATTGCTTCGACGTACTCTTCCAAGCTGCTCAAACGGTTGTTAATCCCAATGACAGAATGATTTAAGTCAGTAATCACCTCTAACAGCTCGCTATAAAATCTACCTTCCTTTTTGTTTTGAAAAAGCTCCAAACCATCAGCAAGACCTTTCACATAAGAGATTCTTTCTTGCACGCTTTCCACAATCAACCCTTCCTTTCTATTTGAATCTATCCCTCGCCACACTCCAGAAGAAGTTACTCCTAGCTTGGGTAACACTGCACTAAAACTTTTTTTAGCAAGATTTAAACCAGCCTTAATATTATGCACTTATAACTTCTGAAATATCCTAACCTTTTAAACCAATAAAAATAAATAGGACCCCTGTAATAATCCAAGCAAGCTTACTGAACGATANACTATCACTAATACCTACTAAGCCAACTGCTGTAGTAATCATCAAGATTAGCGGACCAATTAAAGCTAAAGTAGAATTAACAAGTAAGGCTTTGTTTAGATCATTAAATTTTAACATTATTAGTCCGGCCAAGATCTCTAGGCTTCCCGAGAAAAATCGTAATAGAGCCATGCCTAATACAAATTTATTTAAAAAGTCCACCGCTATCCCTCCATCAACTTAAATTCACACCTATAAAACTTTAACGTATATTAAAAATATGCGGAAATAAATATTATATCCTTCGNTATTTTTTAAAAGCAGAAATCTGTTTTATTGCATATATTATGGGAATTAAGAATAGTTATATGAGACAAGGTTTTTTTTGCTCATTTCAGAAAGGTGTGTGATGGTATGCGCGTAGATGTAATACCGACAGTCGATGAAATCAAAAATGATGAGCTATATCAAAAGACTGTAATTGTTGTAGACATTTTACGTACCTCAAGTACCATAATTTCCGCTTTAGCGAACGGATGTAGTTGTATTTTTACAGCAGAAACCCTTGGTCAAGCCAAAACTCTCAAAAATCAAAACCCGCACTTTCAATTGGCTGGTGAAAGATTCTATAAAAAAGTAGTCGATTTTGATTTTGGTAATTCACCAACCGAAATGGCGGANACCCCAATGTCTGCCACTACAATAGTCTTAACAACTACNAACGGTACCAGAGCAATTCAAAAAGCTCTTAAAGGAGAAACAATCCTGATAGGTAGTTTATTAAACGGAGAAAGCTGTGTTAAAACAGCACTTTCTTATAAAAAAGATATTGTGCTTTTAGCGGCGGGAGATCGCAATCAATTTGCCTTCGAGGACGGTTTGGGTGCTGGCTTTTTAATCGATCAAATTAAGAAAAACTACAATGATTTTATTGAAATTAATGACTTTGGTCTGGCGATGTATGGTGCGTATAAGTACCACGAAAACGAGCTCTTGGAGATAATCAAATCCTCACAAAATGCCAAAAAGCTGATCCAAAACGGCTTAACTGCCGATGTAGAATTCAGCTGCCAAATTAACTCATTTTCCATAACCCCTTTTGTAAATGATAATCTATCAATTACACTATAAAGCGAGACTTATTTCGAGATTTCGATAGAAAAAAAGACCTCTCAGACAAATGAGAGGACTTATTTTTTTAACGCTCTAGGTTTTTACGCTCTGGAGACGTAGGCTTCATTACGTGTATCAATGATCAGCTTATCGCCAACATTGATAAATAGCGGAACTTGAATAGTTAATCCAGTCTGCATTGTTGCCGATTTTGTCGCTCCTGTTGCAGTATCACCCTTAATGCCAGGCTCTGTCTCCACAACCTCTAGGATCACCGAATTTGGCAGCTGAATACCCAAGATCTCGGTGTTATAAGTAACGATGTGGACATTCATATTCTCTAAAAGATACTTTATCTCTCTTTCTAATCGAGTAGCTGGTAAATTTATTTGATCGTAAGTTTCCGTATCCATAAAGGTATACTCTTCACCACTATTATATAGATATTGCATCTCCCTAGTCTCAATTAAGGCCTTAGCAACTTTTTCACCAGCGCGAAAGGTTTTTTCTTGAACTGCACCATTTCGTAGATTCTTTAGCTTGGAACGGACAAACGCCGCACCTTTTCCCGGCTTAACGTGCTGAAAATCAACAACCTGCCAGATACTTCCATCAACCTCAATCGTCAATCCTGTGCGAAAATCATTTGTTGAAACCAAAAGTTATTCCTCCA
>JGI25318J35512_1001243_pt1 | contig 10393 bp, 9 predicted proteins | sample AutmiccommunBRH9_FD_35512 | JGI IMG/M metagenome (IMG submission 35512)
CTTCATGCAAAGCCTGAGAAATGCGGCGCAAACTACGGATATATATGGGGAATGCGGCGGCTACATGGTACTGGGCGAGGGGCTGACAGGCGCGGATGGCACCCGGCATGTGATGGCCGGGTTGCTCCCGCTCGAGACCAGCTTTGCCACCCGCCAGCTCCATCTCGGCTACCGCCACCTTGAGGCACAGACCGGCCCATTCCCCGGCGCATGGGCCGCGCATGAATTCCACTATGCCACCACCCTGCGCGCCGATGGCCCGCCGCTCTTTGCCGCGACAGACGCCGAAGGCACAGCCCTCCCCCCCATGGGCCTCCATTTGGGCCGGGTGAGCGGCTCCTTCGCACATCTCATCGACCGCGCCTGAATTGCGCTTGCAGGCCCCGAGCCTGAATTGCGCTTGCAGCGCGCAGGCGACGGGTCTAGCACTTGCGCCATGACTGACACAGCCCTCCATCCTGACGATAGCCGCGCCAAACGCAACGTGGCCGTTCTCGTCGCAGCCCAAGCCATCTTGGGCGCGCAAATGCCGATGATCTTCGTCGTCGGCGGGCTTGCCGGGCAATCGCTTGCCTCGAACATCTGCTTTGCCACCCTGCCCATATCGCTCATCGTGCTGGGGTCGATGCTCTCGGCGACGCCGATTTCGCACCTGATGCAGCGCTACGGGCGGCGTGTGGGCTTCATGATCGGCGCAGGCGCGGGCGCGATTGGCGGCGCCATCGGCGCCTACGGGCTCTATACCGCCTCCTTCCCGATTTTCCTCCTGGGCAGCCTCATCACCGGCACTTATATGTCGGCCCAGGGCTTTTACCGCTTTGCCGCCGCTGACACCGCCAGCGACGCGTTCCGCGCCAAGGCCATCTCCTACGTCATGGCGGGCGGCCTGCTCAGCGCCGTGATCGGCCCGCAACTGGTCAAGGCTACCTCGCAGGCCATGGTGATCCCGTTCTTAGGCACCTATCTCGCGGTCATCGCCCTCAATATCGCGGGTGCCTTCCTCTTTCTCATGCTCGACATCCCGAAACCGCCGGTGCCCGCCGTGGACGCCCCCCATGGCCGCACCCGGATGGAACTCCTCAAAACCCCGCGCATCGCAGTGGCGGTGATCTGCGCCACGGTGTCCTATGCGCTGATGAATCTGGTCATGACCTCGACACCGCTCGCCGTGGTCGGCTGCGGCTTTGACGCGGGCGATGCGGCGGATGTGGTCACGGCGCATGTGTTGGCCATGTATATCCCGTCATTTTTCACCGGCCACCTGATCGCCCGCTTCGGCGTAGAGAAAATTGTCGCGATCGGCCTCGTCATCCTCGCAGGCGCGGGGGCGGTGGCCCTGAACGGCGTGCATCTGGAAAACTTCTTCGTCGCCCTCATTCTCTTGGGCATCGGCTGGAACTTCGGCTTCATCGGTGCGACCACCCTGCTCGCAGGCTCGCATGCCCCGCATGAACGTGGCCGCATGCAGGGACTCAACGATCTCATCGTCTTCGGCGGTGTGACCTTTGCCTCGCTGTCCTCGGGGGGCCTGATGAACTGCTCCGGCGGCACACCAGAGGCGGGCTGGACATCCGTCAACCTCGCCATGGCCCCCTTCCTCATACTGGCAGGCGGCGCACTGATCTGGCTCACACTGCGCCCCAAGGACGCCTGAGAGCAGGACTTTGCGCCGGCGGCATCGTCGGATTTGAGTATTTTTGGAACGATGAAAGTAGGGCCGGGATGATCCTAGAAATCTGGCAGAGTTACCGCCGCCTCCCCCTCTGGGTGCAGCTTTGGGTGGCCCTCATTCTGGTGCCGGTCAACGCCGCGTCGCTGCTCTATATCACGCAACCCGCAGGCGCATGGCTGGCGCTGATGGCAATCGGCGCGATGCTCTGCAATGGCGTGCTGATGTTGATCGAACGCGGCTTTTCCAAGGTCATGGCCCTGCCGCATGTGCTGATCTGGACACCGATGCTCGGCCTGATCCTGTGGCTCTTGAGCCAAGACATCGCCGGCAGTTATCGGACCTATCTCGTGATCCTGCTCGCGGTCGATGTGGTCTCGCTGATCCTCGATCTCAGCGACACGCGCAAATGGCTGTCAGGCGACCGCACGATCGCCTGACGCAGCGCTCTCTCAGCCCAGCTTGCGCAGACGCGCAAAGAGGCTCGACGTATCCCAACGCCCGCCGCCCATCTTTTGGACATCCTTGTAGAACTGATCCACCAGCGCCGTCACCGGCAGGCTCGCCCCGGTCTCGTCAGCGGTGCTGAGGCAAATGCCCAGATCCTTGCGCATCCAGTCGACGGCAAAGCCATGCTCCCATTTGTCGTCAATCATGGTCTCATAGCGGTTGGCCATCTGCCAACTGCCCGCCGCCCCCTGAGAGATCACCTCGACCACCGCGCGCCCGTCCAATCCCGCCTTCTCGGCGAAATGCAGCGCCTCGGCCAGCCCCTGCACCAGACCGGCAATCGCGATCTGATTGCACATCTTGGTCATCTGCCCCGCGCCGCTCTCGCCAATCCGACGGCAGAGCTTGGCATAGACCTGCATGATCGGCTCAGCCGCACCATAGGCATCCGCGTCCCCACCACACATGATCGAGAGCTGGCCTTTTTCGGCCCCCGCCTGACCGCCTGACACCGGCGCATCGACGAAATTCAGCCCCGCCGCCTTGGCCTCGGCATAAAGCTCGGTCGTCACCTTCGACGACACCGTGGTGTGATCCACGAACACCGCACCCGATGCCATCCCGGCAAAGGCCCCGTCCGGCCCCTGACAGACCGAGCGCAGATCGTCGTCATTGCCGACGCAGGCCATCACGAATTCGGCCCCTGCTGCGGCCTCGCGCGGCGTGACAGCGTGTCGCCCGCCATGCTCCGCCGCCCATTTCTCGCCCTTGGCCGCGGTGCGGTTATAGACACAGACCTCATGCCCGGCCGCCGCCAGATGCCCCGCCATCGGATAGCCCATAACGCCGAGCCCCAAAAACGCCAGTTTTGCCATAGTCCTGTCCTCTCCTACAATCTTGTGCCATTGTCTTGCCGAGGTTTTCTGACTATCCCCGGCTGGTGATGCAAGCGGAAAATAGGGCGGTGCCGGGGCATGTCAGGGGTGATGAAATGGTTGTTGCGGCTGGCGGGCGGGGCAATCCTGCTGGCGGTTCTGGCTGTGGTTGGCGCGTATTTCCTGCTCTCCCGCTCGCTGCCNGACTATGACACGACGCTCACCGTGAGCGGNCTCGCCGCCCCGGTCGAGATCGTGCGCGACAATGCCAATGTGCCGCATATTCTGGGNCAGACCGACGCCGACAGCTTCTTTGGGCTGGGCTATGTCCATGCGCAGGACCGCCTCTGGCAGATGATGACGATGCGCCGCACCGTGCAGGGGCGGCTCTCCGAAATATTCGGCCCCCGTACCGTCAAGATCGACAGCACCCTGCGCCGCTTTGACCTCTATACGCTGGCGCGCCAGTCGGTCGCCGCACAGGATGCCGAAACATTGGCCGCGCTCAAGGCGTATTCCGATGGCGTCAACGCCCGCATCACAGAGATCAACCGCGAGGCGCTGGGGCGCGGTGCCCCCGAACAATTCCTCTTCAACGCGCCGATAGCCCCGTGGCAACCCGCCGATTCCATTGCGCTGATCAAACTGATGGCGGTGCAGCTTTCCGCGCATCTCGAAAACGAGGTGCTCTTTGCCCGCGCCTCACTGGCCCTCGAAGACCCTGACCGCCTCGCNGACATCATGCCTCTTGCCCCCGGCAGCGGTATCGCCGCCCTGCCCGATTATGCAGCACTCTTTCCCGGTGCCAACTGGTCCCGCATGGCCCAAACCGCGCCCGANACAGAGGATCCGCTGTCCCCCTTCAAACGTCGCGCCTTTGCCGGCGCATCGAATGCCTTTGCCGCCGCACGCTCACGCTCGGCCTCGGGCGGCACGCTTCTGGCCAATGACCCGCACTTGGGCTTTTCNGCCCCNAATATCTGGTATCTCGCNCGGCTGAATCTGACATCGGGCGGCGTGATCGGCGGCACCATTCCCGGCATCCCGGCGATCCTGACCGGGCGCAGTGCGCGTCTTGGCTGGGCCATCACCTCGTCCTATCTCGACGATCAGGACCTCTACATCGAGGAAGTGAACCCCGATAACGCCAATGAATACCGCACGCCGGAGGGCTGGAAACCGTTTCGCACCACCCGGTCTATCATCGAAATCAAGGATGCCGATCCCGTTACCCTCACCCTGCGCTGGACAGATAACGGCCCCGTTCTGCCGGGCAGCCATTACGATCTGGCCGAAGTGACCCCCTCGGGCCATGTCGCCTCGCTCAACTGGACCGCCCTCAGCCCCAATGACACAACGATGTCCTCGGCCATTGGGCTCATGCGCGCGCAATCAGTGCAGGACGCGATTGACCTCAGCCGCCTCTACATCGCGCCCTCGCAGAACCTCACCTTGGTGGACCAGTCCACAATCGCCATGCGCACCGTCGGGGCCATGCCCCGCCGCGACGCCCGCCACGAGAGCGAAGGGCGCATGCCCGCACGCGGCTGGCTGACGGAAAACCGCTGGCAGGGCATGCTGCCCTTTGCCGCCAACCCCGAGTTCGTGGCCCCCTCCGGTGGCATCCTCGGCAATACCAACAACAAGGTGGTGGACCGCCCCTTTCCCATGCATGTCAGCCACCTCTGGGGCGACACCCAGCGCGTCCACCGCTGGCGCAGGCTCATGCAGGGCCGCGAGGTGCACACCCGCGACAGCTTTATCGAGGCGCAGCTCGACACCGTCAGCTTTACCGCCCGCTCCCTCTTGCCGCTGATCGGGGCCGATCTCTGGTTCACCGGCGAATCCGCGCCCGAAGGCACGCCCGAACGCCTGCGCCAACGCGCGCTCGCCATGCTCGCCGACTGGAACGGCGAAATGAACGAACACCTGCCAGAGCCACTGCTCTATGCCGCATGGATGCGCGCCCTGATGGACCGCCTCATTCGTGATGACCTCGGGCCGCTCTCGCGCGAATTCGACCACCCCGATCCGATCTTCATCGAACGGGTGTTCCGCAATGTCGATGGCGCCGCCGCCTGGTGCGATGTCAAGCAATCGGCGGCGGTCGAGACCTGCACCGACACCGCCCGCATGGCGCTCGACGATGCGCTGATCTGGATTTCCGAACGCTATGGCAAGTCCCTCGAGAGCCTGCGCTGGGGCGATGCGCATCAGGCCACCCATGACCATCAGGTGCTCGGAGATGTGCCGCTCCTGCGCCATTTCGTCAACATCCGCCAATCCACCTCAGGCGGCGACAACACGCTCTTGCGCGGACGCACGCGCGGCGGCGACGGGCCGGACCCGTTCCATAATGTGCATGGCGCTGGCTATCGCGGGGTCTATGATTTTGCCGATCCCGACAGCAGCGTCTTCATCATCGCCACCGGCCAATCGGGGCATTTTCTCAGCCGCTATTACGACAACCTGTCGCAACTTTGGCGGCGAGGCGAATACATCCCGATGTCGCTCGATCCCGATCTGGCACGCGCGGCGGCGGTGGGGATCACCATCCTGCGCCCCGACGGCCAGTAACAGCGCCGTCACCACTCCGGCGCAGGTGCTCGTGCCTGCGGCGACAGGCCGCTCACCTTTTTTCATCCCATTTGGAACCGCGCCGCACCTCCTGCGTTGACCCTTCAAGCGCGCATTTGGCGCGTTGACGCAAACCGCAGGATGGACCCTGCAGAAACGGAGGACGATATGACGTTCCGCAAATTGGCTCTCGCGACTGCCCTCACAAGTGTTTCGGCCCTGGCGGCCTATGCCGCAGACGAAGGCGGCACCGAACGGCAGTCTCAGGACAACAGCGGCACAGACGCCGTCTATGAAGAAACCCAAGGCACTGCCGCAGACGCGCAGTCGGGCGGTTGGTCCGAGGCCACCGTTGCAGAGGATGGCGAAATCCACGCGCCCACCGATCTTGATCTGACGGCTAAAGGCCAGCGCGAGACCGGCAACACCCTTGTCGAGAATATTCTCACCGAGGCCGAGACTGGGGCCACGCTGACCTCCGTGGATGACAAGGTCATTGGCGAAGTCGTCTCGCACGAGGGCGACGAAACCGCAGAGCATCTGATCTATGTCGATGTGAGCACGGATGCCGACCTCCCGGCCGAGCGTATCGGCTTTGAGGCAGGCTCGCTCAGCGTCGGCGAAAACGGCGGCTTGGAATATGCCATGACCCTCGAGCAGCTGCGCACCGCCGTGGCGGAAAAAGTCGCAACGATGACGCAATAACCGCTCGCCTTTCCACGGTGCGCTTCTCCCTCCCGGCGCGCCCACGGCCCGGCCCTAAAAGGCCGGGTCGTTTTGCTGTCATGCCCCAAAATCTCCCGCACCCGATCACGCGCCCCTTCCCCCCGCCGCAGTCCTGCTTTAAAGACCGCCGCATGCACATCCCCGAAGGAGCCCGCCCCATGCAGGAACCGTCCATCACCCCCGATCTCGTCGCGGCCCACGGCCTCAAGCCCGAGGAATACGACCGCATCCTCGAGATCATCGGACGCGAACCGAGTTTCACCGAACTGGGCATCTTCTCGGCCATGTGGAACGAGCATTGTTCCTATAAATCCTCCAAGAAATGGCTGCGCACCCTGCCCACCACCGGGCCACAGGTGATCTGCGGACCGGGCGAGAACGCAGGCGTGGTCGATATTGGCGACGGTCAGGCCGTGGTTTTCAAGATGGAGAGCCACAACCACCCGTCCTATATCGAGCCCTATCAGGGGGCCGCGACCGGCGTAGGCGGCATTCTGCGCGACGTGTTCACCATGGGCGCACGCCCCATCGCCTCAATGAATTCACTCAGCTTCGGCGAGCCCGCGCACCCCAAGACCCGCCAGCTTGTGCATGGCGTGGTCGCGGGCGTGGGCGGCTATGGCAACTGCTTTGGCGTGCCATGCGTCGGCGGCGAGGTGCGGTTCGATCCCGCCTATAACGGCAACTGCCTTGTCAATGCCTTCGCGGCAGGCTTGGCCGACGCCGACAAGATCTTCTACTCCGCCGCCTCCGGCGTCGGCATGCCGGTGGTCTATCTCGGGGCCAAGACCGGCCGCGACGGCGTCGGCGGCGCGACCATGGCCTCTGCTGAGTTTGACGACAGCATCGAGGAAAAACGCCCCACCGTGCAGGTCGGCGACCCTTTCACAGAAAAACGCCTGATGGAGGCCTGTCTCGAACTGATGGCCACAGGTGCCGTGATTTCCATTCAGGATATGGGGGCTGCGGGCCTCACCTGCTCTGCTGTGGAAATGGGCGACAAGGGCGGGCTTGGCGTCAAGCTGCAACTCGACGCGGTGCCGCAACGCGAATCCAACATGACCGCCTATGAGATGATGCTGTCGGAATCTCAGGAACGCATGCTCATGGTTTTGCGCCCCGAGCTTGAGGCCGAGGCCCGCGCCGTGTTCGAGAAATGGGATCTCGATTTCGCCATTGTCGGTGAAACCATCGCCGAAGACCGCTTCCTGATCATGCAGGGCAACGCCATCAAGGCCGATCTGCCGCTCGCAACACTCGCTGGCTCTGCCCCCGAATATGACCGGCCCTTCGTGGACCCCGCCCCCGCCGACCCGCTCGACCCCGCCAGCGTTCCCGGCGTCGATCCCATCGACGGGCTCAAGGCGCTGATCGGCTCGGTCAACTACTGCGCCCGGCAATGGGTCTATGAACAATATGACACCATGGTCATGGCCGACACCGCCCGCACGCCGGGTCAGGGTGCGGGGCTGATCCGCGTGCATGGCACTGAGAAATTACTGGCCTTCACCTCCGACGTGACCCCCCGTTACGTCAAGGCGAACCCGGTCGAGGGCGGCAAACAGGCCGTGGCCGAAGCCTATCGCAATCTCAGCGCCCTGGGCGCCGTGCCGCTTGCCACCACCGACAACCTCAATTTCGGCAACCCCGAAAAGCCCGAGATCATGGGGCAGTTTGTGGGCGCCATCAAAGGCATCGGCGAGGCCGTGGCCGCCCTCGACATGCCCATCGTCTCGGGCAATGTCTCGCTCTATAACGAGACCGACGGCGCGGGCATTCTGCCCACCCCCACCATCGGCGCGGTGGGCCTGATCCGCGATCCTGAAACCGCGATCATCGGTCAGGCGCGCGACGGCCATGTGGCGCTGCTTTTGGGCGAAACCCGCGGTCACTTAGGCCAATCCGCCCTTCTGGCCGAAGTGTTCAACCGGGTTGAGGGCGACGCCCCTCCCGTTGACCTCGCCGCCGAGAAACGCCACGGTGATTTCATCCGCGCCAATCACGCGCTGATCAAGGCCTGCACCGACCTCTCCGACGGCGGTCTGGCGCTCGCCGCCTTCGAGATGGCCGAAGCCGCAGGCGTGGGCCTGTGCCTTGATGCCGACGACACCGCCACACTCTTTGGCGAGGATCAGGCGCGCTACCTCATCGCCTGCAACTTCGATCAGGCCGAGGCGCTGATGACCGCCGCAGGCCACGCCGGCGTTGCCCTCACCTCCGTGGGCCGCTTCACCGGCGACAGCGTGCGTCTGGGCAAATCCGAGGCCCCGCTTGCCGAACTGTCGAACATCTTCCGCAGCACCTTCGGCGCGACGTTCGACTAAGGGGAACGGGCGCAGCGAAATGGCAACTTTGACCTAGAGCTGACATTCACCCCTAGCGCCTACGCGCGGAATCAAGGCGCGGTACGCGCCGCCACGCAGCGCCCGTCCGCCCCCTCGGGCGGGCGCTTTTGCAACGGCTCAACTTATTGAGAACGCGAAAGTATTTGGCGAAGATAAAGTACCAGCCGACCAAGTGGCCGCGCCCACCCGGCGGACGGGCACCGCGCGGCACACACCTCGGGCCAAATGTCCCCTTAAAGACCACCTCCGTCTCCATCACGTTTTCCGGAGCCCCATGGCGCGNGCCCTGCCCCCGTGGCAGGCTGACACCAGCCATGAAAGGATCGCCCATGCTCCGCCGCCTGCTCGCCCTCAGCCTTGTGCTGCTCGCCACGCCCCTCACAGCACAGGACACCCCGCCCGCGCCAGAGCCGCCAATGACGCTGGAGCGGCTCGATACCATCATCCGCGCCCTTGATCCCGAGGCAGAGAGCAACGGCAGCGTCTGGCAGTTGACCGTGAACGACGTGCAGGTGCTCATCGTCACCGACGAATCCGCAGACCGCATGCGCGCCATGACCCCTGTGGCCAAGGCCACAGACCTCACACCCGAAGACCTCAATCGCATCCTGCAAGCCAATTTCGACACCGCCCTCGATGCCCGCTACGCCATCGCCAAGGATCTTCTATGGGCCGCCTTCATCCACCCGCTGAAACCGCTGGAGAAGGACGAGTTCATCTCGGGCTTGGGTCAGGTCGTCAACCTCGCCCAGAGCTATGGCACGCTCTATTCCGGCGGCGCGCTGCACTATGGCGGTGGCGACAGCGGCGCGCTGCAACGCGCGCTGATTGATGAGTTGCTCAAAAAAGGCGAAGAAATCTGACCTCAGTCAGTCGGCTCTGCTCCCCGAGGAATTTTGAGCCCGATGAACAGGCAAGCCATCCCGCCNNCCTGCGCTCCCTTGCACTCATGCCGATGGGGCTCTACATCTTGGGCAAGACGTGACAAGGAGACGCCCCAATGGCCATGCTCGCCTCTGACCTCGAAGCCCTGATCCGCCAAGCCCTGCCCAATGCCAAGATCACCGTCGATGGCGAAGACGGCGTGCATTTCGCCGCCGAAGTCATCGACGAGAGTTTCCGCGGCATGAACCGGGTTCAACAGCAACGCGCCGTCTATGCCGCAATCAAAGGCAAGATGGACGGCCCCAACGGCGCCGTGCATGCCCTGGCGCTGACAACCAAGGCCCCCGACTGAGTGAATGGAACCCAGACTGATCGTCGCCCTGCTGCTTCTGCCCTTTGCCGTGATCTTNGCCTATACGATGTGGCATGAGATCCGGCGCTACCGCCGCGATGGGCGGGCCGANTACGGCCTCAGCTATTGCGAAGAAACCGACAGCACCCATGTAACTCTTTTGGGCGACGACGAAACCGGGTATGACCCCNAAGAGACAGACCCCNCGNCCAAAGCCGATAGACAGACCGATAGGACAAGCCATGACTGACGCCAAGACCCGCATCGAAGAGACCGTGAAATCCGCCGATGTCGTGCTCTACATGAAGGGCACCAAAGACATGCCGCAATGCGGCTTTTCCTCCCGCGTNGCGGGCGTGCTGAANTACATGGGCGTCGACTTCAAGGACGTGAACGTCCTTGCCGACGAAGACGTCCGTCAGGGCATCAAGGACTATTCCGACTGGCCCACCATCCCTCAACTCTACGTTAAGGGTGAGTTCGTAGGCGGCTGCGACATCATCACCGAGATGAC
>JGI25318J35512_1001254_pt1 | contig 10315 bp, 10 predicted proteins | sample AutmiccommunBRH9_FD_35512 | JGI IMG/M metagenome (IMG submission 35512)
GGTCGCCCTGGCCGTCGGCACCGATGGCCAGTTCGCCCGCCTGTGCGCAGTGCTTGGCGTACCCGAGGTCGCGGCAGATCCCCGCTTCGCCGACAATCCGAGCCGCGTCGCTCACCGCGCCGAGTTGCGTGAGGTGCTTGAGGGGCGCCTGCGCACGAGGCCCGCCGCCGAGTGGATCGCGGAGTTCACCGCCCAGAACATCCCGGCTGGCCGTGTGAACACCATCGCTCAGGCCATCGAGCTGGCGGAGTCGCTGGAGCTGGCTCCGGTCGCAACCACCCCCGCGATCGGGCCCGACGGTGCCGAGCACCCGCTTCGATCGATCGCGCTGCCCATCTCCTTCTCGGCGACCCCGCCCCGCTATCAGGCCCCGCCGCCCGGCCTCGGCGAGCACCAAGAGGATGCCGAGTGGCGCTGAGCCTGAACTGCTGAGCCTGCGCCCTGAGCGACTCGCACAGACTGCTGGCCGATCCACTCTCGAACAGAGAAACACCGCAAGAATCGCAATCCATCAGACATCGCAAGACACACGAGACACCGCACTCCACGAAAAGGATCCGAGATGACCACCACCATTGACCAACTGTTCAACGTCGCCGACTTCGTCACCGAGGAGGAGCGCGAGTGGCAGATGAAGGCGCGCGAGTTCGCCCAGACCCGCATCCGCCCGATCATCGACCAGGCGTTCGAAGACCGCCGCCTGCCCGTAGAGCTTCTGCCCGAAGTGGGCGAACTCGGTGCGTTCGGCATGTACATGCACGGGTACGGCCTGAAGGGCGCGTCGTCGGTGGCGTACGGCCTCGTCGCGATGGAGTTCGAAGCGGTTGATTCGGGCTTCCGCACGGCGCTGTCTGTGCAGGGCTCGCTCGCGATGGGCGCGATCTACAAGTTCGGCTCGGAAGAGCAGAAGCAGCAGTGGCTGCCCGCGATGGGCCGGGGCGAGGCGATCGGGTTCTTCGGTCTCACCGAGCCGCAGGGTGGATCCGACCCCAACACCATGATCACCACTGCCCGCCGCGATGGTGACGAGTGGGTACTCAACGGCAAAAAGCGGTGGATCGGGCTCGCCACCATCGCCCAGGTCGGCGTGATCTGGGCGAAGGACGAGGAGGGAATCGTGCGCGGATTCGTCGTGCCGACGGAGACCCCCGGCTTCCAGGCCACCGCGATCGAGAACAAGCTCTCGATGCGCGCCTCGCTGCAGACCGAGATCGAGCTGACCGACGTGCGCCTGCCCGCCGACGCGATCTTGCCCGGCGCAAAGGGTCTGTCGGCGCCGTTTAAGTGCCTGAACGAGGCCCGCTACGGCATCGCCTGGGGTGTCATGGGTGCGGCCCGCGCGTGCCTCGAGGTGGCCATCGAGCGCTCGCAGACCCGCATGGTGTTTGGCGCTCCGATCGGCGGCAAGCAGCTCATTCAGGGGCAGCTCGCCGACATGTTCCTCGAGTACCAGAAGGGCACGCTGCTTGCGCTGCACCTGGGCCGTCTGAAGGATGCTGGCAACCTCTCCTACGGCCAGATCTCGGTGGGCAAGCTCAACAACGTGCGCGAGGCCATCAAGATCGCCTCGAACGCGCGCTCGATCCTGGGTGGCGACGGCATCACCGACGACTTCCCGGTGATGCGCCACATGGCGAACCTCGAGTCGGTGCGCACCTACGAAGGCACCGATGAGGTGCACCAGTTGGTCATCGGCCGCGAACTGACGGGCATCGCCGCGTTCGCCTGAGTCGCGACGCGCTGACCTGCTCTTGGCGGGGGTGGAGTGATCCACCCCCGCTTTTGCGTGTGCCAGCGCCGCTTTCGCCCGCACCCCGCTCGCGCCTCTCCCCGCTCGCGCCTCGCCCGCAATCGGGCAGTAGAAGTCGCTTCGATTCAGTACAGGCGACACCTACTGCCCGATTGTGCGGCGGCGGAACAATGCGCGCGACAATGCCTCGGACGGTTCGCAGAACCCCTTGCAGCTCTCGGGGGTTGAGAGGTTACGCTGGGCGAAGAACCCAAAGTCAGGAGAACGGCAATGAGCGTCGATGGGGCGTGGGCAGACGCGGACGCGATCCACAGTGGATCACGCAAACCGCACTCAGGCAGTGACCTTCGGGTGCGTGCCGACCGCCTGGCGCGGGTGCCGTGGCGCGCGGTCGGGGTATTTGTTGTCATCGCGGTGGTGCTCGCCTGGCTCGTCGCCTCGCGGATCTGGCTGATGGGTGGCACCGCGTCCCCGGAGCTTGGCCTGTGGATGCAGCTGCTCGGCGTTCCGATGATGTTCACCCCCGCGGTCGCGACACTCGTGGTCGTCTTCGCGATGAAGGTCCCGACGGGGGAGCGGCTGCGCTTTCTCGGCATGTGGCCGCTCCGGCCTGCGAAGCGGGTGGTGTGGTTCATGGTTGCGGCGGTCTTCGCGCCGCCAGTGATCGTCGCCATCGTCGTCTTTGTCTCCGCGGCGCTCGGGTTCGCCTCACTCGACTTGGTGAACTTCTCGGGGTTTGCGGCGATGCTCGAGGCACAGCTGGCCGGGATCGATCCGCAGGTGATGGATACGCTGCCCCCAATTCACCTCCTCGTCACGATTCAGCTCCTCTCGATACCGGTCGGCGCGCTGCTGAATTCGGTATTTGCGTTTGGTGAGGAGGTGGGATGGCGCGGCTGGCTGCTGCCCGCGCTGCTGCCGCTGGGCACTTGGCCGGCGCTGCTCATCTCGGGGGTGATCTGGGGGCTGTGGCATTCGCCGTTGATCCTGCTGGGGTACAACTTCGGGTACACCGATTGGCGCGGGGTGGCGCTCATGACCGGCGGCTGCGTCGCGTGGGGTGTGCTCTTTGGCTGGGCGCGCCTACGCTCGGGATCGGTGTGGCCCGCCGTGATCGGCCATGGGGCGCTGAACGCGGCCGCGGGGCTCGGCCTGCTGCTGGTCGCGGCGGGGGCCGATCCACGGATGTGGCTCGTGGGCCCGCTGGGTATCGTCGCGTGGGTGGTGATCGCCGTGGTCGTTGTGGTGCTCGTGCTCACCGGGCAGTTCAGGCAGCAACCCGAGCTCGCGCCAAAGCGCGTGAGGCCAGAGTTACGCGAGCACTGAGCGGTCGAACGGGTCGACGCTGATGCCCTGCGCGAGCACGGCGCGGCACCATTCCTTGGCCGAGTGCAGGCTGTGGTCGCGGTAGTTACCGCAGCTCTTGGCATCGGTGCCGGGCACGTCTTCCCAAGTTACGCGCTCAGCAATGTCCTCAAGCGACGCCTTGATCGCGGCGGCAACCTCGGCGGGCCCGGGCTCTCCCCACACGATGAGGTGAAACCCGGTGCGGCAGCCGAACGGCGAGATGTCAATGACACCTTCGATGCGCGTGCGCAGCAGTCCCGCGATCGTGTGCTCGATGGTGTGGAGGCCAGCCGTGGGGATCTCGCCCGCGTTCGGCTGCACCAACCGAATGTCGTAATTCGTGATCGCGTCACCCTTGGGTCCGTGCTCCACAGCGATCTTCCGCACGTAGGGGGCACGCACCAGAGTGTGATCGAGCGCGAAGCTTTCCACCTCGGCTAGTTCGACGTCACTCATTTGTTGCTCCTTGATTCGATAGTGGATCCCTGTGCGCCTCACGGCGCCCAGGGGGCTCGCGAAATTAACGCTACGCGATCCACCCGCGAATCTGTGGGGCGTTACGCCGCGGTGCGGCTGAGAGCGATGCTCGCGGCTACGCCGGAGCGATCGATCTGCACGTCCCAGCCATGCTGGGACAGGGCCGCGAGGTCGCCCTCGGCAGCGTCGAACCGGTCGGTTTCGACCAAGTACAGGGTGCGGCCGCTTGAGCGGTAGACCGAGCGGTGCGTGGCCCACTCGGGCACGCGGGGGCGGCTTCCGTCGCCGAGCGCGTGGTAGGGGGTGTGTAGTGCGATGAGGTTGTTTGACATGATGTTCCTTTCGAACGCGCAGTCATTGCGCGTTGCAAACGATTCGCCTTACGGCTGATTCTGGATCGCGAAGGCTGCCAGCGAGTAAACGCAAGGTGGCGATCTGAGCCTGCTCAATGAACGATGAGCGGCGTTGTGAGCGGAAGACCGGAGTAGTGGATTCCGCGGCTGTCGGGCGCATGCGGATCACAGTTTCCTGCTCAGCCTTCAATCATACGTCATATCGGTGGGAATTGCTACACTGGGTTGTTTGGGCGTGTTATCGCCGTGAATTGAGGAGGCGGCAGATGGCCGAGAAGTCTCTGCTGGTGTTTGCGCACAGCGACGAGGCGACCACCTTTGCGCAGGCCGGCGTGCCGCACCTCCTCACCGGGGTGGGCAAAGTCAACGCGGCCATGAGTCTGACCGACGCGATCTTCGCCGCAGGGTTGCGCGACATCGAGCGCGTGGTGGTGCTGGGTACCGCCGGCGTGGTCAGCGACGGGCCCTCTCTCGATGTGGTCTACCAGATCTCCGCGGCCGTACAGCATGACTTCTCGCTGCCGTCGCCGAGGCTGGAGCCCGCCGGGCAGTTGCTCACCGAGACAGCCGTGATCGCGACGGGCGACGTGTTCGTGAAGAGCGACGAGCAACGCCGGTTAATCGCCGAGCTCGGGGCGACGCTCGTCGACATGGAAACGTACGCGTATGCGAGCGTGTGCGCGAGGCTCGGGGTGCCGCTGCAGGTATTTAAGGCACCGTCTGATTTTGCCGACAGTTCGACCACCGACGAAGAGTGGGACACCGTAGTGTTCACGAAGAGCGACCAGCTGTTTGCGTTCGCGCAGGCGAGACTGCCCGAGCTGCTCGGGTAGCGACCACCATCACCGGCAGGCTCGACCGCCAGGCTCTCAGCCACGCTGCATCTCTGCGTCTCCGCCGCTCGATTCGCGATTCAGGCCCGCTTCACGTAAGCTTTTCCGCGGTGACGTGTCCGAGCGGCCGAAGGTGCGACTCTCGAAAAGTCGTGTAGGGTAACCCCCTACCGTGGGTTCAAATCCCACCGTCACCGCCACCGAAACCCCCGCAGATCCCTCGAAATATCAGGGATCGCGGGGGTTTCTGCACTGTCCCTCGCACGCCGCCCGGCGTAACCTGAGTGCATGTCCTCAGCACAAGGGTTGGAAGTTGAGCGGAAGTACTCCGTCGGAGACAACGATGAGCTTCCGGACTTCACGCTCATCAACGGGGTTCACCGTGTCGGTGCGGCGGTGGATCAGGAGCTCGAAGCCGTGTACTTTGACACCGCCACTTTGGCGCTCGCAGCCCGCGGAATCACCCTGCGCCGGCGTGCCGGCGGCAGCGACCCCGGGTGGCATCTGAAACTCCCCGTGACCGTGGGGGAGCGCCGCGAAATTGTGGAGCCGTTGAACCGCGATCCAGATGCGGACGCGGATCCTGTTCCGGAGACGAACCCGTCAGCGGATCTTGAGGCGGTGCCGGCGCGCCTCAAGGACCTGGTCCTGGTGCATACCCGAGGCCAGGATCTTGTGCCGATCGCTGAGTTGAAAACCCGTCGCACGGTGATCCACCTGATGGCAGCCGACGGCACGGTTCAGGCAGAATTCAGCAATGACTTTGTGGAGGCGCAGATTCTCCAAGAGCCGACGGAAAGCAGCGCCTGGCGCGAGTGGGAGATCGAACTCGTTCGCGGGAACCGGAAACTGCTGGAGTCGGCAGACGCGGTGGTTGCCTCGCACGGTCACCAGCAGGCGGATCTGCCCTCGAAGCTGGCACGCGCGCTGGGTGGTCGACTCCCGACAGACACCCCTCCGCCTCCGCCTCCCCGCCGCAACGGCCCCGCGTCGGAGGTGCTGCTCGCTTACCTCCACGAGCAGGTTGAGGCGCTCAAGGCGCAAGACCAAGGTTTTCGGGAAGGCGCCCCCGACGCGGTGCATCAGCTCAGGGTGGCCGCCCGCCGGATGCGATCCGCTCTCGCGACCTTCGGTGACCTGATCGAGAGGGGAGCGGCGAAGCCTCTGCGGGAAGAATTGCAATGGCTCGCTGGCGCGGTGGGCGCGGCCCGTGATCTCGAAGTCACGAGGGCACAACTCGTGGAGTTGCTCGATGCAGAGCCACCTGAACTCAAAGTTGCCTCAGAGCGAGACTGGCTTGAGGAACAGCTTGATGCCGAGCACCGGGCCGCACGTGCCGAGGGCCTGGCCGCTCTGACATCCGAGCGATACTTTCGACTTCTCGACGATCTTGATGCCTTCCTGCGTGACCCGCCGCTCACCCGCCAGGCTCAGAAGAAGGCTGCGCAAACGGTGGGTCGGCTCGTCAACGCAGAACGAAAGCGGCTGAAGGGCGCGGTGAAGAAATTCGCCGGTCTGACGACTGAACAGGCAGCGAACCCAGCGCTGCACACGGCCAGGAAGAGCGCAAAGCGACTTCGTTATGCTGCGGAAGCGGCCGCCCCGATCTTCGGAAAACAGGCCGTCAGGCTTGCTGGCGATGCCGAAGACATCCAGACGATCTTGGGTGACCATCAAGACAGCGTTGTGATCAGACAAAAGCTGAGATCTCTTGTGGCCGTGAGCGCTGTGGGTGGGGCGGCACTCGGATTCACCTGCGGAAGGCTCCACGCGCTTGAGCAACACCGCGGTGCCGAATCCCGCGCCCTGTTCACCCGGGTCTGGCAGCAGTCACCACCCCGGGCGCTGCACTGGAAATAGGCCCCGACAGACCCAGCACTAGCTCTCGGTGGCTCGACGCAGCTGAGAACCCACGAGCAGGAAGAAAGCCCCGAGCCCCGCGACGAGGGTGCTCACGCCGTAGGCGAGCACCGATGTCATCAGGGCCGTGCGCAACGATGCAGCGGTCGACAGGGCCAGACTCTGGCCGCGCAACTCCTGCGCCTCGTCGCTATTCTCGTCGATACTCTGCAATTCAGCGCTGATGTCTGCGAAGGTGCGCCCGCCTGCGCCGCGCTCAGCGTTTCCCTTGATGACGAGCGCCTGAATATACGCGGTCGCCGGGTCTTGCACGCGATTGCCCGCGAGTGCGGGTGCGTTTCCTGGCACAGTGATCTTTTCGTCGCGCAACTGTTTCGTCACCGCGATCCACGCCCCGCCGCCGGCGACCACAAACAACGACCCTGCCGCGATAGCAAGCCCCCCGATGCGTTGGAGTACAGAGACAGTGGGCAGTCTGGTCATCGATGATCCTTTCGCGCGCGGCTGTGTGGATGAATTATTGCAGGCGCTTCCCCCGCTGCGCTGCGCTGCGACGTGTTTCGCCCCGATAGGCTCGAACACTATGGCAATTGGCGCAACAATCCACACATTTGAGGTGCAGCTCGCTCACATCGATCGGGCAGTCTATGAGGAGCTCACCCTGCGAGTGGCCAGGCACCCCTCAGAGACCGATGCCTACATGATGACGCGGGTGCTCGCTTACTGCCTGGAGTACGAGGAGGGGATCACGTTCGCCGAGGGCGGGGTCTCGTCCACCGATGAACCGGCCGTGCTGGTGCGCGATATGACCGGGCACATTACCGCGTGGATCGAGATCGGCGCCCCAGATGCGGCGCGGCTGCATCACGGCAGCAAATTGGCGGATCGCACGGCCATCTACACCCATCGTGATCCCGCAAAACTTCTCAATGCATGGGCGGGCAAGACCATCCACCGCGCGGCGGAGATCCCCGTGCGATCGTTCGACCCGGGCTTCATCGAGAGCGCGACCCAGGCGATCGCGCGGCGCAACGCGATGTCGGTGTCCGTCACGGAGGGCCAGCTATACCTGACTCTCAACGGCCTCAATCTCGAGTCGTCGATCCACGAGCAGTACCTCGCCTAGCTGTCTCGTGAGCCCTCACGTATCGAGCGGTTGTGGGGCATTGAAACGCTATGTGAAAGTGAGAGCGAGATTTCGGTGCTTGACCGCATCAGGTCTCTCAGCGAGGAGTTCCGCACTTCCAACCTCGAAACGGGCTTGTCTGTCGGTACACAGTCTGACCGAGCGTGCGCACCTGTCCAACGCGTGTGCGCTGGCTCGCTACCGCATGCGGGGAGTGCGTATCGAGAATGGTGAACAAGGTGAGAGACCCGTCTTGCTCAGCGCGGCGCGTACTCTCCCTCCCCGAAGACGTGGAAAGGAATGACGATGGCAGGAATCGACATGCTGTTGAAAAATGCACGGATCTATAGTGGGCTGCATGACCAGCGCCCTGTGGAAGCGATGGCGGTTCGCGACGGCAAGATCGTCGCGATGGGCTCATCTGAAGAGGCTTCGGCGGCGCTGCCGGAGGGGTTTGAGACTCGCGATCTCCAGGGTGCAACTGTATTTCCCGGCCTGGTGGATGTGCATAACCACCACATGCTCGCTGGCGAGGCCGATCTCTTCCAACTTGCCTTCGCGCCAACGGCCTCCTTTGATGAAGTTCTTGAAGCGGTGCGTGAGTACGCTGCCCTGTTGCCGACTGACGCGTGGGTTCTCGGCGAGGCCTGGGGGAGCACGCTGATCGAGGAGTTGTCCACCGCAGACGCGCGTCAGCGCCTGGACGAGGTGTCTGGCGGTCGCCCGGTAGTGCTGACCGACGACAGCCACCACAACAAGTTCGTCAACAGCGCGGTTCTCGCAGTTGCTGGCATCGACGCGTCGACCCCGGACCCGAAAGATGGCGAGATCGTGCGTGATCCGCAGACGGGCGAACCTACGGGCCTCTTGAAAGAGAGCGCCGCGCTTCCAGCCGCCCATGTGGTCAGCGAGCACACCGTGCACTCGCCCGAGCGCTACCAACAGTCGAGCGCTCGCGGTATCGAGATCCTCAACGGCTTTGGCATAACAGCATTTCAGGATGCTGCTGCGACGATCGAGATCATGGCCGCTCTGCAGTCTCTCGACCAACGCAACGAACTCAACGCCTGGGTCGTCTCGAGTATGCTCTCGTCCGAATTCCTCATCGCAGATACCCTGTACGGCAAAGAGCTCGTCGAACGGGGTGAGGAATTCCGGTCGGAACAGCATCGCCCCGATTTCGTGAAGGTTGCGTTGGATGGTGTTCCCCCGACAAAGACCGCGGCTTTCCTCACGCCATACGTCGAGAACGACGGGCACACGCACGAGCACTGCGGCACCACGACCATGCGCCCGGAGGAACTCACCGGATGGCTGCTGTGGACCGCAGAGCGCGGCCTCAGCGCGAAGATCCACTGCACCGGTGATGCGGCGGTGCGTATAGCGCTCGACTCCATCGCTGCGGTTCGTGAGGCAGGGTATACGGAAACCAAATACCACATCGCCCACGGTCAGTTCGTTCATCCCGACGATCTGGCGCGGTTCGCCGCACTCGACGTGGCGGCGGACATCTCTCCGTACCTGTGGTTCCCTGGCGTGATCCCCGAATCAATCGCGGCAGTGCGTCCGGACGATGAGTCTGGGCATATGCAGCCCAATCGCAGCCTGCTGGATCTCGGGGTGACTGTTGCCGGTGGTTCCGATTGGCCGGTTTCAGTGTCGCCAAACCCCTGGGAAGGCATCCAAGGGCTCGTCACGCGGCAAGATCCACTCGGGCGCGCCGAGGGAACTCTCTGGCCTGAACAGGCTATTACCCTCGAGGAAGCGATCGAAGTGTTCACGATCCAGGGCGCGCGCGCCATGGGTGTCGACGATGTGACTGGCTCGCTTGAGGTGGGCAAATCGGCAGACTTCGTCATACTCACTCAGGACCCATTCGCAGTGCCTGTTGAGGAGATCGTGCACACCAAGGCCGTGGAGACTTGGTTCCGCGGCCGTCGGGTGCACTAAGCGCACGCCTTCACGCACGCAGGCATTCACTCAATGCGTGCGCGCGCTTCCAATCCGCTTGCGCTCGTGTTCTCCATGAGACTCACAGGCGATCCACAAAGTTGTTTCACGGTGGTCAACTGTTCCCCTGCGGAGCAGCCCACGGACGGGTGCTCGCACTCGTCGCCAATACCCCAAGCAATGGAGGAAACGATAACATTTCGACGCAAACTGACCGCAGGAATCGGACTCGCCCTCGTGGACGGCCTCATCCTCACTGACCAGATTCAAACGGTCGATGCCACACCGCTTTGTTGAAACTCGTGGGTTCGCTTCGTGACGCACCAATCTCTATTTCTGCGGGAGCCCGGCCCGCTGAAGAAGTTCTTGCGGCTTTCCGCCGACTCGTGCACGGGCTGTCGCCAGCAAGGCAAGGTTCGTCTTCTGTGGCCAGTGAAGGCTCAGGGACCGTCGCCTGATTCATAGGCGCAATAGCGGATCGTCGTTGTTGCTCCTTAGCTTGTGGGCAGTGAGCCAGCGAGTTCCGCGCCCCAAGCGCGCGCACGCTCGAGTTCACCCTCGGCGACCGGGCCACCGTAGCCGTGTACCCCGAAGGTCTCGGGTTCAGCGACCGGCTGAA
>JGI25318J35512_1001264_pt1 | contig 10273 bp, 11 predicted proteins | sample AutmiccommunBRH9_FD_35512 | JGI IMG/M metagenome (IMG submission 35512)
GCATCGAAGTGGTTGCCGCCCGCGATCTGCGTGATGCAGTCGCTTGGCACCGCGGCGAGAGTGGCGGCTGTGAGATTGCGCATTCGGTGGAGGGTTTGCCTGCCGACTCAGCTTCCGAGGCCGGGGTGCAGGCAGAAGGGCTGCAATCCCTCGAGCACTACGGGGGAGAACCCGACATGTTCGATGTGATCGGTCAGCCAGACGCGGTAGACGCACTCATGGTGGCCGCAGCAGGGCGGCACCACGTGTCGATGATGGGCCCTCCGGGCGCGGGGAAGACGCTGCTGGCGACGCGGCTGCCATCGATCCTGCCCGATCTCAGCCTCGATGAATCAATCGTTGCGAGCAGCATTGCATCACTCGGGGGCGCGGGACTGACCGAATTGGTCAAGCGGCCCCCATTCGAAAGTCCGCATCACACGGCCTCGAAGGTCTCGATCATCGGAGGCGGCGATTCTGTCTCGGTGAGGCCAGGTGCAGTCACGAGATCTTGCTTTGGTGTGCTGTTTCTCGATGAGGCTCCTGAGTTTCCGAGCGCGGTGCTCGATGCGTTGCGGCAACCCCTGGAATCCGGAGAGGTCGAGATCCATCGAGCCCGAATTCGAGCGACGTTGCCCGCCCGCGTGCAACTGGTGATCGCTGCGAACCCCTGCCCCTGTGGCAATGCCGACTCTGTAGACACAGTCGAGCCTTGTCGCTGTACCCCGAGTACGCGAGTGCGCTACCGCAACCGGCTGTCCGGCCCGCTTACCGACCGCATCGACCTGCGGTTGAATGTACGCCGCGTTTCAACTGTGTTGCTCGGCCAGATCGAATCGTTTCCGCGGCCCACCAGCGCAGAGCTTCGGTTACGCGTGGTGGATGCCCGGGCGGCGATGGCCGATCGCCTCCGAAATACACCCTGGTCGGTGAATGCCGATGTGCCGGGCCACTGGCTCCGCGATTCATTTGTGGCACTACCGAAAAGCGTTACGACGGTACTTGACACCGCGCTGAGCAGAGGAACCCTCACGCTACGCGGCTACGACCGAACCCTAAAACTTGCCTGGTCATTAAGCGATCTGGCAGGCAGAGGCAGCCCGGGGCGAGAGGAACTCGCACACGCATTGGCTTTACGCGGAGGAGCAACCCCATGAACACAGTGCCAATNCCCCGGCTCGTCGGCACCGATCGGCTTGCGGCCGACCCGCAGGTGCGGGGGCTACTTACACGCCTCGCCGGTAGCCCAGACGATAGCCAGGAGCATGCAGACGCGCTGCTCGCGCGAATTGCCTGGTCGCGCATCGCCGAACCCGGGGACGGGATGGCTGGCGAGCTCCTCGCAGTTCTGGGTGCCGAGCAGTCCCTGCAACTGCTCATCGCAGGCGTGACGCCTGTGCAACTTCGTGATGCGGCAGCACAGGCGGGAGTTGATATCGCCACGTGCGCAGCTGAATCTGCGCTGGGTCGATGGCTTCCCAGAGTGGATCGCGCCGAGACCATCCGCGACATCGAACGGGGCATGGATGCAAATCTCTGCGTGATCGTTCCCGGCGATGCCGCGTGGCCGATCCTGCTGGACGACCTGGGGCCACACGCACCATTTCTCCTGTGGGTGCGAGGAAATCCTGTGCACCTCGCCACCCCGTCACTCTCGGTCGTCGGTGCTCGCGCTGCGACCGGATACGGTACTCACGTGACGGCTGAGATCGTCGACGGTGTATGCGCGGCAGGATTCAGCATCGTGTCGGGTGCTGCGTACGGCATTGATGCGGTGGCGCATCGCACAGCGCTTGCCGCAGAGGCTCCCACTGTTGCGGTGCTCGCCGGGGGTGCTGATCGCGCCTACCCGCAGTCGCATGACGGGCTGCTGGGCAAGATCAGCGTGACCGGTGCGATCTGTGCGGAGATGGTGCCCGGTGCCGCGCCGACCCGCTGGAGATTCCTGCAACGGAATCGCATCATTGCTGCGCTCTCTTCCGCGACCCTGGTGACCGAGGCTGGGGTGCGTTCCGGAACGCTGAACACCGCGGGGCATGCGGCAGAATTGGGGCGGGCGCTCGGGGCCGTCCCCGGCCCGGTCACCTCGGCGGCCTCCAGCGGGTGCCACAAACTCATTCGCGAGTACGGTGCGGCCCTCATCACCAACGCTCGTGAGGCATGTGAGCTGGCCGGCCTGGGAGACGAACTCGAGATCTTTCGGGATGGTTCACGGGTATCGGGGGAGACGGGCGGCACCGCTCGTCAACCCTCTGTGCACGGTCGGGTGATTGACGCCCTACCGCTGCGGGGAAGCCGAACACTGATTGAAGTTGCACGGCTCGCGGGTCTGAGCATCGGGGAGGCGCGAGCTACCCTTGCCGAACTCGAACTCCTGCAAGATGTCGCACGGCGCGATGACCCCGGCGCGGCAGAACAGAAGTGGGCCTTGGTGCGTCGACAATAGGGGCATGCGGCTAGACAAGGCAATTGAGGGCTTTCTCTCCGCTGTCGAATTCGAGTACGGCTACTCGGCGCACACAGTGAAGGCGTATCGGCGCGACCTGCACTCGCTCGCCGAGTACGTAGTCTCCGACCTCGATGTCTTCCACGCCAGAGATGTCGGCATCGAGGCGCTCGATCTCGAACGCTTGCGCGGCTGGCTTTGGCACCGGCAACAAGCGGGTCTCGCTGCCAGTACGCTCGCACGGAATGTTGCCACCGTAAAATCCTTCGGAAGTTGGCTCGAACGGAGACAGCTCGTTCCCGGCAGTCCGGCATCGCGGTTGCGTGCACCGAAAACGGCCCGCCCGCTCCCTCGAGTTCTCAGCGAGGACCAGGTCACCAGAATTCTTGACCGGGCCGCGGGGCGTGCCGAGACCGGCGATCCCGTTGAAGTGCGTGATCTCGCGGTTCTTGAGCTGTTGTACGCCACCGCGCTGCGTGTGAATGAGTTGTGTACCCTTTCACTCAGTGGGCTTGACTTGCACGAGCGCACCGTTCGGGTCACCGGAAAAGGCAACAAGCAGCGCGTCGTGCCCCTGGGCGCTCCCGCGGCGCGGGCACTTGATGCCTATCTCTTGAGCGCTCGGCACCTGCTCGCTGCTCGCGTGGCAGAGATCCCTTCCGTGTCTCGCGTCTCCGCTCCTCCCGCAGAATCAGGGCATTCGGCGCTGCGTGACGCGGGGGATCGCGTCGTGTTCTTGGGAAACACTGGTCGCCCGCTCACGGCGCAGGCCGTGTACCGCCTGGTCGCCCGCGAGCTGGAGCAGGAGCCGGGAAGCGGCCCGCGAGGCCCGCACACGCTGCGGCACACGGCAGCCACCCACCTGCTCAACGGAGGGGCAGACCTGCGCGTGGTGCAAGAGATGCTCGGGCACGCGAGCCTTGGCAGTACACAGGTGTACACCCACGTCTCGACCGAGCGACTCGCAGCCGCCTACCGCCAGGCCCATCCGCGCGCTTGATGCGTCCGCCTGATCTACGCATTTAGTGCTCGAGTGAGGGAAGCAGTACGGGTTTCGGGCGGAGAAATCTCAGCGGATTCACGTATGCGCCATCGACGCGCGCTCCCAGGTGGACGCAGGATGCTTGACAGTGCCCGCCAGACCCGACCGTGCCGATGATCTCGCCCCGACTCACCTCGTCTCCCTCACGAAGCGTGGTGGTGAGGGGTTCAAACGACACGAGGGTGCGGTCGTCGATGCGCAGGGTCACGACGGGCCGATCCACCACCGTACCCACATACGAGACCGTGCCTGCTGCTGGGGCGCGCACCGCGTCGCCCGCGGTCGCGGGCAGGTCGATACCCCGGTGCCCTGCTGCATAGTGGCCGCCGGGAAGCGAGAACGGTGCACTGACGGTGAGCGGATGGCCGAGCGGCGGGAACCAGGGCGACCCCGCCAGCGTAATGAGCGCTGCGATAATACTGATGCGGTGAATTCCGAGCATGCCCCAACGGTGTCAGCGGCGTGAGTGCGGCGCCCGGGGGTTAGAGACATCTGTGGACTACTCAGACCACCGCACTCGTTGGTGTGGGGTGTGAGCGGTGAATCCAGCACCTGCCGGGTCACCGGGCCGTGGTGCTGTCGATGCTACACTTGTGGGGCACCTCTCACGAGGTGACTTCGCGTGCCCGCACAACGGAGCACCGCCAACGGTCCCCACCGTACCTTCTCGCTTGCGAGTGTGTTACAGGGGCGGCGGAGCCTGGGGCACCAGGATTCGGGAATCGTCCCGAAAAAATCAACCGCAAGAGTGCGCCCGTTTGGGGCGTGCAGAACAGGAGTACGGCAATGGCCGTCGTAACTATTCGTCAGCTGCTCGACAGCGGCGTTCACTTTGGACACCAGACGCGTCGCTGGAACCCGAAGATGAAGCGCTTCATCTTCACTGAGCGCTCAGGCATTTACATCATCGACCTGCAGCAGTCGCTCGGGTACATCGATGATGCCTACGCATTCGTGAAGCAGACCGTCGCCCGCGGCGGAAACATCCTCTTCGTGGGAACGAAGAAGCAGGCGCAGGAAGCGATCGCCGAGCAGGCCGACCGCGTGAACCAGCCCTACGTGAACCAGCGCTGGCTGGGCGGTCTGTTGACCAACTTCCAGACCGTGACGGGCCGACTTGAGCGCATGAAGGAGCTTGAGCAGCTTGACTACGAGGGTGGCACCAGCGGATTCACCAAGAAGGAACTGCTGCTGAAGAAGCGCGAGCTCGTGAAGCTGCAGAAGTCGCTTGGCGGTATCCGCCACATGACGAAGACTCCGTCAGCGCTTTGGGTGGTCGACACCAAGAAGGAGCACCTCGCGATCGACGAGGCGAAGAAGCTGGGTATCCCGGTCATCGCTATCCTCGACACGAACTGTGATCCCGATGAGGTCACCTACCCGATCCCCGGTAACGACGACGCAATCCGTTCGGTGGCGCTGCTCACCCGCGTGATCGCCGATGCCATCGCTGAGGGCCTCATGGAGCGTCACCAGAAGAACGATGGCGGCGCAGTCGCCGCTGAGCCCCTCGCCGAGTGGGAGGTCGAACTGCTGAACGCTGACAAGACCGATGCGCCCGCCGAGGATGCTACTGCTGAGGCTCCCGTTGCTGAGGATGCCGCTACCGAGGCACCTGCCGCTGAGGACGTCGCTGTCGAGGCTCCCGCTGCAGAGGATGCCGCTGTCGAGGCTCCCGCAGTTGAGGCCGAGGCAACCGCTGCCGAGTAACTCGGCGTTCTTCCCACTTTCCACGATCTGACCAAGAACTGACTAAAAGGAGTCATCTATGGCATCGGTGAGCATGGCCGCCGTGAAGGAGCTACGCGACCGTTTGGGCGCTGGCATGGTCGATAGCAAGAACGCTCTGGTTGAGGCCGAGGGCGACATTGAGAAGGCAATCGAGATCCTTCGCCTCAAGGGGCTGAAGGGTGTCGCGAAGCGCGAAGGCCGCGAGGCAAGCGAAGGTCTCGTTGCTGTCGCGCAGACCGAAGGTCGCGCAACAATGATCGAGCTCGTGTGTGAGACCGACTTCGTCGCGAAGAACGAGAAGTTCATTGCGCTCGGCGAGAAGGTGCTCGGGGCGATTGCTGCCGCGAACGCGAATACCCTCGAAGAGGCGCTGGCCGCACCTCTTGAGGGCGGTACCGTCGAGTCGGTCATCACTGATGAGTCTGCGATTCTGGGCGAGAAGCTTGTGCTTCGCCGGGTTTCGGTGGTTGAGGCCCCGAAGACCGCGTTCTACCTGCACCGCACCTCAAAAGATCTGCCCCCGCAGATCGGCGTGGTAGTCGGATATGACGGTGACGACGAGAAGGCTGCCTTGAGCATTGCTCAGCACATCTCCTTCGCTGAGCCACAGTACGTGACCCGCGAAGAGGTGCCGCAGGCTGATGTCGACAAAGAGCGCGACATCGTCACGGAAATCTCGAAGAACGAGGGCAAGCCTGAGGCTGCACTGCCGAAGATCATCTCGGGTCGCCTCGATGCATTCTTCAAGCAGATCGTTCTGAACGAACAGGTACACGCACTTGACGAGCAGAAGCGCCCGGTTGCTGCAGTGGCTTCCGCCACGGGCACCACGGTGATCGGGTTCGCCCGCTCGAAGGTCGGTTCCTAACACCTCTGTTACGAGACCCGGGCCCCAGACGGGCCCGGGTCTCGTGCTGTACCCGCTACCCTGATATCAGACGCCGAATCAAGGAGATCCACACGATGACCACACCTCGCAAACGACGCGTGCTGCTGAAGCTATCCGGCGAGGCGTTCGGCGGGGGTACCCTGGGGGTGAATCCCGATGTGGTCAGTCAGATTGCCCGCGAGATCGCGGCGGCGATGGATGTCGCTGAGGTTGCAGTAGTTGTCGGTGGCGGCAATTTCTTCCGCGGCGCGGAGCTTTCGCAGCGCGGAATGGATCGCGCTCGTGCCGACTACATGGGCATGCTGGGAACCGTCATGAACGCGCTCGCGTTGCAAGACTTCCTTGAGCAGGCGGGGGTGTCGAGCCGGGTGCAGTCGGCCATCACGATGACACAGGTGGCTGAAACCTACATTCCACTCCGCGCCATCCGTCACCTCGAAAAGGGGCGCGTGGTGATCTTTGGTGCGGGAGCGGGCCTTCCATACTTCTCCACTGACACGGTCGCAGCTCAGCGTGCACTTGAGGTGCGAGCTGACGAGGTGCTCGTCGCCAAGAACGGTGTCGACGGGGTGTACACGGCGGATCCACGAATCGACCCCGACGCGACGCTCATCGACCAGATCAGCTACAACGACGCACTCGTGCGCGGCTTGAAAGTGGTCGACTCCACGTCCTTCAGCCTGTGCATGGACAACGGTATGCCGATGCGGGTATTCGGCATGGAGCCCGCGGGCAACGTGACCGCAGCGCTCCGTGGGGAGCCGCTCGGCACCCTGGTACATAGCTGAGCGCCAGTACACTCAATCTAACGATAATCACCGAAGGAGCACACCGTGATTGATGAGGTCTTCGCAGACGTCAAGGACCGGATGACCAAAGCGGTCGACTCGACCAAAGAGAACTTCGCTACTGTGCGTACCGGGCGAGCTGCTCCCTCAATGCTGCAGAATGTGCTCGTCGATTACTACGGCACGCCTACCCCGCTTCCGCAGCTCGCATCAGTACAAAACCAAGATGCGCGAAGCCTGATCATCACTCCCTATGACAAGGGTGCGATGAAGGAGATTGAGCAGTCGATCCGTGACATTCCCAACCTCGGCGCAAACCCGTCGAACGACGGGTCGGTTATTCGTCTCGCGCTTCCCGAACTCACGGAAGATCGTCGCAAGGAATTCGTCAAGATAGTGAAGGCGAAGGCCGAAGACGGGCGAGTCGCCATACGTAACCTCCGCCGTCACGCGAAAGACTCCTTCGAAGAACTCAAAGGCGAGGTCGGCGAAGATGACGTGGCGCGCGCAGAAAAAGAGCTTGAGGCGGTGACCAAGCAGTTTATTGATCAGATCGACGAGGCAATGAAGCGCAAGGAAACCGAGCTGATGGAGGTCTAACTCGTGTCGGGCCACGACCGGCGAGAAGAGCTGCGGGCTCAGTTTGAACTGACCAAAGCAAGTCTCGAAGCAACCAGCGCCAGGATCGAGAAGAAGGCTGGACGAAACCTCTTTCTCGCTCTTGGATCGGCCCTCGTCTTTGGGGGCCTGTTCCTCGGGAGCCTGTTCTTCATCGAGCAACTTTTCATTCTTTTCCTGGCCGGGTTGTTTTCCATCGCGCTCGTCGAGCTCGCCTCGGCGTTTCGTTTGGCAGGTCGGCGCGTTCCGCGTGTAGGCGTCGTGCTCGGCGGGCTCATCATCATCCTGGGCGCCTATTTCTGGGGTGCCGAGGGCATGCTGCTCGGCCTGTTTGCCGGGTCTGTACTCCTGACCATGTGGCGCCTCGTTGAGGGTCTCCTTCCCGGAAGAGAAGTCGCCCCGCAGACGCTCATTCGCGACGTGTTCTCGGGCCTATTTTCACTCGTGTACATTCCGTTCCTGGGCTCTTACACCGTTCTCATGGTGCAAGGAGAGCGCGGGGAGTGGTGGGTGTTCGCCTTGGTGCTCGTGGTCGTCTCGGTGGATGTCGGGGCCTACGCGGCAGGGGTCACCCTCGGAAAGCACAAGATGACCCCGCGCATCAGTCCAAACAAGACCTGGGAGGGCTTCGCCGGTGCGGCGGTTTTCGCAGTGCTCTCTGGCGTGCTGATCTCGGTACTGGCACTTGAGCAGCCGTGGTGGGTTGGAGTGGCCCTCGGCATTATTGTGCTTATCACAGCGACCGGCGGCGACCTCACAGAGTCGCTGATCAAACGAAACCTCGGCGTGAAGGATATGAGCTCGTGGATTCCGGGTCACGGCGGTTTCCTCGACCGCCTCGATTCGCTGTTGCCGTCTACCGTCGGGGCCTACGCCCTTGCGCTGAGCCTCGGAGTCCTTGCATGAGTGAGTCAAAGCACTTCCGCACAGGTCGGAGCGGGCAGAATAGTACGGTGAGCACCGCATTTCCTCGAGCAACCGGCAAGCAATACGGATACCGACCTGAGCAGGTTGACGAGTTTCTGGCCCGCGCCCGCGCGACGTTTGAGCAATCGGTCACCCAGAGCGACGCGATGAAGTCTTCGGACATCCGGCACACGGCTTTTTCACTCAAACGTCGGGGCTATTCCGCCCGGCACGTGGATGCCGCGATGGATCGACTGGAAGAGGTATTCGCTCAGCGCGAGCGCCGTGCCTACATGGCCGAGATTGGCGAGAACGCGTGGTGGGCTGAAGTGCAACAACTCCTCTCTGAGATCCGTGGACGGTTGGAACGGGAACGTGGCAAGCGTTTCCATTCGCGTGGTTTTTTCGCGATGGGATACCGGCGTTCGCAGGTCGACGCGTTTCTCGATCGGGTGCAGGCGCTGCTCGCAGGCAAGGGGAGTTTGGCCCCTGCAGAGGTGCGAAATGTGGTCTTTCACGCCCAGTGGAGAGGGTACGACGAAGACCAGGTCGACGCGTTTCTTGACGCGGTCGTTGACCTGATGCTTGCGACCTCCGACTGAGCCCGACCTGGCCGTACGCCCAGCCATGAGATAGAATCGTTATATTGTGACTTCTTCGACACCCGCCGCACGACCGCCCATCTCTCGCCTGACCCGTTTTCGTGGGCTGTTCGCGGGCATCGCCGCCGTCGGTTTCTTTGGCACCGCGGTCGTTGCGCCACTCTCCATTCCGACCACTGCACTCGCTGACGAGGCGTTCTACGAGCGCATTCATCAGGAGTTTGTGCCTGAGGTCACCGAGTTGGCCCTCGACGTGAGTGTCTCGCCGCTGGTAGAGATTCCCGAGCCGAAGCCGGAACCCGTTGTGGCGCCAGCGCCAGCGCCCACGGCGGCAGCGCCGGTAAGTTTCGCACCCTTGCTCTACACCGGTGGTGGATCACCCGCTGAGTGGATGGCCGCAGCAGGTATTCCTCAGGCTGACTGGGGGTACGTTGACTTCATCGTCAGCCGTGAAAGCGGCTGGAACCCCAATGCCACCAACAGTAGTTCCGGTGCTTGCGGATTAGTTCAGGCATTGCCTTGCAGCAAAGTTCCCGGTGGCAATGGGTACGACCCAATCGCTAACCTGACGTGGGCAAACGGCTACGCGGTCGGCCGTTACGGCAGTTGGGCGGGCGCTCACGCGTTCTGGACTTCCAACCACTGGTGGTAGGAAACACCCGCAATGCCTCGAAAGCATCGGCGCTCGGAATCTGAGCCGCTCGGAGATATCTCACGTCTCGCACACGGAGGAGCCCGGCTCGAGTCGCGTCGGGGCCGTGAGCACTACGTACGCGATATACCCGCGCAGCGGGCCGAGAAAGCGTATCGATGCCCCGGGTGCGCACAAGACGTGCCCGCAGGTCAGGCGCACCTGGTCGTGTGGAGCGCTGACCATTTCTTCGGCGACGATGCAGCAGTGCGAGACCGTCGGCACTGGCACAATCATTGCTGGCGTCTGAGCTGATCTCACACCTGGCTGATCTCACACCTGGCTGATCTCACACCCGGCTGAACTCACACCTCGCATCCGCACGTCTAGAACAGGGTAGGGGTGACCGCCTCGGGGGTTGGAAGCTCGACTGACGGAGTGGGGACGGAACCGCCCGCCAAGCCAGGGCCAGCGTCTGCAATGGTGCCGCGCTGGAACGCCGTCGCCGCGGCGCGTGCGCGATCGTCGGCCGCCTCGTTGAGGGGATGGCCGGCGTGACCCTTCACCCATTCAAAACGCACGTTCCGTCCCGAAATCGCCTCATCGAGCGATTCGAGAAGTTCTCGATTCAGCACCGGCTT
>JGI25318J35512_1001270_pt1 | contig 10241 bp, 14 predicted proteins | sample AutmiccommunBRH9_FD_35512 | JGI IMG/M metagenome (IMG submission 35512)
ACGGAACAGCCCCTCGCCGGCCGGCGTGTAACGCGGCCAATCAACCCACTGCTTGCCGTATACCGGGCCGAGATCGCCCCATCGCTGCGCAAAGGACTCGTCCTCGATAATCCTCTGCTCAAACCTTTCCCGGTCAATATCTTCGCCGGTTTCCTTGCGGAATTTGTCGAGCGGCCAGTCGGTCCAGATATGCACCTTCTGTTTCACCAGTTCGCGGATATTGGTATCGCCGGTCAGGAACCAGAGCATTTCGCGGGTCGCCGTTTTCCAGAACACGCGCTTAGTAGTGAGCAGCGGGACCGCATCATTGGCGAGATCGAAACGCATCGTTACGCCAAAAATGGCGCGCGTACCGACCCCGGTGCGGTCCACACGCTCGTCTCCTTGCGTCCAGATCTGCCGCATCAGGTCGAGATATTGCTGCTCATAATGCTGTCCGGGAATCAAGCGATCAATCTCCAATCATGTCTTCGGCGATGCTAGACCTCTCTGCAGATATGCTCAACCGGCCTGATGGGATTCAATCCTTTTGACACCTGCTTGCCCGGCTTCCGGCGTTGGCGAGGACCAAAGGCTTGAACCGCAAGACCCTCTGTCATATAGATGGCGAGCACGTCCATTGCGCGTGGAAATGCAAATGGATCGGGAAGTAGCTCAGCCTGGTAGAGTACTGCGTTCGGGACGCAGGGGCCGGAGGTTCGAATCCTCTCTTCCCGACCACTTTCCAGAAGCCCCAGAAAACCAACGAAATCTGATGGTTCTGATAGGGATGATTGATGTCAATCCGATGACCAAAAGTGGCTCTTTTTTCGCTGTGAACACAATTTTATCACAAACGGGCGAGAAAATGGCAACGATTACAAAACGAAAAACTGGATGGTCAGTGCAAGTCAGACGACAGGGCTTTGCACCTCGGAGCAAAACGTTCGCAACAAAATCGCAAGCCTCAGTGTGGGCTAGAGAACAAGAAAGCCAAATGGACAGAGGTGAGCTGCCCAGCCGAAAGAGGCTCTCATCCGTTGTAACCCTTGGTGAACTTATTGACCGCTATCTCGAAGAGGTCACTCCCAAGAAGCTCAGTCGTGTTTCTGAGGCACTAAGGCTGTCTAAGATGCGTTTGACGCCCATGTGCGATCTTCCGATAGCAATGCTCTATCCAACCCAAATCACTTGCTATATGGATAAGCGGCTGAAAACTATGAAGCCTGCAACTGTAAAACGCGAGCTGGGCCTCATCCATCACATCATTGAAACTGCGACAAGGGAATGGGACCTTCCTATTGTTAGTAATCCGGTCAAGCGGGTCCGCCAACCAGCTCTAAATAACCGAAGGGAGCGCCGCCTTGAAGTTGGCGAGCTTGAGTTATTACTCGGGGCGTTGTCTACAAACCGAAACCCCTACATTCGTCCGATAGTGTTGCTAGCAATAGAAACAGCCCTCAGGAGGCAAGAAATTCTCGGCCTAACATGGCAAGCGATAGACCTTGGCAAGCGCACTGCTCATATTCCAGTAACCAAGACGGGTAAGCCGCGAACCATCCCACTCACTGATGTTGCCTTATCCATCCTCCATGAATTGAAGGGCGATGAAACACGCCTGTTTCCGATAACCGTAAACTCATTCAAACATTCTTGGAGACGGGTCCAGAAGCGTTCAGGCTTGTTAGACTTCCGCTTCCATGACTTGCGCCATGAGGCCCTGTCGCGCTTCTGTGAGCTTGGTTTGACCATCCCTGAACTGTCTCTAATCTCAGGTCACAAGGACCCTCGGATGCTGTTTCGCTACACTCATCTCAGAGCTGATGATTTGGCGAGCAAGCTTGCGGGGAGATCATGGAAAATGGAGCAGAAGAGGGTTGGGCGACCGAGCGGCTGAGTGCCGCAGAAAGCTTAGAGGATTTTATAGGACTGATGGGGCGAGGAGAACGGCGTGGGAAGGCGATCTGAAAACGACCTAACAATCAGACGAGTTAGCGCAATGCTCATCGTATTGCTTCATCTGCTCATCAACGTAATCTTGGCCTTCGGAGGGCAGGTTGTCGTATTTACTCTGCTGCTCAGTAGTCATGCTGCCGGAGGAATTGTCACTAGAAGAACTGTAAGTGGCATTGCTGTCGCTGGCAGAACTGTCATTGTTCGAACCATCACTGCATGCCGCCAGAGCCGAAAAAGCAACAATAATTATCAATTTACGCATATTCTAACCCCCTTATTTTCTGAGAGCCTAATCAAGATGCGCTATTCAAGCAACAGCTTTATCGATGCTCGTCGCCACACAAGGAGTAGTTAGAGTTTTTCCTCATGACCCCTAGGCTAGAGATGAACTTGGGGATTTCCAGTTCATAAAGAGAGTTTCAGGCCTTGCGTAAACTTATAATTCACTTAGAAGAATAGTCAGTGTTCATATAGATAGGGTCCGACCGATATGGCTGATCGAGAAGGGGCAAAAGACATTGCTGCCAATGTAACAACAAGCATGGGTGCGTTGATTGGCTGTGGATTTTTGATTTTTGCTTTAGCTGCTTTGGTCAGTTTAATTATTTCGTGGTTTGATTAAGCTCATGCGTCGAATTGGCGAACTCAGATTTTTACGTTGGTCAACTATCGCGGTAAAGCTCACAGGAATTTTGGTTATTTGTCCCATGTTCTTAAGGTGTGAGCAACTTGTTCTCGTCGACTGAGAGCCCAAACTAACAACAACAGCCGAGCGCGTTTAGCGGTTTTTTTGAAGTCAGCTATTTGGGATGATCGGGGGAACCTGTTGCTGTCAAATAAGGGACCCTAGTTTTGGGAATTGGATTGGTCGGCATGATGCGGACAGTCTGTATTCCCTGATTGGGGTGATGAGCCGTGCCGAATGCTCATCCCCGTTGTCGTCAACATTGGACAGAGCCTAGTCAAAATAGTGTTTTGCACCCTAGGTTTTCTGCGGGTTTTAACCCTGCTTACCATAACGTGTTCGGCACGAAGGTAGGTCGATAACCAAGCACCCAATTTCGTTATGCTAAGGCCCGTTGTCGTCTAACCCTTTGGCGGGCCTGCGAGCGGTCTCGTTGAATAGCTTCAGGGCTGTAGGTGTTATAGCTTTGGATGCCGTTCGCTGAGAGTGCTTGATCGAACTCGGCCTCGGACAGATTGCCCCAGCCCTTATGGCTGAAGATATCTCTTACCTCTGCGCATGCGTAGACAGTGGGGACGGTTAGCCCGTATACAGTTGAGCCGGGTTCGCGAGAACTTACTGGACCAGTGGCACCGGCAAAGTCCATCTTGAGCAGCAGCTTTCCGATCGGACACATGTGGAAGCCCGAAAGTGGTCCTGTGGGCGCACTGCCTCGGTGGGCCTTCATTCGACAGGCAGTTGCGCAATAGCGTGATGTTGAGCGCGGTGAGCGATAGGTGATGCCGCACTGGGAGCAATTACGTTCGCGGCCTTTCTGAGCCGTTGGGGCGGACAGTGAGCAGAGTTTGGATTGAGACATGTTATTTTCTTTCGTTAAAATGACAAACGCCCCGCCAGAAAACTGACAGGGCGCTTAAGGTGTGTTTGGAGGAGGGATGAGAGGGCGATCGTGTCGCCACTATTCCCCTAAAGTCTACGATTTAGCATGCAGCTATTTTCCATCGACCGTTTGGGACGGGAAGCTCTTGCTCATGAGCCGATGAATGAAGCTAGCTGATCGCTAGACGAGCAAGGTTTTCACTCAACGTTGGGCGGCCTCCGCTTCTCTCATAATCTTTTGGACGGTTGCTGTGCTCACTTGCACCTTTGCCGCTGTCTTGCGGACGCTAAGGCCGCTCTTGCGGGCCTCCAGTATCTCTCTGCGCTTCCTCTGGGATAATAGGGGGCGTCCGATAGCCTTCTTGCCCTTGGCTTCACGAACTGCGGGGGTCTCTGCCCTTGCTCTGGCTAGTCCTGCCTTCACTCGCTCCTGTATCATTGCCCGCTCGAACTCAGCAAAGATGCCAAGCATCTGAAAGAAAGCTCGTCCGGCCGGTGTGGAGGTGTCTAGAGCCTGTTGCTGTAGATAGAGGTCAACCCCTAGAGACTGTAGCTCCCCAAGGAAGCCCACTAGGTCCGGCATAGACCTTCCCAGCCTGTCAACGCTCCATGCTGCCACCATATCGAACTTGCGGCGCGTAGCTTCCTGTAGGAGCTTATTGAAGGCGGGGCGCTTGTCACGACCCTTGGCTCCACTGATGCCTGCATCCTCATAGACCTCAACGATTACCCAGTCGGACTTTCTGGCTACTGCCTCAAGTTCCCTACGCTGGTTCTCTGTGGTTTGACCGTCCGTGGACACGCGAAGATAAAAGGCTACTCGTTTTTTCATGGCTGGTTCCTTTGGTAGGACAGCCTCTATCTCATAGTGTGGTAGATAACAAGTGGTATTTGCTACATTATTTGGCACTCGTGGAAGGCGCATATTGCCGTGGTTGTTGGGAGCGGTTTACTGAGGGGGTTTTTGACACGCCGTGCCGATCAGGGCCTCGGGAAGGCTATCTACCAACATTATCACGAGAGCCTAAAAACATCACACCCGCTGATGCCTACTTTGGTCTGGCCGAAGCCATCATCAAGCAGCGAGAAAGGATCAAACGAAAAACCATCGAATATTGGCGCTTGCAATACCGCAAGATCGCCGCTTAATATCAACCAACTAGGTGGAACCAAATACTCGCCTATTTTAAACCGGCATCAGTCTCAAATTATCTGACGACGGACAGGAGGGCTGCATGCAATACAACCGAAGCTATGGGTTTATCGCACTCGGAGTTGCCCTATTCACAATCGGAAGCGGTGCATGGTATGCCGACAATGAACAATTATATTGCCTGACAGATCGATGCCATAGGGCAGTCGCTGCCGAAAAGGCTGCAATAGAGGCCAAAAAGCGCGAAGACCAAGCAATATCTGAAATCACAAAGCTTGTCGCAGAAGCGGTCCAAACGCGCAGCGCTTTCGACGCCGAACGCCTAAATCTGTTGAGAGAGGTTTTAACACACGCTCTAAAAAAACAAAGCGAGGCTAGCTCAGCAGAGCAATTGGAGAGAATACAGCAAGCCCGTATGCAGAACATGCCATGGATGAAGGAGGTGCCGGAAGGTTTTCTGGCCATCGAATCGTCAAAAGAACGAATAAGGGGTTTTCAGGTGGCGCAATTGGATTGGCAACAGTGGGTAAATTCGGCTCGGCACGATGATTTCTTTGCTATCCCCCATGTTCCTGAATGTGAGGTTAGAAAAAAAGACTGTGCCAAGCTGCTGGATGTTTATGCGCTGTCCGTCGCAGAACTGCAAAAAACATGGCAGGAATACGCGGCTTCCGTGGGAATGTCTGAGGATTCGCGAATTAAACGATTGAGTGCAGTCCTTTCAGGACATGCTGAAACTGTCGGTGCGATAGCGAAAAATATATCGAAGCTTGAGTTGCAAATACGCTCTAAGGAATGAGTTTCGCGGCAGGATTGAGCTAATGTTCGCTGATAGCTGAACCGCACGGGGTTGCCGGAGGTAATTCGGTTTAAGTTATGCTTTCCTGACCTGCGAACCTAACCCATTGGTCAAGCCTATCCATCCCAAGGGCTACCAGACACTTCTAATACTATGCCGGATATTAGAGCGATGAAAGTGGGTGAGTATCAGCACAACTTGCTTCAGGCCGTTTGTCGTGCATCGGTGCGGAAAGCGTCGCAGGGCGTCACTGAGAGATGCAATCTATTCCTTATCACCTCTCAACTCAGAATAGAGGAGGTGCTCGAAAAGACCTTTCCCGGTTGCGGCGCACACGAAAGGGTATTTTTCGAGGTGGCCTATATATTAAATTCCATTATGATTTTATTTTTTCAATTTGATCTTCAACTGACTTGAAAAATTCAAAAGCATTTTGAGAAAGTCCATAAGAAAACGTGTGCATTTCCGAATTATTTAGCTTTACGAAAAGCTTTTCGCCAGCCCCACCCGACCAAGTCCCACCTTCAAACCTTGAAAGCCGCTGTATTTCCTCGATATCCGATAAATTTATATCTAATTTTTTCCCGCAAAATAAAGATAAAACTTGATTCGGAATTAATACTAGGCGTTGATTTGTTAAATGAAGCTTTCCAACTGTCTGAATTATTCCTTTTGCCAACTGAACCATTGCCGTGTTTATAATTACTTCTTCGTTGTTAAGGTTAATCATTATATTCTCCGTATAAACTTACTTTAAAGTCATGTTAACTGAAATGGATAATTTTAGCGAGGTCTCGCCAGAGCGTGACTGAGTTTGCAAAACGCCAAGGGCACCATAACCTAGGTCCGCAACCTATCAAGCCCGTTCCTGGCAATCAATGCTGACAAAGCCTCTAAATCGCTGCCTCGTGCCGTTCACTCAGTTTGCGGAACCTAAGCCCAATGCTGGCAGGGAGGAATGCTGGTTTACCATCAAGGAGGACACTGTCTCTGCCTTTGCCGGAATTTGGAGGCCATCCGATGAGGGCAATGTTTATGCCTTTCTGACCTGTGAGCCTAACCCTCTGGTCAAGCCAATCCATCCCAAGGCCATGCCTGTAATCCTGCATCCTGATGACTATGACAAATGGCTGGCTGGGGATGAAGCCGATGAGTTCGCAGTTCCGTTCCCGTCTCAGTTGATGTCTTTGGTCTCTGATGGGTCTGAACGTGAGTAAATCATCGCTCCTCCGTCTGCTTCATCCCCAAACTCTTAGATCGAGGCCGACTGAATAGACCGGCTAGCTATGTCGAATGTAGGCTTTTGCTTACTGACGTCGGCACCAGATCTATAGGTATCAGGGTTTGCCTTCCAGCCTCTAATCCATCGGCAGCCTGTCGAGGTAGTAACCACGTAACGCTTAGCGAGTTTCGTTCCATTGCATTTGGTAGCCAACCAATAGCGGCGGGCGGTTTCATGTCTGTCCTGATAACGGTAAGTGTTGGTGTAACGCGCGTGCTCTGAACGCCCGATCATGCGCAAATGGTCGGGATTGCAGCAACTCCGTATCCTGCAAATGTGGTCTATTTCATATCCTGCTGGCCAATCCAAAATATCATGGTGCGCTCTGTAAATAAATCGATGGAAAGCTTCCTTCTGAGTGCGGCCATCTACGACCCACGTCTTGTAAAGATAGCCATCCTGGTTTGTTCTATGACTTACTGGGATAAAGCAGCCTGTGGGTGTTTTCTCAAATCTCATTGTCCGCGCATGAGTGGCACGTTTGTCGTTGTTTAGGGATGTCATGGTTGTCGGTTTTTCAATTTTTGTGATGAGGATTGCGAGATGAGAGCGCGATCTTGTCGTCACTCTTCTGCTATAGTCTACGATTTAGCTTGCAGCCCTTGGCTTTTGGTTGTTTCCAACGATATTTCTTCATTGAGATACGGACATCCTTAACCAGAATATCGTAGGGCTCGCTTTTCCAACTGTAGCTAGTTCGCGCTGAGGGCCTTCAGGTTCACTCACGACATCAAGTCTGACCATCAATTCATTCAACGCCACTCCAAGGCGCATGGAGACCCTATGACTGCTGATCCAACCCGCCCTACCGCTGCCCAAGTCACCAACGCCGTGCGTATGCCGCTGAATGGTCGAGCGACCTCAGAGGAGGCCCAAGCGCTGGTTACGAAGATCGGAGAGAAGCTAGCAGAAGACCCCAAGTTTAAGCGCTCAAATGCAAAGCGCCGATTAGCCGTTGCTGCGCTGGTCACTGACCTACTTAGAGTTGAGCGAGCAGGACCGGATAAATGGGGTAGTAGGTCAATGTCGGCTGGCAGCTTCACGGGAGATCATGTTGGCTTTCATCCATTCAAGGCGGTCAAAGAAGCTGCTGCTACGGTGGGCCTTGTCTCGACATTGCCCGGATGGAATAAACGAGAGACTGGTGGCTTTGGACCGGCTGGCACTAATAGGCATGGAGCGGTCACTAGGCTTAAAGCGACTGACCACTTGGTTGCCTTAGCGGCTCTGGAAGGCGTAACACCTGACAATGTCTATGACCATTTTGACCTTGGTGGCGTCGGTGTGGTCGTCCCGCTAAAATCTGATGACCTACTCATTTTGAAGGCTGAGAAAACAACGATCAACGGGAGGCGAATTGATAGCGGCACCGTCGAGATATTTGCCAGTGACGCCGAAGCCAATCAAATTAGGGAGAGGGTGCGGCTGGCCAATGATGAACTCATGCGTCATAATATCGAGGGCATGACCTTCTCTGGCTTGCGTCGGATTTATAACGATGGAGATCGAGAGGGCTTTCGATGGCAATGGGGAGGAAGACACTATGGCAGCCATACCAATATGCCACCTGCTGATCGATTGGCGGCAATTAAGATTGACGATGAACAGGTTGTTGAAATTGACATTAGAGCAAGCCATCTGACCATCTTATATGGCCTAACCAAAACGGCTTTTGATAGGTCACAGGACCCTTATTTTATCGATGACGTCGAGCGTGATGTAGTGAAGTCTTGGCTTACACGCACTCTGGGTGCAGGCAAGTTTCATAAAGGCTGGTCATCGCAGCAATCGAAGGATTTCATCGATAGTCACCAAGGTCAGCGATTGGGAGAGGTCTATCCTATCGCTCAAGTGCGCATAGCTATGCTGGAAAAGCATCCAGTCTTGAAGAAGCTAGATGAATTTGACCATCTGACACTCCTCTTGCAGAACATCGAAGCAGACATCATCGCCAAAGCTCTTGACGTGCTTAGGCAGCGGAAGGTTGCAACCCTTCCAGTCCATGACAGTTTGATTGCTCCTATATCAAAGGTGCGTTTGGTAGCCGAAACTCTCGCCCTAAGCTTTACAGGAGCTGTCGGCATAGTTCCCCACCTCAGGATTAGCCAAGATGGCAAGGAAACCTACTCAGCGCCCTCGGAATGGCTTGACCATCTGGAGAGCATGTAAGTGAGATTTCGGAGTTAAGGCTGCCGTAGGATGAACTCAGGAGGATATTGGGGAGATACTCTATATATCTCTAGAGCCTGACTTCAGTAGGCGGGAGCAATCTACAGCATACTAGTAATGTTTTGATAGAGGCCATCTTAGGCTGCCCTGCGCAATCGATAGCCTTCCGCCTCCTGCGAGACGTGGCCAAGTCGGCGCAGCGCTTCCAATGTAGCTTCGATCGATTTTGCGACCTTGCTACCTTGCGAATAGCTGCGAGCTATCTCGGCTGGGGTCAGAACTTGTCCGCCTCTCAAACTAGCAAGAACCGAATGAACAACAACTATCGGCCCGAAGGTGGGCAGCCTCCATCAAATATTACACTTTCGTGACACCCCTTTGGCTCGAAGATATCCTTTAGTCTCTGCTACCGACACGACGCCTCTGTCGATAACTTATCTTGCGCTGTGTCTGGGGTCTCAGTCCGGTCTTTTAAGGCGATGGATGGGCTTAACCCGTGACACATATGGGTTAGCGAAACAGTCGCGCCAGTCACAATAAAATCACACTCAAAGTCTATTGCATCCACAAGCGAGTTGAGATACTCAAATGCTATAGCGGCATAAGGCATTGGTTTTCTTGTGTTTCTGAGAAATGTTGCGATGGTCTCGACTGTGGATTTCTGCGTTCGGGACGCAGGGGCCGGAGGTTCGAATCCTCTCTTCCCGACCAATATTTCTCACCAGACATCCCCCGCATCGACCCAGCCCTGGCAAGCGGCGACTTGAGCGGCTGCCATGTGGGCGAAATGGTTAGAACCGCGGTCTGTCGGCCGCCCGTGAAACCGGTCGCTAACAGGCCAGCGAAAGTAAAAAAAGACCTGCCCGTCTCTCCGTCGGCGTTAACCTTATCTTGAATATCCCGCTGTAGTGCATCCAATCATGAGCACGCGCGTCTTGATAGTCGATGATCGACCCACCAATCTGCGGATTTACGCCCAGTTTGTGATGTTGATGGGGGATAAATATTCCGCCGTCACCTATGCCGATCCTGTCGAAGCGCTGCACTGGCTGCGTGACAACAAAGCGGACCTGATGGTCGTCGACTATCGCATGCCCCAGATGAACGGTGCGGAATTCATCCGGAAAGTCAGGATGATGCCTGGCGCGAGCGAGGTTCCCGCTATCGTCATCACCGCGCATCAGGACCGCGAGTGCCGGCTGACCGCGCTGGATGCCGGTGCCACCGACTTTCTGCAAAGCCCGGTTTCGCATGTTGAATTCTGCAGCCGGGCCTTGTCGTTGCTGACCCAGAGCAAAAAAACCGTGACCCTGCGCAAGCGAGCCTCGGAAATCGGGCG
>JGI25318J35512_1001271_pt1 | contig 10237 bp, 8 predicted proteins | sample AutmiccommunBRH9_FD_35512 | JGI IMG/M metagenome (IMG submission 35512)
CAGGCATTACATCACACTCCTTTAGTATAAAGTCAGTTTATTGAAAACTGACTTACCACCTCTGAACAAAGTTGTCCTAAAGGATAATTTTGTTCATAGTATGTTATGCCTAAGGAAGGNTTATTGCCTATATTTATTATGAAAAAATTTTATTAATCAAAAACAAATGGCCAGATATATACTTATCTAAAACCAATTAACTCGATCAGTGTGAAGTGATTTTGAGAATAATAGACGAGAGGTATTCATCTTGGCGAGATATTTGATATAATATATTTATAATTTTAAGAAAATTAGGAATGTCATAATATTTTTAAAAGAAATAGAAAGATATCTAAAGGAGTGGGGAAATGGAGATAAAGGACTTATCCAAGGAAGAACTGCTAAGCTTATTAGAGGATTTTGGTAAAAGGTGGCTTGCTCATGATGGATTATGGTTTCAAGCCATTGAGAAAAGCAGAGGGATGGAAGAAGCAATAGAGAAGGATATAGAGGCTTGGAAGCAATTCACGGTTATTGAGGCTAAACGGATTATGAATTTTTTGAATCTCCCGAAAAACGGTGGATTGGATGCGTTAGAACAAGCACTTAATTTTCGCCTTTATGCGGTAATTAATAAGCAAGAGTCCAGAAGGATTGATGAACATACATTAGAATTCCAGATGAATGAGTGTCGGGTGCAGCAAGCAAGGGAACGTAAGGAAATGGAGTTGTTTCCCTGTAAGCCTGTTGGTCTGGTGGAATATTCCGGTTTCGCAAGTACAATTGATCCACGGATAAAAACCGAGTTGATTTCTTGTCCGCCAGACAAACCAAATGGGGCTTACTATTGTGCTTGGAAATTCACCTTAGCCGAAGATAGTGCTTAATAGAAAATGTTATATTAGCCAACAACTTCTGTTGTTTAAAAGTAAAGATAAAAATAAATTAGGAAATAGGAGAGTGAGAGTCCATGAATTTTCAATTAACCGAAGAACAAGAAATGATTCGTAAAATGGTAAGGGATTTCGCGGAAAATGAGTTAGGTCCGACTGCGTCAGAACGTGATGAAAATGAGCATTTTGATCCGGCTCTTTTCCAACAGATGGCGGAAATAGGTATTACGGGAATCCCATGGGCAGAAAAGTATGGTGGAGCTGAAGCAGATTATCTAAGCTATATAATTGCAGTGGAAGAATTGTCACGAGTAGATGCTTCAATGGGTGTAACTTTATCTGCCCATGTTTCTCTAGCCAGCTGGCCGCTTTATAAATTTGGTACTGAGGAGCAGAAACAAAAATTTCTTCGTCCATTGGCAGAAGGAAGCAAAATAGGAGCCTATGGACTTACAGAAAGCAGTGCCGGTTCTGATGCTGCCAATCTGAAAACCAAAGCTGTTAAAAATGGAAGCGATTACATTCTAGATGGCAATAAGATTTTTATCACAAACGGGGAAGTGGCAGATATCTATATTGTCTTTGCCGTAACAGATCCTGAGGCAAAACATAAGGGCGTTAGTGCTTTTATTTTGGAGAAAGGAGCTCCGGGTTTCTCTTTTGGTAAAAAAGAAAAGAAACTGGGAATTAGAGCTTCTACTACTGTAGAGCTGCGTTTTGATCAGGTACGGATTCCGGCAGAAAATCTCCTTGGACAAGAGGGCGAAGGCTTCAAGATCGCCATGATGACCTTGGACGGCGGAAGAAACGGTATTGCAGCACAGGCAGTCGGTATTGCTCAAGGTGCCCTTGATGAAGCAATTAAGTATGCCAAAGAAAGAGTACAATTTGGCAAGCCGATAGCTAAGCAGCAGGCTATTCAATTTAAGCTGGCTGACATGGCTGCTAAGATTGAAGCGGCTAGACTATTAACTTATCAGGCAGCATGGCTTGAGGATAATGGGCTTCCTTATGGCAAATACTCAGCGATGGCTAAGTTAATGGCTGGGGATATTGCTATGGAGGTAACGACTGAGGCGGTACAGGTCTTTGGCGGTTATGGTTATACAAGAGATTATCCTGTGGAAAGAATGATGAGGGATGCGAAGATAACGCAGATATATGAGGGGACAAATGAAATTCAAAGAATAGTTATAGCCAATTATTTGTTGAAGGATTGATCTAAGTGGAGTTATATTTGCCAAAAGAATTGATCTAAGTTGAGTTATATTTGCCAACACGCGCCATTATAAAATATTTCTACTACGTCGATTAGCTTCCATGCTGAAATATAATCGTTGTACTCGCAGGGTGCTCCGTCGTCCGTTGCTTTTCTCTAGAATAGAAAAGAATGTGGAAAAGCAACTCCCAAAAGTCGCACCACAGGCACAACGGTTTTCTTCGAGCAAAGGTGCAATTCGACGCAGTACTCAGATAATTGTCGCTGTTTATGGCAAACATAACTCTGGGAAGTAAAGCTAAAGGGCTAATGTTTAACGCTATCTTTGATTAGAACTTAAGGAGGTTTGTATGGAGATTTATCGACCAAAGAATAAGGTTCGCTTTGTAACTGCCTCTAGCTTGTTTGATGGGCATGATGCTTCTATTAATATTTTTCGGCGCTTAATTCAACAGGCTGGGGCTGAGGTTATTCATTTAGGACATAACCGTTCTGCTGAGGAGGTCGTTAGCGCAGCAATTGCCGAGGATGTTCAGGGCATTGCTCTAAGCTCGTATCAAGGCGGACATATGGAGTATTTTAAATATATTTATGATATGTTGAAGGAGCGAGGGGCTGGACATATTCGTCTTTTTGGCGGAGGTGGCGGTGTAATCGTTCCTGCGGAAATAAAAGAGTTGGAAGAGTATGGAATTGCCAAGATTTTTTCTCCTGAGGATGGACGCAGCTTAGGATTACAGGGGATTATTAACTGGATGCTAAAAGAGGCAGATTACTCTTTAAACGATTCTTCTCAAGAAATAGATTTTTACAAGCTGCAAAGTAAAAATCCCTTATATATTGCCAGATTGATTACACAAGTAGAAGATGAAGCCATCGCTAATAAAGGGAAAGGCGTGTTAGAAAGCTTAAAAAAGAACTCTAGTACTAAGTATATACCTGTTATTGGTATTACAGGTACGGGTGGTGCAGGAAAAAGCTCTTTAACTGATGAACTGGTGCGCCGTTTTGTTAATGATTTCCCGGAAAAATCAGTGGCAATTATCTCTGTGGACCCTTCAAAGCAAAAAACGGGAGGGGCTCTCTTAGGTGATCGAATTAGAATGAACGCGATCAGCAGCAGACAAGTCTATATGCGCAGTCTAGCAACTAGAGACTCTCACTCTGAGTTAAGTGCAGCTATTCAAGAGGCAATTCAGGTAGTTAAAGGAGCGGAATTTGATTTAGTAATTGTTGAAACAAGCGGGATTGGTCAAGGTGATAAAAAAATAGTTGAGATTGCGGATTTATCTATATACGTTATGACTAGTGAGTTTGGAGCGCCAACTCAATTAGAGAAGATAGAGATGCTAGACTTTGCCGATCTGATAGTTATCAATAAATTTGATCGAAAGGGTTCAGAGGATGCTTTAAGGGATGTACGCAAGCAATACCGAAGAAATCATCAGCTTTTTGCGGAATCCGATGAACAGCTTCCGATCTTTGGCACCATTGCCAGTCAATTTAATGATTTTGGGACAAATAAGTTTTATCTGGCTTTAATTGCGAAACTAAAGCAAATTAAGCAAATAGACTGGCAATCTAAATTAGAAATCCAGTTAACGGAAAATAAAAAGACGCAAATAATTCCTCCGGAAAGGGAACAGTACCTTTTCGAGATAGCTAATACAGTACGGGACTATCATAAATTTGCTATGCAGCAGGAGGATTTATCCCGTAAGCTGTTTCAACTGAATGGTACAAAGGAAATATTACAGGATAAGTATGGAGCTAGTCACCAATCTGTCCTTTCGATAGAACAGGAAATTAAAGAATTAGAAGCTTTATTGCACCATGATACTAAAGAAAAGCTTGAGGAATGGCCTAAGCTTAAAGAGGATTATGCTAAGGAAGAATTAATAGTTAAGATTAGGGATAAGGAGCTTATTAATAAGCTAACATTTACTACATTATCAGGGACTAGACTTCCGAAGATTGCTCTGCCCAAGTATCAGGATTGGGGGGAGATAATCAAATGGCGAATGAAGGAAAATTTGCCAGGGTCATTCCCGTTCACAGCAGGGGTATTTCCCTTTAAAAGAGCCGAAGAGGATCCAAAACGGCAATTTGCCGGAGAAGGATCACCTGAAAGAACAAACAGGCGCTTCCACTATTTATCGAAGGATGATACAGCTAAACGTTTAAGCACAGCCTTTGACAGCGTAACGCTCTATGGGGAGGACCCGGATTATCGACCGGATATCTATGGTAAGGTTGGAGAAAGCGGAGTAAGCATTGCCACGATAGTCGACATAAAGAAATTATACGCCGGCTTTGACTTATGCTCACCAAGCACCAGTGTTTCCATGACGATAAATGGCCCGGCGCCGATTATGCTGGCGATGTTTATGAATACGGCGATAGACCAGCAGGTGGAGAAACTAGAACAGGAAAAAGGTCGGAAGCTTACTGTTGAAGAGTATGAACAAATAAAAGCGCAAACTCTGCAAAACGTTCGAGGAACAGTGCAAGCAGATATTCTCAAGGAGGATCAAGGTCAGAATACCTGTATATTCTCCACAGAGTTTGCCCTGAAGCTGATGGGAGATATCCAGCAATATTTTATCGATAACCAAGTACGCAATTACTATTCTGTAAGTATTAGCGGCTATCATATTGCCGAAGCAGGGGCTAACCCGATCACCCAACTGGCTTTTACCTTAGCGAACGGACTTACGTATGTTGAGTATTATTTAAGTCGGGGTATGAAAATAGACGATTTTGCTCCTAACCTATCCTTCTTCTTTAGTAACGGCTTGGATGCGGAATACTCTGTTTTAGGGCGAGTAGCCAGAAGGATTTGGGCAATAGTAATGAAGCAGAAATATCGTGGAAACGAGCGCTCACAAAAGCTGAAATATCATATTCAAACCTCCGGACGCTCACTTCATGCCATGGAAATGGATTTTAATGATATCAGGACGACTTTGCAGGCTTTGATGGCTTTATACGACAATTGCAACTCCTTGCATACCAACGCTTTTGATGAGGCAATTACTACCCCGACAGAACATTCGGTTCGCCGAGCAATGGCGATTCAAATGATCATTACCAAGGAGCTAGGCTTAGCGAAAAACGAAAATTCCTTACAGGGCTCATTTATTATGGAGGAGCTTACCGATTTAGTAGAGGAAGCAGTTTTGCAAGAGTTTGAGCGAATTAGCAGACGTGGTGGAGTATTGGGTGCGATGGAGACTGTTTACCAAAGGAGTAAGATCCAAGAGGAGTCAATGCTGTATGAGCATAAAAAGCATTCCGGCGAGCTGCCGATAATTGGTGTTAATACCTTCCTCAATCCTAATAATCAGGACGAAGGTGAGAAGACTTTAGAATTAGCCAGGGCTACTAAAGAAGAGAAGGAAACCCAAATCAGCAATTTAAAAGAATTTAATCAGAAGCACCTCGCAGAAGCTGACCAAGCAATTAAACGACTTAAGGAAGTAGCCCTAAGCGGAGGAAATATCTTTGCCGAGTTGATGAACACCGTAAGATATGCCTCATTGGGCAAAATAACCCACGCATTATATGAGGTAGGCGGTCAATACAGAAGGAATATGTAGTAAACAAAAGCCATCCGTAAAGGATGGCTTTTGTTTGCAGACAGATGACTATCATGACAAATGTTTACTTATTTAATAAAGTTATTCTGTGGACACTACCAAATAAATACTTTGAAGACTTGGCTCTTATAACAAAGATGCAATCAATTATTATAAACATCTCTACGAGGACCGATTTTTATAACATAAATCATTAAAATGTCATCTTGTACTGAATAGATTACTCGATAAGAGCCTACCCTGAGTCTATATTCATCTTTCGTTCCAGTCATTCTTTTAATATCAAGTTCTGAATGAAAAGGATTTTCTTGAAGAGCATTTAATGATTTTGAAATACGTATTCTTGTTTGTTTATCTAATTTTTGTAGGTATTTAAGTGCATCTCGATAAAATTCAATTGAATAGCTCATCTTCTACATCCCTGAATTTTATCCCTTCGCCTCGTTTGAAAGCTTCTTTAGCTTTTTTTATAGTATCAAGATCATCTTGAGTTGTTGGTTCATCATCCCAAGGTATAGGTCGTTGTGTTCGGTTAAGTAATTTTTTTAAGAAACTCTCAACGATTGGAAGGTTTTCATCGGATAACTGTTGAATCAATTTAGTTAAATCTTCTTTTCTAACAGCCATATAAACCAACTCCTAATTATTCTTATCAACATTATAACACAATAAATTAATTTACTTTTTTTAAATATGAAAAGTTATCAACTTCATTCATTTTAGGATTCGTCATTCTTGAATGTTCAACTCATCTTGTATTCGTTTTTCCATGTTAATCCCTCCATCTATTTTCAGAATATCCCGATAGTTAAATTATTACCACCCTATCATGGATATAATCATTATACCATAATTTTTGGAAAAAAGAGTAACATTTTTCAGTTTTGAAGAGAGGACGGTACTTCTAATGCCTGCATACATACCTCGTCACGGTAAGTATAAAAAAACCAACTATTATTGGAAACTGGCTTTTGAGTATATATAATTTTAATATTACATAATACGACAAATTTCGCTATTTACAGCCAAAACTGTAGAAGTATATAATAAGAATGCCTTATCTTATACGGGGGTAACCAATTTGTTAGAAAAATATAAATAGTGAGAGGAGATAAAATTGATAGAAATTGATAGAATTAATGAAAAGGAATTAAAGGTATCATTTCAATATAATAGAGAACTTGTGGACAAGATTAAAAAAATTAATGGGAAAAAATGGGATAAAGATAATAGATACTGGGTTGTCCCGAATAATTCAAATTGCAAAAATGAGCTTATTAATGTATTTGTTAACGAAGAAATAAAGTGGGGTGAATCAATAAATGCTTCTGTGGAAGATCTCAATGCTAGTAAACCCCTTGAGCTAACAAAAACATTAGCACAATTAGAAGAAAAGTTGACTCTAAAAGGATATAGTCCGAAAACTAAAAAATCTTATATTGGCCATATTAGAAGATTATTGGAGTTTACTAATAGCAATAAATCTTTGACGATTATTGATGTTGAAAAATATACATTCTACCAGCTTAATCAACAGAAAAATTCACACGCATTTGTAAATCAAGCATTGAGTGCAATTAAATTCTATTTCAAATATATATTAAAAAATGGTGATTTAATATATAATTTGTCTAGACCTAAAAAAGAGAAAAAATTGCCAAATGTCCTAAGTCAAAGTGAAGTTAAATCAATATTTGAATCTGTTGATAATATCAAACACAAATTAATATTATTATTGACTTACTCAGCTGGACTTAGAGTCAGTGAAGTAGTTAGATTAAGGATAAATGATATTGATAGTGATCGAATGTTAATCCATATAAGGCAAGGAAAAGGGAGAAAAGACAGATATACTATGCTTTCTAAAGTAGCCCTTGAAATGTTAAGGAAATATGTATATGTATTCAAGCCTAAGGATTGGTTATTTCCCGGAGGAAAAGATAAGGGCTATCTGACAGAACGTTCAGTTCAAAAGATATTTATCGCAGCATGCAATAAAGCTAATATAATGAAAAAAGTCACATTCCACAGCTTAAGACACTCTTTTGCAACACATTTATTGGAAAGTGGAACCGATCTTAGATACATCCAAGAATTATTAGGACACTCCAGCTCTAAAACCACAGAGATATACACCCATGTCACACACGCAAATCTTAGTAAAATTAAAAGCCCATTAGACAGACTCATGTGATAAGAAGATTTACCGAACTACAGTTCGCAAATACTCAAGCACGAGCAATAAATACGAATTTAGTTTCGCGAATTTAGAAGTTATGAGAAATATGACCAAATTAGGAGGAAACAATGAAATTCTCTGAGATTAGAAATCTCACAAAAAAAGAAAAAAAAATTGCAAAGGAACTTGATAAGGTTCGAGAGTATTACAACAACGTTGAGTTAAATAAATATTTTGAACCTAAAATGTTATGGGAAATTGACAATTCAAAAAAGAACGATAAAATGACACTTCAGATTTCTGAGCCTGATGATATTAATTGCTGGATTCAAGGGCTAAGCCAAGGATGTATAGTTAAGATGAGAAATATAGAAGAAGCCATAAGCGTTCTAATGAACAATGAGAACCTGTATAGTTCAGCTATTCTAATTCGACATCACTTGGAGTTAGCCGGGTTATTATGTCTTTCTCTTGAAATACTTATAGAACAGGATCAAGAGAAATTACAACGTTTTATATCTAAGACTTTCTACGGTGCTTCTTATTACAATAACCCTAAACTTCGTGAATCTGACGAAGCGTTCTTTCGAACTGAGACTCCCACAGTTTCAGCAATGATAAGGGCTCTAGATAATTTTCTGCAAGTTAATACTAACAATGGTTATGATGAGAATTTTTTTAAGCAAAACTATGCATTTTTTAGTCAATTTTCACACCCAAGCTCCGATACATCATCGTTTTTCTTAGATGCAAAGAAGGAAGGCGAAGGGAATATTATGCAATTTCGATGGAAACCCAATTATGGAGATATAGGAACAATTAACACATTAAAAGTACTTAAACAAAACTTGCAAGTTGGATTAGCTTGTTTTTATTTATTTACTGCATACCATTTTTCGCAAGACAAAATATACGTAAATGAAAAAAATATAGCTATATCATATGAGATTCTAACTTGTGACTTTTCTTAGGTATTTCATAGAAGCAGGTCATACTTCTCATAACACCATATTCACACTGCGGGCTCACGCCCTTGGTTGCGGGAGATAGAGGCATGAAGTAATTCAAGAAGTTTATTCATGAAGAGACTGCCGCAACACATCCCCTTCGCTAACCAAGCCGGTCGTTGCATTAGCCTGCCAAGTCTGGCATGGCATTAGCAACTCCCTGTAAGCTCAGGGGCGTCGTGAATACAAAACGTTCTCTGAAATGCCAATAATGTTTTGCGCCGTCATGGCGCAATTTAAAGTATAAATAATAAATTGAGATTAATATCTGAAGCATATATCAAAAATATATATACTTGCAAATGAGAGGTGTGAAAAATGAAATTTTTGAAACTCATTAATGAACATAGAATTAAATTTGTAATAATTAGCATATTAATTTTTTTACTTCCCATTATTATAGTACATGTTTTATATAAGATTCCTGCTCCTCACAAGTACTTATTAGCTGAATGGGACGCGGGAGGTTTATTAAATTATTTAGGAATTGTGTTAGGTGCATCCGCTACTATTATTGCGATTATTTTGACTCTTACATTTACTGTTGAAAATCAAAAAAATGAAAGAAAACTATCTATCAAACCATTTTTGCATACATTATATGTTCCGAAATTCGCACGAATAGATTCAGTTGTGAATGAAGGGCAGACTGTTTATGTTACGTACCCTTTAGATGAAAAAAGAAATATTGGAACATCACATAAAGCACCATATATTCTTGAAAAAGTTGAGACAGATAAAATCAAAGGTATACTAGATTCACTCTCTTTTTATAAGGAAAATTACATTATTAAATATACTTTATCCAATCATGGTGCGGGAAATGCCATTAATATAAAGTTCGCAATAGATGGGAAGCAAATTATGCAACCATTTAGTTTAGCCATAAATAGTAGTAAAGATTTTATCATTATCTTAAAGTCTGAATTAATAAGTAATGGAAATGAGTTAATAAAGTTTAGTTTTGAGTACGAGGATGTTGCTTCAATAGGTAAATATAGACAATCTGAAAGTATAGAGTTTTATACAGAAGCTGACAAATCATTAAATGCTAAACAAGCAGTGACTGATATATTAACTATTCCACAAGAAATATAATGAATAATTAATGTTACTAAATTTGGATTTAATTAATAATATGGGCGTGATTCGTGGAGGGAGGGGCACTTCAGAGAACAATGGTTTCCCCGCTGCGGGCTTACGCCCTTGGTCGCAAGAAGTGGAAAAGCCAAGAAGCATATTCAAGCGACACATCCCTTTCGCTAACCGAGGCAGTCGTTGCATTAGCCTGCCAAGTCTGGCAAGGCATTAGCAACTCCTTGTAAGCTCAAGGGCGTCGGGGATACTAGAACGTTATA
>JGI25318J35512_1001272_pt1 | contig 10233 bp, 10 predicted proteins | sample AutmiccommunBRH9_FD_35512 | JGI IMG/M metagenome (IMG submission 35512)
GGGCAAGCCGGTCTACGGCATCGCCTCGGCCATTGGCGGGCGGCTGATGGTGGTGGGCGGTGGTCTGCCGGTGCTGGTGGACGGCGAGGTCGTGGGCGGCATCGGCGTGAGTTCAGGCACGCCGATGCAGGACCGCGAGGTCGCCGAGGCCGGGATCGCGGCGTTTCTGGCGAAGCTCTAAACTTCGGCGGGGGCCACGGCCTGCTGAAAATTTGTAAAGAACTGCGCGGCGAGCTTTTTCGCCGTGCTTTGAATGAGGCGGCTGCCCAATTGCGCGAGCTTGCCGCCAATGTCTGCACGGGCGGTGTAGCGCAGGGTGGTCACGCCCTCCTCTTCGGTCAGGGTCACATCCGCGCCGCCCTTGGCATGGCCTGCGGCCCCGCCATTGCCCTGACCCGTGAGGGAAAACGCATCCGGCGCGCCGGTGGTGTCGAGCGTGACGGTGCCGGTAAAGCGCGCCTTGACCGGGCCGATCTTGAGCACGACGCGCGCTTCCAATTCCGTATCGGAATGTTTGATCAGTTCCTCGCAGCCCGGAATGCTCTGACGCAGGATCTCGGGATCGTTGAGGGCGGCATAGACGCGGGATTTGGGCGCGTTGAGGGTGATTTCGTCGGCGAGGTCCATGGGGGTCTCCTTGATTTAAACGGGGGATTTCAGCTCTGGCGCTGGCCCTGGCGGCGGTGCTGGACGATCTGGGCCAGAATTGAGAGCGCGATTTCCTCGGGGGTGACAGCGTTGATCGCAAGGCCCGCTGGGGACTGGATACGCGCGAGCGCCTCCGGGGTGGCGTCAAGCCGCGCCGCGAGGGTGGCGAATTTGCGGCGGCTGGCGACAAAGCCGATATAGTCGGCCTCAGAGGCCAGCGCCGTGCGCAGCGCGTCGAGATCGCCCGCGCCCTGGGTGGCGATAACCACCATGCGGGCGCGGGTGGCGGCGGGCTGGGGGCTTGGCTCTGTGGTGATGTCAAAGCCGAAGGGCTGGGCGAGGGTCGCCAAGGCGAGGGCCACCGGCGAAGCGCCCAAGATCACCAGTTCGGGGCGGGGCAGGACAGGTTCGACGAAAATCTCCATCGCGCCCTTGCTGGGGCAGCCGTTGCGGGCGATGTCGCGGCCCTGATGGGTCTGGCCGGGGGCGAGGCCCTGCGCGGTCAGATCCTCGTCGGGCTGGATCGAGATCAGGCGCGGGGCGCCTTCGGCGATGGCGGTTCGGGCGGCGCGGGCAATCGCGCCGCGCACGCAACCGCCGCCGATCCAACCCTCAGAGATCGTGCCATCGGCAAGGATCAGCGCCCGCGCGCCGGGCTTGGCGGCAGTGGCACCCACGGTGCGGATCACCGTGGCGATGGCATAGGGTTCGCGCGCCTCTGCAAGGCGGCGGGTAGCGAGATCAAGCGTGTCGGTTTCCATGTCAGAGACGCACCAGTTGGGGGCCAAGGGCGGCCAGATCATTGAGCGTCGTGGCGGCTGCGAAAAAATCGAGATGCGGCAGGGCGGCGGCCATGGCGGCGGTCACGGGGGCGTAATCCTTCCAGCCTTTCAAGGGGTTGAGCCAGATGATGCGACCACCCCGTTTGCGCAGGCGGGTGAGCGCCTCGGTCAGGGCCTCGGGCGGGTCGGTGTCATAGCCATCCGAGAGGATCACCACGACCGTGCGGGAATTGACGCAATGGCGCGCCGGGCCACGGGCGAATTGCGCGAGGGATGCGCCGATTTTCGAGCCGCCGCCAAAGCCATCCGCCAAGAGCGACAGGCGGTTGAGGGCGCGCAGCGGGTCAGGGTCGCGCAGCGCGTCCGAGATGCGCACAAGGCGGGTGTGNAAGAGCCAGGCATCCGTCGCGTCATCGGCGCGAATGAGGCCGGTGAGAAAGGCGAGAAACACCCGCGCATAGATCGTCATCGAGCCCGAGACATCGCAGAGGGCGACGATTCGCATCTGTCTGTCGGGGCGTTTCTTGCGTGGGAGCGAGAGTGGCTCGCCCCCTGTTGAGAGGCTGGCGCGGATGAGGCGGCGAAAGTGGATTTGATCGCCGCGGTGGGCGGCGCGGCGGCGGGACCGCCTGTAAGCGAGCGATTGCGCAAGGCGGCGGGCGATGGTTTCGGCCTCGGCAATGTCCTGCGAGCTGACCAGTTTGCGCATGTCGTGGTGCATCAGGCTGGCGGTGCGGCTGGCGATGAGGGTGCCGGTGCCGTCGCCATGGGCAGAGCCTGCGCCATCGTCGGGGGCGTGGATTTGGCCGCGCGCGGTGCTGTCCTCACCATCCGGATTGCGGGAGTTGCGGGTGTGCAGTGCACCCTTGCGGTCGCTTTGGCTGAATTTTTCGCGCACCCGGCCGGCGTTCAGCCAATAGCTGTCAAACAGCGCGTCGAACTGCGCCACCTCATCGGCGGTGCTGGCGCAGACCGATTTGAGGGCGCGGCGCGTCTCGTCGGGGTTGGTCGCGTTGATATGCGTGAGGGCGGTGAGGGCTGTTTGTGTCTCGCCCACGCCCAGGCGCAAGCCGTTGTCGCGCAGGTGGGATATGAAGCCTGCGACGCGCGCAGATGGTCCCGGATCGCGGGCGGCAAAGCGGGTGGCGCGGCTCATGCGGCCTGACCTGCGAGGCGCTGCGCCACTTCGGTGGTGATATTGGCGCGGTCGGTTTGGGTCTTGAGCAGCGTGGCAAGGGCGGCTTGCAAGATCACCGGATCATGGGTCAGATCGTTGATGCCGAGCCCGGCGAGGGCGGCGGCGAAATCGAGGGTTTCGGCAATGCCGGGGGTCTTTTCCAGGTCTTCGCGGCGGATCGCCTGCACGAAACCGACGATCTGGCGGGTCAGATTCTGGTCGATCTCGGGGCAACGGCTTTGCAGTATTGCAAGCTCTGCGGCCCGGTCTGGGTAGTCGACATGCGCATAAATGCAGCGCCTGCGCAGCGCGTCCGAGAGGTCGCGGGTGCCATTGGCGGTCAGGATCACCATGGGCCGCGCCGTGGCGGTGATGGTGCCCATCTCGGGGATGGTGATCTGGAAATCGGACAGGATTTCAAGAAGATAGGCCTCGAATTCCTCATCGGCGCGGTCGATCTCGTCAATCAGCAGAACCGGCGGTTCTGCCTGTCTTATCGCCTGCAAAAGGGGTCGTTCCAGCAGATACTCATCCGAGAATATCCGCGCCTCGACGCCTGCGCCGGTCTCGCCCCCTTCGGCGGCGGCGCGGATGGCGAGCAATTGGCGCGGGTAGTTCCATTCGTAGATGGCCTGTGCCGCGTCGAGCCCTTCGTAGCATTGCAGGCGGATCAGGCGCGCGGATTTGAGCGCCGCAAGCACGCGCGCCACTTCGGTCTTGCCCACGCCTGCCGCCCCTTCGAGCAGCAGGGGCCGCCCGAGCGAGAGCGCGATATGCAGCGCCATGGTCAGATCGTCACCGGCGATATAGCCGTGATCCGCCATGCCTGCCTGCAAATCGCGCCAGTCCGCCATGCTGTCCCGCTCCTTCAACTTGCTGAAAATACTCCGGGGGGCCGGGGGGGTAGCGCCCCCCGTCCGTCCTTAGCCATGCAGCCCAAGCTCATGGGCGGCGCGCCAGATGCGCCAATGGTCATGCGGCATCTGGGTGTGGCGCAGACCAAAGGGGCGCAGGGCGTCGTGCACCGCGTTGGAAAAGGCCGGGACACCGCCGACATTCGGGCTTTCGCCCACGCCCTTGGCACCGATGGGGTGATGCGGCGACGGGGTTTCGGTGTGATCGGTGGTGTAATGCGGCGTTTCCCACGCGGTGGGGATGAAGAAATCCATCAGCGTGCCGGTTTTGACATTACCCATCTCGTCATAGGCGATTTCCTGTCCCATCGCGATGGCGAGCGCTTCGGTCAGGCCGCCGTGAACCTGCCCCTCGATCACCATCGGGTTGATGCGGGTGCCGCAATCGTCGAGTGCGTAGAACTGGCGGATTTGCGTCTCGCCGGTGTCCACGTCGATCTCCATCACGCAGATGTAGGCCCCGAACGGATAGGTCATGTTGGGCGGGTCGTAATAGCTGACCGCCTCCAGCCCCGGCTCTATGCCGGGAATGGCCTGATGATAGGCGGCATAAGCGATCTCGGCCATGGTCTTGAACCGTTCCGGCGCGCCTTTGACGGCAAAGCGGTCGATGTCGAATTCGACGTCATCGTCATGGACTTCCAAGAGATAGGCCGCGATCATCTGCGCCTTGGCGCGGATTTTGCGCCCGGCAAGCGCGGTGGCGGCCCCCGCGACGGGGGTTGAGCGGCTGCCATAGGTGCCAAGGCCGTAGGGGGCGGTGTCGGTATCGCCTTCCTCGACCGTGATCTTGTCTGCGGGGATGCCAATCTCAGAGGCGAGGATCTGGGCAAAGGTGGTGGCGTGGCCCTGACCCTGAGAGATGGTGCCAAGGCGGGCGATGGCCGATCCGGTGGGGTGGATGCGAATCTCGCAACTGTCGAACATGCCCATGCCGAGGATGTCGCAATTCTTGACCGGGCCTGCGCCGACGATCTCAGTAAAATGCGTCAGGCCGATGCCGATCAATTTGCGGGTTTCGCCGCGTTTGAAGGCCGCGACGCGGTCGGCCTGTTCAGCGCGCAGACCGGCGTAATCGACGGCCTTCAGCGCCTTGTCCCATGCGGTGTGATAGTCGCCAGAATCGTATTCCCAGCCAAGCGCCGAGTGATAGGGGAATTGATCGGCGCGGATGAAATTGATGCGACGCAGCTCTGCCGCGTCCATGTTCAGCTCAATCGCCAATATCTCGATCATTCGTTCGATGAAATAGGCGGCCTCGGTCACGCGGAAGGAGCAGCGATAGGCGACGCCGCCGGGGGCCTTGTTGGTGTAGACGCCATCGACGCCGACATAGGCCACCGGGATGTCATAGCTGCCGGTGCAGATGTGAAAGAACCCAGCCGGGAATTTGGTGGGATCGGCACAGGCGTCGAACGCGCCGTGATCGGCGGTAACATGGCACCAGAGGCCGGTGATCTTGCCCTCTTTGGTGGCCGCGATCTTGCCCTGCATCCAGTAGTCGCGGGCGAATGCGGTGGCCATCAGGTTCTCCATCCGGTCCTCGACCCATTTCACCGGCACGCCGGTGACGATGCTGGCGACGATAGAGCAGACGTAACCGGGATAGACGCCCACCTTATTGCCAAAGCCGCCGCCGATGTCAGGCGACACGACGCGGATGTTGTGTTCGTCTATCCCTGAGAGCAGCGAGGCCACGGTGCGCACCACATGCGGGGCCTGAAAGGTGCCGTAGACGGTCAGCTTGCCATTGACCTTGTCCATGGAGGCGACGCAGCCGCAGGTTTCGAGCGGGCAGGGGTGGGTGCGGTGGTAATAGATCATCTCCTCGGCCACCACATCGGCAGAAGCGATCACGTCTTCGGTGGCTGTCCTGTCGCCCTGTTCCCAGAGAAAGATGTGGTTGGGATGGCGGCGGGGGCCGTGTGCGCCGTCCGCTCCGGGGGCGAGATCCTCGCGCAGGACGGTGTCGGAGTTGAGCGACACGAACGGGTCGGTGATGACGGGGAGTTCCTCATACTCTACTTCGACCAGTTCCACGGCATCGGCGGCCACATAGCGGTCGCGGGCGACGACAAAGGCCACCTCTTGCCCCTGAAAGAGCACCTTGCCATCAGCCAGCACCATCTGTTTGTCGCCCGCGAGCGTGGGCATCCAGTGCAGACCGAGCGGTTCGAGATCCTTGGCGGTCAGCACCGCTATCACGCCGTCAAGCGCCATGGCGGCGGAGGTGTCAATGGAGGTGACGCGGGCATGGGCGTAGGGCGAGCGGACGAAATCGCCAAAGAGCATGCCGGGCAGCTTGATGTCATCGACGTAATTGCCCTTGCCTTGGGTAAAGCGTGCATCCTCGACGCGTTTGCGGGCGCAGCCGATGCCCTTGAGTTTCGCGGTGCGGTCGTCGCGGTCTGGCGTCAGGTCGTTCATTGCGCGGCCTCCTTGGCGGTGTTGATGTCGCTCGCGGCGGCGAGCACGGCCTTGACGATGTTCTGGTAGCCGGTGCAGCGGCAGAGATTGCCGGCCATGCCAAAGCGCACCTCTTCTTCGGTCGGATCGGGGTTTTCCTTGAGCAGTTGTGCGGCGCGGGTGATCATGCCTGGGGTGCAAAAGCCGCATTGCAGCCCGTGATGTTCGCGGAACGCCTCTTGCAGCGGGTGCAGCGCGCCGGGGGTTCCCAGCCCCTCGATGGTGGTGATGGTCGCGCCATCGGCCTGAGCGGCAAAGACGGTGCAGGATTTGACCGAGCGGTCGCCCATGATCACCGTGCAGGCCCCGCAATGCGAGGTTTCGCAGCCAATGTGGGGCCCGGTGATGTTGAGGCGTTCGCGCAGGACGTGGATCAGGAGTTCGCGCGGCTCTGCCAGCACTTCATGCCGGGTGCCGTTGACGGTGAGGGTGATCTGCATTTTCTTGGACATGGTTTTCTCTCCCTCAGGCGCGCGACCAAGCGCGGGCGATGGCGCGGGCAAGGACAATGCCCGCCGCGTGGCGTTTGAAGGCGACAGGGCCACGATTATCCTCTGACGGGTCGATGGCGTCCTGCATGGCGGTGATTGCGGCGATGACGGCATCCTCGTTGCAGTCGGTGCCGATGAGGGCGTCGCCTGCGGCCTCGGCCCAGATGGGCGTGTCGGAGAGGTTGGTCATGGCGATGGAGGCGGCGGTGCAGTGATCGCCGTCGCGGGTCAGGATCACGGCGGCGGCGGCGGTGGCGTAGTCGCCGATCTTGCGCTTTTGCTTTTCATAGGCTTGCCCGCCGTTCGGGGCGTCAAAGCTGACGGCTGTCAGGATCTCGTCATCTTCCCGGGCTGTGAGATAGGCGCTCTCATAGAAATCACGCGCGGCGATGGTGCGGCTGCCCGCCGGGCCGGTGACGTGGAAGGTGGCGTTCAGGCATTGCATGAGGCCGGGCATGTCGTTGCCGGGATCGCCATTGGCGACATTGCCGCCGACGGTGCCCATGGCGCGCACCTGTGGGTCGGCAATCTGAAGTGCTGCCTCGCGCAGGATGGGGGCGTAGGTGGTGAGACCGGCGTGGGCGATGAGGTCCGCCTGCGTGACCATCGCACCCAAGGTGATGCGGCTGCCATCTATGGTAATGCCGCGCAGTGCCTCGATGGCTTGCAAGTCGATGAGATGCGGCACCTCGGCCATGCGCAGCTTCATCATCGGAATGAGGCTATGACCGCCCGCAATCACACGGGCGTCGTCGCCATGCTCCTGCAAGAGGGCCAAGGCGGCGGGAAGATCACCGGGGCGGTGATAGTCGAATGCGGCTGGAATCATGTGGTCTCCTCCCAAAGACGGGGCCGGATGGCCTTGGGCGGATTTGGCGAGGGGAGAGGCGATTTGTCGCCTCACATGTCCTGAAAATCGCGGTGCGCTGCACGAGATGCGAAATAGCTGCACGAAATGCGAATGCGTCAGGCGGTTAGCGTTTCCACCGCGATGGGGTGCCAGGCGCGCATGCGGGCGCGGAACCAGGTGCGTTGGCGCTTGGCATATTGTCGCGTGGCGATGGTCGCGGCCTCGCGGGCCTGATCGAGGGTCATTTCGCCGCGCAGATGGGCGACGAGTTCGGGCGCACCGATGGCCTTCATCGAGGGCAGGGTGGGGTCCCAGAGGGGGAGGTTGGCGCGCGCTTCATCAAGCGCGCCAGCCGCCAGCATCATGTCAAAGCGGCGGGCGATGCGGGCGGTGAGCCACTCCTTGTCGGCGGTGATCAAGAGCGGCGTGCAGGCGTCGAGCGGCAGAAGCGGGGGCGGCGTGTCATCCTGCCACGCGGCCAATCCCCGGCCCGTGGCGCGCTGCACCTCCCAGGCGCGCTGCACGCGCATGGGGTTGCGGGTGTCGATCCGGGAACGGGTTAGGGGGTCGAGCGCGTCGAGAAGCGTGGATAGCCCTTCGGTTGCCAGCAGGTGATCCGCCTCGGCGCGGATTGAGGCGGGGGGTGTGGGGATATCGGCCAAGCCTTCGGTCAGGGCCGTGAAATAGAGGCCGGTGCCGCCGATGATGATGGGGCGCGCGGGCGTCTGCAGAATGGCCGCCACGTCGCGCAGCCAGTGGCCGGTGGAATAGGGGGCGCGCGGCCCGACGTGGCCATAGAGGCAGTGGGGAACGGCCGCCTCATCCGCCACGCTGGGGCGGGCGCTGAGAATGCGCCAGTTTTCATAGACTTGCAGAGCATCGGCATTGACGATCACGCCGCCTTGGGTGCGGGCGATGNGCATCGCGAGCGCNGATTTGCCGCTGGCGGTGGGGCCGGCGATCAGAACGGGGCGGTCAGGGGGGATGTCAACGGGCAGGCTCATGCGACCGGGTTAGCGTCAATNGCTCNGTTTGGCGAGGCGGTTTGCCGCCTTTTCCCCGCGAAACGGGGTGATCAGCGATTGCACATGGGCGGCATTTGCGACATTTTGCGCGCGATTACCCTGACGCAGCGGAGAATGCCCATGACCAGCCCGGACCGAGCCAAATTCAGCCGCGTGATGCTCAAGATTTCCGGGGAGGCGCTGATGGGGGATCTGGGCTATGGGCTGCATCCGCCGACCGTCGAGCGGATCGCGCGCGAGGTCAAGATCGTGCATGATCTGGGAGTCGAGATCTGTATGGTGATCGGGGGCGGCAACATCTTTCGCGGGTTGCAAGGCAGCGCGCAGGGGATGGAGCGCACGACCGCCGATTACATGGGAATGCTGGCCACGGTGATGAACGCGCTGGCGATGCAATCGGCGCTGGAAAAAATCGGTGTGTTCTGCCGGGTGATTTCCGCCATTCGTATGGACGAGGTGGCAGAGCCCTATATTCGTCGCCGCGCGGTGCGGCATCTGGAGAAAAAGCGCGTCTGTATCTTTGCGGCGGGCACCGGAAACCCCTATTTCACCACCGATACGGCGGCGACGCTGCGCGCCAATGAAATGGCCTGCGAGGCGATCTTCAAGGGAACCAAGGTGGATGGTGTCTATGACAAAGACCCGATCAAGTATGCGGACGCCAAACGCTATAATCGCGTGACCTATGATGAGGTGCTGGCNCAGCATCTGGCCGTGATGGACGCCTCTGCGATTGCGCTGGCGCGGGATAATAACTTGCCTATNATCGTGTTCTCTCTTGACGAACCGGGCGGGTTCAAGGGCATTCTGGCCGGTGAGGGCACCTATACAACCGTCCACGGTTGAGGCAAAACAAGGCTGACAGGACAAGAGCCGGAAGAAGGACCAAGACGACATGGCGGAAGATATCGAAATCGACACGGGCGATCTGGAACGCCGGATGGAAGGCGCGATGAGCGCGCTCAAGACCGAATTTGCGTCCCTGCGGACAGGGCGCGCCTCNGCCTCGATGCTGGAGCCGATCATGGTCGATGCCTATGGCCAGAAGACCCCGATCAATCAGGTGGGCACGGTCAACGTGCCGGAGCCGCGNATGGTCACGATCAACGTCTGGGACAAGGGTCTGGTCGGCAAGGTCGAAAAGGCCATCCGCGAGAGTGGGCTGGGGATCAATCCGCAGCTCAACGGCACGATCATCATGCTGCCGATCCCGGAATTGAACGAGCAGCGCCGCAAAGAGCTGACCAAGGTTGCCGCGCAATATGCCGAACATGCCCGCGTCGCTGTGCGCAATGTGCGCCGCGACGGNATGGATCAAATCAAGAAGGCCAAGGCCGACGGCATGTCCGAGGACGATCAAAAATTCTGGGAAGGTGANGTGCAGAGCCTGACCGACCGCTTTATCAAGCATGTGGACGAGGTTCTGGACGGCAAACAAGCGGAGATCATGCAGGTCTGATGCCGAAAGTCGCGCCCATGGCAGGAAAATCATCCCCGACCGAGGGGCCGCGCCATGTGGCGATCATCATGGACGGCAATGGCCGCTGGGCGCAAAAGCGCGGGCGACCGCGCCTGTTCGGTCATCACGCCGGCGCGCGGCGGGTGCGCGAGATCGTGCAGTCCTGCCCCGGGTTGGGCGTCAAGTACCTGACCATATTTGCTTTTTCCACGGAAAACTGGAAGCGGACACAGACCGAGGTGGCGGGGCTGATGAGTCTCTTTCGCCGCTATATCATGAAGGAAATGCAGGAGTTTGTGCGCGAGAATGTGCAGGTGCGGTTTATCGGTGATCGCCCCCGGCTGGATGCCAAGCTGCGCAATCTGATGGATGAGGCCGAGGCGATGACCGCGCATTGCACCGGCACCAATCTGACCATCGC